>JACCDX011891554.1_pt1 | contig 13471 bp, 9 predicted proteins | sample 7449681 | NCBI WGS metagenome assembly JACCDX01 (sample SAMN15323450, study PRJNA562643) | freshwater metagenome | isolation source: river surface water | place: USA:Blue River Watershed | collected 2017-08-18
CTCCGATCACCCAAGTCTTCCACCTTCCACCTTCCGCCTTTCGCCTTCCACCTTTCCATGCGCCCCCGCCTTCGCCGTTTCTTCACCGTTCTCCCCGCGCTCACCGCCCTCGTCACGCTCACCGCCTTCGCCGCCCCCGCGTCGCGCCCCAACATCGTCGTCATCCTAGCCGACGACCTCGGCTACGGCGACGTCCAGGCCTATAATCCCACCCGCGGCAAAATCCCCACGCCCCACATCGACCGCCTCGCCCGCGAGGGCATGCGTTTCACCGACGGCCACGCCTCCTCCGCCGCGTGCTCGCCCTCCCGCTACACCCTGCTCACCGGCCGCTACCACTGGCGCACCAAACTTCAGTCCGGCATCGTCGACCTCTGGGACCCGCCGTTGATCGCGCCCGACCGCCTCACCATCGCCGGCCTAGCCAAACAGCACGGCTACCGCACCGCCGCCTTCGGCAAATGGCATCTCGGCTGGGAGTGGCCCATCACCGCCGACCAGCGCCGTCTCATGCGCGGCCTCGGCGGGCGCACGGGCAAGTCCAAGGACAAGCTCATCACCACCCCCACGCCCGAACACCGCGCCGCTTGGTCCGCGGTCTTCTCCCAACGTATCGCCGGCGGCCCTACCACCCGCGGCTTCGAACACTACTTCGGCACCGACGTGCCCAACTGGCCGCCCTACGCTTTCATCGAGAACGACCGCACGCTCGGCGTCCCCACCGATCTCCTTCCCCCGTCCGCACTCGACGGCTACATCGCGAGCTTCCAGGGCCCCGCGCTGCCCGACTGGTCGTTCGAGGCCGTGCTCGATACCACCGTCGACCGCGCCACCACCTACATCCGCGAGCGCGCCCGCCAACGTGAGCCCTTCCTCGTCTATTTGCCGCTCACCACGCCGCACACGCCGATCTCCCCCAGCAAAAACTGGCAAGGCCGCAGCGGCCTCAACGACTACGCCGACCTCGTCATGGAGACCGACGACGCCGTCGGCCGCGTCCTCGCCACGCTCGAGCAGACCGGCCTCGCCGCCAACACCTTCGTCTTTCTCTCCTCCGACAACGGCTACGAGACCGCCATCGGCATCAAGCCCCTCGAGGCGATGGGCCACTTCCCGAGCGGTCCGCTCCGCGGCTACAAGCGCGACGTCTGGGAAGGCGGCCACCGCGGGCCCTTCATCGTCCGCTACCCCGGCGTCGTCCGCGCCGGCTCCGTTTCCGATGCGCTCGTCCACCACGCCGACCTGATCGCCACCCTCGCCGACCTCCTCGGCACGAAACTCCCGCCCACCGCCGGCGAGGATTCGCACAGCTTCCTCCCCATTCTGCGCGGCACCGTCACCAACGTCCGCCAGCACGCCATCAGCACCGGCGTCAACGGCACCCAGGCCGTCCGTGACGGCCCTTGGAAACTCGTCTGCCTCGCGACGCCCCAGCTCTACAACCTCGCCGACGACCTCGGCGAAAAAAACAACCTCGCCGCCCGGCACCCCGAGCGCGTGCAGACCATGCTCGCCCTCCGCGAGCGCCTGATCGAAGAAGGCCGCAGCACCCCCGGCCCCCGCCAGCCCAACGACGTTCCCGTCAAACGCTGACCACACCCGCCGCCAGTGCGGCGCCCGCGGAAAAAACGGCGGCCCTTGCCGCCGCCCGCACCCCAAGATTTGGCCCCTTGGCCAAATCCATCAGTGGCAGCCCCCGTCTTCCGCGTCTTCCACGTCTTCACCCTCGCGCCAACCGAGCCACAATCGCCTCAAACTCCCCCCGCTGCGCCTCGAGGCTCCGCACCAGCGCAAACTGATTCAACGCCCGGTCCAGATTGTGTCCCGGCCGCTTCGTTTTGAAATACGTGTCGCCCGCCAGGTGGTCCGTCAGGAACCGCAGCCCGATCTCAAACGTGATCACCTGTCCCGCCACCGCGAGGTGCGCGACTTCCGCCGCGTTCAGAAACGATCCCGCGGCGTCCAGATAACCTTCCACCAGCGCCGCAAAGATCGGCTGCCGCGCCTCCACCTTCGCCAGATCGCGCTCGTCCTCCGCCGCTGAATTCGTCGCCGAACGCACAAGATCGCCGAAGTCGTGCAACGCCACGCCCGGCATCACCGTGTCGAGATCGACCACGCAGATGCCCTCGAGCGTCGCGTCGTCGAGCATCACGTTGTTGAACTTCGCATCGTTGTGCGTGACCCGCTCCGGAATCTCCCCGCGCGCCTGCAGGTCCAGCAGCACGTCGACGAGCTTCTCCTGCCCGAGCGCGAAGCGCACCGCGTCCTTCGCCGCTTCCGCCCGCTGGCAGACATCCGCGCACAGCGCCGCGCGAAACGCTTCGAAGCGCCGCCGCGTGTGGTGGAAGTCCGGGATCGTCTCGTGCAGCCGCCCGCCCGGCAGGTCGACCAGCAGCTTCTGGAACTCGCCGAACGCCTTCGCCGCTGCCCGCGCCTGCCGCGGCGTCTCCACCACGTCGTAGGTCCGCGCCTTCTCGATGAACACATAGCAGCGCCACCAACCGCCGTCACCATCGCGCTGATACGCCGCACCGCCCCGCGTCGGGATCAGCGTGAGCGCCCGGCGCGACGCCTCCGTCGTGCCCGTCGCCGCCGCCCGCGCCGAGGCGTGCGCCGTCACGCGCTGCACATTCTCCATCAGCTCCGGCACCTTCCGGAACACCCGGTCGTTGATCCGCTGGAACAGATACCGCACCTCCGTCCCACCCTGATCGTAGGTCACCGCGAAGGTGTCGTTGATGTGCCCGCTGCCATACGGCACCGCCGCCCGGAACTGCCCGAGCAGCGGAAATTCCCGCGCGACCGACTCCACCTGTGCTGTAAGCGCTGTCATCGGTTCAACCCTGCCGCATCCGCTCCCGACGGCGAAGTTTCTCTTTCCCGCCGACGCTCAACCGCCGCCCGCCGGCTTCGCCATCGCCGCCTCGGCCTGCTTCGCCATGTCGGCGATGTCCGCCGCCGGCAGCACGACCAGCCCCGTCCGGCGCCCGTTCGCGAAATGCTGGAACGTCACCCCCAGCACCTTGCCCGAGCCGTCGAAGATCGGCGTGCCCGGAATCTGCTCCGTCAGCAGGTAGTATTTCCGCGGCTTCTCCAGAATGCCCATGACGTCCGAGCGCCGCACCAACGGCACGCGTTGCAGCGTTTTCGGCGCCCGCGCCACGAAGTAATACGAACCCATCAGCGTCCCCTCCACCGCATCGCCGAGCTTCACGTGGGCATACTCTTTTCCGGGCTCGTTCGTCTCCGGCGCCATGAAGGCCAGATCGAGGTCCGCATCCTTCAACACGAAACGCGCCGGCACCTCGCGGCCGTCCGCCAGCCGCAGCTTCACCTCCTTGAACTCCGAGCCGACGATGTCCGCACCGCGCATGTTCGCTCCGCCCGCCCGCAGCGCGTCGATCGTCGCCTGCGGATCGACCTCGGCAAGCGTCGTGACCGTCAGCCCCGACGCCGAAATCACCGTGCCGTTCACCTCGACGCGCTGCTCGCGCGGCGGCTGTTCGCGGTCGCCCATCTTGATCTTCAGCGTCACGACCAGCTCGATGCCCACGACCGCATCGGCGTAGCGCTTCACCAGTTCGCGCGCCGCGGCGGCTTCCGGCTCCGGTGCGGCCGACACCGGCGCGACCGCGCTCGCAGCCACTCCGGCCGCCAGACAGATTCGGGTAAAGGCATTCATGATTTCGTGCGCGTCGGCTTGAGGTTCATCTCCACAAAAAGCGTCTGTCCGCGCCGCCGCACCAGCAGCACCCACCAGTCCTTGCTGCCCGTGACCGCTCCGTCCCGCGCGCGCTTCAGGTCCTCGAGGGTCGCGATCGGCGTGTCGCCTGCCCGCTCGATCACGTCGTCGGCCCGCAGCCCCGCGAGCGAGGCCCAGCCCGCCGGCACCGCGCTCTCCACGAGCACGCCGCGCGCCTCGGGCGCAAGCTGCAGCTTCACGCGGTCGTCAAACGCGATCTCCCGCGCGGAAAACTCCAGCTGCCGGTCGTTCCACCACGGCATCTCCGCCGCCGGCACCGGCTGCTCCTCGAGCACCACCGGCAGCTCCAGCTTCTTTCCGTCCCGCCAAAGCGTGAATTTCGCCTCCGTGCCGTTGCGATACTGCCGGATCTGCCGCGCCAGCACGTCCGTATCCTCCGGCCGCCGCGCCGGCACTTCCGTGCCGTCGATCGCCAGCACGATATCGCCGACTTTCAGCCCGGCCTGCTCCGCCTTCGTGCCCGCGTAGATCCGCGTCAGCCGCGCGCCGCCCTGCGCCTGCACGCCGAGCCGCGCCGAGAGTTTCGGCGTCAACGGCTGCGACGCCACCCCGAGCCACGCCTTCCGCGCCTGCGGCGTGAGGTTGCGTTCGTCCACCGTCCGCAGATCGAGCACCGCATTCAACACCGCGCCGTCACGCCGCACCGTCGCCAGCACCGTGCGCACGCCTTTCGGCGCATCCTTCAGCAGCGCGTCCGTCATCGTGCGCAGTTCGGCGACGTTGTTCACCGGCTTGCCGTCGACCGCGATCAGCACGTCCTCGCGCCGCAACACCGGCTCCGCCTGCCCCGCCGGGCCCGCGGAGCGGATGTTCTCGAGCCACACGCCCGTGCCGTCCGGCAGCCGCTCCTCGCGCGCCAGCTTCGGCGTGATGTCGCGCACCACCGCGCCCCAGCTCCAGAGCTCCACGTCGTCCGCCCGCGCCGGCTGGCGCAGCTGCAGCACCATCCGCGCGGTCTGCCGCTGTCCGCCGCGCATATACTCCACCGCAAATTCCTTCTCCGGCAGCTGGCTCGCCTCGAGCCGGTTGAAATGCGCCACCGCCTTCTCCTCCGCGCTCTCGATCGCCTGCCCGTCGCCCGCGAGAATCAGGTCCCCCGGCAAGATTCCCGCCTTCGCCGCCGGCGAGCCCGCGGCCACATCGCCGACGATCACGCCCGGACCGTTTCCATCCGCCTCGAGCCGCGGCTGCACCGTGATGCCCGACCACCCGCGCAACACGCGGCCGTGGCGCACCAGACTCTCCGCCACCGCCTTCGCCAGATTGCCCGGAATCGCGCCGCCCAGATTGAAGACGCCGATTTCGTTGATGCCGATGATCTCGCCCCGGTCGTTCACCAGCGGTCCGCCGCTGTTGCCGCCGAAGATCTGCGCGTCGTGCAGGATCCACCGCACCAGGGCACCCACGTTCTCGCCGCGCAGGAAGAAACGCCCCGCGGTCTGCTCCGGCAGCACCATCGAGGGGTTCGCCACCACGCCGCGCGTCACCGACTGCGCGAGAAATCCCGGACTCCCCAGCGCAAACACCACGTCGCCCGCCGCGAGTTTGTCCGAGTCGCCGAACTTCGCCACCGCCAGCGGCGCGGCCCCCGCCGGCCGCTGCGTGAGGTCCAGCTTCAACACCGCCAGGTCCGTCAGCGCATCCTGGCCCAGCAGCTTCGCATCCACGTGCGAGCCGTCATAGAGGTAGCATCGGAAAAAATCGCCATCCTCCGTCACGTGGCAGTTCGTCACCACCTGCCCGTCCGCGGAGACGATCACGCCGCTTCCCGCCGTCCACTGCTTCGTCAGCCGGCCCTCGCTCGGCCGCAGCCGGATGACCTCGATCCGCACGATCGACGGGAAAACCCGCCGCAGCATCGGATCCTCCGCCGGCGTCACCGCCGCGGCGCCCGACGCCTTCGGCACCTGCGCCTGCGCCCCGTTTCCCACCGCCGCCAACAGGGCCAGCAACGCCACACCGGCGGCTCCACGCACGTTTCCACGCAACGATAGTTTCATCATGTCAGAGTAACCAGGGAGGGGACTTCGGCACAGAGGCCATCCCTACGCCCGAAGCAAGCGGCAAAGCACACCGCACCCGCCGCGTTTCGATCTTCCGACCTTTTCCCTGTGGGCGGGGTGCCCTCACCCCGCGGGACAGGTGGTGCGCCACGCGCCGCTCACGCGCCCTTCGCCGCCGCCACATAGCGCCCGATGATCCCGTCGAAACTCCCGTTGGTGAAGAACACCACCACGCGCCCCCGGCCCGTCGCCGCCACCGCCGGCCGCGTGTTGGCGATCAGCCGGTCGCACAGCGCCGCGTTCGTCGCGGCAAAGTGTCCTTCCACGCCCTGCGTTTCCAGGTGCTGCGTCACCGCCTCCGGATCGAACCGCTCTTCCGGCGCGAGCTTCTCCGGCCGGTTCACCGGACCGAGATACACGTCGTCCGCCAGCGCCAGCGCGCGCATGAAGCCCGCCTGCATGACCTTCGTCCGCGCCGTGTTGCTCCGCGGCTCGAACACCGCCGTCACCACCGCCCCGGGAAACCGCGCGCGGAACGACTCCAGCGTCTCCGCCAGCGCCGTCGGATGATGCCCGAAATCCTCCAGCACCGTGAGGTCCGGCCGCGTAAACAACGTCTCCTGCCGGCGCTTCACCCCGCGGAAACGCGCCAGCGCCGCGAGCGTCAACGCCGCCGGATTCTTCGGGTCGAGCGCGAGTCCCGCCGCCGTCGCCGCCATCGCCGCGTTGCGCGCGTTGAAGAGTCCGTGCAACGACCAGCGCACCTCCGCCCACGGCGCACCGCGCCAGGTGAGACGGAAGCTCGACCCTTCGGGGCGGTCCGCGAAATCCACGATCCGCACGTCGCAGCCGTCGCCGAGTCCCACCCGCACGACATTCGTCCACGCCATCGCCCCGAGCGCGCGGAGGTGGGTGTCGTCGCCGTTCAACACCACGAAGCCGTTGCGCGGCACGATCCGCGTCAGGTGCACGAAGGTCCGCTGCACATCCGCGAGATCGCGGAAGATATCCGCGTGGTCGAACTCGAGATTGTTCAACACCGCCACGTGCGGCGCGTAGTGGATGAACTTGCTCCGCTTGTCGAAGAACGCGCTGTCGTATTCGTCGCCTTCGATCACGAAGGGATCCGCCTCCGCCCCGAGGTGCGCGCCCACCGGCGGATCCTGCGGCACGCCGCCGATCAGGAAGCCCGGATCGCGCCCCGCCTCGCGCAGGAGAAACGCCGCCAGCGAGGTCGTCGTCGTCTTCCCGTGCGTGCCGCAGATCACGAGATTGCGCCGCCGCTTCAGCACGAGGGCGTGCATCATCGCGGGCAGCGACGTGAACTCGAACCGCCGCGTCTCCAGCAGCCACTCCACCTCGGGATTGCCGCGCGACATCGCGTTGCCCACCACCACGAGATCCGGCGCGAGCTTCTCCAAGCGCGCCGCGTCGTAGCCTTCGTGCAGTTCGATGCCGGCCTGCGCCAGCACCGTGCTCATCGGCGGATAGACGCCCGCGTCCGCCCCGAGCACCTCATGCCCCGCCGCCCGCGCCAGCAGCGCCGCGTTGCCCATCGCCGTCCCGCACACGCCCATGAAATAGACCTTCATCGAAATTCCTCCCGCGCTCCGCGCTCACCCCGCCGCCGTCGCCGCCGCTACCTCGGCCAGCAGCGCCTTGCGCGTGGCCGCATCCTTTTTCCGGTCCGTGCGCACCTCCAGCACGCGGATGCCCGCCTCCGGCAGCGTCGCCACCAGGGCGACGAATTGCGCCCAATCGCGCACCAGCGTGTGCGCCACGCCGTGCGCCGCGCACAGCTGCGCCAGGTCCACGTCCTGCGGCGTCGCGAAAAACTCCTCGAAGGGCGGGTCGAACTGCGCCACCGGCAAATGCTCGAAGATGCCGCCGCCCCGGTTGTTGATCAGCACGATCGTGAGCGAGCCCTGGAACTTCGGCCGCGTGAGAAATCCGTTCGCGTCGTGCAGCAGCGCCAGATCCCCCGTCAGCAGCACGGTCGGCGTCCCGTGGTGCGCCACGCCCAGCGCGGTCGAGAGCGTGCCGTCGATGCCGTTGGCCCCGCGGTTCACCAGCGGCCGCACGCGGCGGTCGTTCGCCGGCCAGAAATACTCCACGTCGCGCACCGGCATCGAATTGGCCACGTAGAGCGTCGTCTCTGCCGGCAGGTGCTGCGCCAGCAACGCCACCGCACGGCCTTCGAACATCCCCGGCGTCGCCTCGAGCCGCGTCGCCCGTGCCGCCGCCGCCCGCTCCTCGTAGCGGTCCCACATCTTGCGATAGCCGTTCTCGTCGAGCGCCTCCGGCAGCAGCGCCGCCAGCGCCGCGACGTCGACCGTCACCTGCCGCGTCCGCCCGTGCAGCGCATCGCGGTTGTCCGGCCGCGTGCTCACCAGCCACGTCGGCGCATCGCTCTTCTCCAGCCACGCGCGCAGCACCTTGCTCGTCGGCCAGCCGCCGAGGCAGAGCACCACCTCGGGCTTCAGCCGCTCCGCCGCCGGCGCATTCCGCAGGATCGCATCATACGCCGTCACGAGGTGCGGCACGTGGCTCGCGTGATTCCGCAACGGCGACAGCCCGTCCGTCAGCACCGGCCAGTCCAGCCGCCGCGCGATCTCGCCCACGCTCGCGACAAACTCCGTCGGATCTCCCGGCTGCGCCGGTCCCACCACGATGATGCCGTGCACCTCCGGCCGCAGCGGCAGCTCCACGCCCGCCGGCACGCCGGCCGGCGACGGCTCGGTCGCGGCAAAAAACTGCTCCCAGTCGATCCCCTGCGCCACCGGCGCGACCGCGGGATCCACGATCGGCGGCAGCGGATCGCGGAACGGCACATTGAGGTGCACCGCTCCCGGCACCGGGCCGCGCGCGCGCCCCACCGCCTGCAACACCGTCTGCCGCAGGTAACGCAGCGCCAGCGGCGTCGCCGCCGGCAGCCCGAGCTCGTGGAAGAAGGTCACGTATCCGCCGAACAACTTCAGCTGGTCGATCGTCTGGCCCGACGCGCAATCGCGCAGCTCCGGCGGCCGGTCCGCCGTCAGCAGCACCAGCGGCACCCCGCTCGTGGCCGCCTCGATCACCGCCGGGAAGTAGTTCGCCGCCGCCGTCCCGCTCGTGCACACGAGCACCGTCGGCGTCAGCCGCTGCTTCGCCAGCCCGAGCGCGAAAAACGCCGCCGAACGCTCGTCGAGCACCGGAATCGCCTCCACCTCCGGATTCGCCGCGAGCGCCAGCGTGAGCGGCGTCGAACGCGAGCCCGGCGACACCACGGCCTGCCGCACGCCGGCGCGCACCAGGGTTTCGACGAGCACGCTGGCCCAGAGGGTGTTGCGGTTTCGGGGATCGAGATGCGGCACGGGCGGAAAAGGTCAGTTCGCGCCGGGCTGCGTGGGCAGATGCTTCAGCGCATACGCGATCAGCGACTCGATCTGCTCCGGCGTCAACGGTCCGCCGTGCGCCGCCGCAAAGCCCGGCATCAACGTGCCCGCCTTGCCTTCGCTGATCCACTGCCGCCACCACGCCTCGCTCCGCGGCTCACGTGCGATCGCGAGATCCGGCACCATGCTCGCACGGTGCGGCGCCGTGTGGCAGATGCCGCACGCCGCGATGAAGAGTTCGCCGCCCAGCTTGCCCACCGTCGGCGTCGCGTGACACGCCGCACAGTCCCCGCGAAACACCGCCTGCCGGTCCACCTGCGCCAGCATCTGGTTCCGCCGCCGCCGCGTTTCCTCCGTGTCCGGAATCTCCACCCGGAGCGTCAGCACCTGCGGGCCCGGCCGGCTGATCGCCTGGATCGTCTTCGTGAACACGCCCTCCTTGCCCTTGAAATCCACCGTCGCGCGAAACGATCCCCGCGCCCCCGGCTCCAGCACCCACGGCCGCGCCGGCATCTCCGCGAGCGTGCACCCGCACGAGGGCTGCAGGTCCAGAATCTCCACCCGGGCGTCCGATCTGTTCGTCACCGCAAACACCATGTCCACCGCCTCCTCCCCCGCCTTGGCCTGATGCGTCACCGTCGTCGCCTCCCACACCAACGGATGCGTCTTCGCCTCACGCGCCGGCGCGGTCGTCACCCCCGCCACGAACATCGCCAGCCGGCCCACCCACCTGATCCGTCCGAGTATCTCCGTGTTCATCGATGGTTCCTTTCCGGTGCCTCAGCCCCCCAACGCATCGATCATCGCCCTGAACTTCAACTCCGTCTCGGCAAACTCCTTGTCCGGCGCCGAACCTTCGACGATGCCCGCGCCCGCATACACGCGCGCCCGCGCGCCTTCGACCAAGGCCGAGCGGATGCCGACGAAAAATTCTCCGCCCCCGCGCGCGTTGAGCCAGCCGAGCGCGCCCGCGTAGAGCCCGCGGGGAAATCCCTCCAATTCCCGGATCCGCGCCACCGCCGCCTCCCGCGGACTGCCGCCCACCGCCGGCGTCGGATGCAGCGCCGCGATCGCATCGAGCAGCTTCACCGTCTCCGGCAGCGCCGCCGTCACCGGCGTATGCAGGTGCTGCACGTTCGCCAGCCGCCGGATTTGCGGCGCCCCCGGCACCTCCGGGACCACGCCGAGCGGCGCGAGCCGCGCGACGATATCCTCGAGCACCTGGCCGTGTTCGCGCCGGTCCTTTTCGCTGCGCAGCAACGCCGCCGCCAGCGCCGCGTCCTCGCTCGCCGACGCCCCGCGCCGGCTCGTCCCCGCCAGCGCCTCCGTCTCGAGCGTGCCCTTGCTCACCCGCGCCAGCCGCTCCGGCGTCGCGCCGATGAAGCTCGGCCCCCGGCCCTGCGCGAACGAGAACGCATAACAGTCGGGAAAACGCTGCCGCAGCCCGTTCAGCATCGTCAACGGATGCAGCGCCCGGTCCGCGCTGACGTCCTGCGCCCGCGCGAGCACGATCTTCCGGAACTCCCCGGCCGCGATGCGCGCCAACGCCCGCTCCACCGCCCCGCGGTAATCGCCCGCTTCCCGGGCCTCGAAGATCGGCCGGCCCGCCGGCGCCGCGTCCCCGTTGGCCGGCGCGTCACCGAATCCGAAGCCCCGGAACTTCCGGTGCGCGCGCCACACGCGCTCCGCCAGCGCGTCCAGCTCCGCCTCGGGCGTGACCACGAGATTCGCGACCGCCGTCGTCGTCGCCCCCGCCAGCGCCACCTGCCAGCGCGGCACGAAGGCCTGCGCCGCCGCAAACGGCTCGCCCGGCTCCACCGCATCGTGAAACGCAAACGCCGCAAACGCATGCGGCCCGCCGAATGCGGCCTCGAAATCGCCCACCGCGATCGTGTGCCGCAGCACGTCCTCCCACCACGCCTGCACCGTCGCGAAACGCTCCGGCCCCGCCGCTTCGCACGCGAGCGCCACTTCGGCGCCCGCGATCGCCGTCTGCGCCGCCGGCCGCTCCGCGTAGAAGTGCGGCTGGCCCGGCTCGAAGATCGACTCCAGCACCGCGAGCGGATCCAGCGCCTCCACCACCAGCGAGATGCTCACCAGCTTCGGGTGCGCGTCGCGCCGCGCCGCCTCGCGGCACTCCGCGAGAAACCGCCGCAACGCTTCCGGCGAGGCGTTCGCGGCGGGATGGATCGGCAGGATGACCATGGGCCGGACGGAAATCCCCGGGCCTCGCGCCTACGCTTTTTCCGCGGGCTTCTTCTCCGGCCGCGGGAAGAGCACGAGCGCCTCCGCGACTTTCGCGCCCGTCAGCTTGCCGCCCCACACCAGATCGTCGCGCCACGTCGCCGCCGGCGTGTAGCCGAGCGCAGCCTGGATCTTTTTCGTGCTCGTCGGCGTCACGTGCTGCATCGCCGACGCCGCCAGCCGCGTCGCCTCCGCGATCGTGGCCAGCGTCGTGCGCAGCAGCGCCTGATCCTTGGCTTCGGTGGATTTGCCCAGCTTCCACGGCGCCCGTTTGTCGATGTAGGCGTTGGTCGCCGTGAGGAACGCCATCGTCCGCTCCAGCGCCGTGTGGAACTGGAAGCCTTCGCCGAGGCTCACGATCTCCGGGCCCGTCTTCGCCCACCCCGCCTGCAGCTCCGCCTCGAGGCCGTCGGTCGACGCCCCCGGCTCCGCCGCCGGCAGCACGCCGCCCGCGAAACGCGTGGTCATGTTGAGCGTGCGGTTCACGAGGTTGCCGAGGTTGTTCGCGAGCTCGCTGTTGTAGCGCACGAGAAACTGCTCGACCGTGAACTCGCTGTCCTGGCCGACGTTCATCTCCCGGATCAGGAAGTAACGGAAGGCGTCCACGCCGAACTGATCCACGAGCGCCAGCGGACTCACCGCCTCGCCCGTGCTCTTCGACATCTTCGCGCCGCTCTGCAGCCACCAGCCGTGCACCAGCAGCGCCTTCGGCGGCGGCAGCCCGAACGCATGCAGCATGATCGGCCAGTAAACCGCGTGCGGCGGCACCAGGATGTCCTTGCCGATCACGTTGAAATCCGCCGGCCACAACCCCTTGTCCGCCACGGCCGAGTAGTAGTTCAGCAGCGCGTCGAACCACACATACGTCACGTAGTTCTCGTCGAACGGCAGCGCGATGCCCCACTCGAGGCGCTCCTTCGGCCGCGAGATGCACAGGTCGTTCAGCGGCTCCTTCAGGAACTCCAGCACCTGCTTGTGCCGGTATTTCGGAAAGATGAAGTCCTCATGCGTCTTCAGGTAGTCGATGAGCCAGTCCTGATACTTCTTCAGCCGGAAAAAATAGTTCTTCTCCACGATCTCCGTGACCTCGCCGAAGATCTCCGGCCAGGCGCCATCCGGCAGCCGGTCCTTCTCCTGCAAAAACTGCTCCTGCCGCGTGCTGTAGAAGCCGCGATACTCCGCCTGGTAGATCTCACCGCTGTCGTAGAGTTTCTGCAGCACCTGCCGCACGACCTGCTTGTGCCGCGCGTCCGTCGTGCGGATGAAGTCGTCGTAGGAAACATCGAGCCGGTCGTAGAGCGCGCGGAATTCCGCCGAGGTCTTGTCCACATACTCCTGCGCCGCCACCCCCTGCTTGCGCGCGCTCGCCTGCACCTTCTGCCCATGCTCGTCGGTGCCGGTCAGGAAGTGGACCTTGTCCCCCATCTGCCGCCGAAAACGGGAAATGACGTCCGTCAGCACCTTTTCGTAGGCATGGCCCAGGTGTGGCGAACCGTTCACGTAGTCGATGGCGGTCGTGATGTAGAAGGACTTCATGACAAGCCGGCCAACAAAACGCGCGCCCCTCTAAATGTCCATCACCGCCATCGGCTCCGCGCCGGCTCGAGGCGGCCGCGCGGAGTCCGGAGTTCGGAGCCGAACCGCCGAACGAAACTCCGGGGCTTCAGATTCCGCTCCTGCCCCGCCGCCTCAGCGGGAAACACAAGCCGGCCTCCGCCCGGCATCGACCCGCACAGCACCACGCCAAAGTTTGACGCCCCTGCGCCCACGCGCAGCCTCGCGCCTGCCTCGCTCGATGAACCCGCTGCCCCGATTTCTCGCCACAGCGCTGCTCGTCGTGCTCGCCGCGTTGCTCGCGATTCTCGCCGCCTCCATCTGGTCGCGCGGCCGCGTCGATCCCGTCTCCGGCAACGCCGCCCCCGAGCGCGCCGCAACCGCCGAAGCCGCGGCCGTCCCCGCCGGCACCGCCCACGCGTCCCCCATGCTGGCGCGCCTCGCCCATTTCTCCCAACGCATCGCCCTCGTCCTCGGCGTCGTCGCCTTCACGCTCGCGTTCGCCCTCGCCATCGCGCTGCTCTCGCGCC
>JACCDX011608757.1_pt1 | contig 13470 bp, 9 predicted proteins | sample 7449681 | NCBI WGS metagenome assembly JACCDX01 (sample SAMN15323450, study PRJNA562643) | freshwater metagenome | isolation source: river surface water | place: USA:Blue River Watershed | collected 2017-08-18
AACAACCAGTAGCACTACCAGTAACACCAGTACAACAACCAGTAGCACTACCAGTAACACCAGTACAACAACCAGTATCACCAGTATCAGTATCACCACAAGTACCACCAGTAGTAACACCAGTACAAACACAAAGGATGTTAAGAATGTTTAAAAATATAGAAAATAAGAAAAAAAAATTACTAAACGAAATACAAAAAATAAATTCTAATTTTTTTAAAAATATAAAAAATTTACCTGAAGAATTAAAATCAGTACAATCTTTGCAAAGATATTTAAACAATCTAAAAGAACATAGAGCAACATTTGAAAATGAAAAAAAATCAAATCAAATAACTTTTACTGCACAAAATATAGAAAATAGAATAAAACATTTACAAAAAAATAAATTAATTTATGACATTCAAGAATTGCAAAGACAATTAGGAGAATCCTTTAATTTAACAGGTAAGAATATTACATATTTAGAACAAACATATGATAATTTACAACAAAAAAAACAAGATATGGAGATATTAGCTCAACAAAGACGAGAACGATTTAATCAAAGGAAAAGAGAAATAATAGATGATATACATAATATAGATCCAAATATTCAATTTATAAATAATAAACCTCTTATGGAATATTCAATAAATCAATTAGAAAAATATTTGAAAAACATAAAAAATAACATAGAAATAAAACAATTAAAAGCCATAAGACAAGCTGAAGAACAAAGACAAGCTGAAGAACAAAGACAAGCTGAAGAACAAAGACAAGCTGAAGAACAAAGACAAGAATTAGAGAAAGAAAGAAAAGAAATAGAAAGACAAGAATTTCTCCAAGAAGAAGAAAAAAAAAGAATTCAAGAAAATATTCTTCAACAAGAACGAGAAAGACAAGAACAATTAAATAAAGAAAAATTACATGAAATACAAAGATTACGAAATTTTAATGAAAAAAAAAATAAATTTAAACAACAAATCCAATTACAGCGTAATCAAGCTTTAAGAGATAGAAGTGAAAGAAAAAAAAAAGAAAATGAAATTGAAAGTGAAAGAAGAAGAATTGCAAGAGAAAAATTTAACCAATTACAAAAAACATATGCAAATCGACAAGTAAAAGCAGAAAAAGAAGAAATAAATTTACAAAAAAAGATAAGAAAAGAAAAACATAATTTAACAATAAAACAAAAAACAGAAGAACAACAATCAATACAAGAAGTGCAAAAACAAAAGTTTTATAATAATTCTATTACAAGATGGAAAGAAAATCTTATAAATCAAATATTACAATTAACTCCAAAAAATAATCGTGAAAAATATAAAAATTTTTCTGTGAATAAATTACAAGAAATATTACAAAGAAAGAAGAGAGTTAAAACATCATTTAATACAACTATAGCAGAAAATCAAAAAAGACGAAGACAATCAGTATCTTCTTATGGAGAAAGTCCAACTGAAGTTTCCAAACCAACCATTTCACCAACAGTACCACAACAACAAAAACAAAAAACACAAAAACAACTTGCTACTGAAAGACTTATAGAAGAACAACAACGTAAAAAATCACAACAACCTACAACATCTCAACAATCTATACTTGAACAACGCAGACAGGCTGAAATAAATAGAAAAAAATTATTGGAAATAAGAGCAAAGAATCAACGAGAAAAAAATGAGAGAGAGAGAAGAATACAAAATGCACAAAGACGAGAACAAGAAGCATTACAAAAAAGAGAACAAGCATTGCAAAGACAAGAATTTGAAAAAGCAGAAATGAAAAAAGCAAATAATGAAATGAAAAGAATCTTAGAAGCAGAGAGACGTGCAAATGAAATTCGAAGAATCAAAGAAAAAGAACAAGAGAATGAAAGAAGAGAAATAGAAAGACAAAAATTACTTCAAATAGAAGAAAAAAGAAGAATTCAACAAAATATTCAACAAGAACAAGCTCAACAGTTTTATAATAATTTTATGAGAAAGAAAGAAGAAAATAATCGACGAAGAAAAGAAATTGCACAATTAACAAGAGAAAATAAAGAACAAAAAAGACAAAATCGACAAATGAAACAAAGTCAAGAATATAATGCAAGACAAAAACAATTATTACAACAACGATTAGATTTACAAAAACGAGGACAAGAAGCATTAGCAACACAACAAGCATTAAAAGAAAGAACTACAACATCTGTAATACCAAAATCAACATCAACATGGTTAGAAGGAACACAAAAGGGAAATAAATATAATACTCTTCGAAAAGAACAACGACGAGAAAAAGCAAGATTACAAGCTGAAGCTAATGCAAGAGAACGTACTGAAGCTGAAAGAAAACGAGCTGAAGCTAAAAGATTACGAGCTGAAGCTAATGCAAGAGAACGTACTGAAGCTGAAAGAAAACGAGCTGAAGCTAATGCAAGATTACAAGCTGAAGCTGAAAGAATTGAAAGAATAAGACAAGCTGAAGAAAGAGAACGAACAAGAATACGAGAATTAGAAGAACAAAGACAAGCTGAAGCTGAAAGAATTGAAAGAATACGAGAATTAGAAAAAAGAAAAAAACGATCTGAAAGAGAAAGAAAACATAAATTAGAAGAACAAAAAGAAAATATATTATCAAAAATATTAAAAATTGATCCAAATTATAATATAGAAAATCTAAGAAAAAAAAATAAAAATAATTTACAAAATATATTAAATTATTCACAACGTAGGATAAAAACAAAATTAATATCAAATATATTAAAAAAAAGTAAAATATATGAAAAAGAATATTTAAATCAAATGCCGATAAATGCATTAAGACATATTTTAGATGAATAAAAATATTTTTCAATCAATATAGTTATATTCTCTATACACAATAGAGAATAGGATGAATTTACAAAATTTAAAAGTAGAAGATATCAAAGAAATAGAAATACAACCTTATCCTGTTAAACCTCAAGGCTCAAGAAGGAGGAAATATTATATAGAATTAATAGTCACACTTAATAATAATAGTAATCCACAAAAGTATTATTCAAAGAAAGAAGAAATCCCTTTTTTTCATGATGCAAATCATTTATTATATCAATTTGAATACCGAAATATTCAAGACATTATGCAAGAAAGTATAATGGATGATGATATCTATAATTTATTTACCTATTTATGGAAACGAAATAATCAAATGTTTGAATTTTATTTTGATAAAAATAAGCAAATATCAAAATCACAAAAACAAAAAAACTTACAGCAAATTGTTGAATTTATAAAAAATACAGATAATTTTAGTGAATCTGCACCAACATCTTAATAGGAGAAGAAAGTAGAGAAGAAATGACCGCGTTCAAATCTTTTACAATTACTTCCATCTGCATCATATTTTGGTGTTATCTTATCTTTACAACATCCCCATCGTTTCCATAAACAATTTCCACGTGATTCATCATCTGGAAAGTAAGGATTGTAAAATTTATACATTTGATAAGAAATCGAAAGAAGAATAAGAAAGATAAAAAGAAGAACAAAGAGAAAGAGTGTCTGCATATTTACAATTACAAAAGAAAAAAAATATACCCATTAAATAGAAGAATCAAATGCACACATTTTATTTATTTATTATCTTAACCATCATCATCATCCTATGTTTAAGTTATCTTTCTTCCACTCTTGGAAATAAAACCATTCAAGAAAAATTCGAAACTTACATGTATGGACCCTACAACTATCGCTCCACAGGCAGTGACCCTCTCACCTTCTATCAATATCCCGTTTATCGCGCTCCTCTTGATTATCCTTTCAAATTCTATTCCTCTTATCCTTACCCCTATCTCACTTACAAAGATAATAAAGTCTAATAACCCCTTTCTATCTCTCTTATTTTTTATGAAAGAAGATTTTCATAAAATGGAATTGAATATAAAGAAAAGATAGAAAAAAGAAGGAGAAGATGAGATGGATAGATGGATACATGAAGTGGATAAAGGTAGGATGGTATCGATTGTTATTTTTGATATTTATATTTCCTTATGTATATTTGCATGAGAGTATTGAGAATGGGCGTATATTTTTGGAAGAGATAGATGAGAGGAGTGAAAAGGAATTATTGATATATTATCGAATGAAGAAGCATTTGATAAATTTGAAATCGAAAGAGGAGATGCATAAAATCATTATGAAATTATGTGAAAGGAAGTATTATAATTTGATAGTGGAGATATTGAAAGAGAAAGAATTGGTAGTGAAGAATTATTTTTATTTTTTGCAACAATTTTGTTTTGAAGAAGAACTCATTCAAAAAGTATTTGAAATTCCTCGTTTTCACATTCATATTCAAAAATATATCAAACGAAAGAAATTACTATATGAACCCAAATTACATTTTCAAATTCAAAATGGAAAAGAAGAGAAAGAATGTTTAGTTTGTTTAGAATCGATTGAAAAGAAACATTGTATTGAATGTAACTATTGTCATATTCAATTGAATTTTGCATGTATGATACAATGGATAAAAAATAGAAATACACAATGTATTTTATGTAGAAATACATGGATAAATGGTATTGATATAGGGATATTAAAATATATATATTATAAGTGGTTGATAGAAACGAAAGTTAGATAGATTTGTAGAATTCCCAATTTAATTTTTCGCATATTTTTTTCCAAATCATATCGGTATCATGTAACTTTTGACGGTCTTTAAGAAGTGGGAAATATTTTTTATATTCATCTAATCCTAATAATTCAACAAATTTATGTAAAACATAGGAATAATTGAGGAAATTTTTGCGAACTTTGCGAGGACATACTTCAATAAAGGGTCCTTGAATCTCTTTAAACATTAGTTTTAATTTTTCTTCTAATTCTTTATTAATGGTGGGAGGTGGAACACCATTAATTTGATATAATATATAAGCGGCATGGTCATAATATTTATTACATTTAATTTTTTTGAGATATTGTCGAATTTTGAGAGTAGTAAGTGATTCGAGGTTGGTGATACGTTCTTTTTTGATTTCGATAAGAATTTTTTCATAGACTTCATCGGGAATTTCGGTAGTTTCACGAGCTTGGAATTGAGAGAGCCATTCACTAAAATGGTTAGAACGTTTATAATTGAAGAGAGTGGATATATTGTCACCATTGCAATCTTTAAAAGAGGGTTTGTCAGATTCAATAAGGATATGTTCTTGCATACCACATTTTTCGCAGATTTGAATACCATCAGTCGGGTAGAGAGTCATTTCATAATCGCATTTTTTGCAAAAGAATTGTTTGATATCGAATTTGATAGCAGGTATATAATTTGGATCGACAATTTGGAGGTATTCTTCAAGGATATTTTTCTTTTTAAATTTGGATTCTTGTTTGACGAAATCAGACATTTTCATAGAAGCAAAATTAATTTCTTCTTTTTTATTTTTGGTGAAGATTTCTTCTTCAATTTCTTCAACCATTGTTTCTTTTTGTTCTTCTGTATTTTCTTCTTCTTCATTACCACCTTGAAAGAAATCTAATATATTTTTGGTAGGTTTAGATACTACATTCTTTTTTTTTACAGGTTTTACTTCTTCAATATCATCTTCCTCATCATCACTTTCATTATCTGTATCATAATCGTCATCAAATTCATCATCATCTAAAGAGTGATTATCATTGGAGATAAGAAATTCATCGGTAGGTTGGAGGTGATTTTGTTTAATTTTGGAATGTTCGAGATTATCATAATAATCGATAAGAAGAGTACCGACATTGAGGTAATAATTTTTTTCTTCTTTTTTATCGATGATATCTTGTAATTCTTTTTCCATGATTTGTATTTTTTCTTCAATAGAATCTTTGAAGAGAATAAATTCCATATCAAAATCGTTATGTTCAACTTTGTTCATGGTAGTGAATTGGTCGTGTAAAGATTTGAGTTCTTTTTTTTTATCGGGAATCGATTTTTGCAAATTTTGGAAATATTTAATCATTTCGTTATGTTTTGCATCGATGGTGATATTTTCGCTTTGTTGTTTATTTTTATGGGCATGTTTTTTCAAATGAGGGTCTTTGAATCCCATTTTGTATAAATAAAAGAATTGATATTTTTTTATATTGAATTAAAGGAAAAATTGGGGAAATGGAATGAGTATAAAGAGAGAAAATATTTCGTATAAAAAAGATTGAAATTAATCTTTCAAAAAGTTATAATAAAAGATGAATACAACACGAGGATTGGTTACGGAATCGGTGAATCAAGTGAATCAAATAAATTCGGTAGAAACGGGAATAGACCCAGTTTTGATACAAAAGATGGTTTTTGTATATAATGCCTTGAATGATGGTTGGGAGGTTAAGAAGAAAGGTGAAAATAAATATATATTTACGAAGAATTTGGAGAAAGAGAGTGAGGAGATAAAGAGGGAGATAAATTTGGATGATTACTTAAGGAAATTTTTGAAGTTTCATTTGGACATAGAAAATTTGACAACAACTCGTAGATCGGGTTCAATTTAATTTCTTTGTATGGAAGGTAATAGAAAAAAGTGGATAGAACGTAAATATAAAAAGAAGGTAAGAGAGATGGAATTGAAAAGGTTGAATTTGTGGAATAATTAAGGGTGAATTTAAAGAGAATTTTGTGCGGTTAAGGAAAATTTTTTTCTCATAGTAAAGTATAAAACAAAAATGGGCGGTGGCGGTCTCATGCAACTCGTAGCTTATGGCGCACAAGATGTGTATCTTACAGGCAATCCTCAAATTACCTTCTGGAAGGTGGTGTACCGTCGTTACACTAACTTCTCCATGGAGTCAATTGAGCAAACTTTCAACGGAACTGCTGACTTTGGAAAGAAGGTCACTTGTACCGTATCTCGTAACGGTGATTTAATCCACCGTGTGTATCTTCAGGTTACTCTTCCTCGTGTTGAGGCAACCGTATCATCTGCTTTCTTCCGCTGGGTGAACTACATTGGACACTTCCTTATTAAGTCCGTTGAGATCCAGATTGGAGGTCAGCGCATTGACAAACAGTATGGTGACTGGCTCACCATCTGGAATGAGCTTACCATTCCTCCTGGTCTTAAGGCTGGTTATGACAACATGGTAGGAAACACTGTTGCTCTTACTGGTACTGGTCTCCAGCGCACTGAGGCAACTGTGTTATATGTACCTCTCCAGTTCTGGTTCTGCCGCAACCCTGGTCTTGCTCTTCCCCTCATTGCTCTTCAGTACCACGAGGTGAAGATTGAGCTTGAGTTCCGTCCTAAGGCTGAGTGCTATGTATCTACTTCTGGTTCTCTTAACAGCTGTGGAGTGAGCACCTCAGGAAACCTTGATGCTTTCTGCGTTCCTTCTCTTGAGTATGCTACTCTTTTCATTGATTACATCTACCTTGACACTGATGAGCGTCGTCGTTTCGCTCAGACTTCTCATGAGTACCTCATTGAGCAGCTCCAGTTCACTGGTGATGAGTCAACTGTGAATACCAATGTGAAGGTTAAGCTTAACCTCAATCACCCCGTGAAGGAGCTCATCTGGGTTGTTCAGCGTGATGATGTCGTGAAGCTTGGCTACAACCAGTGGTCCAACTACACTGATGATTTCGATGCTGACTCTGGCTACAATGGTCTTAACAGTGGTGGTCTCCCTGACCCCAGTCAGCTCGTCTTCACTAACGTGGAGGGTGGTACCAATGTGTTCCCCTTCGTAGGAACTCAGGACCTTGATGCTTCTTACCTTCAGTACCTTACTGAGGCTGGTATTGCAACTGGTGCTGGTGGTGTTAGCACCCCCGGTGGATTCGTGACTTCCACCACTGCTCAGGTGCGCCCTGTATCTCTCCCTGCTGGTCCTGGTCCCAACGCACAGAACTTAGCCCCCACTGATTTCGGTGCATTCACCACCGGTGGAGACTACTCTGACCATGCTGGTTTCGGTCCTATCAACGCTGGTCGTAACCCTACTGTCCGTGCTAAGCTCCAGCTTAACGGACATGACCGATTCCAAGAGCGTCTTGGTTCCTACTTCAACTTGGTGCAACCCTACCAGCACCACACCAATATCCCTCCTACTGGTATCAATGTGTACTCCTTTGCTCTTAAGCCTGAGGACCACCAGCCCAGTGGTACTTGCAACTTCTCACGTATCGACAATGCTACCCTCCAGCTTCAGCTCACCCCTAAAGCTGCTCTCGGTTCCAAGATTCGTGTGTATGCTGTGAATTATAATGTCTTAAGAATAATGAGTGGAATGGGAGGTCTTGCTTATTCAAATTAATACCATATATGGTCGTGGAAAATTTTCTTTACATACAATTCTTATTATTCCAATAATAAGAAAAACAATAACAAAAAATAGTTCTAAAAATAAAAGGATATAAAAAGAAATTTCGAAAGATATAAAAAGGGAGATGAATGAAAAAACGATTGAATTGAATGAAATCAAATGTGATTTGGCTTCATTCTATGAATTAAATGAAACTCAACGAATAAAATTTTTAAAAAATGAAGAAGTTGAGAAAAAAAAGAAATTTATGCATACGAAAGAATATTATCGAAACAAGGTATTTTTTTCATATGAACCAAATGTTATTGATTCACTTGATTTAGATATTGAATTTTGTGAAACACCTGAACAAAGAGATTTATGGAATTATTTAAAAATTATGACAACTTCAGCACATACTTATGAAAAAACAATGAAAGAATTTAAGATGTTACTCAAAGATAAAAATACAAATCAATATCTTGGTATATTAAATTTGTCTCCTGATGTATATTCTTATGAAGCAAGAGATAAATTTATAGGATGGACAAATCAAAATAAAGCTGAAAAAATACATGTTAATGGAGGGAAAATGCAACCACGTATTTCATTTTTAATTAATATTCAATGTTGTGTTGGATTACAACCTATTGCTCATAATTTAAATATTGGAAAATTATTAGTTGCATTAGTATTTAGTCGAGAAGTTCTTGAAAAATATAAAGAAAAATATGGATATTATTATGCTGGTGTATGTACTTTATCTTTATATGGAAAGGGAATACAATATGACAGATTGAAAGAGATAAAATATATTGGAGAAACAAAAGGATATGGTGTTTCTCATATTCCTTTTTCAATTATGGAAAAAATTATTGAATTTGTAAAAAAATATAATCCTGATAAATATGAATATTACACACATCGATTTTTAAATAAAATGCGATTAATGCGTTATTTTGTAAGTGAATATGATTGTTTAAAAGAATATGTCTTTCATCAAAATAAAAGAGGTATTTATTTTGGATATACTGGAACTAATAATCATTTATTTTTTCAAGGAATTCAAAATACTTTTCAAATTGATAAAACAAAAAATATTCAAGATATAGTTATTTGGTGGAAAGATAGATGGGCACGACCAAGATGGAAACATTTGCAAGAAACACATCGTGTAAAAATAGCATTTGAATTTAAAGATTTAACACATGAAGAAAAGAAGATAGAGTATAATCGGCAATATCAATTTGAAAGATATCATGGTGATGAAGATTTTCGAACACAATTATTACAAAAAAAGAAAGAAAAATATCATCAACATAAAATGGAACAAGACGAATCACAACATGCAATTCTTGCAAGTGTTCAACGTAGAACGATATCATTTCAAGAAATTTTAGAAATAATTCAATGGAAAGAAAAATATATACAAAATGAAAAATTTATGGATGGAAAAAAGATTTCAAAACAAAAAGTTGCTGATTATCTTTCTACAAAATTTGATAACAAAATTACAGAAGGTATGATAAAAAAATATTGGAATGGAAGTTGTGTGTTATATTCATTTGAATTTGGAGATGATTCTACATTTACATATGAAAGATATAGGGAAATTATAAATTATCAAAAAGAATAATTGAATGAAATGAAAATAGAATTTAATGAAATGAAATAAAAATTGATAAATTTTTAAATCATGTTATTCTTTTCTTTATGAAAGAATAAGATTACTAACATTTCATAAATTTATAGAAAAAGAAATAATGAATTTATATGACGATACTATTATTTTTCAATTTTATTCAAAATCAGCAGATGAACCTCTTGCTGGTAGAGGTTCTGGTGAAAGAATACCAATGAGTTCTATACCTGATTTTGCTAATTTATCAAAAATTCCTAAATGGAGAAAGAAACTTTCTAATTTCTGGATACAACCTTTCTCTCTCGATAATCATCAATGGGCCTCTGTTGAACATTATTATCAAGCATCGAAATTTAAGAAAAATAATCCTGAATTTTATTTATCTTTTAGTTTAGATTCTGGTACTGAATTATCAAAAAATCCTGAAATGTCGAAAGCTGTTGGAGGAAAAAGTGGTAAATTTAAAGGTACTCTTATTCGACCGAAATCTATTGTAATTGACCCTGATTTCTTTGCTAAACGTTCTACTCAAGAAATGTATTCTGCTCAAGAAGCAAAATTTATGCAAAATGAAGATTTAAAAAATTTATTATTAGAAACAAAAAATGCTAAATTAGTTCATCATCGAAGAGGACAAGAACCTGAAGTATTTTTAAATTTAATGATTCTTCGAAAAAAGATTCAAAATGAAGAACTTTAAATAAGAAACAAATAGATGATTACCATCTTTCACAAACTCTTTATCTTTTCTTTTCAATAAAAAATATAACTTTTATATTTTTTATATATCAATAGTAGAAGTCTTTTTATCTATGTTTTCTACACAATCCATTCAAGAAAATCTATCCAAACATCTTATTTGTAATTGGACTATTTATAAATCTACAGTTCCCATAAATATTCCCTATAACATTCTCTCTGTTTCCTATTTTCAACCCTCTCAACCTTCCAAATCCCATTCCTCCAAAAAATATTTTCAAGGTCTACAAAAATTATTCCATGATATGCGTTCCATTCTACCTCATGATAGATTACGTATCTATCACGATGCATCCGTTAAGAATCAATTATATGATTATCTTCAATCTCTTTCTCCAATTGACCAAACATATTTAGAATTTTTTCAATATGATATTCCTTATCTTCATGAAAGTAATTCTCAAGAACATCATAAAGGAACAACAGGCACTTTATGGAGATTTTTGCCTCTAATGGATTATGAACTTCATACTTGTCATCGAAAAATCATTTTAGATATAGATTCAGTGACCAATCATGAATTATTAAAATTATCAAAAACATATGATAAAAAAGGAGATGTTTATTTTATGTATCGTTCCCATCCATATTATTATCAATTTCCTCGTATCACCTGTTTTAATTCAAATAAAAGCTTTTTTTATTATGTAGTTGCACATTTCATTTATCAAACAAATACATTATCGAAAGATATATTCTATTCATTTTTAGATAAATATATTTACCAAATCCATTCTAATAACTTACAATTCATTTTGCAAAGTTGTTATCCTAAAAATGCACCTAATACAAAAAATAGAAATATTTATGACCAGTATCAATATGGAGTTGATGAAATTTTTATGAATGGATTTTATGTAAAACATCAATTTGATAGAAATGAAGAGGAAAATAAAAAATTGATGGTTTTGTATATATTATCTTCTTTTCAATATAAGAAAATCATATATTATATGATGGATAATGTGGAGATATTTGATGTAAAGAATCCAGCATTTCAATTATTTTGGAAGAAATTTTTTGGAATGGTGCATTGGTTAAAACCACTTCAACAAGAGGAAATATATGATTCAAAAAATCAAACATTTGATTTTAAGAAATTACAAAAATATATGAAACAGAATGATACATGTTATCAACATATAGACCGATTTATGCGAGATTCGAAACATAGTTCGAAAATACAGAAATTCTTTCAACAAAATGTTCAATTTTCAATTCCCAATGAAAATCTTCAAAAATTTATAGATATATTAAATCAACATGAATCTCATTCTTTCATGTTATATCCTTATTATCAAAAACATTTCTTACAACCCGAATTCATAAAATATAAAAATACAATTTATTAATTTTATTTTTTTATGAAAAGTAAAATTCAATTTATTCATTTATTTTTTTCTATCAAAGGTAAAAATATTTTACGGAAAACTCTGTCATTTCTACCTGTTGTATTTTGCACACTTAATCTGGGTGTATTTCTATTATTAAATCCAACAGGGGGTCCTTTAATAATAAATTTAGGTATTTTTTGTAAAGTTCCCCAAAGACCAATCACAATATCATCTGTCCAAATGCAATCAGGACAAATTTGAATTTGAAATTCTACAAATTTTTTCCAATCTTCATATTTATCTAAAAACATAGAAACAGGATGTAAAGCCATATGATATGTTTCCAAAAACTGAACTTGAAATAATGCAATGGGTCTATTTCGTAAATTATGATTCACAGCTCGATTCTGTGTTGCATTCCATTTTCTTCCTATAAATCCTAAACTCATTTTTGGAAAATGAAAATGATTCCTCCATAAAACTTGAATAATATTTGGAGGATAAATAATATCATCATCCATAAGCATAATATATTCAGGTTTTAATTGATTTATATGAAGATAATCAAGTAATCCAGACAATTTGAGAAGAGGACCTTCATCTTTTTCTACATAATGAATATGGATACGAGGATTTGTAAAAGGTTCTTGTTGTAAAAGATGGAGAGGATAAGTATTACCTTTAAGAGTTTTAGAAGGGATAGAGAGGATAATTTTTTCAGGAAGAAATGTATTTTTGAGTAAAATGGAAAGATTATGAGCAGTGTGACCAATTTCTAAACGGGATGGAATGGTTGTAAAACCGATATAAACAGGAATAATTTTAGGAATGGTATTAATTGAATGTATGGGTTTCAATGGTTTCATTTTGGGAAGAAGTTGATTTCGCATATTTTTATTTCTATATTCATTTTTGGAATAAAATTATAAAATTGTTCGCATAAGAAAATGAATATTTATTTAAATTATAAAATAGGTAAAAATATTTTACGGAAAACTCTATCATTTCTTCCATGTAAATTTTTTTTACTTAATCGTGGTGTATTTTTCGTATTGAATTTTGTTTTAGGACCTTTTACTATATATTTAGGTACTTTTTGTAAAGTACCCCAAAGACCAATGACAATATCATCTGTCCAGATGCAATCGGGACAATATTGAAATTGAAATTGGATAAATTTTTTCCATTCTTCATATTTATCTAAAAAGAGTGAAGTAGGATGAAAAACGATATGAAAGGTTTCTAAAAATTGTACAGGTAAAACTGTTAAATGAGAATGATGTAATTTATATATTTTAGCAGAATTTGTATATCTATCCCATATTCTACCTGCATAACCAACACTTGCATTAGGGAAATTCCAATGTTGTCTCCATAAATTTTTGATAATATTAGGAGGATATAAAATATCATCATCCATAATTCCAATATATTGAGTTTTGATTTGGTTTGTATGAAGATAATCGAGTAATCCAGTTAATTTGAGAAGAGGACCATCATCTTTTTCTACAAAATG
>JACCDX010177005.1_pt1 | contig 13469 bp, 15 predicted proteins | sample 7449681 | NCBI WGS metagenome assembly JACCDX01 (sample SAMN15323450, study PRJNA562643) | freshwater metagenome | isolation source: river surface water | place: USA:Blue River Watershed | collected 2017-08-18
AAAATATTTTTAAACTTCTTCAAATTTATAACACTTTATTACTTACTGATGTTTCATTTCCCGAATCACAAAAATCTATAGAAATTTCATTATCTTTATTAAACAAATTAAAAGCAGAATCTGAAACCCACAAAACTCAAACTGCAAAACTAATAAATTCAATCTATTCAAGATATACCAAATTTATAAAGTAAAAAAATAACATCTTAGTACCTCCCCTCACTCTTTTCTCTTTTTTTTTCTTTTCTCCTTTTTTTCTCTTTACTTCAAAAAAAAAATAAAAATAAAAAACTTTTTCTTTTTTACCATATACATATATTCTAAATGAATTCATTAGAAACTTTACTTTTATCACTACTAATTATAGTTTTAATATTATATTTTATTAAACTTTATTACTTATCATGCTCTGAACCATTTACAACTATTCCAAATTCAGAACCTAACTTATATTTACCTCAAAATTTTAGACCTAATACTTACCTTACTCAACAAAAAGAAGAAATTAACAGTCAATTAACAATATCTAATTATTATGAAACACCTTTTATTTTTAAGATTAAATATATTTTCTATAAAACTTCTAATCTTCAAAATACCATTTCTGTATTTTATCCCAAATTAAAAACATACGATATAACTAATTTTTTACTATACTATTCTATCTTATTTAATAATTGGGAAAACTTTTTTTATTTACTTGACACTATAAACTTATTAATATTTAATAAAAACTTTATGCCTTCAACACATACTAAATTTATAAATGAATTTAAAACTGAAAATAAAGAAGCTTTAGATTTCTATAATTCTCTTATTGATTCATTTTATGAAACTAAAAATAAAATACAATCTGCAAACATTTTTCAATTGATGTATTTTGAAAAATCAACATTTTCAGATAAAGACCTAGATAACTTTATAATAAAATATAAAACTCTTGCAAAAAAAGATAAAAATTATTCTTTATTTTTAAACATCAATAAAAAAAATATACAACCTGAATATTTACCTTTTATTCTTGAATATGAAAAAGTAAACGATGCTTTAGATACAATAGTAGAAAGTTTACCAAAAAATTTAAATCCTTCATCTTTAAATTCATTAATGAAAAGACCTTCAAATTTATTTATAAATTCTCAAACTGAAAAATTTTTAAAATCATTAAACAAGGTTGACATTTTTAGATACAATGACAAAATAAAACAAAAATTTGAAAATTACATGTTTTTAGCTTTCAATGTAAAAATGAAAAAATAAAAGTCAATTCATGTATTACCATTTCCTGCTCTTTTTTTCTTTCCGTCTCTTTCTTTTCTTCTCTTTTTTCTTTCTCTTTTTTTCTTTCTCTCTTCTCTTTTTTTATTTTTCAATTACTTATATATACCCCTCTTTTTACTTCAATATGGATATTTTAAAAATCTTACTCCTAGCATTACTAATTTTAACAATAATACTATTATTTATTAAAATTGATCCTTTTTATATTGATACTTTTAAAGTTGTTGATAATGTTTCATATATAAAAGAACCTGATCCTACTGCTTTTAATAACATAAAATTAATAAAAAATTATTCAGTGTTATACCTTCCACAAAATTTTACTATTAAAAATTATTTATCTCAAAAAAGAGTAGAAATAAAAAAAGACATGACAATAGATAATTACTATAATTACTCTTTTGAATTTAATACAAATTTCGTATTTTATTACACTCCTAAACTTCAAACATCTATATCATTACTTTTCCCAAAACTAAAATTTAATGATTTAGTTAACTTTTTTATTTATTATAGCATTTTATTTTATGATTTCAAATCATATTTTTATATGTTAGATTTAATAAACTTGGTTATTTTAGATAATTCTAAAGTACAAGAAATAAGCAATAATTATAATCTTTTAATTTCTTATTATAATATTTTGATTGAATCATTTTATGATTTTACAAGTAAAAATAAAATAAGAAAAAATAATATTTTAGAATTGCTTAATACATCATTTAACAAAACCTATACACAAGAAGAATATAAAGAATTTGAAGAACATATTAAAAAAGAATCATCTGTAATTATAAAAAATAAAAAACATATTTCATTTTTTATTACAATATATAAAACAATCCTCACCATGAATAGTATAAAAATTAAATTACCTAAAATTGATATGTGGAAAATAGATTTAAGTAATTCATTATTATTTATGGATAATCATGGGTTAAAATTTATAAAATCTTTAAATTCTTTATATCCAAGAAGAAATGATTTTATAAATATATTTGAAAATAATTCTTTTATTAAAGATAAAATGTTTCTTTATGCTTTAGAAACATTTTATCCCGAAGAATCTTCATATCAAGAAGCAAAAAATCAAACTATAATTAAAATAAATACTCATAAAGAATTTTTAAAATCTGATAAAATCGGATCTCTAAAAAATCCTTTAAAACCTGAAATTATGAACCGTTTATAAATTTTACTAAAAACATTTTTTTTTTATTTTACCAATATAAATATACTTAACCATCACTCTAAAAAATGGATAAATACAAAGTTTTAAACATCCTTTTTTATGCATTAGTAATAGCTACAATTATTTTATACATCATGTTTTTAATTGATTTATTTTGTGCCGCCTTTGATATTAATTTTGGTTTTATTTTACCTTATGTATTACAAGATCAAGATTATTTTACTCCTTCAAATTCTTCAATAAAATACTTACCTCCAAATTATAACCTTGATAAAAAATACTTAACTTATACTACAACAGTAAATAACTCAAGTATTTTAGGAAAACCTGTATCATTTGAAATTTCATTTATTTTAGAAAGAAATATTGACAGTACTATAAAATTTTTATATCCAGATTTAAAGAAAAACCATTTAATAGATTTCTTTTTATATTATATTTTTATAATCCCTAATTGGGTAAGTTTCTTTTTATTACTCGAAAGTATAAATATAGTATCTGCTTATAAAACTGAAGATGAAAAAAATAATTTTAAAATGCAAAAAGAATATACCATAAATTATTTTAATAAACTTATTAACTCATACTACATTTTTAAAAAAGAATATAAAACTAATATGATTAATATTGCAAACAGAATTGATAACCCACCAAATTATACAGGAAAAGAATTAAAACAATTCAAACTAAAATATAACCTCTTAAATTTTGACCCAGAAATAACGCCTGATAAACATAAATACTATTCTAAAGATTTATTAAACTTTATTATTACATATGATAAAATTAATGACATATATAAAAATTTAATTCTAGGAGTTCCGCAAAATTTAGGGTCATATGAATTTAATTTTACAAAAACTATACCAACTGTTAGATATGATACTATTACATATGAATTTTTAAATTCATTAAAATTATTAAATAATAATATAAGTATTAAAAATATTAATACTATAAATTTTTTCAAACTTAACATTATTATTTCTAAAAAATATTTATTATATCATATGATTATTTTAAACACAGATTTTACAAAAATAGAATTTATATATAACCAAATTGAAAAACGCAAAAATCAAACCCAAAATCAAACCCAAAATCAAACCCAAAATCAAACCCAAAATCAAACCCAAAATCAAACCCAAAATCAAACCCAAACTCAAACCCAAAATCAAACTCAAAATCAAACCCCTGTACCTGTTTATAATGAAAAAAGATATTATGAAAAATTTACTTTACCATATAATATATACTAAAAAAATGTCAAATACAATCCCTCTAATTTTATTTTTTTCATTCATTATCACAATAATAATTTTAATAATAATACATTTTTCTATACAAAATCATAAAGATCCTTTTAATAAAAATGAAACTATGATAATTTCATATATACCTAATAATTTAAATCCTAATAATTTTACTAGTAACTTTAAACAAGAAATAAATAATTATACATTAATACCTTTTACATTAGAAACTAATTACTCTTTTTATTCTAAAATAAATGATACTATCAAACCTTTTCCAACTTTAAATATTAATGATATAAACAATTTCTTTTTATATTACATTTTTACTAATTCAGAATGGCAAAACTTTTATTTACTTCTTGATTATATTAATTTATCTATTCTTAATAAAATTGAAACCCCATACCCTGAATTTATACTTTATTTTAATTCTTACATTGATGCTTTTTATTCATTTACAAAAAAACACAAAATAAAAAATATGTTTGAACTATCAAATAAATTATATACACAAACTTATACCGATTCTCAAAAAAAGGATTTTATAAAATCAAATTCAGAAATAAAATTAGATAATCCAGAATTAGATTTTTTTATGACATATACAAATATAAATTTGATTTATAAAGATCTTTTATCTACAATACCAAGAAATGTAGATAAAACCTTTTTGTCTACATTTAAATTATTACCAAAAATTTCAAATATAACAACTTCTAATAATGAAATATTTAATTTTATTGATCTTATTACAAGTTCATATAATCCTTTAGCAATTGATTTTTTTAAAGATAATACTTTAATAAGTTCAAAAGCTAAATTAATAGAAATAACCCATTTTGGAAAAAATCCACAACAACTAAATATTAATATGTTAAAAAGACATATTGAATTTAATACATACCCATATACAAATATATCAATTCAAAAACCTTCCGATGAATCAAAGGGTTATTTTATAAAATATGTAGAACAAAACCAACCAGTTAAGGTACAACCTTCTATATATGTACAACCTCCTGTACAAGCGCAACAAAGTAAATCTTTTTGTTCTATACTTTAAATTAATCCAAAAAAAAACAAATTTAATTTTTTTCTTCTCTCTTTTCTTCCCCCTTTAAAACTCATCAACAAAACCATTTAAAAAATCTTTATTTTCAAATAACTTTTCAAGTACTTCATTAATTTCTTTTTTTTTATTTACATTCAACAAATACTTTTTTTTGTCTTTTTTAAATTCAACTTTATTAAAATCATCAAACTCAACCTTTTTTATAAATCTATCTACTAACATTTCAATACCATCTTCATAAACATCAACTCCAAAATTATCTTTTACTTTTTTTTTATCAACACTATACCCACAAACTAAATTACCATAAATAAAATCACAAACATCTTCAATATCAGCATTTTTATTTATAATAAAATTCATATCTTTTAAAATCTTTTTTATTTCTTCTAATTGTTTTGTTAAAACTTTAATCTCTTTATTTTTTCCTTTTATTTGTTCTTCAATAAAATCATAATTACTTTTATGTACACTATATGATTTTTTTATAACATTGCAATTTAAATAAATATCTTTATTTACATCTTTTACATTCCTTGCTAAATTTACTAAACTTTTTACACCAAATAAAAAACTTTGGTGCGAATCCAAATACAAAAACATAACCGGTATTGCTTTATTTCCTATTTTTTTAGTTTCAATATAAATTTTATCATGGCTAACATTTGGAAATTTATGCGTTTTGTGTGAAATAAAAATACCACAATTTAAATTAAATTCTTCTTGGTTTGTCTCAATATCTAAATAAAATTTATTAATATCTTCTGTACTTACAACACTTTTATTTTTAACTTCTACTAAAATTCCTATACTATCAATGTAAACAATTAAATCACCAGCTTTACCTTTATCACTCAAATCAATAATTTTACTCATCTTAAAATTATCTTCAAACAAAGTTTTTACAACTAATTCCGCATTTTTTCCTTTTTCTACTCCTCCATGATGAAACTCAATAAGTGGTTTTATATACTTTTCAGTTTTATCTTTTAATTCATTAATACTCGTATTAAGTTCAATAAGTAATTTATCATTATGTGAAATATCTTTTTTTTCGTTATCTTTAGTAACTTTATTTATTTCATTAACTTTATAACTACTAGTTTCATAATCACTATCTTTTTTATTAACTTTATTTTCATTATTATCTTTTTCATCCATTTCATTAACTTTATTTTCATTTTCATCCATTTCATCTATTTCATCCATTTCATCCGTTTTATTTATTTTACCCATTTCATCTTTACAAATTATATCATTACATGTATCTTTTAAATATGTACAAAACGCGTCTTCACTTGTATTTTTTATAATATAATCCATATACATAACAATTAATTCCCATGTATATTGATCGATGTATTTAATCATCATATATTTTTCATCATTATATTCAAATTTAACTAAACCCATTCTTTTAATATTTAAATTATTAAAAATCAATTTTTAGTAAAATATATATATCTCTAATTTTTTGGTATGACGAACTTTTTAAAAAATCCTGATGGTAGCTTTAATAAATTTAAATTAGGAGGTTTATTACTTGCCATTGTTATTTTTGCATTATTTGTAGTATTTGTAGTACTTTATTCAATAGAAAAAAATGAAAAAGAAAAAACTAAAGAAGTTGCTGAAGTTGCTACAGCAGCAGCAGATAAAGCTATTTCAGATCTTGAAGCTGTTGCTAATGGTTCTGCTCCTTTACCACCTGTTCCTGCTTCACCTGCTCCTTTACCGCCTGCTCCTTCTTTACCTGTTACAAATTCTCAACCTAATTTATCGGATCAAATAAATATGGCAGCTTCACAGAATTCTGCACAATCATTTACTTTTTATAAACATTTCGATACAGAATATAAAGTAGTACCTGTGTTAAATCCTAATGGAACTCCTAAAATGATACAAGAAAAAGATTCATCTGGTAAACTTTTAGTTAACCCTGATGGTACTCCTAAAATGGTACAAGAAACAAAAGAAGTTTATAACCCCGTTTTTAATGGAAGGGTAAGGGTACCAGGTCGAGTAACACTAAATGAATGTTATACAAAAGTTATAGCTGAAAAAAATAATCCAGCAGTACCATTAAATAAAAAACCAACATATATGAATTTCTTTTCAACTGATACAAAAGGTAAAGGAGTATGTGGGTATGTTTCTGAATCAGAATTTAAAACTAGATATGAACCAACATTAAAAGCAATTGAAAATTATAACCCACCAAATAACAAAACTCATACTGATTCAGTTTTAAAATATACTTATCCTGCTGTTAATAAATCTGTAATGACTTTTTACAAAGTAAACTAAAACTTAAATTATTTATCTCTCTATTATTTTTTTTATTAAAATTATAATTATAAAAAATAAAATAATGTTTATTCATAACTCAATACATGGCGAGTACAATTTTACAAATTTAAAAACTACAAATTTTAGAAGATATTTAAAACGTAATAAAATAAAACGTTCGTCGATTATATCATTAAATATAACTGATACAACCCTACAAAATTTTTATCTTTTATCATTTCCAAATTTACAAGATCTTTATATTGATTATACAACTTCAATAACTTCATTAAATCATAATAAAATTCCAAAACTTTCATATTTATCTTGTAATGATTCAAATATAAAATCAATTTCGTCATTCCAAAACTTAGAACTAATATTTTGTAATTATTGTACAAACCTCAAAAAAATAAAAAATCTTCCAAACTTAACAAAACTTATAAACAAAGAAACCCCAAATTTAAAATATATTAAACACACACCTAACTTAAAATTTGTTTATATCAACATACCTAATAATCTTAAATTTGTAGATTGTAAAGAATTTATTTATTACTATCGGTCATTATCATGCGATTCAGGAGACTCAGGAGACTCAGGAGACTCAGGAGACTCGGAAAACTATGTTATAGACAACGAAATAAAAAAAATAAATTCTTACAATACTATTTTATCTTTACCTTTATTAACTGATACTGTCCACCCTTTAGATTATATACATAATTCAAAACTCAAATCACAAATTTTAAATAAGTAAAAACTATTTTTTGAACTTCCCCACTATAATTACCGCATTGTATTTTTTTATTCCTCTCTCTCTCTCTCTCTCTCTCTCTTTATCTCTCTCTTTATCTCTCTCTTTATCTCTCTCCCTTTTCTTCTTTTTTCACATCTTACATAAATGTCTTACCATTTCATCTTTTAATATACCTCTAAAATTCTTTTGTATATCTTTACCAGGCATATAAATTTTACTTACATCTCTACCCCTTATATATGTAACTTTATGAACACAATTACACCCACATATTTTAATACATTCATCTCCAACTAAAATTTTACTTTTAGTTTCAGTCAATTCATTTATATCGGTCATTTTATAAAAATTGAATTTTATATTTATATATACATAATGAAAATCGGTATTGAATACGGTGCTCAACTAATAAGAGGTAAACTTTTCAGATATGAAATATTTATACCTGCTTCAAATTTTTACGAACGTTTAAGACTTTCATCATACTATAATACAATATGTTCAACTTTACCAATAATAAATTATAACTCAACTTTATTACTATGGAAAGAACATATTAAAGATATCGATATAATACTTACTGACCATGAAAAATATTTAGTTGAACAAAAACTTAAATACTACAAATCTAGAGGAAATGTTATAAATCCTGGATTTTATAAAGTATTTGAATTGAAATAATTTCCTTTTTTTTTAAAAGTTTGTAATTATTTAATTTATACTCTCTCTCCTCCTCCCTCCCTACTTTAATGAGAATATTTTTATTTCCTGGTATTGGTGAAATATCACCTATTTTTTTAAATCCTATTAAAACATCTTTATTTTTTTCACATGGTGTTACAACTTTAAAATATAATTCTAAAGAAACATTTAGAACAACACTTATAAATTTATATTCAACTATAAAATCTGAACTAAATGATACAACACAATGTATTTTTATAGGTCATTCATTTGGAGGACTTTTAGCATTAACTTTATCAATTTACTTTAATGTCAAAAAATTAATTTGCATCAACACCCCAATTAATAACCTTATATTTAAAAATCTTTCTGATTATTTTAAAACATACATTGACAACCAAATACCATTAATAAAAGAAATGTCTAATATTCAAACATACATAAAAACAGTTATTGTAAAAAAAATAAATTTTCCTATATTTATTTTATACAGTTATATACCTTCATTAAATTCCGATACTTTAATTTCTATCGATAAATTTAAATTAAATGAATATCAAAATATTACATACAAATCATTTATATTAACAACACATACTTTATCACTTCTTGACCCAAGAATAATTTATTATATTTACACAATCTGTAAAGACTAAAAAAATATTATTTATTGAGAGAAGGAAGATGTAAAACTTTAACTTTTTTTATCCTCTTTTTTTTATCCTTCTTTTACTTTCTTTCTTTACTTTTCTTCCTCATTCCTTTTCCACCAGTAACTACTACAAACCTTATACCAACAACTCCATAATTTTTTTCATCATCTTTACTATAATACTTATAATAAACATCTTCTCCTTGTTTTTGTGTATCAATACCAGGTAAACAATTACTCAATTTTTCATTTTCTAAATACTCACTAAATCCTTTATATTCTTTTTTACCTGTTACTCTTACTGTAAAGTTTCTTTTAAAACCTAAATCATTATTTTCAAAAACAATTTCATCACCAATTTCCATTTTTAAAAAATCTCCTTTATTCAATCTTCCTTCACAAGTTTTAGCACCTATTTTTATTAAACTAAACCATGGTTCAGATAAGTTTTTTATATACTTCATTTTTTAACTTTACCTTTCTTTACACTATACAAAAAAAAATAATTTTAATTATTAACCTAATAAATTTTTGATTGTTTTAATCAATTCTTCTTTTTCATTCTTTTCATTTTCTTTTATCAAAAGATTCAATCTTTCAATTTCCTTAACCAATTTATTATTTTCTGCAGTAGAACTATTCAATAATTCAAAATATTTAACTTTATATTCTAAATCATATTTCATACCGTTAATAGTAGTTTCATATTGTGCCTTAATTTCATCAAATGAAGAAACCAAATTTTTATTTTTGTTTTCTAATTCCTTTTTACTTTTAACTAAAACGTTTAGTTCTTCTGCAAATTTCTCAATATCCATTTTATACTTTATAAATAAACTTTTATACAAAAAAAAGAATTTAAAAGTTTTTTATTCATCTTTTTTATTTTCACCTCCCTTAACTTTAAACAAATCCATAAACATTCCAACTTTTTTATTATTATCAATATTTAAAACTTTGATATAATTAGCATTTAAAATAATATCAGCATTGCAATCAAAATTATATTCTTCATTTACTTCAACTCCAAAATATTTATAAACAATTTCATTTATCATTTCATTATTAAACTTACCAAAGTTAATTTTATTTAATCTACCAGTTCTAAACAAAGCTGGATTAATTTCATAAATATCATCAAACTTATTAGTTGTAACAACAAATATACCACCTGTGTATTTTATAACACCACTGAAGAACCTTAATAAATCTTGTGCTTTTATATCATTTATCATACTGTCAAATTCATCAAATACATAAATAAAATTTTTATGTTGTCCATTTAATTTATTACTTTTTTCATCTGCAAAATTTTGCGTTCCTTCTATAATCTTTTCTAATTCATTAATATTCATATTTTCAATATTCAAATGTAAAATATTCCTTTTTAATTTATATGCCAATTTTAAAATAAAATCTGTTTTACCTGTTCCAGGTGGTCCATATAAACACATTCCATACATTTCAGAATTATAAGGATTATAAATCTCACTTTTTGCAATCTTATCAAACTCTTCAATTTCTTCTAAAATCTTTTTTTTATCAGGATGAAAGAAATAATCCATTGCATCAATAACATTTACCATTTTTCTCTTTGATAAATAAATTTTCTTTTCACTCATATCAGCACTTAAAATAACTCTTACGCTTAAACTTTCTAATCTACTTTCATCGTTATACATTTGATTAATAAACTTTAAATAATTTAACGTTGATTCGTTATCTAGTCTCATCTTAATATAAACATAATAACTTTTTTCACAAGTTCCAACTTTTGAATTACCATTAAATGTATCATCAGTACCCTCAATATTTTCAGATATACAACATTCTAATTCTCCATTAATTTCTTTATCACCAAATTTATCGGAAAATTTAACAGGTCTTAACGGTTGAGTTAAATTAAAAGTACTACCATTTTTTTTAACTACATTTAATCTTCTTACAGTACAATCTAGATTAACTTTTTTCATTAAATAATCTGTGATATTATAAATTTCATCAACATCATAAACATAAACCCAATTTTTAGAATCACTACCCCATTTAAATCTAAATTTATCTTTTATCAAATAAATCATATATCCAACAAACATAAAAGCTAACATATTTTCATAATCAAATAATCCTTTTACCAATGTAAAAATATCATAATAAAGTATGTTATCAATTCCAAAGTTTCTCATAACTTTATTAACAATAAGCGAAGCAGCAGATTTTTTAATATCATCACCCAACATCATTTTTAAGAATATACACTATAAAAAAATTCAATTTTTAAAAGACCTAATATTTTTTTTATCTTGTATCTTTAAAAATTGAAATTCTTTTTTTATATACCTCCTCCATCCTCTTCCTCCTCCTCCCTCTCTCTCTTAAAAAATGGATCCAATTGAAGACTTCATAATACGTATTTACATTAATGAATACATTACAATACTTAAAAAAAAATTAGAAATAGTTAAATTTAAAAAACGAATATGTAGTTTTATAGTAGATATAACTAACTTATATAAATTTGGAGAGTTTGAAAATTTGGAGAGTTTGCAAAAATCCGAACAATTTCAAGAACTTATGAAAATGAAAAATAAATACTATTCTGAACCAATTATATCAAAACCTTATAAATTTCAATATTCATTAATACAAAATGATAATATTATAATTATTAAAACTGAAAAAAATGAAGAATTTAAAGAACATGAAATTTTTATACAAGTTATAAACAAAAAATTTTCATTACAAACAAATTTATTACATTATTTAACAGGTGCTTCAATAGGATTATATTGGGGTTATCCTGTTTATGATAATAACCTTGAATGTTTTGCAAGTCCATTTAATCACACTTCTCCAAATTATTGTAGTTTATTTACATCAGATTTAAAACCGAATTTTGCAGATCTTACTTACCAACAAATCAAAGATTATAAAGCATGTGTTATAAATCCACCATTTACCGAACTTATGTTTAATCTAGTTGTAAAAAAAATAAAATCGTTTGAAACTTTCAAAGGTATTTTTATATTTGCTCATTGGGAAGATTTAATAAAAATATTTGAATCAACTTTTAAAATAATTAAATCAAAAAAACTAAATTACACATATAACTTAATGATAAATAAAAAAATATATAACATGCAAGTTTACATTGCAGCATTTACTTATAATTGTGAAGATAACGATAATTATCTAGAAAATTATATTGATAAATTTTAACCCCCTTTTTTTTAAACCCCTTTTTTTAAAAATTGATTATATATATTAATAAATACCCCCTTTTTCCTTTTTAACTTAATGGATCCAATTGAAGACTACATAATACGCATTTTCATAAATGAATATATTGAAATAATAAACTTAAATCTTTCTTTCGCAGAACTTTTAAAACCATTTTGTTCATTTATTTTAGATATAGTAAACCTATACAAATTTAAAAAGATTACAAATTTACAAACATATGAAACAACAATATCTTTTAAAACTTTGTTAGATAAAAAAAATTCATTTTACAAAACTCCAATTAAATCAGCTTTATACAAAAAAAGATATATCTTATCTTATAAATCAAAAACCCAAATACTTATTAATGTTGACAATTTTGAAATTTATATACCAGTAATAGATACAAACATTTCATTACAAACAAATTTATTACATTATATTGCAGGTTGTACAACTGGATTTTATTGGGGTTATCCTGTTTATGATAATAACCTTGAATGTTTTGCAAGTCCATTTAATCACACTTCTCCAAATTATTGTAGTTTATTCTCATCTGATTTAAAACCAAATTTTGCAGATCTTACTTACCAACAAATCAAAGATTATAAAGCTTGTGTAGTAAATCCTCCTTTTACTGAACTTATGTTTAATTTAACTGTAGAAAAAATAAAATCATTTGAAACTTTTAAAGGTATTTTTATATTTGCAAATTGGGAAGACATAATAAAAATATTTGAATCAACTTTTAAAATTATAAAAAAGAAAGTTATAAATTATACATTTAATTTATTGACGAACAAACATAAATTTAATGTAAATGTTTATGTTGCAGCGTTTACTTATAACTCTAATTTCAATTATGAAGAAATTAGATATTTAGAAAATTACATTAACAAATTTTAAAAAAAAAAATAATCTCACTTTTTTTCTTCTCTTTTTTTATCTTTTCTTTTTTTATCTTTTTTTTTTTTTAAAGACACGTACCACAGAGATATACACACTCTCTCTCCACACCCCGCTCTCGCTCTCTATATATATATATATATATATATATATAT
>JACCDX011527102.1_pt1 | contig 13468 bp, 7 predicted proteins | sample 7449681 | NCBI WGS metagenome assembly JACCDX01 (sample SAMN15323450, study PRJNA562643) | freshwater metagenome | isolation source: river surface water | place: USA:Blue River Watershed | collected 2017-08-18
AAGAAAATGAAATAAAAATTTATTTTCTTTTTATAATGAATATAAAGGCGAAGAAGTCTAAATATATAGATTACGTTATATTTATTACGTTATATTTTTATCAAGATGAAGAATCCCAAAGGTGGAAAGCATAAGCATATGAAGAAAGGAGGTAATGCTCCCCGAAAAGTGAATATGAATACCATTCCAACACCCTCCGATTATGGAGATGCATCTGTTTTTATTGGACTTGTAACAGCCATTTTAGGTGGTTGCCGTTTTAAGATTCGTGCAATGACAAGTGATGGTATTAATACTACGGAAACAATTGGTTGGTTACGTGCTAGTAAAGCACGTGGTCCACGAGTTATTGTAGGTACAATTGTACTTTATGCACTTCGTGATTATGAGTCACGAGATGATGAATCAATGAAAGCTGATATTGAATATGTATATATTCCAGATGAAATTGATATTTTGAAGCAGTTGGATCTTATTCCAAATAATTATGAAACCGCCATTGACCCTATGAAGAGTGTTGGCGAAATTTCAGATGATGGATTTATGTTTACACGTTCAGATGGAATCACAGATAGTGAGTTTCAAGAGCTCTGATGAAAGAAACCGCTTCGGTTTCTTTCGAACTTCCCGCTATTTTAAAAATATTTTTTATAAACAAATAAAGATAATTATAAACAAATAAAGATAATTATAAATAAATAATTTATTTATAAAAACTTTTTTACAAATAAGGAGGGGTTGATATTTCATCTAATCCTCAACTTGTTGAGGATTGATGAATAACCCTTGGGTAGGGGAGGATATCCTCCCCTAACGAGGAGGTTTGACTGGATATCTGATCTAAACCCCTTTGGGGTTTGATCAGTAAGCTTCGCGAACCTTAGGTTCCAATCTTCAGAGGTAGATAGTATCCCGGATATACTTCTTCATATCATCATTTCGCTTCTTTACCTCATCATTCTCCATATAAAGCTCAATTGCCCGCTTTACATCCTCTTCGCTAATCTTCTTTACCAAATCGCGTGCTTTACCAAAAATGCGCCGTGCGTGTACAATCTTTGTCAAATGCCAAAGATTCTCCATATCACCGCCATTAAATTTAAATAGATCACGATGTTTTTCAAAGAGCGAAAGCGGAATCGACTTTTCCGGATCATTATTATAAATATCCCATTTAGCATCACGAATCTTCTTCAAATAAATAAGTCGCAACTCGGCTGCATCATACTTATCCACTTCCAATCGGAATTTAAAACGACGATGCAATCCGGGATTGTATGCAAAGAATGACTCCTCCAATTGTGCTTTATAACCCGCAATAAAGACAACAGTATCCTTATTTTCCGTCAAGTTCTGATTAATCGTATCAATACACTCCTTTGAAAAAGAGTCGCGACCTTCCGGATTTCCCAACGCATACGCCTCATCAATAAAGAGAATTCCACCCTTTGCTTTATTAAAAACATCTTGTGTCATCTTTGCCGTATGTCCCAAATACTTTCCAATCAAATCACTACGACGCGCCAATGTGAACTTATCTTTCTTTGCAATTCCGAGACAGTAGTAGAGCTTTGCCAATATTTTGGCAACCTCCGTTTTACCACAACCCGGCGACCCAGTAATTACCATATGATACATATCGCGTAAAGCACTACTCTCTTTTGTCAATGTCTCCATGGTACAAACATTTAGCTTTGCCTCTTCTCCATCGGAATCATTGCCACAACAACCGGGACCACCACTACCTGCAGGAGGTGGGGCAAAAGGATCATTCATAAAAGGATGTCTATGAATAGGATTTGTTTTGGTACTCTCTTCGCTCTTCTTCACTTCTTCCCGATCTTCAATATTTTGAAGACGAAAGAAGAGAAGATCCATAATCATCGACTTCACACTCTTCATTCCAATCATATGATTTAACTCCTCAAGAACAGGAACACACTTATGCAACGCTTTCATTTGAATCACATAACGCTTCGGATCAGTTGGATCATAACTCTTACCTAAATCAATAAGATCTTGGAGAGTTTTAATCTCCTTTTCAATCGGCGTCAACTCAGGAGCTTGGGTGAAGTAATCATAAAAATCATCTACTTCACTCTTCCGTTTCTTGGCATTTGGTCCATCTCCACCATCACCTCCTCCCACATTACTCTTCTTAATACCTAAAAGCGTGACTACAATGGGTGGAATATTGGGGAAGTCATCCATAAAAGGATCATCGACACTTTGATCATCTTCCTTCTTTTCCTCCTCTTCGCGATTTCGCTTTTGACGGTTTCGACGAGGAGCTTTCTTCTCATCATTCTTCTTTGGATCCTCACCATCTTCCTTACTCTCACTACTTATTATTTCATTCAAAAATTCAGATAAAGATAGTGGTCTTGTTCCTGATGATAAACCACGTATAGTCGAATTTGCTCCAAAACCAAAACCATTTGTAGAGCCATTTGTAGAGCCATTTGTAGATGGATTCAATGGAGGAAAACCACATGTAGGATTTTGTTTCTTATCATCTTTTTGTGAATTTGCTCCAAAACCAAAACCATTTGTATATGGATTCAATGGTGGAAAACCACTTGTAGGATTTTGCTTCTTCATAAGCTCTAACTCTTCTTTAATAGCATTTAACTGCTCTTTCACTTCCTTGAGTTCTTCATCATTGCGATTTTTATTTTCGTTTGTTTTTTTGGGCATTGTAAATAGATCTTCGGTGAACTTCTTTTTTTGAAATGTAGAAGAATCCTCTTGAAACATTTCAAAAATCACTTTTTTTATTTTATCAACAAATTTTATTTTATGAATAGATAATATTTTTTTCAAAATTACTTACTTTTTTATCTTTTTATCTTTTTATCTTATATATTTTTTAAGCTAAAAAAATATATTTAACGTATATATATAGAAGAGCCAAAATATTTAAAAATTCATTATGGACAAAATTAAAGATTTAAATCTAAAAATTGAAACTTTTCATAAAAACAAGAGCAAAAAAACAAACGATGAATCAAAAACAACCGGAAATCGAGACCAACTTCTTACAAAATATATCTTATCTATTTTATCCAATCTTGAATATTTAATCCATCATCGTCATATTGATAATGATGATTACCATATTCATTTTAAAAATATTGAACAAATCTATACAGATTCACATTCCAAAAAGATTGGATCTAAAAAGTTCATGGAATGTTTTCAAGAAGTAAAGAAGATTTTAAAAAATGTTTCTTTTGAAAATATCAAAGATATATTACAATTCTTTTATCAAGATCTACACCAATCGAATATCGACTTTCATAAATCAATATCCAAAGAGTATCTCACTTATATTGAATTATATAATACATTTTTTCATCCATTAAGTTGTGAATTAATATGTGATGAGAAAGAGATTGAAAATATATATAAATATTCTCGTGTGCAAGATAAACATTTGCCATTTTCCAAATTAAATCACTTTAAAAGTTATACACTTGAAGAGAAGATTGAAGGATTAACACTTATTTTCCCCAATTATATGAATCATCATCTTCTTGTAGTAAACGGATTTTTTAAAAAAGATTCTTTAGGAGTGATTCGTAATCATCCATTCTTTAAAGAGAAGAGTCGCGCAATGGAAGAAGATATGGAATATATCGATATTCCAATTCACTTTAAAAAGTTATATATATCACAAATTAGCACACGCGATTTTATATATTTACATAGTCGTGAAGTTGCCGCAATGATGAAGAGTGATTATGAAGAGTTTAGTGTATTAAAAAATAAGAATTTATCTCTCCTTGTCAAAGATTTTATGAAATCACCCATTGAACGTCAGCGAAAAATATTAACTCTCTTTTTACTTTACGACTCCAATACTCAATTTTCTGCACACGTTATTTATGATCTCTTAACGAGTCAAAATATATATATGAACGGAATGCCCATTTATGATCTCTTATATCAATCTTTACATTGTAAAGTGCAAGCCCTCTTTAAACAAACGAAAAATATTGAAGAAGATACCAAAAAGAAGTTATCCAATTTACAAATTTCGGATATATCCTATGATACTCGTATTGCAAATATGAAGTGTAGCGATTTTGTAAAATCAAAAGCATTTGAAAAGTATAAGGAAATACAAGGATCCAAGGAAAATAGTGTAAAAGCACAACAATGGTTAGATGGATTGCTAAAAATCCCTTTTGGTATATATAAAGAGGAGAAGATATTGAAATTTTTTCAAGAGTTTCAAAGTAAAGTGGAAAATTATATTCAAATTACATCACTTAAAATGATTCAATATGATGAGTGCAAATTACAAGGGAAAAATAAGAAGTTATATACACTCTTCCTTTCAATGATCAATCATTACAAAACACATATTAAAGATCATAGTGATAATGAATATGATCTCTTTATTGAATTTTGTAAAGATCTATTAATAAAAACTCTCATTTATATTCCTTTATTGGGAATGAATATGAAGTTTGAGTATGATCAAGAAAAGTTTTTACGTTATAAAGATGAGATTTATCAAGAAGAGCATATGCTAAAATCGATTCAAGAAGAGTTTGCAGAATATGAAGATATGTATGAAAATGATGAAAACCAAGATCAACACTTTAATATTGAGTGTCAAAATAAGCGCATTCGTATTGGAAAAGAACGAAGTGAATCTGTTGATATTACAAGTAATGATATATTACAAAAGTTAGATATTCATCATTTGAGCGATCGCAACCAAGATCTCATTTTAAATATGATTCAAAAAGATAAATTTCCTGATGAGAAGATTCTCGAAAAGTGCATTTCTGAACTTTCCGAAATACGAAAGATGAAAGACCAATTAATCAAAGGAAATATGATCAATGAAAATAACTTAAATCTCCTATTCGACAAATTAAATACACTTGAATGCTCCATTGTGTATGAAGATGATTATGATATTGATGAAGAAGATGAGAAAAGATGTGATAATGATGCATCCCCCTTGTCACCCTCTTTATCCAATGATGCAAATCGCGAATTCCGCCGTTTTATTCTTCGCAACTTTTACGAAATCGATAGTATTGTACTTGAATGGATCGAATTCAAAAAGAGCAAAAAAGAGTATATGAAATATATCGACAAAACTCTCGACAAATGCGTTCACGGACACTTAGAGTCCAAACAACAGATCAAACGTTTAGTTGGTCAAATGATGAATGGAACCTCCAAAAAGGGAAAGCGCGGCTTCTGTCTTGGGCTTCAAGGCCCTCCCGGTGTTGGCAAAACAACCATTTGTTTAAATGGTCTTGCCAAATGTTTAATGGATGAAGATGGTGAAAGCCGTCCCATTATATTTATTCCCCTTGGTGGCAGTTCCAATGGAAGTACCTTGGAAGGACATAATTATACCTACTTGGGCTCTACGTGGGGAAAGATTGCAGATGCATTCATGGAAGCAAAGTGTATGAATCCCATTATCTTTATTGATGAGTTGGATAAGATTAGTAAAACGGAACACGGGCGCGAAATTGCATCGATCTTAACACATATGACCGATCAAACGCAAAATAGTGAATTCTTTGACAAGTACTTTGCATCCATTCCACTCGACTTATCCAAAGTAATCTTTATCTTCTCGTATAATGATCGCAATAATGTGGATAAGATCTTATTAGATCGTATTCAAGAGGTGAAGATTAAACCATTAAGTAAACAAGATAAAGTGATTATATCGAAGAATTATGTATTACCCGAAATTTATAAAAATACGGGCTTCTCCAAAGATGAGATTCACTTTCCCAGTAAACTCTTATCCAATATTATTGAAAATTATACGTATGAAGCAGGTGTGCGAAAGTTGAGTGAATTATTAAATGATATTGTTCGCGAAATTAACCTCCGACGTATTATGGGTGAAGAGTATCAATATCCAATTCAAATTACGGATGATCTTGTGGATGAAATTTTGGATGATAAACCCAAAATGAGTTTTGATAAGGTGATTAGTGTTCCACTTGTTGGCGTCTCGTATGGTATGTACGCTTCAAGTGTCGGATATGGTGGAGGCATCTCTAAGATTCAAACAGTATTTATTCCATCATCGAATAAGAAGATATGCATTCAAAAAGCAACGGGATTGGCGGGAGATATGATGAAAGAGAGTTTTGATGTATGTATGTCCGTTGCATACAATTTAATACCCGATGAGATTAAGAAGAGTTTAGCTGAACGCGAAGATAATGGAATTCACATTCACTTTAATGACTCTTCTGTCAATAAAGATGGACCAAGTGGTGGTCAAGCCATTACACTCTCTTTAGTCTCTCTTCTTACGGGAACAAAGGTACGAAATAATGTTGCGATTACGGGTGAAATTAACTTGTTGGGATTTGCAATGAAGATTGGAGGCGTTTATTCAAAAATAACGGGGTCAATACGAGCGGGAATAAATACATTTATTATACCGAAGGAAAATCGGGAAGATATTGTACAAATGATCCGAAGTGAAAATCGAAATATGAAGAATTTGAAGGAAACGTATTTGAATGAAAATGCATCACCATTGATTGATCGAATTCCATTAAAACGCACATCCTCCTTTTTGAATATTGAACCCATGAGCGATGTAAATGAAGAGATTGAATTTGAAATGTGTGAAGAGTATGATGGAGTGGAAATGATTTATTATAAACATTGTAAAGTTTATTTGGTTGATAATATACATCAAGTATTACAAATTGCACTTGTGGATCATCAAGTTGAGTTCAAACCTCTCTTTTAAGTAATATCTTTTTATTTATTGAACATTTTATCATAAAAAAATATGATAAAATATAATAAAATATAATAAAATATAATATAATAAAATAAAATATAATAAAATAAAATATAATAAAATAAAATATAAATTATGATTATTATAAATACTATTTTTTTAGAAAGCATTATCTGGATATATGGAAGATCTATTGATAGGATAAAAGAGTGAAACCCAAGCTCGCTCAATATAGTGTCCCGCTTCAGGATTTACGTGATCATCAACATATGCAATAAGTTCTTGATACTTTTCAATAGAATTTTTATGTAAATCTTCTTTTGAAATTGCAAACATTCCCATATAACAAATATAGGGACATTTATTCTTTGGAAAGTGATATTCATACCATTTACCATATGGACGAATGGGACTTAATTTTGTTTTATAATCGACACTTTTATTTTCTTGATTCTTTTTAAAACTTGTTTTCCACTCATTAAGTGTAAAATTAGATATATTTTTATTTTCTAATACAGAACTATTTATATTTGTTACGGGAAATACACTACTGTTTGTCTCTTTTGCTTTTTCCATTACTTTGAATCCGCGCTCTTTCTTATAATCCATAAAATAAAATGATGCTGGTAAAAATATTGTTACATTCGGAAGATTATTATAATTTTTTATGATATGATGTAAATATGTATGATCACATTTACCAACATTTGGTAATTGAATAATTTGGAATTTATTGATTATTTCTTGATTTGTGATTTCATCACCTTTATTATAAATAATAATATGAAAATCTTTAAATTCATCATTTAAAAGATAAGAGGCATCTTCTTCGTATCGAGCAATTACATTATTACTATTTTCTTTTTCATTTGTATTATCTTCAAATAACTCATTCTTTTGATAGATAAAAAAATAAAAGAAAAGAGAAAAAAGAATAAAAAGAAGAGAAAGGATGAAAAGAACTTTTTTTGATTTACATGTATTCTTTTTAGTTTTTAAAAATCTTTTATACGTTTGCGTAATATACTTTTGTATTTTCATATTACTTTTATTAGATACCTATTCTTATTTTATATAATTTATTGATAATATAAAATAAAAAATATTTTTTTGATAAATATATAAATATTTTTACCATATAAAATCTACATCAGTTATAAGTTTATTTTCATCAATTGGATAAAATAATGGAGCCCAACAACGTTCAATAAAGAAAGAAGCTTCAGGATTTAAATCTTTATCAACATAAGAGATCAATTCTCTATATTTTTCAATTGAATTTTTATGTATATCTTCTTTTGAAATTGCAAATATTCCCATATATGTTACATAAGGACAATCATTATTTGGAAAGTGATGTTCAAACCATTTACCATATGGGCGTATAGGTGATAAAACTGTTTTGGAATATTTATTATCTTGATTATCTTTAAACCTTGTTACATACATCTTTTCAACATAATTATATAAATTTTTATTTTTCTTAACAGGACGATTATAATTGATAACAGGAAATGCACTATTGTTTGTCTCTTTTACTTTATTCATTACTTTCGATGCATTTGTTTTTTTTTGTTCCATATAATAAAAGGATGCTGGTAAAAATATTGTTACATTAGGAAGATTATTATAATTTTGGATAATATGATATAAATATGTATGATCGCATTTACCAACATTGGGTAATTGAATAATTTTACATTTATTGATTATTTTTTCATTTTTAATATTATCACCTTTATTGTAAATAATAATATTATAATCATTAAATTCATCATTAAGAAGATAAGATATATCTTCTTTGTATCTTGCGATTATAATTGTAGTATTCTTTTCTTTTTCATTTGTATTCTTTTCTTTTTCATTTGTATTATTTTCAAATAATTCTTTCTTTTGATACATAAAAAAGTAAAAGAGAAGAAGAAGAGATAAAATAAAAAGAGTAAAAGCAAAAAGAAGTTTTGATTTATTCTTTTTTGTTTGAAAAAATCTTTTATATTTTTGTATAATATATTTTTGTGTAATATATTTTTGTATATTTATTTTCATAATATTTTTACTAAATATCTATTGTTATTATATATAATTTATTCTTTTTATATAAAAAAATAAAGTAAAATTTAAAAATGAAATTTTTTAAAAATAAAAAACATCTTTTACATACTCTCTATTTTATTCTAATTCTCCTCTTTTTTATTTATATTTTATACTACTTTTATAAAAAAAATAGAGTATATAAGGAATTTTTTAATAATTTTGAAACACGATTTGAAGTAATTCATATGAGCGGAAAAGAGGATCGTTTGCAAAATATTAAAACACAAGAAGAGAAAGCTAAAATTAAAATAAATCTATTTGAAGCCGTTAATGGATCACAATTAGATATACCACAACTTCAAAAAGATGGTCTTGTTAAAAAAAAATGGTCGACATATCGATATAATAGTGCACAAACACCTGAAGGAAAACAAAAGGTAATCAATGGTGAAATTGGTTGTTATATGAGTCATATGAATTTATTAAAAAAAATATCTGAATCCGAATATGATGGATGGACAATTGTATTTGAAGATGATTTTCTATTAGAATCAAATTTCAAAGAAGAATTAGATAAAATATTAGAAAATATAAAAGATAATCAAGAGATTGATATTATTTATTTGGGAAGTTTAAATCAAGACGATTGTAAAAATGGTGTTTATAAAGATAATTTATGTCATCCCGTAAATCCTTGGGGAACACAAGGATATATGGTTAATAAAAGATCTGCATCAAAAATTTATAATTTAATAAAATTTATTGATCGAGAAATTGATATAAAATATCGCGATTTAATGAATAAAAAGAAGATAAACGGTTTAATTGTTGTTCCAACATTAGTAAAACAAAATTATGAAGGAAATCCAAGTGTTATCAATGGTGATTAATTTTATTTTTTATATAATGCTTTATATATCAATTATAATTTATTTACCGTGTTGATGTTTTATAAAAAAATCTGTTTTGGTATGACCAGCACCGTTAATTTCATTATCTGGTAATGTATACGGAATAAAATTTTTCTGTGCTACATACGAAAAACTAATTTGATCTTGTGTTGTATATTTTAATGTTTGTAAATACCAATTATCCAAAAAATGAATTACATCTGGATCTTTATGTAAAAAAGCAACAAAACAAGTTATCCAAACACCCATATTCTCTTTATTTGACCGTTCTTTAAAATAATTTTCATCATATTGATCTTTTATATACTCGTCATACTGTTTTAGTACATCTTGATATGGTTGATCTTGACCATTCCAATGTGTAGAAGCATAACGTGTATCTGACGAAGAAGCATCAACTTCATTTTTAAGAATACCATTTCTATGTTCGTGTTCCCAACCAATAATTTTATATTTTTCTATATTATCTAATATCCATTTACTTGTATTTTCATTTGTTATTTCTATCGATCCATCAATCCATACAATAACATCATATTTTTGTAATATAGGAATATGGTGAAAAGATTGTTTATAGTATTTTGCAATATTAAAATTATGTATATTATTTTTTAATGAATTTATATATAAATCATTATCAATAGATGATTTATTTATAATATGATATGGTGTTTTATCAATTATCCAACCATTATTGATTAAATGATCATTATTTGTAAAACATATAAAATCAGTTGGTACAGATTGTTTTTTATATGCTTTACAACTCTTTTCATAGTCACCATAAATAGATGTTATAAATGCTATTTTTGGATCATTATTATCATTATTATCATTATTATACTTTTCTATACTTATCTTCTTACTTTGATAAGATACATAAAGAATAAATAATAAAAGTATAATTGTTATAAGAATGAAAAGTAACAGATTCTTCTCTATATACTTTTTTATTTTATAAAAAATCTTTTGCAAATTCATTATTCTCTTATCTATTTCTTCTTTTCTCTATACTTTATTCTCATATTTATTCTCATATTTCTTTATAAATTTTACTATTTATAAAAAAGTTTAAAAAAATGATTTTCGAAAATTATTAAAAGATGGTTGATATAGAAACATATTATCTATAGTTATAATATAGGTTTTAACTATTTTTAACAAAAGATGTCAAACCCAAACCAAGAGAGTGAAAATACAACTGTTCAGTTAAACAATGAAGGTTTAAAAGAGCTTGTTGAACAACACTTTGACTGGGAAAATGGTACTTGGGATGTTGTTGATACATTCTTCAAACAAGATAATGTATTGATTAAGCATCATATTGACTCCTTTGATCACTTCCTTTCGTACCAACTCGAGAATATTATTCACGAAAAGGAGTTTCAACTTCGCATTAATGACAAATCGTCATACAATGCGGAGAAGGATATGTATGGAAGGACCTATGTTGTTGAGTTCGGTCGTGTTGCCATTGCGAAGCCCGTTCTTCAAGATGCGCCTCACAAGCCAATGTATCCAAGTGAAGCGCGCATTCGCAAGCTCACTTACTCAAGTAGTCTTTACGTCGACATTCATCATAAGACTCTTGTTACAAATATGGAAAGTGGAGAAGTTCAAGAGATCCGTCACCCGGATATATTGAAATTCTCTCTTGGAAAGATGCCCATTATGATCGGCTCGAAATTTTGCATTCTTTCCGAACAATCAAATATGACCAAAGTTGAAATGGGAGAAGGAGAGTATGACCTTGGTGGTTACTTTATTGTCAAAGGTTCTGAGAAGGTGATTGTCAATCATGAGCGCAAGTGTGAAAATCGCGCTTACTGTTTTAAGAAGAAGGCTGGATCGAAAGAGATTGAAGAGGTCTCTATGAAGTCAATGCATCCCGATATGCCCAAGAATGTCTCTTCCATTCACATCAAGATGAAGGCAAAGGAAGAGACCCTTGGTGGTCACGTCCTTCGCTTCCGTGTCAAGAAGCTGAAGAATGATCTTCCCGTTGTTGTCATCTTCCGAGCTCTTGGTTATGAAAGTGATCGGGCCATTACCGAGCTAATTACTTATGACATTGATGCTGAAGCAAATCGTCCCATTATTGAACTCTTTAAGGCATCGATTGAAGAGTCAAAGCCGATTCAAACGCAAGAGGAAGCACTTGAGTATATTTCCAAATATATGATGGGAATTCCTGCTGCAAAGAGTGGTAAGTCAAAGTTGCGTTACACGTTTGAACTTTTGTGTAATGAGCTCTTTCCTCACGTTGGAATGAATCCGATTAAGAAAGCGTATTACCTTGGATATATGATCAATAAGATGTTTAAGTGCCATCTTGGCATTTTGCCCTATGATGATCGCGACTCGTATATGAATAAGCGTATTGACACAAGTGGTGAGTTAATGGCGCAACTTTTCCGTGATTACTTCGGTCGCTTCTTTAAGGAGCTTCGTGGAGCGTGTGAAAAGGAAATGTTGCAAGGTCCTGCACAAATGAGTGAGTTACCTCAAAACCTGCAAAATAAGTTGAAGCCGAATGATATTGAGAGCGGAATTAAATTTGCACTCAGTACGGGTAATTGGGGTTTGAAGAGCTCGGCACAAATGAAGAAAGGTGTGGCTCAAGTGCTTCAACGCGTCTCTTTCCTCGGTACAATGTCGAACTTGCGTCGTATTGTGTCCGATTTGGATAAGAATGTGAAGCAAACGGAGCCTCGTCAACTTCATAACACCCAATATGGTTTGATCTGTCCTTTCGAAACTCCCGAAGGTGCAAACATTGGTATCATCAAGAATATGTCTCTTACGGCGTATATAACTGTTCCAAGTGACCCTTCGGTGATTCTCAACTGTTTGGATGAGCTAGGTGTGAAAGCACTCGACTCATTAAAGCCGTATGATATTGCATACTCAGTGAAGGTCTTTGTGAATGGAGATTGGTATGGACAATCCTTTGATCCACACTTTCTGACAACGCGTCTTCGAGCAATGAGGCGAAATAGTGCAATCAACATTTACACGTCGATTTCGTGGCACATTTACAAGAATGAGATTCATATTTGGACGGATAGTGGTCGTCTTTGCAGACCTCTCTATGTGGTAAAAAATAATAAGATCAACATTAGTGATGAGATTGTCAAGGAGATGAAGGAGAAGAATCAAACGTGGCAAGATTTGATTACTCGTCCGTTGAAGAGTGGAAAGGTGGCTGAAGGATGTGCGGATTATGATGATAGTGATGCAATTCTTGAGTATCTTGATGTGGAAGAGATTGATACTTGTATGGTGGCGATGACTCTCCACAATCTCGAGATCAATAATCGCAAAAACGCAAGCTTTTATAATTACACGCATTGTGAGATCCACCCTTCGATGATGTTGGGAGTACTTACTGCAAATATCCCATATGCGGAACATAATCCTGCACCTCGTAATATGTTCCAAGCAGCGCAATGTAAACAAGCAATGGGTATTTACACAACGGCCTTTAAGAAGCGTATGGATACATTGGCGTACATTCTCCATTATCCTCAAAAGTCGCTTGTGAATACAATGAATAGTAAGTATTTACATAGTGAGGATATTCCTGCAGGACAAACGGCGATTGTGGCTATTGCTTGTTATATGGGTTACAATCAAGAAGATTCTTTGATTTTCAATCAAAGTTCGGTGGAACGTGGTCTTTATAACTCGTCGCTTTATAAGACATATATTGATGAAGAGAAGAAGAATTTGACAACGCTGGAGGAGGAAAAGTTTACGAAACCGGAGA
>JACCDX010695846.1_pt1 | contig 13460 bp, 10 predicted proteins | sample 7449681 | NCBI WGS metagenome assembly JACCDX01 (sample SAMN15323450, study PRJNA562643) | freshwater metagenome | isolation source: river surface water | place: USA:Blue River Watershed | collected 2017-08-18
AACTGGCCGTGATCCAGCAGCTAGACCCGATCTACGTGACGCTGACGCAGTCGTCGGTGGAAATGGCACGCCTGCGCGAGATCATGTCGCAGAACGGCAAAAGCGGCGTGAAAGCCAAACTGACACTGATCACCGAAGATGGCCGCGCCTACCACCATGCGGGCCAGCTGCTGTTCTCGGAAGCGGTAGTTGACCCGAGCTCAAGCTCGGTGATCCTGCGCGCGCAATTCCCGAACCCGGAACGCACGCTGCTGCCGGGCATGTATGTTCGCGTGCGCGTCGAGCAAGGCGTGCGCGCGGGCACCATTGTCGTGCCGCCGCAGGCCGTGATGCGCACGGTCGACGGCTCGATGGTGATGACCGTCGATGGCGAAGGCAAGGTGGCCCCGCGTCCGGTGAAGACCGAAGGCGCTTACGGCACCAACTGGATCGTCAGCTCGGGCCTGAAGTTCGGCGACACCGTGATCGTCGAAGGTCTGCAGAAGGTGAAGCCGGGCGCGCCGGTGAAGGCGCTGCCGTGGACTCGTCCTGATGCTGCACCTGCTGCTGCCCCGGCAGCGCCCGCAGCCGCGGCGCCGGCTGTGGCCGCACCCGCTGCGCCCGCAGCGTCGCAACAGAAGAAATAAGGAAGGCCCGCCATGGCAAAGTTTTTCATCGATCGCCCTGTCTTCGCATGGGTGATCGCACTCTTCATCCTGCTGGCAGGCATATTGTCCATTCCCAACCTGCCGGTGTCGCAATATCCGACCATTGCGCCACCCACCGTGATCGTCAACGCGACCTATCCGGGCGCATCGGCGCAGACGGTGGACGAAAGCGTCACCAGCCTGATCGAACAGGAAATGAATGGCGCCGAGAACATGCTGTACATCGAGTCGCAAAGCCAGTCGGACGGCGGCTCGCAGGTCTCGGTGACGTTCAAGACCGGTACCAACCCGGAACTGGCTGCCGTCGACGTGCAGAACCGCTTGAAGCGTATCGAGGCGCGCCTGCCGCAGACGGTGGTGCAGCAAGGTGTGACAATCACGCGTGCACGCAGCAACTTGCTGATGTTCGTGAACCTGCGTGCCACCGACGGCCGAGTGACGCCGATCGCACTGGGTGACTATGCGGCGCGCAACATCGTCAATGAGATCAAGCGTATCCCGGGCGTCGGTGTCGCGCAGCTGTTCGGCACCGAGCGCGCGATGCGCATCTGGGTCGATCCGGACAAGCTGCTCGGCTTCAAGATGACACCGAACGATGTCGTCAATGCGATCAAGGCACAGAACGCGCAGTTCTCGGCCGGCGTGCTGGGTGACCTGCCGGCACCGACCTCGCAGCGTATCGCCACCTCGATCGTTGTCACCGGCCAGCTGGCCACGCCCGAAGAATTCGAGAACGTGGTGCTGCGCGCCACACCGGGCGGGGCGACCGTGCGCATCCGCGACGTTGGCCGCGTCGAAGTGGCCGGCCAGTCCTATGGCTTTGCGGCACGCCTGAACGGCAAGCCGATCGCGGGCATTGGCATCCAGCTGACACCGACCGCCAACGCGCTCGAGACCGCGCGCCTGGTACGCGAAAAAATGGAGGGTCTGTCGAAATACTTCCCGCCGGGGATGGAATACACGATCCCGTTTGACACCTCGCTGTTCGTCAAGATCTCGATCGAGGAAGTCGTCAAGACCCTGCTCGAGGCGGTCGCTCTCGTGTTCCTGGTGATGCTGCTGTACCTGCAGAATCTGCGCTACTCACTTAGCCCGGCGATCGTGGTGCCGATCTCGCTGATGGGCACCTTCGCGACCATGGCCGCTTTCGGCTACTCGATCAACGTGCTCACCATGTTCGGCATGGTGCTGGCAATCGGCATCCTGGTGGATGACGCGATCGTGGTGGTCGAGAACGTCGAGCGCATCATGAGCGAGGAACGTCTGGCGCCGCGCGAAGCGACCATCAAGGCCATGGGCCAGATCACCGGCGCCATCATCGGCATCACGCTGGTGCTGATCGCCGTGTTTGTGCCGATGGCCTTCTTCTCCGGATCAGTCGGCGCGATCTACCGTCAGTTTTCGATGTCGATGGTGGCCTCGATGGTGTTCTCCGCCGTGATGGCCCTGACCCTGACGCCGGCACTGTGCGCGACCATTCTCAAGCCGGTGGACGCCGGCCATCACGAAAAGCGCGGGTTCTTCGGCGCATTCAACCGGCTGTTCACGCGTACTGCCGAGGGCTACCAAAGCGTGGTAGCACGGATGATCCGCGCTACCGGCCGCTACATGGTGATCTATGGTGTGATCATCGCTGCCGTGGCCTGGATGGCCATGCGCATGCCGACCTCGTTCCTGCCTGCCGAAGACCAGGGCTATCTGCTGGCCAACGTGCAGCTGCCGCCGGGCGCCAGCACGGCGCGCACACTGAACGTGATGGAACAGGCCGAACAGTACTTCATGAAGGAGCCGGGTGTGCAGGCCATCGTGTCGGTGCTCGGCTTCAGCTTCTCCGGCAACGGCCAGAACGGCGGCCTGCTGTTCGTGCCGCTGAAAGACTGGAAGGCGCGCGAGGCACCGGAACTGAGCTCTGAGGCGATCGCAAAAAAGGCGCTGATGCTGATGGCCATCATTCGTGATGCCATCGTGTTCACGGTGAACCCGCCGCCGATTCGCGAGCTTGGCAATGCGACCGGCTTCTCGCTGCGCCTGCAGGACCGCGCCGGCCTTGGCCATGACGGTCTGCTGGCGGCACGCAACCAGCTGCTGGGGATGATGTCGAAGAACCCTGTCATCAAGAGCGCACGCCCGGAAGGCATGGAGGATTCGCCGCAGCTGAGGCTGGAGATCGACCGCGACAAGGCCAATGCGTTGGGCCTGTCGCTGGCTGACATCAATGCAACGCTGTCCGGCACTTTCGGCTCGATCTACGTGAATGACTTCCCGAACCTGGGACGCCAGCAGCGCGTGATTCTGCAGGCCGTGCCGGAGAAGCGCCTCGCGCCTGAAGACCTGGAACGCATCCATGTACGCAACAACCAGGGACTGATGGTGCCGTTCTCGGCTTTCGCCACCTCGAAATGGGTGAATGGCCCGGTGCAGCTGGTGCGCTTCAACGGCTACCCGGCAATGAAGATCCAGGGCGATGCTGCACCCGGCTTCTCGTCCGGCGATGCGCTGGCCGAAGTCGAAAAAATGGTCGCGCAACTGCCGCAGGGCATAGGCTATGAATGGGCCGGTCAGTCGCTCGAAGAGAAGGCTGCCGGATCCACCGCCTCCGTGCTGTTCGCACTGTCGCTGCTGGCCGTGTTCCTGGTGCTGGCGGCGCTGTACGAGAGCACGTCGATCCCGCTGTCGGTGATGCTGGTGGTGCCGCTGGGCGTGCTGGGCGCGATCGCGTTCACGATGCTGCGTGGCATGCCGAACGATGTGTATTTCAAGGTCGGCCTGATCGCGATCATTGGCCTGTCGGCAAAGAACGCGATCCTGATCATCGAGTTCGCGAAAGATCTGCAAGCAGCCGGCAAGAGCTTGACCGAGGCCACGCTGACGGCCGTGAAGCTGCGCTTCCGCCCGATCATCATGACCTCACTGGCCTTCATCCTCGGCGTCCTGCCGCTGGTGATCGCCACTGGCGCCGGCTCGGCCAGCCAGCGTGCGATCGGTACCGGCGTGATGGGCGGCATGATCACCGCGACCGTGCTGGCGGTGTTCTTTGTGCCTATCTTCTTCGTCGTCGTGCGAAAAATCTTCAAGGGCAGCGAACGCCAGCGCAAGCTGCACGCCGCCCACATCGAGTCCAACGAGGCACAACAATGAAAACACGATACCTCCCGCTGAAGACACTGACGCTGGTGATGGCTGGTGCGTTCGCGCTGTCCGGCTGCCAGATCCTGCCCTTCTTCGACAAGCCTGCAGCACCGGTGCCGCAGGCCTTCTCTGCGCCGGCCGCTGACAACGCTGCGCCGGCAGTCACGATAGGCTGGCGCGCGTTCTTCCAGAACCCGGAACTGCAGCAGGCGATCGAGACGGCACTGGCCAATAACCGCGACCTGAAAACGGCCGCGCTGCGCATCGAAGAGGCGCGTGCGGTGTATGGCATCCAGAAGGCCGACCAGCTGCCGACCATCAATGCCTCTGGCGGGGTGACGACCGGTCGCCAGTTCTTCCGCAACCAGACCTTTGATACCACCACTTATCAGGTCGGCCTCGGGATGACAGCCTTCGAACTGGATTTCTTCGGTCGAGTAAAAAATCTGTCCGAAGCTGCGCTGTCGCAGTTCTTCGCCACCGAGGAAGCACGTCGCGCACTGCAGATCTCGCTGATTGGCGAAGTCGCGAAAGCCTGGCTGAACGAGCGCGCACTGGCCGAGCAGGTGCTGCTGGCCGAGCGCACCCACAAAGGTCGCGAAGCGTCGTATGAACTGGTGAAGAAGCGCTTCGATGCCGGCATCTCGAATGCGCTGGAGCTGCGCCAGAGCGAGACGCTGGTACAGTCGGCGCGTGTATCGGCACTGGCACTGAAGCGCCAGCATGCGCAAGCGGTAAATGCGCTGACACTGCTGACCGGCAGCGGCGTGAAGCTGCCGGCGCAAACGGCAACGCTGTCGGCGCAGGCGATCACTGCCGACATCGGCGCTGGCCTGCCGTCGGAACTGCTGGAACACCGTCCGGACATTCGCGCCGCCGAGCAGCGGCTGCGTGCGTCGCAGGCTAACATCGCCGCCGCACGCGCTGCCTTCTTCCCGCGTATCTCGCTGACCACCGGCATCGGCCTCGCCAGCGGCGACCTGTCGAACCTTTTCGAGAGCGGCTCGCGCACGTGGAACTTCGCACCCGCGCTGTCGCTGCCCATCTTCGATGGCGGCCGCAACGAGGCCAATCTCGACCTCGCCAAAGTACGGTCCAATATCGCCGTCGCGGATTACGAAAAGGCGATTCAGATCGCCTTCCGTGAAGTGGCCGATGCACTGGACGCGCGCGCCACGCTGGCCAGCGAGATCGCCGCACAGCAGGCAGTGCGTGATGCGCAAGCCGCACGACTGGAGCTCGCGCAGGCGCGCTATCAGAATGGTGTCGCGAACTACCTCGACGTGCTGGATGCGGAGCGCGAGCTGTTCAGCGCCGAGCAGCAGTTGCTGCAGACGCGCTTGCTGAAGCTGACCAATGCGGTCGATCTGTACCGGTCGCTGGGCGGTGGTCTGAACGAGACCAGCGAAGCGAAACAGTAAGCCGTTTTACGCGTCAACAAAAAAGCCAGTCAGGTGACTGGCTTTTTTGTTGGTGGCTGCGGCAAGCAACAGACTTGAAGCTATGCTGGCCGGACGCTCAGTGTGTCATCAGCCCACGCAGGATTTCCATCGAGCGCAAAGTCGCCCCTCCTTGTGAACGGGAAAAGTGCGCAGCTGCCTCCGATTGCTCTGCCAGCAGCGCAGGCGTCACCAGCAGATCGAAGCTGATGCTGAAAATCCCCTTCGCATCATAGACGCGCCGTGCGGCACCACTGCTGATGGCCAGCTCGCTGGCCTCGGCGAAATTGAAGGTATGGGGACCGAGCAGTACCGGCTTGCCGCACGCGCAGGCCTCGATCAGGTTCTGCCCGCCCAGCGGCAGCAGGCTGCCGCCGATGAACGCGATATCGCAGGCGGTGTAATAGGCTGCCATTTCGCCCATACTGTCGCCAACTAGTACTTGCGCATCGGCCGGCACTGGTGCACCTCGCAATTGCGACTTGCACACGACGCGCAAGCCTTCGTTCTCGAACAATCGGGCCACTTCATCGAAACGTTGCGGATGGCGCGGCACGATCATCAGCAGTAAGTCAGCGGGCAGCGAGCTGCGCATGTAGGCATCGAGCAGCAACGCCTCTTCGCCTTCGCGCGTGCTCGCGCACAGCAGCACGCGCCTGCCTCCGATCTGCGCGCGCAACGCGCGTCCTGCAGCCAGCATCGCATCGGGGATGGTGACATCGAATTTCAGATTGCCGGTCACCTGTACGTTGCAAGCGCCCATCTCGCGCAGGCGCTGCGCATCGGCCTCAGTTTGAGCGGCCACGGCGCTCAAACGTCTTGCCGCGTCACCCAGCAATGTGGCGAAGCGCTGCCCGCGTCGCAGCGAGCGAGCGGACAGCCGTGCATTGACCAGAGCAACGGGCACGCGAGCTTCGTCGCAGGCAGCAAGCAGCGCTGGCCAGGTCTCGGTCTCCATCAGTATGCCCAGCTGCGGCCTGTAATGCGCAATGAAGCGACGTGTCATCGTCAGCGTGTCATACGGTAGCCAGGCCTGATGCACGCGCGCGAAATCGCCGAACAGGGCCTTGCCGGTCGCACGGCCGGTGGCCGTCATGTGGGTCAGCAGCAGGTCGTGCGACGGATACGCAGCGAGCAAGGCACGCACCAGTGGCTCGGCGGCGCGGGTCTCGCCGACCGACACGGCATGCAACCAGATCAGGGGGCGGGCCGATGACGATGATGCAGCGTTCGGATAGACACCGAGGCGCTCGCCGATGTGCTGGCGATAGCCGGGCTCGCGCAGCCCGCGCCACCACAGGCGCAGCAACGCAAAGGGCAGCACGGCCCACCACAGCAGGGAATACAGGCGAAGGCTCAAATCGTCAGCGGTCGTTTCAGGTTGAAGCCGCGATGATACCTGCGGTGCCTGGCGCCTGTCTCTCAGAATGGCAACGCAGCGTCCGGCTTCACTGCGCGAATCGCAGTGCCGATCGCCTGCTGTATGCGCGCCAGCGCCGCATCGGTCTCGGCCTCGAAGCGCAGCACCAGCACCGGCGTGGTGTTCGACGCACGGCACAGGCCGAAGCCGTCCGGGTACTCGACGCGCACGCCGTCGATGGTCACCACCTGCGATGCACCGGGCCAGTCGCGCTGCTGCTGCATCTTCGCGACCAGTACATGGTTCTCGCCTTCGGCGCAGTCCACCTGCAGTTCCGGCGTCGACTTCGATTGCGGCAAGGCGTTCAGCGTGGCGCTGATGTCGGCCATGCGGCTGGCCAGTTCCAGCAGGCGTGCGCCGGCATACAGGCCATCGTCAAAGCCATACCAGCGGTCCTTGAAAAACAGGTGGCCGCTCATCTCGCCACCGAACGGTGCGCCAGTCTCTTTCATCTTTGCTTTCACCAGCGAATGGCCGGTCTTGCACATCAGCGGTTCGCCGCCCGCCGCCTTCACCACCGGCGCGATGTGGCGCGTGCACTTCACGTCGTACAGGATGGTGCCGCCCGGATGGCGGGTCAGCACGTCCTGCGCGAACAGCATCAGCTGCCGGTCCGGGAAGATCACTTGACCGTCTTTCGTAACCACGCCGAGGCGGTCGCCGTCGCCATCGAACGCAAGCCCGATCTCGGCCGGGCCGTTGGCCAGTTCACGGATAAGGTCTTGCAGATTCTCGAGGTGGGCCGGATCCGGATGATGATTCGGGAAATGGCCGTCGACCTCGCAGAACAGCTCGATCACGTTACAACCAAGGCGGCGGAACAGCTCGCCGGCCACGCTGCCGGCGACGCCATTGCCGCAATCGACGGCAATCGTCATCGGCCGCGCCAGCTTCACATCGGACACGATGCGCTGCAGGTAGGATTCACGGATGTCGTGCTGGCTGTAGTTGCCGGCACCCTTCGCAAAATCACCGGCAACAATGCGTGCATGCAGCCGCTGGATCGCATCGCCATAGATCGCTTCGCCGGCCAGCACCATCTTGAAACCGTTGTAGTCCGGCGGATTGTGGCTGCCGGTGACCATGATGCCGCTGGCCGCGCCCAGCACGTTGGTCGCGTAATACAGCATCGGCGTGGCGACCATGCCCACATCGATCACGTTGACGCCGGTCGATTGCAAACCTTCGGCCAGCGCGGCCGACAACTCGGGGCCGGACAAGCGGCCATCGCGGCCGATGATGACCGTCTTTTCGCCGCGCTCCAGCGCGGTCGAACCAAAGGCCTGGCCGATCTGCTTCGCGATGGACGCGTCCAGCGTCTTGCCGAGCACGCCGCGGATGTCATAGGCCTTGAAAATGCCGGGGGTCAGGGTTGCCATGGATGTCCTGTGTGCAAATGTGTTGAATGCTTTGGATACTTTGAATGCCTTGTATGCCGGAATCGGATGTCAGGTGCCGAAGACTTCGTTCATCCCTCATGCAGGCGACGCTAACGGCAGGCCCCGCAAGCAGTGATCGAGTGCCAGCTCCCATGACGGCAAAGGCCCGAACGCGGCCTCGAACTTGTGCAAATCCATCACCGAGTTCTGTGGCCGTGCTGCCGGCGTCGGATAGTCCGCTGTCGTGATCGCCTTCAATGCGGGTCGCCGGGTGACCTTCGGGTGCGCAAAGATCGCCTGCGCAAAACCGAACCAGCTGGTGTGACCCGCCGCGCAGCAATGATAGATGCCTGACAGCGCCGCCATTTGATCCGGTTCACCCGCCTTGTTCACGATCATCGCCGTCGCTGCGGCCAGTGTATGGCTCCAGGTCGGCGCGCCGAACTGATCGTTGACGATGCCGAGCTCATCGCGCGCCTGAGCCAACCTCAGCATGGTCAGCAGGAAGTTCTTGCCGCTCAGTCCATAGACCCAGCTCGTGCGAAGAATCATGTGCGGCACGCCCGTCGCCGCTATCGCCTGCTCGCCGGCCAGCTTGCTGCGGCCGTACGCAGACAAAGGACCCGTCGGGTCGCCCTCGACCCAGGCACCCTGCTTGTGGCCGTCGTATACGTAATCAGTAGAAAAATGAATCATCGCAGCGCCGATGCGCTTTGCCTCGTCAGCCAGCACACCCGGTGCATCGCCGTTGATGCGCATCGCGAGGTCAATGTCAGTCTCGGCCTGATCAACCGCCGTGTAAGCGGCGGCATTGATCACCAGTTGCGGTCGGATGTCCTGCATCACGCTCCGCAGCTGATCGGGATCAGCCAGGTCCATCTGAGCGCGGTCGACGGCAATCACGTCATGACCGGGCGCTGCCTGCGGCAGCAAGGCCGCCAGCGCGCCACCCACCTGGCCATTGCGGCCCGTGATCAGGATCTTCATGCCAGGATGCTCACGCGTAAGTGTCCGCCTGCGCCAGCGGCACGCCGACCTGGTCTTTCGCCGACAGCGTCGGCACACCGCCAACCAGCTGCAGCGGCCAATCGATACCGAGCGCCGGATCATTCCACTGCAGCGAGCGCTCATGCGCAGGCGCGTAGTAGTCGGTGGTCTTGTACTGGAAATCAGCCATCTCGCTGGTCACCAGGAAGCCATGCGCAAAGCCTGGCGGTATCCACAGCTGTCGATGATTTTCAGCCGACAGCGTCACGCAGACTGACTTGCCGAAGGTCGGCGATGAACGGCGCAAGTCGACGCAGACGTCGAACACCTCGCCGGCACTGACACGCACCAGCTTGCCCTGAGCATGCTCGAGCTGGTAATGCAGCCCGCGCAACACGCCCTTCGCCGAGCGCGAATGATTGTCCTGCACGAATTGCGGCGACAGCCCGGTCAGCTCTTCAAAGCGGCGCTGATTGAAGCTCTCGAAAAAGAAGCCGCGCGCATCGCCGAAAACCTTGGGCTCGACGATCAGTACCTCGGGAATCTCGGTATGAACGATGTTCATCAAAACAAGGTCTCATTCAGCAGGCGCAGCAGGTACTGGCCATAGGCATTTTTCTTCATCGGTTCGGCCAGCCTCTCCAGCTGTGCTGCATCGATGTAGTGCTTGCGGAATGCCACTTCTTCCGGGCAAGCGACCTTCAGGCCCTGACGCTTTTCCAGCGTCGCGATGAATTGCCCGGCTTCCATCAGCGAATCATGGGTGCCGGTATCGAGCCAGGCCATGCCACGGCCCATCAGCTCGACATTCAGCTTGCCTTGTTCGAGGTAGGTGCGGTTCACGTCCGTGATCTCCAGCTCGCCGCGTGCCGACGGTTTGATCGCTGCCGCGATGTCGCACACCTGCTGATCGTAGAAATACAGGCCCGTGACCGCATAGTTCGATTTGGGCTTGGCCGGCTTTTCTTCGATGCTGGTCGCACGGCGGTTCGCGTCGAAGCCGACCACGCCATAACGTTCCGGATCCTGCACATGGTAAGCAAACACGGTGGAACCGTCGTCACGCGCATTGGCCGTCTGCAGGCTGCGCTCGAGGTCATGGCCGTAGTACAGGTTGTCGCCAAGGATCAGTGCCGAATGACGGTTGCCGACAAATTCGCGGCCGATGATGAAAGCCTGCGCCAAGCCATCCGGCGAGGGTTGAACGGCATAGCGAATGTCGATGCCCCACTGATGACCATCGCCCAGCAGCTGCTCGAAGCGCGGTGTGTCTTGCGGCGTCGAGATCAGCAGGATCTCGCGTATGCCGGCCAGCATCAGCGTGGTCAGCGGGTAATAGATCATCGGCTTGTCGTAGACCGGCAGCAGCTGCTTGGAGACTGCCATCGTGGCCGGATACAGCCGGGTGCCGGAACCGCCGGCGAGGATGATGCCGCGACGCTGCATGCTCATGTCCCTTCGCGCCCTTCATAGTTCTGGTTGATCCATTGCTGGTATTCGCCGGACTGCACCTTGTGCACCCAGCCCTGGTTCGCGAGGTACCACTGCACGGTTTTCTTCAGGCCAGTCTCGAAGGTTTCTGCCGGGCGCCAGCCAAGCTCGCGCTCGATCTTGCGCGCGTCGATCGCATAGCGGCGGTCATGGCCGGGACGATCGGCGACGAACGTGATCTGCTCCTTGTACGAGCCTGCCTTCGGCGCCAGTTCATCGAGCAGCCCGCACAGCGTATGCACGACATCGAGATTGGCCTTTTCATTCCAGCCGCCAATGTTGTAGGTCTCTCCCGTCCGCCCGGCTTCGAGCACACGGCGCAGCGCCGCGCAATGGTCGCCGACATACAGCCAGTCGCGCACCTGCTGGCCATCGCCATACACGGGCAAGGGCTTGCCGGCCAGTGCATTGGCAATCATCAGCGGTATCAGCTTTTCGGGGAACTGCAGCGGGCCGTAATTGTTCGAGCAATTGCCGGTCACGACCGGCATGCCATACGTATGGTGCCAGGCGCGCACGAGATGGTCCGACGCTGCCTTCGAAGCCGCATAGGGGCTGTTCGGTGCGAACGGCGTGGTCTCGCTGAATGGCGGATCGGTCGGCGACAGCGTGCCAAACACTTCATCGGTCGATACATGCAGGAAGCGGAACGCCTGACGTGCTGCGTCATCCAGCGTGGTCAGGTAAGCGCGGGTCGCCTCCAGCAGGTTGAACGTGCCATCGACATTGGTACGGATGAAATCACCCGGGCCATGAATGGAACGATCGACATGGCTTTCAGCCGCAAAATGCACGATCGCGCGTGGCTGGTGCTGTGCCAGCAGCGACGAGACCAGCGCGCGGTCGCCGATGTCGCCGCGCACCAGCTGGTGGCGCGCATCGCCGTCCAGTGAAGCCAGGTTGTCCGGGTTGCCTGCATAGGTCAGCTTGTCGAGATTGATGACGGGCTCATCGCTGGCCTTCAGCCAGTCCAGCACGAAATTCGAGCCTATGAAGCCGGCGCCGCCGGTGACGAGAATCATGCGCTTCCTTGCAGTTCGGGGATCACGGAGAGTGTTACCAGTTCTGTAGCAAACGCACCGACCTGGCAGGCGATGCGCTGCGCGCATTGTACGCGACGGCGACTCCGGAGCCTCGCTTTGGCAGCCGATTTTGATCATGATCGGCGGGCAGTTCTCGACGCAGATCGCTCCGTATAATGGCGCTTTGCCTGCATTCACGGCTCCCTTTCTTCTTCGATGGACACCTACGCAATCGGCGACCTGCAAGGTTGCGCCGCCCAGCTGGACTTGCTGCTTGATCGCATCGATGCCGTGTCACCCGGCGCGCAACTGGTGTTCGTCGGCGACATCGTCAATCGCGGCCCCGCGTCGCTGCAAACTCTGCGCAGGCTGGTGGCGCTCGGCGAGCGCGCACAGTGCGTGCTCGGCAATCATGATCTGCACCTGCTGGCGGTATCGCAGCAGATACGTGCGCCCGGCAACGGCGACACGCTGGATGACATCCTGAACGCGCCCGACTGCGACGAGCTGCTGGGCTGGCTGCGCCGGCAGCCGCTGGCGCGCATCGTCGATGGTCACCTGATCGTGCATGCCGGCGTGCTGCCGTCATGGTCGCCAGAACAAGCAGTGGCGCTGTCGAGCGAGGTCGAAGCGATGCTGCAAGGCGAGCGCTGGGTCGACTTCCTGCGCACCATGTATGGCAATGAGCCGTCGCGCTGGTCAGATGATCTGCGCGGTGCGGACCGGCTGCGCTGCATCGTCAATGCGATGACGCGGCTGCGCTTCTGCACAGCCGATGGCCAGATGGAATTTCAGACCAAGGAAGGCCCGGGTGCACCGCCAGAAGGCTACATGCCCTGGTTCGAGGTGCCGGGCCGGCGCACCGCAAATGACACCGTGGTCTTCGGCCATTGGTCGACACTGGGACTGGTGCAGCAGGACAAACTGCTGGGGCTGGATACCGGCTGTGTGTGGGGCGGCAAGCTCAGTGCACTGAAGCTGGCCGCCGATCCGTCACAGCGGCAACTACTGCAGGTCGATTGCCCGCAGCATCGTACCCCCGGTTAAGCTGCTGCTGTTTGATCAGCCTGCGGCGCCGTCTCGAACAGCGCGCGTGACACTGCGTCATGCGCATCGCGCGCCAGGTCACGCCTGTGCGCACCTTGCGTCGATATCGAAGGCACACGGATCAGTTCCGCATGCATGCCGCCCGATTTCATGATCGCGATCACGCTGTCGAGGAAAGTCATCTCGCCGATGAAGTCGGCATCGCGATGCAGGCTGCCGTCGGCATCCACATAGCGGATTGCATACGGCTGCACCGGCACCTGCGCCTCGATAGCGGCCTCGAACAGGTTCGCATGGAAAGGCAGCACCGTGCCCTGTGGTGCGGTGGTCCCTTCGGGGAAGAAGGCGACGCGCTCGCCATCGTGGATGCTCTTCACCAGCCCTTCGTAAATGCGGCGCACGTCGCGCGCCTTGCCGCGTGCGATGAAGATCGTGCCGGTGTGCTCGCACAGCCAGCCTATCAGGGGCCAGCCGCGGATGTCGGACTTTGCGACGAAGCGGCACGGGTGCACCGAGTTGATCACGAAGATGTCGAGCCACGAGATGTGGTTGCAGATGATCAGCGCCGGTGACACTGGCGCAGCGAGATGGCTGTCATCCAGCTTCACGCTGACGCCGCAGATCGCGACCAGCTGCTTTGACCAGCGCTGCACGCGCCGCTCGCGGCCAGCGGCATCAAGCAAGGGGAACAGCACGCCGACCTTCCACAGCCCGACGAACAGGTGCAGCGCAAGCCGCGCCAGCGAGAACAGCGGCATGCTTACTTCCTGCTGTACGCGAGACGGCCGGACACGATGGTGTGCCGCACCTGGCCCTGCAGTTCATAGCCGAGGAAAGGCGTGTGCTTGCCCTGGCTTTGCAGCGCCGCGGCCTCGACCTTCCAGCGCACGGCCGGGTCG
>JACCDX010477091.1_pt1 | contig 13459 bp, 9 predicted proteins | sample 7449681 | NCBI WGS metagenome assembly JACCDX01 (sample SAMN15323450, study PRJNA562643) | freshwater metagenome | isolation source: river surface water | place: USA:Blue River Watershed | collected 2017-08-18
CCCCATGCCCAAGCGCGTCACCGCATTCCGGGAGCTGTCGGGGGGGGCCCGCCGGCTTGCGCCACCCTCGTTTTAACTGAACCTCGCAAGCCAACCAAGGCACATTGAATACCAGCGTGCCAAAGGATGAGAAAAGCGAGTTGAGCAGCTTCTCGGTTGCGAACCCTCCATCGTTGCCGGAGCAAAGCTTACCTACGTCGGACTAAACACCCCAACGGCTTGCCCACCTCGTGCCGCTTGTCCTTGGTCAACCAGGAGAAACCCGAAGCCTCTTTCATCTTCGGTGAGTCTGAGGGAACTGAAGTAGGGATGCGACTGCTCAGTCTATGTCGGCCGCGACGTTGGTGGTGAAAGCCGAGGAATCAATGATGCTTCGGAGGAGCCCTCGTGACGGCTTTGTCCATCTGGCCGAATTTTCCGGGCAAACACCTACACACAAAAACACACACAAATCGTGTTCGCGCCGGGTCTTTTGGAGTAGCATCGAGTCGCGGCAGGTCGAACAAACCGGCGCGAGTCGAAGTTCTTGATTCTCCTCTGAGAACGCGGTTTAAGTCGCGTCAGGTCGCACGGAGCCGTTGCCGTGCGACTCGGGGAAAATGGTCGGGCTGGTGAGATTCGAACTCACGACCTCTTGCACCCCATGCAAGCGCGCTACCAGGCTACGCTACAGCCCGAACAAGGAGGGGTGAACAAGCGGGATGCCCCCGCACTAGGCAAGGCCTTTTTCTCGCCGCCGTTTTTCTGCCCCGCGTTTCCCATCGCCCTGTCCTCTCGCGATGCCCGGCCGGCGCACGGCTCGCCCTCTCGCCTCCCGCCCGCCGCCCCGCGCATTTTTCCGGTCGCCCCCTCCGGCGAAATTTCTCCGTCCTCACCGCACAAACGGCTCGCCCGCCTGCCGGCCTTCGCAAAGCGTCACGGAACGGCGGGCGCGCGACCTGCCGGACACCGCTGCACTCCGGCCCGTCCTCCCCCCTTTTCTCCAACCTGCTCCACACGCACTCCCATGGATAAAGTTCGTCTCGGTATCATCGGTTTCGGCGGCATGGGCCAAGCCCACGCCGCCAATCTCGTCGCCGGCAAGGTCGCCCGCTGCGAACTCGTCGCCGCCTGCGACGCGGTCGCCGCCAACCTCGCCAAATATCCCCAGCTCCGCGGCTTCGCCACGCCCGAGGAGCTCTTCGCCGCCAAGTGCTGCGACGCCGTGCTCATCGCCACGCCCCACTTTGCGCATACCACCCTCGGCATCGCGACGCTCCAGGCCGGCCTCCACGTGCTGGTCGAAAAACCCATCTCCGTTCACCGCGCCGACGCCGAGCGCCTGATCGCCGCGCACACCGACAAGTCCCGCGTCTTCTGCGCGATGTTCAACCAGCGCACCGATCCCTACTATCAGGAGATCCGCCGCCTCGTGCAGAGCGGCGAGCTCGGCGCCGTCCGTCGCATCAATTGGACCATCACGAACTGGTTCCGCACCCACGCCTATTACGGCATGGGCGGTTGGCGCGCCACGTGGAAGGGCGAGGGCGGCGGCGTGCTGCTCAACCAGTGCCCGCACAACCTTGATCTCTTCCAGTGGATCTTCGGGATGCCGAAACGCATCACCGGCTTCTGCACCTTCGGCCGCTACCACGATATCGAGGTCGAGGACGATGTCACCGCCTACCTCGAATACGCCGACGGCTGCCACGCCACCTTCATCACCTCGACCGGCGAGGCTCCCGGCTCCAATCGCCTCGAGATCGCCGCCGAGCGCGGCCGGCTCGTCTACGAAAACGACAAGATTTCCTGGACGCGAAACGAGGTCCCGATGAGCGAGTTCAGCCGCACGACCCGCGAGGCCTTCGGCCGCCCGAAGACCGAGGAAGTCGCGGTGAACGCCAACGGCCACGGCGGCCAGCACATCGAGATCCTGCAAAACTTCGTCGACGCCATCCTCGACGGCGCTCCGCTCAAGGCCCCCGGAGCCGAGGGCATCCATTCCGTCGAGCTCGCCAACGCGATTCTGCTCTCGGCGTGGACCGGCAAGGCGGTCGACCTGCCCCTCGACGGCGCCGTCTACGAACGCGCGCTCAACGAGAAGATCGCCACCTCCAAGCCGAAGGCCAAACCCGCCGTCGAAGCCGTCGCCGATCTCAGCAAGTCCGTCGTCTGAGCGCCGTCCCCCGCGCCAACGACCGCTCCCTCCCGGGCGCTCCTTCACCGGAGCGCCCCTTTTTTTGGCGTCTCACCCGAGCGTCGCCCCCGCTCCCTGCCGACACGCCCGTGTCTCCCCTGTCCTTCCAATCTTCCGCGTCTTTCCTGTCTCGCACGTCTCCCGCGTCTTTCCCGACTTCCTCCCCTTTTCGTGACTTGCCGGATTTTTGGGGTGCCGTCGGCCCCGCGCTCCGTTGACTGGACTCATGCAAATCGGCTTCTGCACCGACCCCGCCACCCTCGCGACCCTCCCGAGCCGCCCCGACTGCGATTTCATCGAGGGTCACGTCGTCAATTTCCTCACGCCGGAGGCGCCCGACACCGACTTCGCGCCGCGCGCCGCCGCCCTCCGCGCCTGCGGTTATCCGATGCCTGCGGCCAACGTCCTTCTCCCCGCCGCCCTGAAATGCAGCGGTCCGGACATCGACTACGCCCGCCTCGACCGCTACGCACACGTCGTCTTCCGCCGCGCCAAGGAAATCGGCATGACCCACATTGTCTTCGGCAGCGCCGGCGCCCGCATGGTCCCCGCCGGTTTCCCGATTGCGACCGGCTTCGAGCAATACGTCGACCTGCTCAAGCAGTTCGGGCCGCTCGCCGAGGAGGCCGGCGTGACGATCGTCGTCGAGCCCCTCAACCGCGGCGAATGCAACCTCGTCAACACCATCCTCGAGGGCGCCGAAGCGGTCCGCCGCGCCAACCAGAATTCCGTCAAACTGCTCGTCGACCTCTTCCACATGTTGCGCAACGGCGAATCCCCCGACGACATCCTGAAGGTCGGCCCGCTCATTCGCCACGCCCACCTCGCCGAAAACCAGGACCGCGCCGCGCCCGGCACCCACGGCGACGATTTCCGCCCGTTCCTGCGCGCCTTGCGCAAGGTAGGCTACAACGACCGCCTCGCGCTCGAGCCGATCTGGACCGATCTGCCCAACCAGGTCGGTCCCGCCCTCCGGGCCGTCCGTCGCCAGCTCGCCGACGCCGGCTATTGAGCCCCCCGCCCCGTCGGGCCGGCGGCCCGTTTGCCGAGCCCGCCGCAGGCCCGCGCCGGACCGCCCGACGACACCCAACGGCAATCGGCGACCGCACCGAACGCGGATGGTTCTCCCTGGGTCCGCCGGTATCGCGCCAACTCCTGCCTGACTATCCCCCAAAGCTACGCGGACACGTGGCCGAAAAGCTCGTCACCGCGCCGACTCCGGTTCGTGATACACCCGTGATGTCACGACCGCCCCGGCCCGTCCGCCCCTCCCCCATGACCTTGGCGTTTCGCCTGATTGCTCTCGCCGTGATCGGCGGCGCCGTCGGCGGCTGCGCCGGCCCGGCTCCGCAGTCGGCCATCGGCGCGCCGGCCGGGTCGGTCGGCTGGGAAACGGTGCCCGCCGTCCTCGCGCGGATCCGCCCGCCCGCGTTTCCCGCGCGCGACTTCCCCATCACCGCCCACGGCGCGACTCCGGGCGGAGCCGACAACACCGCCGCCATCGCCGCCGCCATCACCGCGGCGCATGCCGCCGGCGGCGGCCGGGTCGTCGTGCCGCCCGGCGTGTTTCATACCGGCGCCGTCCACCTGAAAAGCGGCGTGAATCTCCACGTCTCCGCCGGTGCCACGCTCAAGTTCATCCCCGATCCCGCCAAATACCCCCTCGTCCTCACCCGCTGGGAAGGCGTCGAGTGCATGAACTACTCGCCCCTGATCTACGCGCTCGATCAGGAAAACATCGCCGTCACCGGCTCCGGCACCCTCGACGGCTCCGCGAGCTACGACAACTGGTGGGGCTGGAACCGCAAAGCCCCCGGCGTGACCACCAAGCAGGTGCCCGGCCGCGACAAACTGTTCGCTGAGGGCGAGGCCGGCGTGCCGGTCGCCCGGCGCATCCATGGCGAGGGCTCGTTCCTGCGCCCCAATTTCGTCCAGCCCTACCGTTGCCGCAACGTCCTCATCGAGGGCGTCACCGTCGTGAACTCCCCGATGTGGGAGCTGCACCCCGTGCTCTGCACCAATGTCACCATCCGCGGCGTCACGGTGAATTCCCACGGCCCCAACAACGACGGCTGCGATCCCGAATCGTGCCGCGATGTCCTGATCGAGAACTGCATCTTCGACACCGGAGACGACTGCATCGCCATCAAGTCCGGCCGCAACAACGACGGCCGCCGCCTCGCCGTCCCCTCCGAAAATATCGTTATCCGCGGCTGCACCATGAAGGACGGCCACGGCGGCGTCGTGCTTGGCAGCGAGATCAGCGGCGGCGTGCGCAACGTTTTCGTCGAGAACTGCACCATGGACAGCCCCAACCTCGACCGCGCGCTCCGCTTCAAGAACAACGCCGTCCGCGGCGGCGTGCTCGAGAATGTTTTCCTGCGCAACGTCACCATCGGCCGCGTCTCCGAGGCCGTGCTCACCATCGACCTGCTTTACGAGGAGGGCGCCCGCGGCCCGCATCGCCCCGTCGTCCGCAACGTCGAATTCGACCGCGTCACCGGGAAGAGCAGCCCGCGCGTGATGTTCGTCGCCGGCTTCGACGGCGCCGTGATCGACAATATCCGCTTCATCGATTCCACCTTCTCCGGCGTCGAGACCGCCGAACAACTCGCCCACGCCGGTTCCGTCTCGTTTACCCGCACGACCATCGAGCCGGCCAGGAAAGTCCGCAGCGCCAATTCCGTTCCCGCCCCGAAAAAATAACCACCCGCCGCGCCGCCCCCATGCGCTCCCCAGATCGTCCCCGCGTTGCACATTTCGTCCTCGTCGTGCTGGCCGCCGCCCTCGGCGCCGGTATCGCCCGCGCGGCGTCGGCCGCCCCGGCGTTCACCGCCGACATCGCCTACGGCGAGGCGGCCGGCCGGAAACTCCTGCTCGACGCCAGCGTGCCCGCCGGCCCCGGACCCTTCCCCGTCGCGATTCTCGTCCACGGCGGCGGCTGGCGGCGCGGCGACAAAGCGAAGAGCCCCCAGCCCGGCGACAATGCCGACATCAGTCCGTGGTTTGAAACCCTGAACGAGGCCAAGTTCACCTGGTTCTCCATCAACTACCGCCACGCGCCCGCCCACCGCTGGCCCGCCTGCTACGAGGATGTGCTGACTGCCATCCGCTGGGTCAAAGCCCATGCCGCCGACTACAAAGGCGACCCCGCCCGTATCGCGCTCTTCGGCCACAGCGCCGGCGGTCACCTCGTCTGCCTCGCGGGCACGCGCCCCGACGCCGACACCCGGGTCGCCGCCATCGTCGGCTTCGCCGCCGTCACCGACATGATCCCGCTCCCCAACGCCAAGGCTATTTCCAACAACTACACCAACCTCTTCGGCCTTCCGCCCGCCCCCACACCGGAGTCCCTCGCGATCCTCCGCGCCGCTTCGCCGCTCTATCACGTAAAGCCCGGACTTCCGCCCTTCCTCCTGCTCCACGGCGAAGACGACCCGGGCGTCCCGATCGTCCAAGCGCAAAGCCTCCGCGACAAACTCCGCGCCGCCGGCAACACCTGCGACCTCTTCACCATCCGCGCCGGCACCCACCCGCTCGCGCAATGGGACGACGTCGATCCCGGCTATCGCGGCCGGCTCGTCGCCTGGCTTCGCCGCACCCTCGGCAAACCCGGCGAATCCAAGCCCTGAGGCCGCGCGCCCTCCGCGCCCCGCCGCGCCCTGCCGATGCGCCGCCTGACGATCCTGCTTCTCGCGCTCGCCGGCGCCCCCTGCCCGGGCCCGGCCGCGGCCGCCGCCCTCGCCCCGGACATCGTCGTCGCCGCCGACGGCACGGGAAATTTCACGACCGTCCACGCCGCCGTGCAGTCGATCCCGCGTGACAACCGCGACCGCATTTTGATTTTGGTCCGGAACGGCACCTACGCCGAGCGCGTCCGCGTCGACGCCCCGCGCGTGACGCTCCGCGGCGAAAGCCGCACCGGCGTCCGCCTCGCCTTCGCCCACGCCCGCACCGACTCCGGGCCGCGCGACCCTCTGGGCGTCGGCGTGCTCAACCTCGCCGCCACCGCGCACGACTTCGTCCTCGAAAATCTCACGGTCGAAAACACCCACGGCCAGCTCGGGATCCACGCCTTCGCCGTCTACGGCCGCGCCGACCGCACCGTGATCGTCGACTGCGACCTGCTCAGCCGCGGCAACGACACGCTCAGCCTGTGGCGCGGTCGCGCCGAGAACCGTTCCGACGACGCCGGCACCTCCGCGCCCCCGCCCGACGGCAGTCCGATCTCCGCGGAAGGCGGGCGTTACTACCACGCCCGGCTGCGCGTGACCGGCTCCGTCGATTTCATCTGTCCCCGCGGCTGGTGCTACCTGGTCGACTCGACCATCACCCAGTTGAACCCGTCCGCGACCGCCGCCGTATGGCACGACGGCAGCGGTCTCGCCGACAAGAAGTTCGTGCTCCGCGGCTGTCGTTTCGATGGTCCGCCCGGCTGGTATCTCGCGCGCCGCCACCACGACGGCCAATTCTACTTCATCGACTGCACGTTCTCCGCCGCGATGCGCGACCAAGCCCCCTACCGGGTGCGCTACCCGCTCGACGGCGGCACGCCCACCGACGCCGACCGCAAGCGAAACGCCGACTACGACCGCACCAACCGCTACGGCGACCGCAATTACTTCCACGGCTCCCGCCGCACCGGCGGCGACTATGCGTGGCACCGCGACAACCTCGCGTCCGCACCCGGCGCGCCCGTTCCCGCCGCCATCACCGCGGTCTGGACCTTCGGCGGCACCTGGGACCCGGAGCGGACCGACGCGCCGAAAATCCTGACCGTGGCCGCGGTCGACGACCGGATCACCCTGACGTTCTCCGAACCGGTTTCGGTCAAGGGCCGCCCGGTTCTTGCGCTCCGGGGCGGCAGCTCCGCCGACTACGACACCGGCAGCGGCACGCGGCGGATCACCTTTGTCGCGCCGCCCGGGACCCAGGCCGCCCCGCTGGCCCTGGAACTTGCCGGCGGCGCAATCGTTGCCGTCGAAGCCTGCGCCACGCTCCGGCACGCCGACCCGAGGCTGCCCTGAAGCCGGGACCCGTCGTCGGTCACTGCTGGGGCTCCAGCAGATCCGAGGTCGCCCGCATTCCCCGCACATCCGTCACGCCGAAGAAACACATCCGCATGCCGTCCGGCAGCTTCGCCCGCACGAGTCCGCGCTCGGCATCCCAGTCGCCGTCGAGTTCCTCCCAAATCAGTTTCGAGGGGAGCCCGGCCTCGCGCGTGAAGTAAAGCCGCACGCCCGCGAGCGGCACCGGAGCGGTGATCTCCGCGGTCAGCCCATCGCCTTGCCGGCGAAACGCGCTGACCGTCGGAAGCGCCACGCCGCCGCGCGTCACCGCGTCGGCAAACACGGCGATCTCCGCCGGCTCCCAACCCGCCGGGTGGCTGTGCCCCATCCGGGGAATCATCAGTTGCGTGCGGCGCCCGTTGGGCAACCGCGCCGAGCGCTGCCACATCCGGGGATGGAAGAACCGGTCGTTCGTCCCGTTGACCCAGAACATCGGTCGCTCCGACTGCGCCAGGTAGCGCGAGGGATCCCACAACGCGCTCCAGCGGCTGCCGGCCTCCGTCGCCAGCTGGGGCCCGAACATTTCGCTCTGGTCCAGGAAACCGCACCCGTAGACCGGCACTCCGAAACGGAAACGCGGATCCACCCCCATCACCGCCGCCGTGACCACGCCGCCCCAGGAAATGCCGGTCAATCCGATGCGCGCGGCATCGACCTCGGACCGCGCCGCGAGGAGCGAGTGGGCCAGCATCACGTTGGCCACGGCGTGATACATCCACTGGTCCGACGGAGGACGGTCGCCGAGCGCGATGCTCGCCCCGCCGTCGACCGGCCCCGCCTGGGCATGCCGTTCGCGTTTCGCCTCGTTGGCGGCCGGCACGTTGCCGCCGGTGTCGAGCGCGATGGCCGCATAGCCGCGCGCCGTCCATTGCCGGACCCACTCCGGAAACGCCGTGCCGCCGCCGCCGTGCACCAGCACTATGCCCGGCGCCCGCTCCTCCGCCGCCAGCTTCGGCACCCCGAGATAGGCGAACACCCGGGTCGGTTTTCCGTCCGCCGCCGGTCCTTCGAAGAAAAAGGCCTGCACGCCGTCGCGCTGCAGCGCCGCGGGCGCTTCGTGCACCGCCGGCGGCCTTTGAAACTCCTCGGCGCGCCACGGCCCGGCGGCATCCGCCGAGGCGGACACGACCAGGCAACACAAGACCGCAGACACCCGGCTGGGCAGTAGCATGACGGCACCCTACCGGGTCGCGCCACCGGGTAGACACAATTCCGCCGGACCCCGTCGGTCGTTGCCACCGTCGTCGCCCGCATCCGGCCCGGGGGGCGGCGCCGTCCGCTTCAATTCCTCGATGCCAGCGGCCCGCCGGTCGCCTGCACCTTTCGCCGGTAAATTGTCCCGCCGCTGGCCACGTAAAGGTATCCCCGACCCGGCCCGCTGAGCACGCAGCTGACGATGTTCTTGTCCGCCTGCGGCTTTCCGACCACGCCGCACATTCTTCCGGTCGGGTCGAAGACCTGCACGCCCAGCGTCGAGGTCACGTAATAGCGCCCCTGCGCGTCCGCGGTCATGCCGTCGCCGCCGGATGCCGCCAGATACGGCGGCGGCTCGTTGAATTTGAACTCTCCCTTCGGATCGATCGGCCGCCGCATCGTCATGTAGGGCGACTTCGCGTCGAGCGCGCCGTCGGGATTGATCCGGTAGGTCCACACGTGGCCGCCGCGCGTCTCGCTTACGGCCAGCGTCCCTTCGTCCGGCGACAACGTGATGCCGTTCGGATTGGCGAGGCCGCTGTCCACGGCCGTCAGTTTCTTCGTCGCGAGGTCCACGTGCGCCACTTCCTTCTTTGCCGTGTGCGTGAAATAGAGATGGCCGCGCGAGGTCACGACGAGGTCGTTGGGCTGCACCTCCGTCGCGATGACGTCGATCGCCTGCGTCGCGAGGTCGATCGCCACCAGACGCTTCTTCGCGCCCTGGCACCCGTAGAGCCGGCCGTCGGGTCCGAACTTCATCCCGCTGAGGGCCTCGTCGCTGAGTTTTGTCTTCACGCCGTCCAACCCGATCCGATACACGCCGGGCGCGCTCCCCCGGAGGTCGCTGAAATAGAAATTGCCCGCCGCGTCGCTCGCCAGCGCGTCCGCCATGCCGAGTCCCTCCGCCACCGGCTTCCAGCCTTCGCCTTCGACCAGCAGCCGGTGCAGCGTCATGTCGCCGCCCAGGTCGCCTTTCGTGTCGATCACGGGCACATGCGGCTCCGTGCGCCACAGCCACCGCATCGCCTCCGGGAACAGCGAGCCGCCGTGCTGCGAATTGTGGCCGTAGCCTTCCGCGAAGTCGAACCGCACGTCGTAGCCCATGTAGCGCAGCGCCGCGTGCATCTGCTGGTTGGCGATCGGCCAGTTGCCGAACGGGTTGTCGAGGTCGCCGGCCGTATCCTCCAGGTAGACGCGGATCGGCTTGCGCTCCGTCTTGCGGATGAGCGCCGGGTAGGCGTTGCCGCCCATCAGGTTCACGTAGCTGCCGATCGTCGAAAACACCTTGCCGAAGGCCTCCGGCCGCTCCCACGCCGCGGTGAACGCCGCGATCGCGCCGCTGCTCGCCCCGCCGATCGCGCGCCGGGCGGGGTCCCGCGAGACCGGGAACTGCTTTTCCACCTCGGGCAAAATCTCCTCCAGCAGGAACCGCACGTAGCGGTCGCCGAGGGCATTGTATTCCAGGCTGCGGTTGCTCGCGCGGCCCGGCCGCTCCAGCGGGCCCTTCGCCGGATCGTGGCCCGGGTTTACAAACACCGCCACCGTCGGCGGCATCGCGCCCGCGGCGATCAGGTTGTCGAACACCGTCGGCGCGCGCCAATTGCCTTTCGGGTTCACGTAGTCGTGCCCGTCCTGGAACACCATCAGCGCCGCGCTGCCGTCCGGCCGGTAGTCGGCCGGCACATAGACCCACCAGTCGCGCGTTGTGCCCGCATAGAGTTTCGAGGTCCACGCCGGCATCGGCAACAGGCGCCCCTGCGCCACGCCGGCGCGCACTTCGTGGTCGGGCGTGATCTTGAACGCGTCGGCGGCCAGGCCGGCCGTCGCGGGCAGCAGCAGCGCCGCGCAGAGTGGCAGAAGGGTCGGTCGGATCATGGGGAGCTCGGGAAAAAACAGGGGCAAAGCGGAGGAAACGCGGGGTGAAACGAAAGCCGGACCGCGGCGGCTACTCTTTCGGCCAGTCGCGCCAGAGCCAGCGCAGCGTATCCGGAAAAATCGCACCGCCGTGCCGCCCGCTGTGCCCGTCCGTGCCGAACACCAGGCGGTGGTCGTAGCCGGCGAACTTCAGCGCCGCCGCCATGTCCCGGTTGGCGAGCGGCCAGTTGCCGTGGAGATTGTCGAGGTCCGCATGGCCTTCCTGCAGGAAGACCCGCAGCGGCTTCGGCGCCGCCTTCGATTTGCGCACGAGCGCCGGATAGACATGCCCGCCCTGGATGTTGGTGAAGCTGCCGATATGGCTCACGACTTTGCGGAACTGGTCCGGCCGCTCCCACGCCACCGTGAAGGCCGCGATCCCGCCGGAGCTGTTTCCGACCACCGCCCGCCCCGCCGGATCGTCGGTCACCTTCAGCCCGCGGAGCGCCTCCGGCAACAATTCCTCCAGCAAAAACCGCGCGTTGGCGTCGCCCAGCGAATCGTATTCGAAGCTCCGGTTGCTGCGCGCCTTGGCCCCGGGCGAGGTCGGCGCGATCGTCCCGGGCGCCACTCCGACCGCGATCGTCACGGGCATGTCCCGGTTCGCGATCAGGTTGTCGAACACCACGGGCACGCGGAACGCCCCCGTGGGGTTCATGAAACCCGGCCCGTCGAAAAACACCATCAGGCACGCCGGGCGCTCCGGCGCATACTGCTTCGGCACATAGACGAAATATTCCCGTGTCGTCCCGGGAAAGATCCGGCTGGCCGCGAACGTCGCCTTGCGCACCTCGCCGTGCGGCACCGCGCGCACCTGCGCATCGGGCCCGGGCACGTAGGTGTCGGCCGCGTGGAGGGAAAGCGCTGCGCCGAGCAGCGCGCCGATCAGGGGTAAAAAGCGCACGCGCCGTTGCTACCCGCGTTCGCCGCGGGCGCAAGCGGCAAGGCGGCGCGCCGTCGCCGGTGCCTTCCGGTCAATGGCACCCGCAACCCGCGCCGCAGCTGCCTTCGCCCGCGCCGTGGGAGTGCCCGTGGCTCAGCTCTTCGGGCGTCGCCGCCCGCGCCGCCGTGATCTCGACGTCGAAGGTCAGGTCGACCCCGGCCAAGGGGTGGTTCGCATCGAGCAGCACCTCGTCCCCTTCGATCGCCGCCACCGTCACCACGGGATCCGCCCGGTGCGGCCCGGTCTGAAACTGGTCCCCCACGCTGAGTTCGCCTTCGACCGGCAACATCGCGCGCGCCACCCGCTGCATCTGGGCGGGATCGCGCTCGCCGTAGGCGCGCGCCGCCGGCACCTGCACGCGGGTCTTCGTTCCCGCCGCCGCTCCGCGCAGCTGCTCGTCGAGGCCGTCGATGATCTGCCCCGAACCTTCGAGATAGGAGATCGGCTCGCCGCCGGCCGACGTGTCGAGGACCCGACCGCTCGGGTCGCGCAGGGTGTAGTGAAAAGAAACGACGCGCATACGGGCAAAAGTGGGACGCAACCGTCGCCAAACAACAAGGCCGATTCCACCCCCGCTTCGACCGCGGGATCTAGGTTTCCTGGCGCAGGACCTCCAGCGGGGGATGGTTCGTCACGCCCCGCCCCGCGGCAAGGCCCGTGATCACCGTCACCACACTCACCGCGGCCGCGCCCGCCACGAGCAGCGGCACCGAGGCACTGGGCGTGATCCGGAACACAAAATGCGCGAGCAGCGCGTTCCCCGCCACCGCCAGGAGGCACCCTACCACCGCGGCCAAGAACCCGAGGATCGCGTATTCCACCGTCTGGATCTGCAGCAATTGCCGGCGCGTCGCCCCGAGCGTGCGCAGCAGCACCGTCTCCCGGATCCGTTGGTAACGCCCGGTCGCGACCGCCCCGACCAGCACGATCAGCCCGGTCAACACCGTGAAGGCCGCCATGAATTCGATGACGAACGACAGTTTCGTGAACAACCCGTCCACGGTCTGCATCACCAGCGCCAGATCGATCGCGGTCACATTGGGATAGGCGGCGACCATCGCGCGCTGCACGCGGGCGGCGTGCGCGCTGTCGGCGGCGCGCACCGCCGCGACGTGGAACTTCGGCGCCGGCTCCAGCACGCCTTCGGGAAACACGACGAAGAAGTTCGGCTCCAGCCGGCGCCACTCCACCGCACGCACGCTCGCGACTTTGGAGCGGATCGGCACGCCCTGCACGTCCCACTCGATCTCGTCGCCGAGTTGCAGCCCCATCTCCTTGAAGAGCCCCTCTTCGAGCGACACCGGCACCACCGCTTCGCCCTCCGGCACCCGGCCGACAAAGGTTCCCTGCACCAACCGCTCGGTCCCCGTCAGCGCTCCGCGGAAGGTCGACCGGTATTCGCGGCGCAGCGTCCAGCCCGGCATGCGCTCGCCGCCCATCGGGCCGCGCTTGCCCTTGCCTTCCCCCACGGTCCCGCCCTGCCCGGCGCCGGCATTCGCGGACGCGCCCTCGCCGGCGGTCGGCTCGGCCGGAGCCGCCGCATCCTTGCGCCCGTCCGTCGCGGCCCCGCCGCGGCCCGTCGACCGCAGGAGTTCCTCCACCTTTCGCCCCTTCACCGCGGCGATTTTCATCGTCACGATCGGTGCGTGCACGAGCACCGGCGCGCCTTCCTTGGCCGCCGTCGTCTGCAGGGCTTCGATCTGGTCGTCCTGGATGTCGAAGAGCAGCAGGTTCGGCCGGCCCCCGCCGCCGGAGAACTCGATTTCCTTCAGCAGCGTCGTGCGCGTGAGGAACAGCGTGAGCATCAGAAACGTCCCGAGCCCGAGCGACAGCAGCAGCAACACCGTGCGGTTGTTGGGCCGGTAAAGATTGGCGACGCCCTGCCGCACCACGTAGGGCCAGCGGCGCGACATCATCTTCCGCGCCGACCACGCCACGCCCTTGGCCAGGGCGGCGAGCACGCCGAATCCGGCGCCGAGCACCAGCGTGAACCCGAGACCTTCGCGCAGGCGTCCCGTTTGCCACACCGAAAAAATCGCCACCGCCGCCACGATGAAGACCGCGATGGCAATCCGCCACGGGTCGGAGCCGCCCGTCTTTTCGATCACCGCCGACCGCAGCGCCACCAGCGGCGAAACCCGTCGCACCGCCAGCAGGGGCAGC
>JACCDX010754295.1_pt1 | contig 13451 bp, 19 predicted proteins | sample 7449681 | NCBI WGS metagenome assembly JACCDX01 (sample SAMN15323450, study PRJNA562643) | freshwater metagenome | isolation source: river surface water | place: USA:Blue River Watershed | collected 2017-08-18
CCATTCTAAAATGAAAAAGAAAGTTACAAGCCTCAGCGATTTGACTGAGGCTAAACGTCAGCAGGCGATAGAATATTACCAACACGTAGCACGTGCTATGATGCTTTGTCAATCAGCTCTACATTCCTTAGACGATGTGTCGGACAACATGTTTCACAAGCACGAAATCAAGCGTACAATCAACACGTTCATGAGAGGAGTTGAAAGATTTGCCAATACATTTGTAGAGAATAATAATGAGACAATGGCGCAGACTTACTCTAATATTATCAAGCAAATTGATGAGTTCAAAGAAAACATTAAAGTTCAGATACAATGAAAAAGGACAATAAGAACCGCAACCGATGGATGATTGCGATAGCATTCGATATTGATAGGTGGGAGCGTAGAGAGAACCGGAAAGGTGTTATTAACGTAGGTAGATTAATTAGAAAAGCATTTTATAACAAGTACGATGACAACAATTAAAGAACAGATTGAAGAACTAAAAGCATTATTGACTGGTGATTTATTCCAAGATGGAGATATAATGCAAAAGATATACGAGTTAAAGAAACAACTTAACCCCGAGATAGAAAACAATCCTGAGGCAGATGATGATGATTTGGAGGAGTGTCTGTATTGTGGTTCATAATCAGTAAGTTATGACAAGAAAGAAAGCGAATGAATTCCTTTACTCAATGTGGGAAAATGGAGAAATACCTTCAGACTTTACTGAAGACCATTCAGAATATGATACAGCAGTAGAATTATTAATGAAGGGATTAGATTGGGAAGAACATGTAAAATTAGAAGTATTATGAGTAAGATTGAATTACTAAGCACGTGGGGTGATGATAACTCTATTTGCGACATTGCGAGAGTATCGTTTAATAAAAAGTCAGATAATTATACTGACGAACAAAACAATAGACTGCTAACATATTTAGCAAAACATAATCATTGGAGTTGTTTTGGGCACGCAAGAGTACAATTTCGTTTGCAAATACCTATCTATGTAGAACGTCAATTAATCAAAACACAGATAGGAGTTGAGTACAATTCAATATCAGGAAGGTACGTAGATTTTAGTGACACATACACGCTAATAAACGAGTGGCGTACACAAAGTAAAGATAGTAAACAAGGCAGCGCAGAGCCGTTGGACATGTACGGCCAGGAGGCTTGCAACGTTATCGAATATGAGGTTAAAGAGTTTTGTCAGAACGCATATAAAAAGCTAATTGAATTAGGGGTATCAAAAGAACAAGCAAGAACTATACTACCTTTGAATCTTAACACTACGATGATTTACACATGTAGTCTTTACGCATTCATCCGATTATGTAAACAAAGGTTAAAGTCAGATGCACAAGCAGAAACACGTGAAATAGTTGCCGAAATGTTACGACAATTAAAAGAAAATGGTAACTTTGCAGAGTCCTTAAAGGTATTTGATTTATGAAGATAAAAGTTAGTACAAGAATAGTTTTCATATTCAAAGATTACGTTGTTAAAGTACCCATTAGTTTACGTGGGTACTTGCAATGTATACAGGAGCGCAACGTTTGGGAAAAGTACAAGCACTTAGATTTATTAGGTGAGTTGTATAGTTACAAGCGGGGGATAATAAAGATGAAACGTTATGACCCTATACCATACGTAGACTATAACGACATCGCAAATGTAAAAGAATCGATTGAAGAGCTTAATATCGACAATTGCGACCTTTACAACAAGGCTAATTGGGGGCAATTGAATGGTAAAAGATACTTAATAGACTACGGAGTTAATGAAGAGATAAGCAAAATGTATAATTTATGATAAGAAGTCGAGATTGGTTTAAAAAGAAAATAGGGTCAACCATATACGGAGCTTTTGGTTGTAGTTGTTCTACATGTAATATTCAATACCTTAAAGGTGTAACAATAGCTGATTTAAACCATGTCGAATCTTTACTCATTATACAAGAAAATACAACAAGAAGATACTTTGAATCAAAAGAAGAAAGAGAAAAATATGAAGTTAAGATGTATTGAAAAACACTTTGCCAACGTAACCTACGGTAAAGTATACGATGTTGTAAAAAAAGATAAGAGCTACACGTGGATAGTTAACGACAAAGGACAGGAGCAACAATTTGACACAGTTGAATTATATTTTGAAGTAGTGACCGACAACGCACCAAGCTATTACAACAATGATAACGGAAGCTTGTACTTATTTGCACACCAACACGGACTGAACGCATGGGAAAGTGATATTATCAAAAGAGTGGTAAGATGCAGAAAAAAAGGTAAATTTGTGCAAGACCTTGAAAAGACAAAATTTTTAATTGATTTATATTTAAAAGAATGGAAAGAGAAATAATAAATTGGGCAAAAGCAAGAAAGTTAGATAACCCAGACAATAAGTTTCAACAGCTTGCAAAGGTAATGGAGGAAGTTGGAGAAACAGCATCTTCAATACTAAAAAAAGACATAGCAGCTACGATTGATGGATTGGGCGATACTTACATCACCTTAGTAATATTAGCGAATCAAATGGGCTACTCATTAGAAGATTGTGCAAAGCGTGCGTTTAAGGTAATTGAATACCGAAAAGGAAAAACAATTAACGGAACGTTTATTAAAGAATAATTTGTATATTTGCATACCATATACTCAGTTTTAAACCCTTACATCAATTGGTGTAGGGGTTTTTTCGTTATCTTTAACCCCATGGATTTAATTGAAATAGCACAGCACCACGACGAATGGGTGCGAATAGTTAAGCGGTTCGGAGCAAAGACCGAAGCGGAAGACATCGTTCAAGATATGTACATTCGTTTTCATAAGTACGGCAAAGGTCAAGTGATTACAAAATCATTCATATGGATAATGCTACGTAATATCTTCTTTGACTACTGCAAGCGAGAAATATCAATGGTAGACATCGACCTCATGGTAGACTTATCAGAAGATGAAAACAACAAAACATACGAAGTTGAGTTATACTATCAGAGCGTGGAAGAACAAATAAAAACATGGGAATGGTTTGACCAACAACTATTTTTATTATATTTGCGAAGCGGTAAAAGTATGCGTGAACTTGAAAAGGAAACTAAAATTAGTTTGACCTCGATTTTTCACACGATAAAAAAATGTAAAAGAAAACTTAAAATATGGCAAAAAGAGTATCAAAGGGATTTGGCGATACAGTAGCTAAATTCACAGAAGCAACAGGAATAGATAAGCTTGTTAACTTCATTGCAGGGGAGGACTGCGGATGTGAAGCAAGAAAGGAAAAGCTAAATAAACTATTCCCTTATAGAACACCTGAATGCTTAACAGAATCAGAACACGAACAATTAACTTTCTTACTTCCTAAAATGACTGTAAGGGTTAAGCCTTCAGAGCAATTACAATTTCTAAAGGTTTATAATAGAGTATTTAAAACGAATGAACAACCAACTTCATGTGCGTCTTGTTTGAACGATATGTTAAGGAAAATCAAACAAGTATATAATGCTTATGAAAATGAAGGTGCTTTTTTAGGATAATCGAATAATCAAAACTTTTTTCGATGGCAGGCAAAGGAGGAGCAATACCAGGAGCAGGTAGAAAACCAGTAGCAGACGAACAGAAAACAAATAATATATTCTTAGCTGCTATAAAACAAATTAAGTCAGTTAATACAGACGATGAAGCACGTATTGAATTAGCAAAAGATTTGTTAACGTTTGAACGTGGTAAAATATTTATATCCGAACATTTGTTTGGTAAACCAAAAGAAAGGATTGAATCTGATGTTAACGTTACAGGAATGAATTTAAAAGATATTATTAGTTTTGGTACTTCTGAATCCGAAATATAAAGCATTCGGTAATGATAGCAGATATTTCATTGTTACAGGTGGTAGGGGTAGTGGTAAGTCATATTCTATTAATTTACTACTACTACTCCTTACATACGAAACCAACCATGTTATCTTATTTACACGTTATACTCTTACTTCTGCTCACGTCTCTATTATACCTGAATTTATTGATAAGATTGATATATTAGATAAGCATAAAGACTTTCATATCACCAAAGATGAAATAATAAATCTAAGGACAGGAAGTAAGATATTATTCAAAGGAATCAAAACAAGTTCAGGAACACAAACAGCTAACCTGAAATCATTGGCTGGAGTAACTACATGGGTACTTGATGAAGCTGAAGAGTTGACTGATGAAGATACATTCGATAAGATTGATTACTCTATTCGACATAAAGAGAAACAAAACAGAGTTATATTAATTCTTAACCCAAGCACGAAAGAGCATTTTATTTATAGAAAGTTTTTCGAGAGCAGAGGAGTAGATGCTGGAGTAAATACGATTAAAGGCGATACAACGTACATTCATACAACATATCAGGATAATATATCAAACCTTTCAGAAAGTTTCTTAAATCAAATAAAAACGATAAAAGAACGACGTCCTGATAAGTATAAACATACTATTCTTGGTGGATGGTTGGATAAAGCAGAGGGTGTTATATTTACCAATTGGAGGATTGGAGCGTTTAATAACGATAATGGTTCGGTGTTTGGCCAAGATTACGGATTTAGTACAGACCCATCTACACTTGTTGAAACCTCAATTGATAAGACTAACAAGATAATTTATGTTAGATTACACATTTATCAAACAGGATTAACCACGTCACAATTAGCACAACTAAACAGACAATTTGCAGGACGTGACTTAATAGTAGCGGATAATGCAGAGCCAAGGCTAATAACAGAATTAAAAGCACATGGTTTAAATATCGTGCCAACAATCAAGGGAGCAGACTCGGTAAAATATGGGATAAGTTTATTGCAAGACTATGACTTAATTATTGACGAAAATTCCGTAGATTTGATAAAAGAATTAAATAACTACTGCTGGCTTGAAAAGAAATCCGAAACACCGATTGATAAGTTTAATCATTGCTTTGTGGCAGATACTTTGGTTACAACAATAAACGGAGATGTTAAGATAAAAGATATTAAAGTAGGTGATTTAGTTTTAACAAGTAATGGATATCAAAAAGTGTTGAAAACTTTTAATAACGGTGTGAAACAAGTTAATGAATACTCGATGCATTTCGATACTTTTTCTGTATCTTTGTGTTCAACAAAAGAACATAAAATAAAAACGGATAAAGAATGGAAGAAGATATCAGAATTACAGAAAGAAGATGTGTTGTACCGATACAAGTGTTCAACGGAAATGAATACAAACTTTACGATGGTGAAAGATATTTTAGTAGAGGCACAAAAAGGCTACACGTTGAAGTTTGGAAACATCACAACGGAACTATTAAAAAAGGATACCATGTTCACCATGTTGACGGAAACACGCACAATAATAACATTGAAAACCTTAATCTTATTCATGGAGTTTTGCATCTTAGGTTCGAAGGTAAAAAGAGATTCAAAGATAATCCTGAGTGGGCTAAAGACTTTCACGCAAAAGGTATTGAAAAGGCAAAAGAATGGCACAAATCAGACGAAGGTAGAAAGTGGCACAAAGAACATGGTAAAAAATGTTGGATTAATAGAGAGAAAACTAAAAAAAATTGTACGGTATGCGGAAAAGAATACGAGACACCATGCCCAAAAACAAGTAAATTCTGCCATCAAAACTGCAAAGCTAAAGACCTTAGAGCAAGGAGAAAGCTACAAAGCGGAAGTTTTTGATATAATGGTAGAAAATAATCATGAGTATTTCGCAAATGGAATACTTGTACACAACTGCGTAGATGCTTTACGTTATGCAGTTAGTTATCAGTTAGCAAACCCAAACAAAGGAAAATATGGAATCAGGTAAATCACTAAGACAAATGATTAATGAAAGCGCGGTTAAGGTTGCCGATGCTTACAAGAATGAACACGGAGATAATTGGAAATTCCAATGCGTAGAGTCAATCGATAACGAGGTAGCGAAAGCGGAAGCTACTTTGAAGTATTGGAAGGGTGTTAAAGCGAAAGTAATGCAAGTGAGATAACGAATTGTTAAGACCAACAAAACGATGAGAGCAGAAGAATTAATCAAGGTGTGCTTGAAAAGTTAGGTTACGAAGTTGAAATAGAAAATATTTATGAAGATTGAAATAGAAATACCTTCAAACCTGTCCGAAATATCTTTAGATAGGTATCAAAAGTACATGCTAACTTTGAACAACTCGGACGACAAAGAGTTTGTATTCCAAAAAATGATTGAAATATTTTGCGGGTTAGAACTTAAAGAAGTTGTTAAAATGAAAGCGTCAACCGTAATAGAGTTGGTGCAACATTTTAATAAAATCTTTAACGAAAAGACTGCCTTCAAACATAGATTCAAACTGAATGGTGTTGAGTTTGGTTTCATTCCTGACCTTGAAGAAATCAGTTGGGGAGAGTACATCGACATAGAGGCAAACATTGGTGACTTTCAAAACATACACAAAGCATTGGCGGTTATGTATAGGCCAATTGTAAAGGACGTTAAGGGCAAATATGAAATAGAACCTTATCGTGGGGATTTAAGTTATTCAGAGGTGTTAAGATACGCACCTTTAGACGTTGTACTACCTGCTTCGGTTTTTTTTTGGACTTTAGGAATCGAATTAATAAGCAGTACGCTGCACTCTTTGGAGACAATGAAGAACAAAACCCGTATAGCGAGAATGTTCAGTTCAGCAAACAATGGGGATGGTATAGCTCAATCTATCACGTTGCTCAGGGAGACATTAGAAGATTTGACGAGGTTACAGCGTTGGGACTTCATCAATGCTTAACTTTCTTAACCTTCGAACAACAAAAAAGCCGTATTGAAGTTAATCAATTAAAGAAGTCACATGAAAAACTACTATAATTTATCAACTTTATTGCATGATTCAATACTTGCTGATCCTTTAGTGAATAGAGTAACGAAGGGCAGCCTTGATAAGATCACAAACGCTAAGCAAGATATGTACCCGTTATGTCACATTATATTCAATGACGTGGCTTTTAGAGGTAATACAACGGTTTATAACATATCGCTTGTTATGATGTCAATAGTTGACATAAGCAAAGACGATGTAACGGACATATTTAAGGGGAATGACAACGAAGACGACGTATTAAACACAACATTAAGTATACTTAATAGGATATTTGAGAGAGTAAGAAGGGGTGATATTAATGATGCTGGCTATGAAGTTTTGGACGATACAGCAAGTTGCGAGCCTTTTGTGGACCGATTTACAGATGCGGTGGCGGGTTGGACTATGACATTTGACATTTTAGCACCTAACGAAATGACTATATGTTAAGTGATTTAAGGGAGTCAGGGTTACAGGATGCTTTGGATAAGTTCAAGGCTTCCGTAATTAAACAAGCACGTACTAACTTAACAAAAGGAAGGGCGCCTTTTGGGTCACATAACAACACACGAAAGCTTTACAACTCTTTAAAAGGTCAAGCGAAGGTATACGCTAAAGGATATTCGTTAAGCTTTGAGATGGAAGAATACGGAAACTATCAAGATAAAGGTGTAAGGGGTAAACGTTCAAATGCAAGAGCGCCAAAATCACCATATAAGTTCGGTAGTGGAACGGGAGCAAAGGGAGGATTAACAGAAGGTATACAACGTTGGGTTAAGGCACGCAAGTTTCAGTTTAGACAACGTGACCCCGAAACAAAGAAATCAACGGGTAAATTTTTATCCTATGAGCAAACAGCATGGATAATTACAAAGTCTATTTATGCTAAAGGTTTAAGACCTACTTTGTTTTTCACTAAGCCATTTGAAGCAGCTTACAAACGTTTACCTCAAGAATTAGTCAACGATTTAAGAATAGATTTAGAAAAGATATTTAACTACTCAATTAAACAACCGAAATGATTAGAGCAAGGTCACCGTATATTATTAGCATCAACGAAGCAAGCCAAGTTAGTACACGAATAGAGTTATTTATTAGTGCGACGACGTTTAGTGGAACTCCACAATATAACTTAAGTAAGGCTATCCCTGCATCGAATGCACCGACAACGTACTATGATATTTCACCGTATATTCGTGAATACTTTGACCACAATTACTACTCAAATATCACATCTTTAACATCTACATACCTTAGTGTTCAAAAGCTAAATGTAAGAGTAAAGAGATATAAGACCGTTGGAGCTACTGAGTCATTGATAGATACAATAGACGAAATAGCAACGGATGGATATTCAGAATTTTCAAATGGCACTAACTACAACGGTGGCGATTACTTATTAGACGAAAAAACATACTACTATCATAGTGGTTCGAATGCTGGGTTTATTATGGCACGTGTTCAAACAGGGGATAAAGTAAGATGGACAGACCCCGAAGGTGTGACCTATTTAAGTTCATCGCTAACTCAAGGGTTCTATTATTTCCCCCGTGCGTATAATAGTAGGTTTACAGAGCAATGGTTAACACAAATAATTGATTCGGGTAGTTCAGTTCAAGCATCATGGACATTCAAGCCCGTTGAGGAATGTTTATACACACCTGTTAAAGTTGACTTCATAAATAAACATGGAGCGTTCCAAAGGGAGTTTTTCTTCAAAGCATCGAGCGATAATATCGAGGTAACAAATAAGGATTATAATTTAATGCAACCGTACGATTATAGTTTGACGGTTGGCCAACGTACAACGTACAATCAAAACGGAATGCAAAGTATTAAGGTTAATAGTGGATGGGTAGAAGAGGACTTTAAAGATAACTTAAAACAATTGATGTTAAGCGAAAAAGTGTTAGTAGACGAGAAACCTGCAATCCTTAAAACTAAATCGATTGAACTAAACAAGTCGATTAACACTAAACAAATCAATTATAGTTTGGAGTTTGAGTTCGCTTATGATTTAATTAATAGTATTGTATAATGAGAAAAGTAGACGTATATATTGAAGTAATTGCGGATTCAAATAACTACGAAAAGTTAGAATTATTCAACGATGAGGAAATACAAATAAATAGTTCGATACAAAACGTTCAAGACCTTGCAAAGGTTTACACGGACTTTACTCAGTCGTTTACTATTCCTGCATCACCGCATAATAACCGATTGTTTGAACATTTTTACCAAACTGATGTGGATGCGGAAAACAACCCGAACATAAGAAGAAACGCATTTATTGAGGTAGGCACGATTCCATTTAGGAGCGGGAAAATATCAATCGAGAGTTCGAACGTAGTTAAAGGACGTGTGGAAAGCTATTCTATTACGTTTTACGGCGATTTAACGAGCCTTAAAGATAAGTTTGGGGATAAGACCTTAAAGGATTTAGATTTAAGCGTATATAGTCAACCATATAATGGTACAACAGTACGTACAAGGTTAGTAAATGCAAGTGATTCGGACATTCGTTATCCTTTGATTTCATCAAGTAGGCTTTGGAGTTATAACATTGGTGCAAATACCGATATTAATAACAGCAGTTACCCTATTGTTTATACTGAATTATTCCCCGCATTACGTGTAAAAAAGATATTTGAAGCAATAGAAACTAAGTATAATGTATCATTTAACTCGAATTTCTTTAATCAAAAGTTATTTACAGAATTATTTTTATGGTTGAAAAATGCTAAAACAATGCAAGCGTTAACCGAAACCTTACAGTTTACTATTGACGACATTACAGATGCTGATTCAAGGATTAATACAGCAACAGATACAATTGATTTAAGTAATACAACAAATGTTAGGGTGTTAGCAAGTGCTGCAACTCCAAGTGTAGCGACAGCAAAAATATATTTAGATGTTTATGTAAATAACAATATTTATAACACATTTGAATTAACAACAACTTCAAAACAAATTATACCTAAAACAGCTTTTACAGGAACAACCATAATGAGCTTTAAAATTAGAGCTTCAGTTCCTTGTACGGCTTTATCAATAGGTATAAGAGTTGAATATCAAGATTCATTATTTACTTTAGGTACCGCACAATTTAGAGCATTAAGCAAAACATTTGTAGAGGCAACTATTGACCCTACTGTTTACGTTCCTAACATTAAAATTAGCGACTTTGTAGGAGGTATATTTAGGATGTTCAATTTAACATGTTACGCTACATCGGTAGACAATTTCCAAGTAGAACCTTTAGATGATTGGTATACAAGAGGGGCTGTTATCGATGTTACTGAGTATATTGATGCTGATGAAATAACAATTGAACGACATAAACTTTATAAAGAAATTTCATTTAATTATGAAAAGTCAGAAAGTTTTTTAAATAAAGAATATTTTGATTCACAAACAAACGCACCTAAAGAGTTTGGAAGTTACAAAGAAACAAATTCAAATTATGATGGAGGTGAGTATACTATAGATGTTCCATTTGAAAATATTAGATTCTCAAAAGAATTAACAAGTAATACAGCAGAGCCTCCAACAGCGTTTATCCTTAATGAAAAAACTTCAAATGAAGCATACGATAACAAGCCTATACTTTTGTATTTAGACGCTTTAAAAACAGGCGTATCTTTTTATTTTGACAATGGAAGCACTGTTAGCCAAGTAACTCAATATATGCCGTTAACTAATCAGCTAACATATAACAATGCAGTATATTCAAATCATTTTGCAGTTGAGGGAAGTCCATTTGATGCGACTTATATTACAAACACTTTGTATTCTCAATATTATGATAGCTATTTAAAAAACTTGTACAACAAAAAGAATAGAATTACCAACGTTAAAGCGTTATTTCCTATCTCATTACTAACAAACTTAAAGTTAAATGATAGGTTAATAATTAGAGATAAAAGATATATCATTAACGAAATGAAGGTTAACCTAACAACGGGGGATGTAGATTTAGCTTTGATAAATGATTTTAGACCCGTTGCAAATATTAATATTCCTGTACAACCTGCTTCACAAAGCGAGCTTGAAGTTCCATTTATTCCTCAAGGCGAACAGGTTTTTGAATATCAAACTGTACATCCAACTTTAGGGTTAATAACGCAAACAATAACAACTGACATTGATGTTTTAGCAATCATTACTATACCTGCAAACACAACAGGAAACTTAGTTGAATGGCCAATAACAAGAGACGGAATACCATACACAACAATTTATCAAGATGCTTAATACAATTATTCAACTATTGAAGTCAAACGACTTCTACGGGCAAAGCGAAATAATCGACATCGCTAAAGGCAAATATAAACTTACTAATTCTATTCGTGAAAGCTACAAACAAGCGAAAAGGGAGTTATACTTAAAACAAGCTACAAATGGCAGAAAAGAAAATAATTGAATTAGAGGTAAAGAACAATTTAGGTTCGCTTAAATCACAGCTTAGAGAGGCACAGGCAGAAGTAGCAAAGTTATCGGAGCAGTTCGGGGCAACGTCACGAGAGGCGGCAAATGCAGCACGTAGAGCGGCAGAACTAAAAGACCAAATAGAAGATGCGAAGGCGTTAACGGATGCGTTTAATCCTGATGCAAAGTTCAATGCGTTATCTTCAGCTTTGGGAGGTGTTGCTTCGGGCTTTGCTGCCTATCAAGGGGCGCTTGGTTTAGTAGGTGTTGAAAGTAAGGCGGTAGAAGAACAATTGCTTAAGGTTCAAAGCGCTATGGCTTTAGCTGAAGGTATAAACGGTGTAACTTCAAGCATTGAATCGTTTAAAAACTTAGGTTCGGTTATAAAAAATAGTGTTGTTAGTGCGTTTGGTTCGTTAAGAGCTGCCTTAATATCAACAGGAATAGGAGCTTTAGCGGTTATTTTAGGGGGTATTATAGCCAATTGGAAGGAATTTAGCAAAGCAATTACAGACACGTTCCCTGGTTTCTCAAAAGTAACTGACTTTTTTAAGAACTTTTCACAGGTTGCAAGCGGTACGATTAATAGTGTTGTGGCTGGATTTAAGACCATTGGTCAAGTTTTAGGTAATATATTTAGTGGTGACTTTTCAAAAGCTTATGATAACGCAAAAAAGTTAGGCGCAAACATGGCTACAGCTTACAATCAAGGGTATGATAAAAAGGATAAAGAGATAAAAACAAAGCAATCAATTGACAATCAGAAGTTTGAAATTGATTTGATGAAAGCTAAAGGTAAAAATACACTTAATGCACAACTTGATTTACAACGCAAAGAATTATCACTATTACAAAAAGGAAGTGACGAATATAAAGCTAAATTAATAGAGATTGAAGAAAGCAAAACGGCAATAAGGGAAAAAGCAGAACAAGACCGAGAGGCACGTGTGGCAAAAGCTAAAGAATTAGCAGAAAAAAGAGCGCAAGAACTACAAAAGAAAAAAGACGAATTCGCACGTAAACAAGCGCAAGATTTAGAAGATTCTGAAAAGATGAGATTAAAACCTTTGTCATTAGGTGATCCTGCAAAAGAGGCACGAGAGAAAGGCGACAAGAAGTTAAAGGAAGATTATAAAACAAGTTTAGAAAAGAAAAAGCTTGATGAAGAAGATGCAGAACGTGAAAAGAAATTAGCTGAAGAGGTTAAAAACAAGAAAATACAAATGGCAAATCAAGCCTTTGGGGCTTTAGGAGATTTAGCCACATTATTTGCAGACGGTAACGAAGCAGACCAACGAAAAGCTTTTCAATTAAATAAGGCGGCTAATTTAGGACTTGCAATTATGAATACAGCGCAAGCCGTAACGGGAGCATTAACAGCGGGAGGAAACCCATTGAAATTAGCAACAGGTATGCAATTTGTTGAAGCAGGAATTGCAGCGACAACAGGTGGTATAAACATAGCAAGAATTGCATCGACTCAATTCCAAGGTGGAGGAGGTGGAGACACGGCAACAAGTACACCAACAGCACCACGTACACCAAGCTTTGACATTATACAAGCGCAACCACAAATGCAGTTAGGAGCTTTGCAACAACAACCCGTTAAAGCTTATGTAGTGAGTGGTGAGGTATCAACAGCGCAAGCCTTAGACCGTAATAGGGTAAGAAATGCAACATTTTAATAAAATTTAAGTTATAAAGATATGCAGAACATAGAGCTAACAATTAAGGACGATGAACAAGGGGTATTTGCGATTTCATTAGTCGACAAGCCCGCCATTCAAGAAGATTTTATTTTCTTAAGTGAAATAAGCGTAGAACTGAAGGTAACTAACGATGAGAAACGTGAAGTTGTAGGACTTGCATTAGTGCCTAACAAACAGATATACAGACGTATAGAGGATAAAGAATTTACGATTTCGTTTAGTGAAGAAACGATTGCGAAAGTACAAGAACTTTATCTTAAAAAGAACTACAATAACAACGTTACGGTTGACCATGAACACAGCGTTGAGGGCGTGAGCTTAATCGAAAGCTGGATAGTTGAAGATGAGAAATTCGATAAGTCTAATTTGTACAATCTAAATGCTGTTAAGGGGTCATGGGTTGTTAAAATGAAAGTTTACAATGAAGAGGTGTGGCAACAAATCAAAGATGGTAAATTCAAAGGGTTTAGCA
>JACCDX010145526.1_pt1 | contig 13450 bp, 16 predicted proteins | sample 7449681 | NCBI WGS metagenome assembly JACCDX01 (sample SAMN15323450, study PRJNA562643) | freshwater metagenome | isolation source: river surface water | place: USA:Blue River Watershed | collected 2017-08-18
TTAGGATTATCAGCTATTAGTTTACTATTTGTAAAATATTTCTCTCCAGTACAAGGTATAAGAAACTGGATTGTAGATAAACTAATTTACTTAATAGTTAAACATAAACAATGGTGGTTAGAGTATTTGGTACAGATATTATCGTGTCCTTTTTGCTTTGCAACTTGGCTTACTCTTGCAGTGACGCTATCTTTATATAAAGCAGCTATAGCAGGTGTTACTACAATAATAGCACTTTATACTATAGAAGCATTATTAAAATATTTAAGTGATGGCGAAGACAACTAAATACTGGATATATCATCATCCTAATTATCAATGGAAAGATGGTAAGATAGGAAAGATTGGTGTAACTGATAATCCAGAACGTAGAGCAAAACAATATAAGGTAGATTCACTCATTATACTTGAAGAACATACTAATGCTAAAGAAGTAAGTAAACGAGAAATAGAACTTCAAAAAGAATATAACTACCCAGTAGACAAAAAAGAATATTGGAAGGTTCGTAGAATGCAAAAGAAAGCTTATACACCTGAAGCGCAAAAAAAGAGAATAGATAAAATTGACTTTAGCAAATATGATTGGAAAGAAATAGCTAAACAAAGAGATTATACAAAAAATCATAGTATGTGGCAATGTCATACTCCTGAAGCTAGAGCTAAAAGAAAAACTGACTATAAAGCTATAGGAGAAAAAAATAAAAAATCTATTAACCAATATGATTTAGAAGGTAACTTTATAAAACAATGGAGTAGTGCTACAGACGCTGCTAATTCTTTAAATTTAAATAAATTAAATATTAACACTTGCTGTAGAGGAGAACAAAAAACAGCTCATAAATTTATTTGGAAATATGCTTAATATAACACAACAAGATGCTCTATGGTTAGTAGAGAATTACAATAAAATTAGACAATTCGGTAAAGTAAATAGTTGGATAGGAGACCACGTTAGAGCAATGACATTAATTAAGGGGAACCAAGTATCAGTTCCATCCTGCAATTGTGAATATGCAGCGTATGCTCGTATGGCAAACTCTATGTATGAACAGAACGAATCCGAAATTAAAGCAATAGCATATCCACCTCAAATCGAAGTTATAGAAAATGTTGACGCCACAGGAAGCCAAAAAACTAAGGGAACAAGAAAGAAAAAAACTGAGGGATAAAACCTATAAAATGAAGGAGTTTAAGAAGAAATGGAAATTAACCAATACTAATACCTTCGTTGACATTGATGCCGTAGACTATCTCCTAAACAATAATATGGATGTGACGGGGTTGAAAGCATTCAAACCATATAGAAAAAATGAAAAGTAATAATATACAACATACAACCAATATTCAGGAATGTGTTGACTACATAATGAACAATCGTTCAGGATGGTCACAATTCACTTCCTGGTATATGGAGAAACATAACACCAATCGACAACAAGCTAATCGTTTGTGGACAGAGGCGTGGAAAGTAATAACAGAGGACTTTGAGGACAATGTTCGCCAAAGTGTAAATGAAACGCTGTTAAAACTAGAGCAAATCGAAGAAAACGCCATAGCAGATAATGACCGCCGTATATGGTTAGAGGTAGTTAAGTACCGAAATAAGATACGTGGTGGTGAGGTTGAAAGACAAGAAGTAAAAGTTACTGGAAATGTTGTTTTAAATTGGGGTAATGACCCTGGTCTTCAGAAACTAGAAGAATAATGAATGTTACGTTATTTACACCACATAAAGGACAAAAAGCAATTATTGACGGTTTTGCAGATAGTCCTCATAAGTTTGGTGTGGTTGCTACTGGTCGTCAATTCGGCAAGTCATTACTTGCACAGAATATGATGTTATATTGGTTATTGTCAAATCAAGGACAAAAGGGAGCATGGATTGCTCCAATCTATAATCAGTGTAAAAAAGTATTTAACGAATTAACTAGCGCAACTTATGAAATTATTGCTCGACAAAATAAAGCTGACCTTACTATTGAGTTCATTAATGGTTCTACTTTGCAGTTTCTATCAACCGATAACTACAATACAATTAGGGGCTTTTCCTTTAATTACATGGTGGTGGATGAGGCCGCATACGTTAGAGAAGAAGCTGTTAACGAGGCTGTCTTCCCGACTCTATCAGCCATCGGAAAAAAATGTTTAATAATAAGTACACCAAAATCAAAAAACTGGTTTTATACGTACTACCTTAAGGGTATCGACGCAGTTAGTGACTTTATTTCGTTCCGCGGTATATCAACGGATAATCCGCATATTAGACAGGATTTTATTGAGGAACAAGCCAAATCATTACCTACTGAAATATTCAAACAAGAGTATTTAGCTGAATTTAGTGAGGCAACCAATGACGTATTTAGGAATTTAGAAAACGTATGTATAAAAGATGGATGGGAACAACCTAGAGGAAATGCAAACTATTATTACGGAGTTGACGTTGGACTCTCTAATGATTTTACCGTTTGCACCATTATTGAAGAATCCGGTCGCGTCGCGAAAATTCTTAGATTTAATGGGACAACATTTGAAGAAGCTGGAAAAACTATCGTCTCTGAATTACGAAAATATAATGTTAGAGGGGGATATATCGAAAGCAATGGAATCGGTAGAGCAATTTTTGAACTCGTACGAAGCGAACGAGTCCGAGTCGAAGGATTCACTACCACCAACGAATCTAAAACCCTTGGAATCAGGAAGCTCATTGCCGACATCGAGTCTGGAATATTAGAATTACCTAGTAAAAAATTAATGCCTGAGTGTTATGCTGAATTATCAGCATTTACCTATAAAATAAATTCCTCAGGTACTATATCATTTACTCACCCTTCAGGATACCATGATGATATTGTGGATTCTATTTGGTTGGCTAATTTGGCTAGAAATGAAATTACCACACGTAAATCATCCCTATACGTGGGTGGTCCTAAAATGAATGAAGCAACTAAGGTTGCTTGGGGTATGGGGGCTAGGTAAGCTTGGCTTCCCAAAAAATAATTTATAACTTCTTCCTATATGAAAAAATATAACAAGTACGGAGCAGCGGAAAAAAATGAAGTAAAATTCGATTCTGAAATAGTAACAGAATATAAGGGGCAACAGTTGCCTGAAGATTTATTGATGATAAGATGTTATAGCAAGAAAGAAGAATGCTATGTGCTCTATCAACCAAATTACGAAGAAAAACAAGTAGGAATATCCCTGGATAGAACAACACCATTTTCTGATGCAGTATTGACCTGGCTTATTAATTCAGGTACTGCTGAAAAAATGATGAAGGAAATCTACAGTATATTGTGGGGTGATAATTCCAATACAATAGTTAGAGATAATGTTCAATTACCTCAGTTAGAGTATATTACCAAAAATTAATTATTTCTAGAACTAGCTACTATAGTATAGTATTGTTCTAAAGACATTGTAGTACGAGTGACAATAACAACTTTGTCCTCGTATATAAGTGCTTGGCGAGTTGAAGTAGGTGTTTGGGAGATAGGATGTGTTACTGAACACGAGACCATAACCAAACCAACTACTAATAAAATTAGCTTTTTCATACTCATAGATATTACTGCGTAATAATTTAGTAATATTTACACAAAGGAGTAATATTAAATGTAACTTAGGTTTGGCTATATAAGTATATCTTTATATATTTAGATATAATAAAAAAACAAATAGTTATGTACAAGACACAATTAGTTACAACCAAAGGAGAGGTAATTCGCACATTCGTATCTGCCTCAAAACCCGCAACACAAGCATACTCAACAATGGGTGGTGTAGAAGTTAATTACAATGATGCTACTACTAGCTTTACAATTATTGGTAATTTCAATATTATTGTAGAGAAGATGGAGGATGATTTGATTCCTCAAACTGCTTAACATATATTTATTTATGTGAGGCGCGTTTATTGCTTTGGCTCGTCTTGCCATATGTGTGTTTAAAAAAATAAACGGATTTTGCTTGATTTTGATCCGTTTTTTCACCTCCTGTGGTTTGTGACATTTCCTCAGGGGGTTTTTTTCTGCTCAAGAGTCTTTAAAATTATTATATAATATTTATGAGCATATGAAGTTACAAATTGAATACCCAAATTATTTAAGTATTAAGGACTGGAAGTATTTCCGTACCTTAGAGGATGATACTAACACATCTAAGATGGTTAATTTCATTTCTTACTTATCTGGTAAATCAGTTGAGGAATTGGATGAATATGATCCACAAGAGATCCAACAAACATACCTCACTATCCTACAACAATTTAGTGACATTGATGCTAAATTCTATCCAGTAATAGAGATTGATGGTGTTTTATACGGTTATAGTGCGATGTCTAAAATGAAGTTAAGCGAATATGTTGACTTGGAAAGACTAGCAAAAAACCCAAATGAGAACCTAGAGGAGATAATGGCTATCCTATACCGTCCAATTAAAAAACATTCATTCAATGGTATTACCTGGAATATAGTTAAAACATTTAAAATTGGATTTGGTAAAGTAGAGAACCTATTTAAGTACTACGAGCTAGAAAAATATAATTCAGACAAACGAGCTACCCAAGCTGATATAATGGCTACTATTCCAGTATCGTTTGCTTTAGGAGCATTGGCTTTTTTTTTAGCAGTAGGAAGCAGCTCCTTACAAAGTACGCAGGCATCTTTGCTCCCGTACAAGCAGAGGAAGAAGAAAATGAAGGAGATTATGGAGTTGATTTCAATTCCCATTGGGGATGGTTTGCGACAATTTATCATCTCTCAAAGTCATCCATCCTTACAATCACAGGGGACAAAGCGATCACTGACCTAAATTTTACATTCGTATTAAACTATTTAGCTATTGATAGTGATTATAATAAAGAATTAGTTAAAGCTCAAAAAACAGCTCAAACAAAATATACTAAAATAAAATGACAAAAGAACAATTACAAGGAATGTTAGCTGAAGGATTTAACCTAAACCAGGTAGCGGCTATCCACATGATTTCTAGAGTTGAACTAGAAAAATTGTTAGAAGAAAAATCAACTAAAAAAACACCTAAGACAGACATTGAACCAATGTTTACTGAGGAAGAAGGACTATGAAAACATATAAAGAAATAGTAACTGAATTTTCAGCATCTTGTGCTGCACACCTAGCAATTAAATCATTTGCTGAGGGTGCACTTGATTATTTAGATGCTAGTTCACAAAACATAAAGTATCCGTATATATTTTTACGCCCACTTACTTCACCTGGTATTAATTTAGATGCTAATGGTATTAGTGGTACTCGTACTTTATCATTTGAATTGTACTCATTGGATATTCCAAAATTAAGTGATGCATCTCCTGTACAAATCAAATCAAATACAGAACAGTACATTTACGATATTATATCTTACTTTAACCTAGGTTCAGCACAACAAACTGAGTTTATTACTTTACAGAATATTACTCCAGTAGATGAGGCATTCAATGATAGAGCATATGGTTGGGTTGGTGTAATTAATTATACTGATATTGCAGTACTTGATTACTGTGCATTCCCTTCACTAGCACAAAACGGATAATATGGCTGTTCAACCTGTTAAATTCATTGCATTAACTGAGGAGCTACAACAAGTAGCTCTTGACTATCAAAAGTATGCTCAAGCTACTCTTGAAAAAAATGGTAATGTAGTAACAGGTAAATTAAAAAATTCTATTAGAGTTCAACAAGCCCAAGTTACTCCAGACAGAATAGTTATTCCTGTCTCTATGTTAAAGTATGGAGAATGGGTAGATGATGGAGCAGAACGAGGTAGTGGAGGACAACCACCAGTTAGAGCAATTGAACAATGGATTAAATTAAAACGTATTAAGCCACCTAAGGGATTTACAGTAGAACAATTTGCTTGGGCAGTAGCTATTAATATTAAAAAACAAGGACAACGTTTTAGAAAACCATATCCATTCATCCAACCAGCATTAAACTATACAATCAATAAAAATTTACAAGGTATAGCAACAGCAGCAGCAGTTGACATAACAACTAGTTTACAAAACGCAATAAATAAATCAGCAAATCTAAAATAAGATGGCTATTACAATTTCTCAGTTTCCTACTACCCCGAATATGGCAAACAATAATTTATTGTTTACCGTATCTTCTACACAGGCAACTTCATCACAGTTTCAGTATATTGCAAATCTATCATATAGTGGCTCTAGTACTATTTTACAAACTATTAAACAACAACCTAACCCATATGGTTATGGTGTATTTGATATAGGTCAAATTATTTCAAATTACGTTGATAGTGATAATAGCTGGAAGGCAGCCCCATTTATTACTGCATCAGAGGCTGGTAAACGCTTCCAAGTTAGATTTGGTGAAGAATATGCTACATCAGTTTCAGGAACAGCTATTCAATATAGTGGATTTGGTTACCCAGGTAATCCAGCAGTAACTGCTTCTGCTTACTATTATGTGATGAATGGTTTAGTTGATCCTTATGATAAAGTAAATTGGAACTGGCCATCAGCATCTTATTATACAAATTATGATGTTTCTACTGCTATTACATTTAATGAACAACACGCGTTAACTAACGCTCCTCTTACCCAAAGCATACAGGATGGTGAATACGCAACTATATCGCTTATAAACGGGAATTATAACGGAAGTACATTGGTAGCTCAAGACATTTATGCTGTACAAGTTAAAGTATATGATTCATCTAATACTGAAGTAGACTCATTTGACTTAACTAATATTGCCTCTAATGGGGGTGGTCCTCGTACATCTATCTCTCAAGTATGGAGTGCAGTAGCAGCTAACCAAACAGCAGGAACACAATTAATTACAGTAGGAATAGGTCCTCAAAACTTAGCTAATGATGGTAATACCTTACCTTCAGATTGGTCTTACTACACTGTTCAAGCATTAGCTCAATTATCAGCATCAACTATAAATCCAAGTGGTAGTTTTGCTAAATTTAGATTCAATAAAGAAGGAGCACAATGTGGATATGATGGTGTTAGATTTGCCTGGAAAAATGAATTTGGTGTATGGGATTACTATACATTCACTTTAGAAAATGGTAAATCAACTACAATTGAACGTGAGGGATATAAACAAACATTCGTAGATTATTCAACACCTAATTCAACTGTTTCTTATAATAAGGAACGTAGAGGTACAAAACAATATTACAATAAATTAACTCAATTAGAAACAGCTAATTCAAACTGGTTAACACAAGATGAAGCTGATTGGTTAAAAGAATTATTTTATTCAACTAATGTTTATCAACAAATTGGTAATGATCTCTTTCCTGTAGCTATTACTTCAGCTAATCTAGTAGAAAAAACAAACCCACGTACTCAAAAAGTATTCCAATACGTAATTGAATTCCAGCCAGCTAATCAGCCAAACGCACGTTTATGATAATATTAAGAGTAACAAATGAGAAAGGGCAAGTATATGATTTACAGCCCATTGAGGATATTGACCTTAGGTTAGATATCTCTGCTATTGAAAATACTGAGATTGGGGTACAGTTTGGTATCTCATCTCAGGAATTTGCTATTGCTGGTGATAATGATGCTAACCAATTCTTTGGTAACTTATATAATTTAGGAGCTACACCAGCTATTGCTTTACAAAATAGTGTTGACTGTCAGGTATTAAGTGATGGTCAAGAAACATTCACTGGTAAACTCTATATTCGTAATATTATTACTGACCAAGAAGGATATACAATCTATAATGTAGTTGTAGTAAACGAAACTATTGATTTTAAATATCGTATTCAAAACTTATCATTAAATGATCCTAAGTTTGATTGGAGTATTTATGATCACGATTTTACTATTGCTAACGTAACAGGTAGCTGGACAGGTGGTTTATTTGGTGGAGCCATTGTTTATCCTAATGTTAACTATGGACAACCTGAAGGTGATACAGATGTAGCTAACTATGCTTTTGCTGGTTTAAATACAGCAGCTGCTTTAGAAAATACAATAGATAATGCTGCTACACCTTTACGTTTACAGGATTTTAAACCTGCTATTAAAGCTAGAACTGTACTTGACATTATATTCTCAGGTTCATATTCCTCAGGTAGTATTGGTTACCAATATACCTCATCATTTTTTGAAGGCGCTTTCTTTAATAATCTTTATTTATTAACTACAGCTAATGATCAATTAGGCCCAGCAAATAATAGTCCTATATCTCAATCGACTTGGGTTTATCGTTCTGGTTCAGCACAAACTATTTTAGCTGGTACTACAAATACTATTGATTTCAATGCTACCTCATATGATAATAGTGGTAACTATAATTTAGGAACTGATAGGTATACTGCTGATATTTCTGGTTCTTATAGAGCAACAGTCCAAATTAATTTCAATATCACTAACTGGGCTTATCGTCCTAATTCTTTTGTTGAAATAAATGCTTATAGAGTACCAAGTGGTTCAATATTAACTCCTCAAATAGGCCAATATAGAAGATTTAGTCCATACTCAGGCTCAAATACTTTTTTAATTCAAGACACTTATAATTTAGGTGCTGGTGATCAAGTATTCTTCCAAGCAACTTATGCTGACCCAGGTGGTCCATTAACTCGTGATTTAGTATTAAATCCAGGTGAATTAAATACTTGGTTTAATGTAACAGGTCCTGCTTCTGTATTGGGAGGTAATGTTCAAATGAATCAACAATTTTCTCCTGATTTTAAAGCATTAGACTTTATACAAGGATTAATTGAGAAATTTAATTTAGTAGTTGAACCTGTACCTAATAGAAAAAATCTATTAAGTATAGAACCTTATGATACTTGGGTAGACCAAGGTGTTGCGGTAGATTGGACTAATAAAGTAGATAGAGATACTAATTTTGCAATATCACATCCTGCTATTGATCAACCACGTACTATTATCTTTAGTGATGAGGAGGATGATGATTATCTAAACGAATATACTAGACAAACATTTGGTAGAACCTATGGTCAGTATGTTTATATAGCTGATAGTGATTTACCTGAAGGTGAAAGACGTATTGGTAAAGTGTTTGCTCCTACCCCTACAACTAATATCCCTAACTCTACCGCTTTTATTATTCCTCACCTATGTACTAAAACAATAGGAAGTAGTGAGGCATATCGTCCTATTGCTTTTAAACCTCGTTTATTATACGGTATTGGAGTTCAAACTGTAGAAAGTACTGCTGCTGGTTTTTCTGGTAGTGCAGGTTCTACTGGTTCATACTTCTTAAGAAATGAAAATGGTATAACTACTCAACAAACACAATGGTACCAAGTATCATCATTGAGTGAAGTACCTATTTCAGGGCAAGCATACGATTTACATTTTAATAATAATAACCAAGGAGCAGGTGCAATACCTCCATATTGGTCAAATGTAGTTCCTAATGGTGCTAACTTTATTTCAGGATCAGGTGATGCGTTTACAACTTATTGGGCAAATTATATTAATGGTCTTTATGATGTTGATGCTCGTAAATTAACTTGTAATATTTACTTAGCACCTAATGAAATTCCTTCTATTAGACTGAATCAAAAGGTATTCATTGATGGTCAATACTATCGTATTAACAAAATTAATGGAGCTAACTTAACACGTAGAGATACAGTTGAAGTAGAACTTATTAAAACAATTGCTCGTCAATTAACTTTCCCACGTAGACGAATAGTAGCAAATCCAGGTGATTTACCTAGAGATGTTCAATTCCAAGGATACAATCCTAATGGAACAGGTCGTTACATTGATTTTAATACTGGAGATGAAATTAATGATTATGCTACTTTATCACAAGCAGGTCCATTAGATGGTTTACGTGTTTATCCTTCAGGTTCAACTGGTGATACAGGTTCAGTAGTATGGAATTATGAAGCACCTACTACCCCAGCTTTACAACAATCTATTATTGGTACAAACAATGTAGCAGTAGATTCATCTAAAGTAACTGTGATGGGTAGTAAGAATACTGTTGGTAGTACTGTTTCTACAGCCCAAATAATGGGTCAATATAATACTGTTGAATCTAACGTGACAAATGCCTTTATATTAGGACAACAAAATACAATAGGTGAAACAGCAGTTAATACACAAATTTTAGGTGGTGTAGGTAACTATTCTTCTGGTAGTAATAATAACTTAACTATTGTTGGAGGAACCGGTTCTTACGCGGTTAATACTGACTACTCTGCTATAATCAATGGCTATAACGCTGGTTTAAGAGACAGCGATGTTACCACGTTAATAAACCAACATGAAAACGAAGTAGTTATTAACGGTTCAGGTCATACTGTAATTGGTCTTAATTTAGAGGGTGCTGGTTTAGATTTACTTAATACTAGAAATAATTCAAACTGGTTAGGTGATACTTATTTAGGTGAAGCTATCTTTAGACCATCTTATCAATTAGAATGTGGTTCAGGAACTAATATTTCTTTAACAGGTTCACTTCAAGGTCAAGGTAAACACGAGAATTTATATGTTTTAAATTGGAGTGGTTTATCACCAGGTACTACTACTATTGAATTACCTTCAGCGACAAATAATGATTATACAAATATTGTTTATCAATTTGTAAGTAATGGTACATTCCAGGGTGCTAATGGAGGATTAACTCAAGTTGATTTTACTGGATTTAGTGGCCAATTAATTAATGGTCAAAGCACTTACCTATTAAAGAACCCATATCAATCAGTGACATTTACTACCTCAGGTAGTGGTTGGATTGCGTTAGGAGATAATGTAACAAATACTTATGGTGCATTTTATGCCACTGGTTCTCAAGTATTAGCAGCAGTAAACACTTCACAAAGTATTATTTTAAATAGTGGTTGGGAAGATTACGGAATGTACATTGCTAGTGGTTCTAGAATTTATATTGAAAACCCAGGTACTTACAAATTATCAGCTATTATTCAATTATCAAACCTTGATGGTCAACCTCAAGATGCTGCATTTTGGTTAAAATTTAATGGTACTAACTGGCCTTATTCTACCACTCGTACTACTATTCCAGCTGCTAAAAACCCAGGTACTAATCCAAGTTCACAAGTAATTGCAATGAATTTTGTAGGTACTTCTATTGCACCAAATGATTATGTAGAACTGTATTGGGCAGGTACTGATACTGATTTATCACTTAAAAATTATGCCACTAGTAGTTTAAGTGCGGGTGAACCAGATGCACCTCCTGTTAGTGTAATGATTACTCCAGTAAGCTAAAAGACTACAACCGCGTAAAAAATATTTATAGCTATGGCAAATACCGCAAATGCAAATGCTAATGTAAATGTAACTACTAATACAGCCCAAGCTCAAGCACAAATTGAAGCACTTGAAGGTAGTATTAGAGTTTTAGATGGTGCTGTTAACCTTGTAGGAGGTACTTTAGAAACCGTAGCAGGTGGTCTAGCACTCACAGGTACACTATCAAAAGAACAAGCTGAAGAATTTGAAAAATTAGCAGTAGGTGCAATTGCATTTGCTGATGGTGCTAAACGAACCTTAGATGGTGTAGTAAATTTACAAGAAGGATTTAGTAAACTAGCTGCCTCAAGTAAGGCTGCTGCAGTTGCTTCCCGTGTATTAGGTACTGCCATTAAAGTAGCTACAGGTCCTATTGGTATTGCTGTAATTGCTATTGGTACTATTATCACTCTATTAGTTAAATTTAGAGATTCATTAGGTGTTGTAGGTAAAGCAATTGATTTTGTTGTTGATGGATTTACTGCCCTAACAGATGCTATTGGATTAACTAATTCTGCCGCGGATGCGGCTATGGCCAAAAACAAAGAATTAGCTGATAGTCAAGAATTCCAGCTTGAATTACTTAAAGCACAAGGTGCTGAACGTGAAAAATTAGTAGAGAAAGAACGTGAACTATTAAAAACACGTATCAAGCAAGAACAAGAAGGTAGTGAAGAACAAAAGAAAGCTATCCAAGCCCTTGCTCTATTTAATGCTAAAGTTAGAGGTGAGAATAAAGCGGCTGAACAAAAGGATGCTGAAGAACGAGCTAAAAAAGCTAAGGAAGCATCTGATAAAAGAATAGCTGAGGTTAAAGCTGCTAATGAACTCTATAAAAATGAACTACAAAAGTTTGCTGATGAGGAAATAGACTTATTAGCTAAAACTGATGAGGAGAAGCTAAAAATAGACTTTGATAGAACTATCCGTGAAATTGATGAGTTAAAACTTAGTGAAGCTCGTAAAGCAGAATTACGTATACAGGCCGAAGAAAACTATCAAATCAAAGTTGGTCAATTAAAAGAAGCTAAAATAAAAGAACAAGCTGAGAAAGAAGCTGAACTTCAATTACAACTTGACCAAGCACAACGTGATAGAGAAAATGAGAATATAATTAATTTCTCTGCTCAATTAGATGAAATTTACAGTTTACAATTAACTGACCAACAACGTTCACTTAATGCTATCCAGGACAAATATTCTCAATTAGAGGAATATTATAAAAATGATGCTGAAGCATTAAAAGCTATTGAGGAACAAAAACAAAAAGATGTTACCGCTGTTACTGAAGCAGGAGAAGCTGCTCGTAGAAAAATAGTTGGAGATACTATTGATAATTTCCAGGGTGCTTTAACAGCATTATTTGGTGAAAGTAAAGCAGTAGCCTCAGCAAACGTATTGATTGATGCCGCACAAGCAGCTGTTGGTATTATTAAAAACTCACAAGGTACAGGACCATTAGCTATTGCTTATCAGGTATCTCAGTTTGCATTATTGGCAGCAACAACTATTTCATCTTTACAACAAATTAATAGTGCTCAACCTGGCCAAGGTGGTACAGCTAAAGTACCTTCAGCATCACCTGTTGGAGGAGGATTCCAACCATTTACAGGTGCTTTACCTGGTACTGGAGGTGTTCCTACTACAGGTACCCCAGGAGCAGGACAACAAGAACCAATTAGAGCTTATGTTGTAACTCAAGATGTTACTAATGGTCAAGAAGCTCAAGCAGCAATTAATAGACGTAGACGTTTAGGTCCAGGTTAAACCATAATATGTATTGACATATGAAGATTGTAAAATTAGATATTACAGAAGATTCACTATTAGCAGGCATTGATGCTGTTGCATTAGTTGAAAAACCAGCTATTGAAGAGGACTTCTTTGCATTTGCTGCTGAACAATTTGCTGAAACATACTCAGACTATCCTGAGGCAGCTGTAGAAGCAGCTAAACAGGGTATCAAGCGTAATGAGGAAAATGGTAATAAATGCGCTACCCAAGTAGGTAAAGTAAGAGCACAACAATTAGCTAATCGTGAACCTGTTAGTTTAGATACAGTTCGCAGAATGCGCTCATTCCTTATTAGACAAAAAGATAATTATGAACTACAACGTGATAGAAAAGCCTATGACGAATGTGGTTATATCTCTTATTTGTTATGGGGTGGTGAAGCAGCATTACCTTGGGCTGAAA
>JACCDX010184818.1_pt1 | contig 13446 bp, 12 predicted proteins | sample 7449681 | NCBI WGS metagenome assembly JACCDX01 (sample SAMN15323450, study PRJNA562643) | freshwater metagenome | isolation source: river surface water | place: USA:Blue River Watershed | collected 2017-08-18
AAATCTTGCTGATCCAACTGGATATGGGCGGATCATTCGCCAGGACGGTAATGAAGTAAGTGCAATTGTTGAACACCGCGATGCTACTGAGGCGCAGTTGCAACTTAGTGAAGTTAATTCAGGTGTTTACGTTTTTGATGCTGGTTTACTACGTGAAGCACTAGGCAAAGTTGATTCAAATAATGACCAAGGTGAACAGTATTTAACGGACGTAGTTGGAATACTTAAAAAATCAGGTAAATCAATTAAAGCTGTGGTTACTGAAGAAGAAAATATACTTGGTGTGAACGATCGCCGTCAGTTGGCGCAAACTGGACTTGTTTTGCAGCGCCGAATTAATGATGAATTTATGTTGGCTGGCGTAACGATGGTTGACCCAGCATCAGTTTGGATTGATCGAACCGTACAGATCGATGCAGATGTAACTTTGCTACAAAATGTGCAACTAACTGGCGCTACCTCTATTAGGTCGGGCGCAGTTATTGGGCCGGACTGCACTTTGCATAACACTGCAGTCGATAACGATGCTTCAGTAATTCGTTCAACTACAAATGATGCGCAGATCGGAATGGGTGCAACAGTAGGACCGTTCACTTATTTGCGACCAGGAACAAAACTTGGACCAAAAGCAAAAGCTGGCGGCTTCGTAGAAATTAAGAATGCTTCAATAGGTAAAGATGCCAAAGTTCCCCACCTTTCTTATGTTGGTGATGCAACTATCGGTGAGGGCACAAACATTGGTGCAGCCACTGTATTTGTGAACTATGACGGGGTTGAAAAACACGAGACTGTTATTGGCAAACACGTACGCATTGGTAGTGACACGATGTTGGTTGCGCCACTAAATATCGGCGATGGTGCTTACACCGCTGCTGGATCAGTAATCACCGAAGACATCCCAGCGGGTGCCATGGGAGTTGGCCGAGCACGTCAGCGTAATATTCTGGATTGGGTGCTACGTCGACGACCCGGCAGTGACTCTGCGAAAGCAGCAGTGGCAGACTCTTCCTCATCAACAACTTCCCAAACTAAAAAATCTGGCAATTCCAGCGAAGGGTAATTAGATGACCGGGATCACGCAAAGCAATGCAAAGCGCATGGTGTTACTTGCCGGTAGATCCCACCCCGAATTAGCCAAAGCAGTCGCACAATCACTTGAAGTCGATTTAGTTCCAATGACTGCTTATAACTTTGCTAACGGTGAATTGTTCGTTCGCTTCGATGAATCTGTTCGTGGTTGCGATGCTTTCGTACTACAAACTCATACTGCTCCAGTAAATGAATGGATTATGGAGCACTTAATCATGGTCGATGCGCTTAAGCGGGCATCAGCAAAGCGCATTACGGTGGTCGCTCCGTTTTATGGATACGCGCGTCAAGATAAAAAACATGCTGGACGCGAACCAATTTCAGCGCGCTTGATGGCTGATTTATTTACCGCGGCCGGCGCTGATCGCATTATGAGTGTTGACTTACATACTGCTCAAATTCAAGGTTTCTTTAATGGTCCAGTTGACCATTTATTCGCACTGCCAATTTTGGCTGCCCACATTGGCCGAACAGTTGATCGAGACAAGATCACCGTAGTTTCACCAGATGCTGGTCGAGTGCGCGTGGCAGAACGATGGACTGACATTCTGGGTTCACCACTTGCAATCATTCATAAACGTCGTGATCCACGAGTACCAAATGAGGCAAAAGTTTTAGAAGTCGTTGGTGACGTGAAAGATCGCATTTGCGTTGTCGTTGACGACATGATCGACACTGGTGGCACAATTGTGAAAGCTGCTGAAGCGTTGTTTGAAAACGGTGCCGCTGACGTTATTGTTACGGCAACTCATGGTGTGCTTTCAGAACCAGCAGCACAACGACTTCAAGATTCGCGCATTAAAGAAGTTTTAGTTACTGACACTTTGCCAATTTCTGCAGATAAACATTTCCCAGGTTTGACCGTGTTGCCGATCGCGCCACTAATTGCTCGGGCGATTCGCGAAGTGTTTGATGAAGGCTCAGTTACCAGCCTTTTTGATCACGTTGGGGTTTAGTACCTTTTAAAGCAAACGTAATTAACTTTTTTGCCTATTGTGCTGGCAATCGATAATCTATAAAGGCTCCTCGGCGAGGGCGCGCTAAATGCGTAGCCGTAATCGACGAAGGTCTGCTGTGGAGCATTCCGCACGACCCCGAGGAGAACAATGACAAAACTAAAAGCTGAAGCCCGTACCGATTTTGGTAAGGGTGCTTCCCGTCGCCTACGCCGTGATGGCAAAGTTCCAGCAGTGGTTTATGGCCACGGTACAAAGCCAGTTCACGTAGCAATTGATGCACATGAACTTCAACCTGTACTTCGTAAGCATCAATCTTCAATTGAAGTTGCGATCGATGGAAAAACAGAAACTGTTGCACCACGTGATATTCAAATTGATCCAGTAACTCGCAAACTAGAACATCTTGATCTAGTTATTGTGACTGCTGCTGAAGCAGCTAAGTTAGCCCGCGATGCTGCTGAAGCTTCAGCAAAAGCTGAAGCAGCCGCTATCGCTGCTGCCGAAAATGCTGCAGCAAAAGCAGCAGTTCGTGCTGAACGCAATGAAGCTGAAGAAGCCGCTGCTAGCGCATCAGGTGCTAACAGCGAATCTGCTGGCGAATCTGCAGAGTAATTAGTGTCAACTAATGACGCATGGCTTGTGGTGGGGCTGGGTAATCCTGGCCCCACTTACGAGCGCACGCGTCACAATATTGGCGCAGTAGTTATCGATGAATTAGCGCAACGTTTTAGTAGCTCACTTAAACGACATAAACGCGCCCTGGCTGATGTAGCTGAAATAAAAATTGGCGAACATAAAGTTGTAATTGCCAAGCCGCTTTCTTATATGAATGAATCTGGTGGGCCAGTTAAGGCTCTAGCTACTTTTTATAAAGTTCCACTTGAGCAAATAGTTGTTTTGCATGACGAATTAGATATTGCCCTTGGCACAATTAGAGTCAAACTTGGTGGCGGTGACAATGGGCACAATGGACTCAAATCAATTCGCGGAGCATTTAATAGTGGTGAATGGTATCGAGTTCGATTAGGTATCGGCAGGCCACCGGGTAATCAAGATCCAAGTGATTTTGTGTTGAAACCATTTAGTGCCAGCGAAGCAACTGATGTTGCTGTGCTCAGAGAAAATGGTGCAGAAGCAACGCAAAAATTGATTACAGATGGATTGCTGGCAACTCAAAGCACATTTAATTCATGAATGATCAAGAAATTGCAGAGTATCTAGCCAAACAAATCGGCCAAGTTTTAGTCGATGTGCAATCAGCGAACATCGAGAATTTAACTGAAGAACAACTCGGTGCAGCAGGTGATTTAGCTGGCCATGAATGCGCAATTCATGAACTAAGTAAATTACGACCGCTTGATCACATTTTGAGTGAAGAAGGCGAAGATAATGTTGGACGTCTTGCCGCAAATCGCGTTTGGATTATTGACCCACTTGATGGCACCTCTCATTATTCACGCGGCGAAGCTGAGTTCGCGGTACACGTCGCACTTTGGCAGCGGGGTAGCAGCAACCCATTTCAGTTAGAAGCAGCAGCAATATCAGTGCCAAGAAAAGATTTAGTTATCGGGATTAATGAACAAAAATCAGAGTCACGAAATGCTGAATCGATCCGAATTTTAGTTTCCGCCACCAGACCACCAGATGAAATAGACAGAGTTAAAAAAGGATTAATTGAAGTATTTCCAGAAAAAGGGCAACCGGTTTTAATTCCAATGGGATCTGTGGGGGCAAAGCTTGCCAGCATTATTCAAGGATCAGCCGATCTATACCTAAATACTGGTGGTTTTTATGAATGGGATATTGCCGCCCCAGCTGCAGTAGCTAGAGCACATGGCTTAACAGTTTGTGATGCAACCGGGCGTGATTTAACTTTTAATAATCCTGACACTTTTGTTCCCACTGCGATTATTGGCAAACCTGAATTTGTTCAAGTCGCAATTAAGTCTTTAGCGTAGAACTATGAGTCTGAATTTAATCACCACTGCGCTTTTAGCAGATGAAAAAGTTCAGACTGCACTTGAATTAGTTAAAAAAAATCAATCGGTTGAATTTGGTATTCCGCAAACGGCAATGCCGTATGTAGCTGGACTAGTTGCCAAGAATTCTTCCGGCACATTGATTATTTGCGCCACAGATCGAATTGCCGAAGACATTGCTACTCAATTAACCGAATTTGTACCCGCAAATCAAGTGGCATTCTTTCCAGCTTGGGAAACTTTGCCGCATGAACGATTAAGTCCTAGTGGAGACACAATCGGAACGCGAATGGCAATTTTGCGCAAACTTGCCAATCCCGAAGAGTCCGGTGAAGTCAATTACTTAGTAACTTCAGTTCGCGCCGCGATTCAACCAATGGCAAGTGGTTTAGGAAATATTGCTCCGCTAGTTATTAATGAAGGGCAGACTTTTGCTCAAGAAAAAGTAATTGAACATCTTAGTTACTTGGGTTACGAACGAGTTGAATTAGTCGATCGACGCGGTCAGTTTGCGGTGCGCGGCGGAATTATCGACGTATTTCCTCCATCGCAGCCACATCCAGTTCGCTTGGAGTATTGGGGTGATGATGTTGATGACATCAGAATGTTTTCGGTGGCTGATCAACGTTCGCTTGAGTTAGAGATTGATCAACTATTTGCTACGCCATGTCGTGAGCTATTGATAACTGACTCAGTTAAAGCCAAGGCAAAAAAGTTTGCCGATGAGCATCCAGAATTTTCTGAAGTTTTTGAAAAAGTTGCCGCTGGCATCGCAACTGAAGGTTTAGAAAGTTTTATTCCAGTTTTGGCTGATTCCCTTGAAACTTTATTTGATTTAGTTCCACAAACCTGGACTATTCAAGAACTTGAACCTGAACGCATAGCAACTAGGGCTCAAGAATTAATGGATACCAGCGCAGAATTCTTGGCTGCATCTTGGAGTAACACCACTGCGGGCAATGCTATTCCGGTCGATTTAGGTCGAGGCTTTTATGATTACCAGAATTTAAAAGGTGAATACTTAAATCGAGTTTGGGTTAGTCATTCGGCGCTGATGGGTCCAGAAGCATTGGCGCCGAGTTTAGAGCCAACTCCTGATTACCGTGGACAATTTGATGCTCTTGTAAATCAAATTAACTCTTGGTGGCAACAAGATTATCGAGTCGTTATTTCGATGGCGGCTCACGGTACTGCAGAACGGTTAGTTAATTCACTTGGTGAATTTAATGTGGCGGCTCGGTTAGCGCAAGATCCAGATCCGGTTATTAAACGTGTTGAGGTAATTACTGGACATCAAGAAAACGGTTTAGTTTTCCACGCTGGAAAATTAGTTTTCTTAACTGAAACAGATTTATTTGGAAATCGATCAACCACTAAATCATCTCGAGCAATGCCAAGTAGGCGACGTACAACTATTGATCCGCTGACGTTAAAGTCAGGCGACTATGTCGTACATGAACAGCATGGTGTGGGTAAATACATTGAGATGGCCCAACGTGTTGTGCAAGGAGCTACTCGCGAATACCTAGTTATCGAATATGCCTCAAGTAAGCGAGGACAACGTGGCGATCGACTATATGTGCCCACCGATCAATTAGATCTGGTAACTAAGTACGTTGGTGGCGAACTACCAACTTTAAATCGTCTCGGTGGTGGCGACTGGGCACAAACTAAATCAAGAGCCAGACGTGCAGTCCGACAAATTGCTGGTGAATTGATCAGACTTTATGCCGTTCGAATGGCGAGTAAAGGTTTCGCATTCTCGCCGGATACACCTTGGCAAAAAGAACTTGAAGATGCATTTGAGTATGTAGAAACTCCTGATCAGCTCAGCACTATTAACGAAGTTAAAGCAGACATGGAACGCGATGTACCAATGGATCGTCTGGTCTGCGGCGATGTGGGTTATGGCAAAACCGAAATCGCTGTTCGCGCGGCATTCAAAGCAGTTCAAGATGGCAAACAAGTTGCCGTTCTCGTTCCAACTACTTTGCTGGTGCAACAGCACATGGAAACTTTTTCGCGTCGTTACGCACAATTCCCAGTTAAGTTAGCCGCATTATCTAGATTCCAAACGGATGCAGAAGTGAAAAAAACTTTTGCTGGAATTCAAGATGGCTCAATCGACATTGTGATCGGAACTCATCGGTTATTTAATCCTGAAGTTAGGTTTAAAGACTTAGGTTTAGTAATCGTTGATGAAGAACAGCGCTTTGGTGTTGAACATAAAGAACACCTAAAAGCACTTAGGGCAAATGTCGATATGTTGACTATGTCAGCTACGCCAATTCCGCGCACACTTGAGATGGCTGTTACCGGATTACGTGAAATGTCTACCATCCAAACACCACCGGAAGAGCGTCATCCAGTACTGACTTCGGTTGGCCCATATGACGAAAAATATATAGTTGCCGCAATCCATCGTGAATTAATTCGTGACGGCCAAGTCTTTTTTGTCCATAATCGCGTGGAAAGTATTAATCGAGTAGCCAGTCGCTTAGCTGAATTAATACCTGAAGCACGAATTGCAGTAGCCCATGGTCAGATGAATGAACACCAACTTGAACAGATCATCGTTGATTTCTGGCAGCGCAGGTTTGATGTTTTAGTTTCGACCACAATTATTGAAAGTGGTTTAGATATTCCAAATGCCAACACGTTGATTGTTGACCGAGCAGACACTTTTGGTTTGGCTCAGTTACATCAATTGCGTGGGCGAGTAGGCCGTAGTCGCGAACGTGGCTATGCCTACTTTTTGTACTCACCAGAAAAGCCATTAACTGAAGCCGCTCATGACCGATTAGCCACAATTGCTGCGCATACTGATTTAGGTTCAGGTATGGCCGTAGCCATGAAAGATTTAGAAATTCGCGGTGCTGGCAATTTACTTGGCGGTGAACAAAGCGGTCATATCGCAGACGTTGGTTTTGATCTTTATGTTCGCTTAGTTGGTGAAGCCATCGATGAAGTTAAACATGGAGTTAAAGAATCTGAAGAACTGGTAATTAAAGTTGAATTACCAGTTGATGCACACTTACCTCATGACTACATTCCAAACGAACTGTTACGCCTTGAGGCCTATCGTCGAATTGCTGATGCACATACCGAAGAGCAAGTGCATGAAGTAGTTGCTGAATTAACCGACCGATACGGCTCAATGCCGCAGCCAGTTGAGCGTTTAATCGATGTAGCAAAGTTAAGAATTTTGATGCGAAGTGCAAATGTGGCTGAGGTAATCGGAGCTGGCAAAACAGTTCGACTTTCGCCTATTGAATTAACAGAATCACGATCGTTGCGATTAGCGCGGCTTTACCCAGGTTCAATTATTAAAGCGGCAGCTCGCACAATTATTGTTCCGTTGCCACAAGAAAAAGCATTAGGAGTTAAGTCAGAAAGCCCAGATAGCAAAGACTTACTAGGCTGGGTAAGCGAATTAATTCAAGCAGTTATTCTTGACTAGTTAGATATCACGGGGGTCTGAAGTGAAAGTTCGTATTTTGGTTATTGCGACCGCAGCAGCATTGCTGGCCGGTTGTGCAACAACAGACAAAGCAGGTGCTGCGGCTATTGTTGGCGAAACCAAAATTCCGTCAAGCTTGGTGACTACTCAAGTAAATGAAGTTCGTGTTGATATTGAAAATACGCCACCAGAATATTTACAAGACCTACCAACTATGACGCTATTAAGCCAGATGGTGATTGACCGTTTGGTTCTCGATGAAATTCTTAAAGCAGCAATTAAAGATTTGAACATTGAAGTCACTGATGCAGAACTGGGCGAATACCGTGACTTTGTGTTTCGCAACTATGGTGAACCTGAAGTTAAAGCCCAGTTAGCAACTCGCAATGGGGTAGCTGCTAAGTATGTTGACGGTTACATTTACGCCATCATGGTTCAACGAGCCATTATGGATGAGCTAGCACCAGGTATGCCTGAAGAAGTTCAATCGGCTGCACTTTATAAGTATTTATCCGGCATTGCTGAAAAGTTAACTGTTGAAGTTTCACCCCGCTACGGAACTTGGGATTCAGAAGTTATGCAAACTGTGTTGGGTGAAAATTTCTTATCCACAACAAATGCCCCAGCACAAGTTCAGTAAATAACTAAATGTCCACACCAGTTGAGCGCTTGGTTCAAGTAATGGACCAGCTGCGCTCACCAGGCGGATGCCCTTGGGATGCGGAGCAAACCCACCAAAGTTTGGCTAAGTATTTACTTGAAGAAACTTACGAAGCCCTAGATGCGATGGATCAAGGCGACTTAGTTTCACTCCGCGAAGAACTTGGCGACTTATTACTTCAAGTTGTTTTTCATGCGCGAATTGCTCAGGAGCAAGATCCCACATTTGATTTAAATGCAGTCGCTCAAGGCGTGGTAGATAAATTAATTCGTCGCCACCCTCATGTTTTTGCTGGCTTAGAAGTAAATTCAACTGCCGAACTTGAAGCTAATTGGGCAACGATAAAGTCGTCCGAAAAATCTCGTGAATCAGTAACCGATGGGGTGCCAATTGCGATGCCTGCACTTCAGTTGGCAACTCAACTTATTTACCGAGCTCGAGATAACGAAATTAAACCAGTTGACCAAAAATTAGTATCTGAAGTTGAAAAATTAGTTGGTCCAGTGACCGACGAAACTATCGCTGATATTTTGCTCGCTGTCGTCGAGTTAGCTAGAACTAAAGAGATAGATCCTGAATCCGCTTTACGCAGTGCAAGTATGCAGTTTCGCCAAGCAATCCGTAGGTCAGAGGGACTTACCAACTAATCAGTAGAATTATCCAGAAGTCGAGTTTCAACTGGGAGTTAAAAGTGGCAAGTATTGACGGAATCCGCGCTCGCGAAATTCTAGATTCTCGTGGTAATCCAACAGTTGAAGTTGAAGTATTACTTGACGATTCAAGCGTGGGCCGTGCTGCTGTTACATCGGGTGCCTCGACTGGCGCTTTCGAAGCTGTTGAATTACGCGACGGTGAAAAGCGTTACTTAGGTAAAGGTGTCACTAAAGCAGTTCGCGCTGTCGAAGACAAAATCATGCCTGAACTATTAGGCCTCGATGCCACCGAACAGCGACTAATTGATCGCATAATGATTGATTTGGATGGAACTCCGAATAAAGCGAATTTAGGTGCAAACGCAATCCTTGGTGTTTCACTGGCAGTTGCAAAAGCCGCTGCAGTTAGCGCAGACTTACCGCTTTACCGTTATGTCGGTGGCCCAAATGCATCGGTGCTTCCGGTACCAATGATGAACATTATTAATGGTGGTGCCCACGCTGATAGTGATGTTGATTTTCAAGAATTCATGATTGCTCCTATCGGTGCACCTACTTTTGCTGAAAGTTTGCGAACCGGTGCTGAGGTTTATCACTCGCTAAAGAGTGTGCTTAAAGCTAAGGGTTACTCAACTGGCTTAGGTGACGAAGGTGTTTTTGCACCTAACTTGCCAAGTAATCGCGCTGCTCTTGAGTTGATTTCTGAGGCAATCGAAAAAGCTGGCTACAAAGTTGGCAAAGACATCGCCATGGCTATGGATGTAGCGGCTACCGAATTTTTCAAAGACGGTAAGTATCACGTTGAAGGTCAAGTTAAATCAACTGATCAAATGATCGAGTTCTACACCCAGTTAATTAATGATTTCCCAATTGTTTCAATCGAAGATCCACTAGCTGAAGATGATTGGAATGCCTGGGTTACCTTTACCGCAGCTGTCGGTGATCGCATTCAAATTGTGGGCGATGATCATTACGTAACTAATACCGAACGTATTGCCCGCGGTATTGAACTTAAATCGGCTAACGCTCTGTTAGTTAAAGTGAATCAAATTGGCTCACTAACCGAGACTGCTGAAGCTGTTGAAATGTCACATCGCGCTGGCTTTAAAACAATGATGAGCCATCGTTCTGGTGAAACTGAAGACAATACGATTGCAGATTTAGCCGTGGCATTTAACTGTGGTCAGATTAAAACTGGTGCACCAGCGCGTTCTGACCGGGTGGCTAAGTACAACCAGTTACTTCGGATTGAAGAAGATCTTGATGCCGCAGGTCGCTATGCCGGTCGCGATGCATTCCCAAGATTTAAGGGTTAATTAAGGCAGACTTAATACGTGGCTAAAGGAATTAAGTTAAATAGCCGCGCATTTGTTTTCATCGGAACAAGTTTTTTGGTGCTACTTATGCTCGCGGTTCCAATTAGATCGTTGCTGCAAGAGCAACGTGAAATTGCTGCGCTTAAATCTCAACTTGCTACTCAACAAGAAAAAATTGCGGCTTTAGAAAATCGCAAAGCACGATTTGCTGATCCGGCATACGTGGCAACATTGGCCAGATCCAGACTTAACTATGTTTTTCCTGGAGAAATCGGATTCATTGTGCTGGATGAAGAAACTACGACGGCAATTGAAACTGTGCCTGGTGCCTTCGTGCCTAATGATGATTCAGCTTGGTATTCAAAACTTTGGCGCAGTACTCAGCTAGCTGATAATCCACCTGCGGAAAATGATCCATTAGTTGTGCAAACTGAAGGTATGCCGCAGTAGGCATGCAGGTTTAAATTGTTAAATCAAGAAGATACTGCTGCGATTGCGGCTCAAATAAATCGCCAGCCACGTGGCGTTATCGAGGTGGCTCATCGTTGTGGTTGCGGTGCGCCAGATGTAATTAAAACTTCGCCACGTTTGCCTGATGGTACTCCGTTTCCGACTATGTATTACTTGACTTGTCCGCGAGCTGCCTCTTACATCGGAACTCTTGAAGCCGATGGCGTGATGAAGCAATTTGAAGATGAACTAGCCGCCGATCCACAGCTGGCAGCTGAGTATCAAAAAGCTCATGAGCTTTATTTGGCACAGCGCGAAGAAATCGAACAGGTCGAAGAAATAGCTGGCATAACTGCAGGTGGTATGCCTGACCGGGTTAAGTGTTTACATGTTTTAGTTGCTCATTCTCTTGCTGCTGGTCCTGGAGTAAATCCGCTGGGTGATAAAGCACTGGCAATACTTAAAGACTGGTCCATACCGGGGCCGTGTTGGTTGACTGGAGAAACTAAATGAGAGTCGCAGCCATTGATTGCGGAACTAATTCGATCCGGTTATTAATTGCCGACATAGAAAACGGCCAATTAACTGATGTCGTTCGGCAAATGATTATTGTTCGACTGGGTGAAGGTGTCGATAAAACTGGAGAATTTTCACCGGCTGCACTCGAGCGAACCTTTGCTGCGGTTGATGAATATGCAAAATTAATTGACTTACATAAACCACAGCGAATTAGATTTGTGGCAACTAGCGCAAGCAGAGATGTTTCAAATCGTGAAGTTTTTGTTGCTGGAATCAAATCCAGATTAGGAATTGAACCAAGTGTCATAAGTGGCGATGAAGAAGCCCGGTTATCTTTTCTTGGCGCAACTGCAGATTTAGTTAATGACCAAAACGCACCGGAAAGTCCCTATCTGGTTGTTGACATTGGTGGTGGTTCAACTGAATTTGTTCTTGGTGTTGATAAACCAACGCAAGCCTTGAGTACAAATGTGGGCTGTGTCCGCATGACTGAGCGACATTTAGTCGGGGATCCACCAACTTCAGATCAAATAAAGGCTGCGACTAACGACATTGATAACGCAATAGACCAAGCAGCTAAGGTCGTCGACTTAACGAGCGCAAAAAGTTTGATCGGTCTTGCTGGTTCAGTAACAACAGTTGCAGCATTGGCACTTGACCTAAAGGCTTATAAATCTGAAGTGATCCATGGCAGCCGAATTAGCGCACAACAAGTACATAAAGTTGCTACAGATTTACTCGCAATGCCACGAGAAGAACGGGCGAAATTAGGGCCAATGCACCCTGGTCGAATTGATGTAATTGGTGGCGGCGCACTAGTACTTGATCGCATAATGCAAAAGACTGGAATTAACGAAGTTGTCGTATCCGAGCGCGATATTTTGGATGGCATTGCCCGCGATTTAACTAAATAGGCAAGCGTCTAATAATCTAGAGGTCTTGCCCCTGTAGTCCAATGGCAGAGACAAACGACTTAAAATCGTTACAGTGTCGGTTCGAATCCGACCAGGGGTACGCAATAAACATCGTTGAGCAGACATTGTTAATTAAACATTGTTTATTCAATGATGTGGCCCGCTGAACAATCAGTTGAAATGAGTTAAAAATGGCCGAGTTACATTTAATTTTTGGCACTGACATCCGTGGACCGTTTCCTGAAGGTACTGAATCTATTTACCTAGGTATGGGTTGTTTTTGGGGTGCTGAGAAAAAACTTTGGGTAGCCCCTGGGGTGGTTTCAACCTCAGTTGGTTACATGGGTGGGCATAAAGAAAATCCGACTTATCCAGAAGTTTGTACTAGCCAAACTGGTCATGCTGAAATTGTGCGCGTAGTTTTTGATCCAAAAGTAACTTCGGTCTATAACATCTTGAAGATTTTCTGGGAGAACCACGATCCAACTCAAGGTAATCGCCAAGGAAATGACATTGGTACCCAGTATCGCAGTGCAATTTATTGGTCTAATGCTGAACAAGAACGAGTAGCCAGAGAAACTGCTCGGTTATACAACGACGTATTAGTAAATAAGGGTTACGGGCCAGTTACTACTGAACTTGCTAGCAGCGATGGAAAGATTTTCTGGTACGCCGAGGAATATCATCAGCAGTACTTAATTAAAAATCCAAATGGCTATGACTGCCATGCACATACTGGAATTGATCTGCCACAGCTAGTTAGTTAATTTTTTATTTGCTGGCATAGTGAAACTTGTGGCAAAAGAAATTAACACAATAGCAAGTGCTACAACAAATGGAGTTGCATAACTTCCGGTTGAATCGTGTAAAGCGCCCAGAATAAGCGGCCCGATAATTGCACCGAAGTCATTTGTCATTTGGTAACTGGCTACAACTGGTCCACCGCGACGTTGCCCAACAATGTCTCCAATAGTTGCACTTGGTCCAGAACTTAAAAAAGCAGTAGCCCCACCCATTAGCGCCATAGCAATGAAATAAGTTGCGACTGTTTCTTGCCAGATTATTGCGACTAAGCCAATCGTCAACATTGCATTACCAACGAGAATCGCTGCTTTGCGGCTTTGGAAATCGCTTATTCGTCCTGCTGGAAATAGAAATGCAGCTTGAACTATCGCTGCCACAAAGAAACCAAAACTAGCTAACCGTGGATCACCTTGCAATGCCTCAATTACAAAAAGCGGAATTAAGGCAACGCGCAAGCCAAATGAAGAAAACCCGTTGGCGAAGTTAGCCACTAACGCAGCCCAATATCTGCGTTGGCGCATTGCCTCGCTAGCTAGCATCGCAGGTTCAGTTGATTCAGAGTTATCAATGCTTGCTTTGCCTAAACCTTTAGGAAGTGCGATGTAGGCAGTAGCGATAGCCAGCACCAAAGTGACTGTGTAG
>JACCDX010314671.1_pt1 | contig 13445 bp, 5 predicted proteins | sample 7449681 | NCBI WGS metagenome assembly JACCDX01 (sample SAMN15323450, study PRJNA562643) | freshwater metagenome | isolation source: river surface water | place: USA:Blue River Watershed | collected 2017-08-18
AAATAAAAAAAAAAATAAAAAATAGGTTTTTTTTCGTTAAAAAAGTAGTGCCATTTTTATTTTACCAATATATAAAAGTATATAAAATAAATATAAAAATAATAATAGTTTTATTGTAAAAATATATTAAAAATAAATTATAATAAATATACAAAATATTAAGTTTTTTTATAATAATTTTTATATAGATAAAATATAAAGATAAAAATATGGGGTGTTTTGACCTTTTCTGTTTTATTTGCGGAAATACTTGTCATGGTATATTAGATGGTACAATAGAAAATTTACAAGAGATATATGAAGCAGTTAAAAATAAAAAGAAGATACCAAAACATGTAAAAGAATATTATAAAAAAATATATGATAAAATGGAGGAGGATCCAAAATTTCCAGAGAAAATGGAGCAGCATATGAAAAAGATGCGATGGTTAAATCAATGTACATTTTTAACAGTAATTGATGAAGTAATACATAATTGTGGAGAGGCGGCATGTAATACAAAATTTGTAGATAAAAAAGGAAATGAATATGACCACGATGTGATATTTAATATATATAAAGATGATTTAACAATGAAAACAAAAATAGGTATATTTATACATGATGATTGTTGGGATTATGTAAAATCAAATTATAAGATAGATTTAAAATACAGTGATGTAGCAGTAATACCAGAGGAAAAAGAGTATGATAAAATAAATCCGAGAATAGATTATGGTGAAATAGAAAAATATTGGGCACAAGATTTTAAATTTGATGAAGTTTTTATGGATTTAAATGAATATATGTGTGAATCACCATTATTAAATGAGAAGAATGGAAAAAGAATAAATAAAATAATAAGTCAATTTAAATTTAATACAGATAAAAATCGCAAAGGTCCAGCAGTAAGTGCAACATTTTATCCAGAGAACACAATAAAATATGGTATAAATGAATTATTATGGATAAAATCGGGAGATAAATGGACGGAGATAAAAGATTCAAATAAGATAAATAGAATAGAAGTAGAATTAGATAAAATAAATAAAAAACAGAAAAAATACTTGGAGAAAATAGTGTGTATAGGTCAACAGACAGATAAACCAATATTAATAAAAAGTATGAATAAAGGAAAAGGTTTAAAAAAGAATATGATGCAAATAGAGTTTGTAGGGGAAGAGAAAGAATTGGATAAATTATCAAAATTATTTGATAATGATAAAAAATAAAAATAAATTTTTTTATAAAATATTTTTATGATAAAATCATAAAATATAAATATAAATAATAAATAGAATAATATGGAAAGTGAGATAAGAGAAAACGGGAATGTGATGAGTGAGGAAGATTTTATAACATATGATAATATTTATAGAGCAAATAATAAAATCATATCACCATTAGAAAATCCTTTTGTACAACATTTTTTATTTGATCCATACATAGAAAAAGAAAGAGGGAATGACCCAAATTTGGTAGCAAATATATTTGTACAACTAATAAGATTATATTTAACAGAGAGAAGTGGAAAAATAGAAGAGAAGAATAAAAGGGAATTTGAACATATAATTAATCTTTTAAACGATTCAATAATATTAGATGATTTAGTAAAAAGAGGGGTAGATATATTAAATTATTTAAAAGAAGTAAAAAAAATATTAGAAACAAAAGGAGAAGTAGTATTATTATCAGGATGGAGTGATACATCAGGAGGACATGCAATAGTAACAGAAATAAAAAAAAAGGGAGAAAAATATGAGTTATATATATTTAATTCGGGGGATGGTTTAGAATATCAAAATAACACAATTGGTGTAAAAATAAAAGATGTAGAAAAAGAACAGTTAAATAGATATTTAAGAATACATTATTTTTGTAAATACTCAGCAATAGAAAAAAAAGAATATCTTGATAGTTTTAGATGGTTTTCAGAAAAATATGATTTAGATTTTAGTACATTTGAGGAATATGCAATAGAATATTATTATGATATATTGGAAAAAATAGCAAATTTCAGTTCAGTTCATTATGAAAAAGATATAGAAATTAGAAAAATAAAAGAAGAATGGGAAGATTCAGAAAAAGGGAAGTATATACCAGAAAGATTAAAAAAGTTTGATAGTTGGGATGTAGATTCAATAAAAAAGAATTTTTTAAACATAAAAAATATATGGGAAAAACATTTAGATTGGTATATAACAAATGATTATAATGAAAATTATAAAGAATTATACTATGATAGAGTTATGCATATAATATTTAAGGATAATGAAAAAAAAAGGATATATGAGGATGTGAAACAATTATCAGGTTCATGTTCATTTTTTTCATTATTTTATTTTATAAAATACAATATATTATTAAAAAGTAATGCAGAAATATTTAATGATTATTATATGTATATGGAAAGGAATTTAATATTATATTTGATACAATTTTTAATAATAACAGATAATGAATTGGAAACAAATAATAGAAATATATTAGTGAACAATACAAAATTATATTTATTTACAAATAGTTTTTATATGATATTAAAGGATCATGAAATATCGGAAAATTTAAAAAAAAAAGTGACAGAAACATTAAACAAAATATATGCAAAAAAAACGATATTATATAAAAAAATCGAAGAAAAAGTGAAGACAGTAGGAAACTTGGTAAATGAAAGATTAATGGAGGAAAAAGATTATAGAATGATATATTTATTAAAATATGAAGAAATAAGGGAAAGATATTTAAGTTATTTAAATGAAGATAATGAGGTAAATGGAGAAGATATATTATTAAATACAAGAGGTGAGAAAGTATATGTATTATATTATGAAGAATATTCATTAAAAATATTGGAGAAAGAACTTGATAAAATAGTTTTTAGACAAGAAAAAGAGGAAATATTAATAAAAATAAGAAATACATTATTATTGGATTTACTAAAAATAATAGTAGACATGATAAAAAAAGGAAAGAAGTATATAATAAAAAAATCGAGAGAGGAAAATAGAACAAGTTATGAAGAGTATTATGAAAATAATTCATATAAAATTTATTATTATTTATGGGATCTTGATTTAGAATATATTTATGATAATAATAATATGTTTAAAATAGTAAATTTATATATATTATTAAATGCAGAAAATAAAAAAAGAGTTGACGCATCAAAAATAAAAACATATAGAAATATGACAGAAGAGAATGCAAAAAATATAATCGAATATTTATTATGTAAATTTATAAAAAATAAAGAAAATAAATTAGATTTGCTAATAGGCTGTGTTTTATATGATATAGAAATGAGAGATATATTTAAAGTATTTGTAGAACAAAGTTATATAATACTAGTGGAAGAAATAAAAGATAGTGAGGTGATGAAATTAATGGGTATGACATATAAAAAAGATGTAAATACAGTATATGAATTATTAAAAAATGGATTGAAAAATAAATATTATAGATATGAAGATAAAATAGGAAGTATTAGTAGATTTATAGATCAACAAAGCAAATTAGGAGAAGAAGAAAAGATAAAAATAGGGAATGTGATAGAAGAATGTTCAATATCAAGTAATGTATTAAGTTTAAATGAAAGTTATTCGATAGGTGAAATAATAGAACTTTTTAAACAAAATTTAGATAAAGTAGTGAGTGAAATGTATATAATAGATGAAACGAAATTAAACTTTGTACAAAGAAGAATAAAATCAGAGGCGATAGAAAGATCGAAAGAATATGGTTTTAATCAAGGATATATATTAAGTTATATAAATTTAATCATAAAAAAATATGGTGTATTCGAAGATTTAAATGAAACATTTTCAAGTGTATATGGTGAAAGGAGAATAGAAAAAGATGGATATACGATGATAATGCCAAATAAAAAGAATGATGAGATAAAAGGATATTTTGAGGCAATAAAAAAAATAGATGATAATAGTTTTATAAAGAATATTAGAAAAATGTGGGATATGAGAGGAGATAATAGAAATATAGTATATTTATTAATATTATATAATATATTTTGTAGTGAAAGAAAAATATTAGAAAATGAAAGTATGAAAGAATTATTTGAAGGAACACGTTTAATAGGATATTTGAATAAAAAATATTTTGGAGGAACCATAACAGGTAATGATAGAGAAGAATTAGAATCATTATTTATATACATAGCAAATAGAGAAAACTTGATAGAAAATTTAAAAAAGTCATATGAAGAATATTCAAAAAATAAAAGATTAATAAACAATGGTATACCAGAAGAGTATAGTAAAATAATATTAGAAGAAATAAAAGATTATATATTAATAAAAGAAAAAAGTGAATTATGTGATTTATTAAAAGAGAATATAGATTTTGAAGTATTGAAAAATTTGTATATAAACAAAGAAGATAATGAAAAATTATTATATATAAATTATTTGAATGAAAAAAAAATAAAGATAGAATTAAAATTAAAAAGGGGTAATGGTGGTATAGTAATATATTTAGATAATAATATAGTTGAAAAAGAAAGATACAAATTAGTTTTAAGTAATTCGAAAAAAGAAAATGATATATTAAAATATTTGAATGAGTATTATTTAAAATATGTAATATTTGAAGATAATAAGAAACGAGAAAATTATATATACATGATGTTAGACAATCCAGAATATATATATAATTATAATGAAAGAACAGGAGAAAGTGAAATATATGATATAGTAAATGGAGAAGAATTAAAAATAATAACAAAAAAAGAAGAATTAATGAAAATAAGTTTATTAAATAATTATTATGGAGGTGTAGATAATATATTTATATTAAAAAATAAAAAAGAAGAATATAAAATATTATTAATAATATCAAGAGAATATATTGAAAAAAAAAAAGAAAAAAATTACAGGGAAATAAAGGAAAAGAAAGAAAATATATTAATATCAGAAATGATATATGGTGAAAAAAATAATTCACATGTGGTTGAATATAAAGATAAAGTAAGAACTTTAATAATGTCAATAGATAATAATTTAATAACAATAAATACAAATAAAATAGAAGAAGTATCATGTTATATAATATCATTAGGGTTAAATAATCAATATTTAGGAATAATGAATACAATAAAAAAATATAGAAACTTGGAAATGAATAAAATAGAGAAAAAAGAGGATTATTATACAAAATTGAATAATAAAATAATAGAAGAAGGTGGATATAATATACCAATATGGTCGATAATAAAACCAAAAATAGATAGAAGAAGGAAAGATTATTTAGAAATAGACGATATAAAAAAGATGAAAAAAGAGGAGATAATAGAAGATGAAAAAGACAAGATGATAGGTTGTATAAATGGTATAATAAGAGATTATTTTAAAAAGATAATGGATATAGATAAATCATCAAAGAAAAAGATAAAAGGGCTAAGTGATTTAAATAATGAATTAAAAGAATTTTATAATTTAATATGTTATTATTGCAAAAATAAAAAATTGAGAGAGAATGTAAATTTAAATAGAGAACCAATAAAAAGTTTTTTAAATTTAAAAAGAGATAATTACGATGAGATAAAAGAATTGAGAAATTTATTTAAAGAGGAATACCAAAGAGATATGATAAATGATATATACGAGTATAGAGGTAAAAATATAGAAGGAGAAATAGAAAGAGTAAAAAGTAAAATAGGATTAATTTATAATATAACAGATTTGGTAATAAAAAATAGGAAAAAATTATATAATATAATGTATTTAAAGAATGTAATAAATTTAATGGATGAAGTTTATAATACTATATATACAAAAAATGGAGAAAATGGTAGTGAAAAGAGAACATATAATGAGAATTGTTTAATGTTGGGAGAGATATATAAGAGTATAGATTTGGGAGTAATAAAGTCATATAATTCAGTATTGGAAAATAAAAAGGAGAAAGAGATATATGAAATAATATTTGAATTAGAATCAGGATATTATATACGAAAGCAACAAAGTGAATTTATGGATTTAATATATAAAAATATGGAAGAAGATAGATATGAAATAGCATATCAATTATTAATGGGAATGGGAAAAACAACAACAATAACACCATTAATAGTATTAAAAGAATATTATGAAAAGAATAAAAGAAGATTTACAATATTAATACCAACACATTTAGTAAATTCATCATATGATATATTTATGGGATATACAAAATATTTAGAAAAAAATATGATGATAAAAAAGATAAATAATGGAGAAGATTTATCAAATATGAATAGGATAAATATAGTAAGTGATACAAATATAAAAATAAATTTTTTGGAACATATAGGATTAGAAGCATATAAAACAATGAATGAAGGATTAGAGTCAATGATAGAAGATTTTATAGATCCAGAACAATTAATAATAATGGATGAGATAGATTCGATGATAGATCCATATAAAAGTAATTTAAATATATCGATAGGAGATAAAAAAAGTCATAAATATGAGGGATTAATATTTTTAACATTATATGATATATTGGTAAAAAAAGATAAAAGAGAAAATATAAATATGGAGGAGATAATAGAAGATTCAAACATAAAATATATAAATATGATGGGTGAGAATAATGAGAATGTAGAAAATAAGTTTTGGAGAGATAAATTTAAATTAAAAATAGATGAAATAGTAAAATTATTAGATAAATGGGAATTAAATAAGGAGTATGGATTTATAGATATAAAAGATGTAATAAATGAAATAAATGATAATGAAAAGATAAAAAAGAATTTAAATTATTTTACATGTATACCATATGAAAAAATAAATAAACCGAATAAAGGTTCAAAATTTACAGATTTAGAATTATATATGTCAAGTACAATAAAAGGTTATATAAAAACATGGAAAAATGAGTCAATGCGTCCATTAGATTTACATTTATATATATTAACAATAATAAAACTTTTATCAGGGTTTGAAGGAATAACAAATTCGATAGTGATAGAAAATTTTTATCCAGAATTTTATAAAGTATTTGGAAGTTCAATAGATATGATAATAGAGGTATATAAAATAACAGATACATATGATAGTAAAAAAGAAATAATACAAAGATTAATAGAAGAAAGAAAGAGGGAGATAGAAGAAAATAAATATGAGTTATTGAAAGAATATTTAAAAAGTTGTATAGTAAATAATTTTTTCAAAATAGACAGAGAACATTATAATATATCATTAATAGATATTTTAGGGTTGACAAGAAAGAAGATAATGTTTACAGGGACTCCATATTTTGAGATACCATATCAAGGAATAAAAAAGATGTTTGATGGTGAAATACCATTTGATAAATTTAAAATAACAAGTATGGGTGGAGGTGGAAGACAAGTTATGAAAAAAAAAATTAAAAGAAAGATTGGGGGAAGAGAGAATGAAATGCTAGAAAATAAAATAATGAGAAGAAGAAGAGAAGAGAGAGAGAATAATGGTATAATAGAAAATCATACAATATTAAATGAATTTAAAAAGAAGAGAGGGAATGAAAATTTAACAGAAATAGAGATGAATGAAGAGAATGCGAGAGAGATAAATGAATATAGTAGGGCATATAAAAGAAAAAGAGAAGAACAAGAAGAAGGAAGAAATAAAGAAATAATAGCAAGTCATAAAAATAATTATATAACAATATTGATAAATGAGATATTAAAAGATAAATATTCAGAGGGAGCAATAAAGACATCATTTTTGGGATTATTAGCAAATAAAAAACCAGTAATAGAATATTATAAGGGTAGAGAGAATAATAGAGAGATGTATAATTATGAGTTAGTGATAAATAATGGTAATAGAAATATGAGATACAATGAGAGATTATCAAAAAAGAAAGAATATATAATGTTAAAATATTTATTTAATGAGGATAATTTGAAGAAGTATCAAACATTAATAGATGTAGGAGGTATAATATTAGAAACACCAAAAGAGAGAATGATAGAGATGATATATGATTATTTTAAAGGTACAAGAAAGGTATTATATGTGGATGATGAAAATATCAAGATGGTAAAAGTGGGATACAATAGAAGTGAGATATATATGAATGAAGTATATGGAACCGATGAGATATTTATATATTATGATCAAAAGAATACAGTAGGTGTAGATTTTAAGCAACCGATATTTATGCATGGTTTAGTGACAGTAACTTTATTAGATAAGATAACAGATGTAGCCCAAGGTATATTTAGATTAAGAAAGATGAATATAACACACACAATAGATTTTTATATGAATCAGGAAGAATATATAGAAATGAGAAGAAATATGAATGAGGGTAATTTAAATAATGAGATAGGAAGAAAGAAAATAATGTTAAAGTTGTATGAAAAGTTAAATAATAATGGTAAAAGATATATAGATGGTTCATTAGGATTGATACAAATACAATTATTAAAATATTTATTAAGAAGATATATGAATGATAGTGATTATTTTAAAGAAGGTATAGATTATTGGATAGAATTAAGAAGAGGAGATGAGACAATGATTGAAAAATTAATAAACGAATTTATATTGCAAACAGAATTAACGGAACAAAGAATAAAAATAGAATATGAAGAGAAAGATGCATTAAAATCAGTGACAAAAGAAAGAGATGAGGAGAAAGAGAAGGAGAAGGAGAAAGAAAAAGAAAAAATGAAAGAAAGGAACAGAAACAGAGAAAATACAATGATAGGTAATAGAACAAATCTACATAAAAAGTTTATGGGATTATTAAAATTAACATATAGAAATGTATTAGATTGTGAAATAACGGCATTTGATTTTAGAAATAAAAATGGAGGAAGAGAATTAAATAGAGGTAATAATGGTGTTAACAGAGATTTATTAAGAATAGTAATAATGGGAAGAGAGGTAGATATAAGTTCAGAAATAATAGTAAATATAAATAATAAAAAATTGAATAGTGGAAAATTATATTATATAAAATATGATAATAGAAAAAATGTATTAATAGGAGAATATGAATTATATAATTTTAGATATAGGTATTATTTGTATAAAAGATATATAGAGAATAGAGGGAATGGAAGAAGAGCAGGAGGAAATAATGAAGAAAATAGAATGATAGAGAATATATTTAGACCAAGTAGAAATATAATGGATAAATTTAGAAAATTTAAAATATATGATAGTGTGGGTAAATGTATATTTAGTACTGAAGAAGGAGGAAGTAAAAATATATTTAATAAAAATGGAGAAGAATTAGGAGAAGAACAAATATTTATAGAATTATTATATTTAATAATATTTTATAGAAGATATAGTAATATACATAAATTATATAATTTATTATTAAGAATACCAGAGGGAGAGAGTGAGAATATAATAAGATTAATAAAGTTCATAAAAGGAATATATGGTTATAAAAATTTAAATTTTGATGAAAGTGTGTTAGAGGAGGGAAGAGGATTTGTATTTTTACGAGAAAGAGATGAAAAGAAGTTATTAAGATTTTTTAAATTTAATAGTATAATGGGGAATGAGAGATTAGAAAAGTTAGTGACAAATTATATAAAAACTGGAAGTTTGGTGGATATAAGTATAGAAAAAAAAATAGAAAAGTTAAAAAAGAAACTACAAATAATGGGAAGAAAACATAACAGTGAAAGAAATGAATTAGAAAGAGAGAAAATATCAAAGAGAATAGCTAAAACAAGAGAATTGTTAATATCATTAGGAGGGATGGAAAATTAATATTTAATAAAAAAAAAAGAAAAATGGAAATTATAAAATAATAGAAATTATTTAATAATAATAAAAATAAAAATAAAATTTTTTTATAATAAAATTTATTTAAATTAAAAACAATTAATTTAAATCATTTAATTCATCAATTGATAAAAACCAATTAACAACTCGATTAGGATGCATTTTTTATATTTAATAATTATAATTTTTATATGAAAATCTTTATTTAAAAATAATAAAATCAAGTATTGAATTAGATTATATTATCTACATTGGTTTTTGACCAGTGTGATATCTATGAATATTTACTTTAACATTACTTAATTTCTGTGTGCAATCAAACCATAGTTTAGTTAATCTAGAAACCTCATTAAAATCATTTAATTCTCTTTTGTATTTAATTTGTTGATCTAAATATTCAATTTGTCTTTCCAATGATTGTTGTTCAGTGACTAATCCATTAATATATGCAAAATTCATAACTGGACCTTGAATAGATGAACCACCACCAGAGCTGGTAGGATAATTTCCTAATCTACTTTGAATAGTAGTATCAGGAATCCCATAATTACCACTTGAAATACGATGAGCCGCTTCTTGAGCAGCTAAAAAACTACTAAGATGTCCAGGATCAGGATTACCACCTTTATGAACAATAGTTTGACACCGCAAATCTGCGGAAATTTGCATGAGTTGTGCAGCTTCAGCAGGATTTCCTGAAACAGGATTTGTCCAGAATCCACCAACACCACCAATAAATTCCATTCCATGGTCAGCTTCGGCTAAAGCTTCAGCTGAATGATATGTAATCCAAGCATCCCCTTGAGGAACTGAATAAGAGTCAGAATTTGAATCCATTTTTAATAATTTATATTATTATAAATATAATAATTTTATTTATTAAAAAAATATAATCATTTTTTATAATTATACATTTACGTTATAAAGTATTTTATATTAAATTAAGATAATTCATTTAATTCATCAATTGACAAACACCAATTAACAACACGATTAGGATGCCATGCTTTTTCGATTAATTCTTTTCGAATAATATTCATTCTTTGATAAAAAAAGTCATAATCTAATTCAAAGATAGCTGGATTTTGAGATAATGTTTCCCAAAATCCCATTCTTTTTTTATACTTTTCGACATCTTTTTCGAAAATATGAATAGCAGATGGGTTTCGATAAAATTGTATTCCTGCAACTGTACCTGGGCGAGTATCTATATTTGGTTCTAACAAATGAATAGCAGATGTATTTATAGATAATTCAAACCAATTTATCTTTTCAGGATGTTCTTGGATAATACGAATAGCATTTGGGTTTCTACATAAATGTTTCCAATCTATTTTATCTTGATTTTTTTCAATTAACGAGATTCCATTTGGATTTTCGGATAACCATGTCCAATCAATCTTATCTTGATTTTGTTCTAATAAATGAATCGCAGATGGATTTTTAGACAAATTTTCCCAATCAATCATATGTGGATTTTTTTCAAGATAAAAAATAGCTGATTCATGAAAAGACAATGCCTTCCAATTTATTTTATTAAAGATTTTACTGAATATTTTATATTTTAAAGTATTCATTTCTTTTAAAATATGATAAGTAGCAGATGAATTTGATGAAAACAACCACCAATTTATTTTGTTTGGATTTCTCTCAAATAAATAAACAGCAGATGGATTAATATTTAAATTATACCAATCAAAATCTTTATGATAAATATTGTTTTCTAACAACCACATCGCATTTGGATTTACAATCAAATCCTCTAAACTAAGTTTTTCTTCTTTAATCCAATTACGCAGTTTCCAACGATGTTCAAAATTAAATAAATCTTTCTTTTTTAAATTTGTATTAGCTTTTTTAGTATGACTACTCATTTTTAATATTTAATAGATTAGTTATAAATATAAACAATTAATTTATTTTATATTCATTTTTAAAAAAATTAGATTTACTTAATAATAAATTAAGATAAATCATTTAATTCATCAATCGACAAACACCATTTTTGAACACGATTAGGATGCCATGTTTTTTGAATTAATTCTTTTCGAATAATATCCATTCTTCTGTAAAAAAAATCATAATCTAATTCAAATATTGCAGGATTTTTAGATAAACTCAAACGGTTAATCATATGTTGATTTTTTTCTAATAAATGAATAGCTGATGGATTTTCAGATAAAATTGTCCAATTAATTTTATCCATATTTTGTTCTAAAAGATGAATTGCCGATTTGTTGCATGATAATAAATCCCAATTAATCTTTTCTATATTTTTTTCTAACAACCGAATGGCTGATGAATTTTGAGATAAGTTATCCCAATCAACTTTTTCCATATTTTTTTCTAAAAGATGGATAGCTGACGGATTTGAAGATAACCATTTCCAATCGATTTTGTCCATATTTTGTTCTAATAAATTAATTGCTGATGGGTTTGAAGATAAAAATAACCAATCAATCTTATCAAGATTCTTCTCTAGGAGATGGATAGCTGATGGATTGTTAGATAATTCTTTCCAAAAAATTATTTTTGGGTTTTTCTCCATTAAATAAATTGCGGAAGGATTGAAAGACAATCCTTTCCATAAAATCCCATATTGATGCTTCTCTAAAAGATACATCGCAGATGGATTTCGAGATAACATTAACCAATTTAATCTCCCTATTTTCTTATGTAAAAGATACATAGCATTATTGTTGGAACATAAATATTCCCAATTTAAATTATGTTCATCAATCCAATCTCTCAATTTCCATCGATGTTCAAAATTAAATAAATCTTTTTCTAAGATTTTTGCATTAGTTTCTTCAGTATGACTACTCATTTTTAATATTTTAATAGATTGGTTATAAATATAAACAATTAATTTATTTTATATTCATTTTTTATAATTATTTATTTACGTTACTATGATAAATCATTTAATTCATCAATAGATAAACACCATTGTTGAACACGATTAGGATGCCATGTTTTTTGAATTAATTCTTTTCGAATAATATCCATTCTTCTGTAAAAAAAATCATAATCTAATTCAAAAATAAAAGGATTAAAAGATAAAGACCACCATTGTATTTTATCCTGATTTTGTTTTATTATATCAATAGCCCACTTTGATTCGTTCATACATAATGCAGTCCAATCAACTTCCTTCCAGGTGTTCCATGTATTGGCTGTAGTACTAGCACTATCATGCATATTTTGTTCAATAATATGTTTTGCAGATGGATTGTAAAATATCCATGTCCAATCAATTTTATCTGGATTTTTTTCTAATAAATGAATGGCTGATGGGTTTTTAGATAAACTATACCAACGAATATTCTGTTTATTTTTTTCTAATAAATGAATGGCTGCTGGATTTTCGGATAAACCTTCCCAATCTATTTTACGCCTATTTTTTTTTCTTTCCAATAAATGAATAGCAGAGGGATTGTAAGATAACCCTTTCCAATTAATTTTATTTTTATTTTTTTCCAATAAATGAATAGCAGATCGGTTGTAAGATAAACTAGACCAATTAATATATTTTTTATTTTTTTCTAACCAATAAATTGCAGATGGATTTAAAGATAATCTTTCTAAATCAAATTTGCATTCTTTACCAGTAGCATAACATTCTTTGCAAGCGTCTATATTTTGTTCTAACAAATACATAGCATTTTCGTTTACAGCTAAATCATGCCAATCTAATTTACTTTCATCAATCCAATCCAATAACTTCCATCG
>JACCDX010578364.1_pt1 | contig 13445 bp, 13 predicted proteins | sample 7449681 | NCBI WGS metagenome assembly JACCDX01 (sample SAMN15323450, study PRJNA562643) | freshwater metagenome | isolation source: river surface water | place: USA:Blue River Watershed | collected 2017-08-18
GCCTGGATGAAGCAGACCGACGCCAGCAGGTACAGGAGGGTGACGACGTTCATGCTCATTTGGCGGCCTCCGACTTGCGCTCTTTCTTCTTGAACATCTCCAGCATGCGCCGGGTGACGAGGAAGCCGCCGAAGACGTTGACCGCGGCCAGGGCCACGGCCAGCACGCCCATGGTCTTGCCCAGGCCGGTCTCGGTGAGGGCCGCGGCGAGCATGGCGCCGACAATGACGATGGCGGAGATCGCGTTGGTAACCGCCATGAGCGGCGTGTGCAGCGCGGGGGTGACGGTCCAGACCACGTGGTAGCCCACGTAGATGGCCAGCACGAAGATGATCAGGTTGGTGACGGTGGACGAGACATCCATGGTGTGTGCTCCGCTTATTTGCGCTTGACTTCGCCGTTGTGGGCCATGAGGCAGGCCGCGACGATGTCGTCTTCAAGGTTGACCTGCAGCTCGCCTTCCTTCGTGATCACGAGCTTGAGGAAGTCGAGCACGTTGCGCGCATAGAGCGCCGAGGCGTCGGCGGCGACGAGCGCCGGCAGGTTGGTCTCGCCCACCAGCGTGACGCCGTGCTTGACGACGGTCTTGCCGGCTTCGGTGAGCGGACAGTTGCCGCCCTGGGGGGCGGCCAGATCGACGATGACCGAGCCGGCCTTCATGGACTTGACCATGTCCTCGGTCACGAGCACCGGCGCGGGGCGGCCGGGAATCAGGGCGGTGGTGATCACGACGTCGGCCTGGGCCACGCGCTTGGCGACCTCGGCCTTCTGGCGTTCGAGCCAGCTCACCGGCATGGGGCGCGCGTAGCCGCCCACGCCTTCGGCGGCGTCCTTTTCTTCCTGGGTCTCATAGGGCACGTCGATGAACTTGGCGCCCAGGGACTCGACCTGCTCCTTCACGGAAGGCCGCACATCGGACGCTTCGATCACCGCGCCCAGGCGCTTGGCCGTGGCGATGGCCTGCAGGCCCGCCACGCCCACGCCCAGGATCACGACCCGGGCGGCCTTCACCGTGCCGGCAGCGGTCATGAGCATGGGGAAGAAACGCTGGTACTTGTCGGCCGCGATCATCACCGCCTTGTAGCCGGCGATGTTGGCCTGCGAAGAGAGCACGTCCATGCTTTGCGCACGGGTGGTGCGCGGCGCGGCTTCCAGGGCGAAGCCGGTGATGCCGGCGCCCGCCAGGCGCGCGATGCCCGTGGCGTCGAAGGGATTGAGCATGCCCACCAGGGCGGTGCCGGATTTCATGCGGCCCGTCTCGGACTCCGAGGGGCCCCGTACCTTCAGGACCAGGGGGCAGGCGAAGGCGCCCGCCGCGTCGGTGATCTCGGCGCCCACCGCCTCGTAGGCGGCGTCGGGCGCGCTGGCGGCCAGGCCCGCGCCCGACTGCACACGTACGGTATGGCCCAGGGCCTTGAGCTTCTTGGCCGTTTCCGGCGTGACGGCAACGCGGGTTTCTCCTGCCGCGGTTTCGGCAGGTACGCCTATTTGCATGGAAATTTCTCCTCGGGGGGCGGGTTTTGGCGGTCCCTCAGGACGGCTTAACACAAGCTTACATGAAGCCCGGCGGGTTTGTGGCAGTGGAGTCCCAAAGTTTGACCCCCTGCGTGGTCTCCTACACCCAGGCAAGGCCGACTCGTACATGGATGAGTCGGGCCCAGGCCGAAGACTGCCCCCATGGCACGACTGGCGTCACTCTCTTCATCCCATGGCGGACCCCGCGCCAGCAACGTCAGCTACCTCGGTGCCGCCACCTGCCGCCGCAAGTTCGAACTGTTCTACCCCGAGGGCTTTGCCGACAACGCCTACGTGGTCGCCGAGCGGGCCCCCCGCGAGCGGGCGCACCTGGAGTGGCAACGGGACCTGGACGCAAGCGCCTTTCGCAAGCTGCTGGCACGGGGGGAGTACCGGCAGATCGCGGCCCTGGCCCTGCGGATCGAGTCGCGCACCAGCCTGTTGTTTTCCTTCGAGAAGATGGCCCTGCGTGACGCCCTGCGCCCGCCAGCAGGAGCGCGCCTGTTCGCGCACGAGCTCTATGCCTTCCTGCACGGCCGGGGGCCAGGGCGCCGCCGCTTCGAGGATTGGGTCCAGGCGGTGGGTGAGTTGCCGCATCCCCGGGCGCGGGTGCTGACCTGGCCGGTGGTGACCCTTTTCGGATTCCTGGCACGACCCGACCGGCACCTGTTCCTCAAGCCCCGTGTGACGCGATGCGCCGCCCGGGCCTACGGCTTCGATCTGACCTACCAGCCGCAACCCTGCTGGCCGGTGTATGAAAGCCTTCTGACCTTCAGCGCCATCATCCGGCGCGACCTGGAGCGCCATCGCGGACTGCAGGCCCGGGACCTGATCGACGTGCAGTCCTTCATCTGGGTGCAGGGGGCCCCGGAATACCAGCCTTGAAGAGCGCAATCCGCATCCGCCATTTTCCTTGGAAATAACGGTGTATTATTCTTTCCAATGAAAGGATATGCGCCATGACGGCCCTGGCGTCCCCGCACCCCTACGCCGCCCAGCCCGACCCCGCCCGCGTGCTGTCCAAGGCCGTGACGCGCGCGGCCGACCAGCTCGAGGTGTCGCACGCCCTGCTGGCCCGAGTCCTGGGCGTGAGCGCTCCGACCATCACCCGCCTCTACAACGGCAGCTACCTGCTGGACGAACGCCGCAAGGAATGGGAGTTCGCCCGCCTCTTCGTGCGGGTGTTCCGCTCACTGGACTCCATCGTGGGCACGCAGTCGGCGGCGCGCCAATGGCTGCGCAGCGAGAACCTGGGCCTGGGCGGCCGCCCGATCGACCTCATCGCCCAGACGGAAGGACTGGTCCGTGTCGTCCACTACCTGGACGCCTCGCGCGGTCTCGTCTGAAGCCCGCGCCTGGGAGGGCCAGGCCTGGCGCATGGTGGAGTCGCAGCATGTGGCCGCGACCATGAAGCTGGTGGACACCCGCGACGAGCAAGACCTGCTGGAGTCCCTGCTCGAAGCGGGCAAGCCCGCGCAGCCCACGGGCACCGAGGGCCTGGACTTCCTGCTGTCGACACCGTTTCGCTACCCGCCCCGGCGTGGCGGCTCGCGCTTTCGGGGAGAACACGACCCCGGGGTGTTCTACGGCGCGCAGTCCCTGCGCACGGCAGGGGCTGAACTGGGTTACTGGCGCTGGCGGTTCCTGCATGATGCGGTCGACCTCGAACGGCTGGAACCGGTGGCCCACACCGCGTTTCGCGTCGACGTGGCGGCACGCGTGGTGGACCTCCAGCAGGCGCCCTTCGACCGTGACGCGCAGGCCTGGCAGCACCCCACCCTCTATGATCCGACGCAGCAGTTCGCACGCGTGGCCCGCGAAGCCGGCATCGGCGGGATCCTGTACCGGTCAGTACGGGATCCGCAACCGGCCTGGTGCCTGGCCCTGCTCACACCGGCGGGCTTTGCCAGGCGCAAGCCCCGTGCGGAAAGACAGACCTGGTACCTGGCCGTGTCCCCCCAGGAAGTGACCTGGCGGCGCGAGACCGAATCGATGCAGTTTTCCACTACGGGGTGGCAGAGCGTATGAGTGAACGTTGGAAACCGAGTGCCACCGTGGCGGCCGTCATCGAGCAGGACGGCCGCTTTCTCCTGATCGAGGAACACACCCCCGAAGGACTGCGCCTGAACAACCCGGCAGGCCACCTGGACCCGGGGGAATCCCCCGCGCAGGGCTGCGCACGCGAGGCCCTGGAGGAAACCGCCTACCAGTTTGAACCCACCGCGCTGGTGGGCGTCTACCTCGCGCGTTTCCAGCGCGCGGCCACCGGCGAGGACATCACCTACCTGCGCTTTGCCTTCTGCGGCCGCCTGGGCGCGCACGACCCCGCGCGCACGCTGGATCGCGGCATCGTGCGCACGGTGTGGATGACGCCCGAGGAAGTGCGCGCCAGCACCGGCCGGCACCGCAGCCCGCTGGTGCTGCAATGCATCGAGGACTACCTGGCGGGCCGGCGTTACCCGCTGTCGGTGATCTACACCGATCCGGGCGTGACAGGCACGGCGCACTGAGCCGCACCCGGACTCAGTCCGCGCCCAGTTGCAGGCGATTGGGCTGGCGCTTCTCGATCGCGAACTTCAGCAGCGCCGCGCAGCGATAGACCGCGTGCGCGAACTTGCCATAGGGCAAGGTGAGGAACAAGGCCATCACCACCCCCAGGTGCGCCGCGAGCAGGAGGGCCATGGCGCCGGTGTCGCGCCAGGCAAGCAAGGCCAGGCCCGTGGCGCTGGTGAGAAACAGCAAGGCGATGAAGCCGCGGTCCATCGGCCGTTGCGCCACGTCGCCGTGCGCGGGGTCGCGGCGCAGGTTCAGCCACAGCAGGCCTGCAGGCCCCGCCAGCAGGCCGATGCCGCCCAGCGTGCCCAGAACGACTGGCAAGCTGGTCAGCGGATAGGGCGCGATCCAGCCGAAGGCATAGTGGTACAGCGTGGCCACGCTGGTGGCCGCGAAACACAGCATGAAGCCGTAGAAGGTGAGGTGGTGCAAGCGCCGCCGCCGCTGCGTGTAGCGGTCGTCCTCGTCGTTGCAGCCGTCGCCGTGGCCGCCATCCAGGTACTTCAGGGCCATCGCCGCATGCACCGCCTCGGCCGCCGCGCCTTCGGTGCGTGCGCCCGGCACATCGTCAGGCCGCACACCGCGCCAGAAGCGCGCTGCGCCGATGGCCAGCGCCAACACCGACCAGCCCAGCGCCGCGCCGAACATCAGTACCAGCAGGTTGTGCGGGAATACCGCATAGAAATTGCCGGCCATCGGCGCGTGCCAGAGCGATCCGCGCAGGGCCAGGGCGAGCCACAGGAACAGGGCAAGACCCGCGGCCACCGCCAGCGAAAGCGCCAGGCCGTTGCGACGGTACAGCGCGCCCAGCGGCTGCGGCCAGGCGTGGTCCTCATAGGTCTGCACCCGCACGCGCGCCATGGCCTGCGGCACGTTCACAGCGAATTCATGCGGCGGCGCGTACTGGCAGGCATGCAGGCAGGCGCCGCAGTTGTGGCACAGGTTGGCCAGGTAGTGCACGTCGGCCACACCGAACTCGAGGCGGCGGGTCATCGCAGGAAAGACCGCGCAGAAGGTCTCGCAGTAGCGGCAGGCATTGCAGATCTGCATCTGCCGTGCCACCTCGGCCACTTCGGGGGAGGCCTGGCCTTCGGCCAGGGCGCGCGCTTGCTGCGCCAGGGATTCGATCGCCTGCATCAGGCTGCTTCCTTCACGACTTTCGTGCCCAGGGCGGCCGCGGCCGCCTGCGTACCGGCGATGCGGCCGAAGGCCGTGCCGATGGTCATGCCTACGCCGGCGGTATAGCCCTGGCCCAGGACGTTGCCCGCCATCATCTCGCCGGCCACGAAAAGGTTGTCACTGGGGCGGCCGCCGAAACGCACCGCGGTGGTCTTGTCGGTCTTCAGGCCCAGGTAGGTGAAGGTGACGCCGGGCCGCACCGCATAGCCGTAGAAGGGCGCCACGTCCAGCGGGCGCGCCCAATGGGTCTTGGCGGGCGCCAGGCCTTCGGTGTGGCAGTCGTCCATCACCGTGTGGTCGAAGTGGCCGACGCGGCAGGCGGCGTTGAAATCATCGACCGTCTGACGCAGCGTGGCGGGATCCAGGCCCAGGCCCTGTGCGAGCCCCTCGATGGTGTCGGCCTTCACGCCGGGGAACACCGGCGGCATGAAGCGGCCGATGGCCTTGCTGTCGATCAGGGCGTAGCCGACCTGGCCCGGCTGCTGCGCGACGAGACGGCCCCAGATCGCGTAGCGCTTGGGCCAGAAGTCCTCGCCCTCGTCGTAGAAGCGGCGGGCCTCGCGGTTCACGACGATGCCTAGCGACACGCAGTCGACACGGGTGCAGATGCCGCCGTCATAAAGGGGCGCCCGGGCATCGATGGCCACGCAGTGCGCCTGCGTCGGGTCGCCGATGATGTCGGCGCCCTGGTCCATCATGAAACGCAGCAGCGTGCCCTGGTTGTAGCGCGTGCCGCGGATCAGGAAATTGTCGGCGGGCCATTCGCCGCGCTCGTTCTGGCCCCAGGCCTCTCGCATCCATTCACGGTTGGACTCGAAGCCGCCCGCTGCCAGCACGCAGGTGCGCGCCTCGATGCGTTCGGCGCCGACACGCGCGGCGACGAAGCGGCCGTCCTTCAGTTCCAGCGAGTCGACCGGCGAGTCGTAGCGGACCTGCACGCCCAGCGCCTGCGCGCTGCGGTAGTACGCGTTGACCAGGGCCTTGCCGCCGCCCATGAAGAAGGCGTTGGTGCGTGACAGGTGCAGGGTGCCGGCCAGCGAGGGCTGGAAGCGCACGCCGTGGCGTCGCATCCAGTCGCGGCAGGTGGCCGAGGCGCGGATCGCCAGGCGGGCCATGTGTTCGTCGGTGACGCCCTTGGTGACCTTCAGCAGGTCCTGCCAGAACTCCTCCTCCGGGTAGGCGTCCACCAGCACGTCCTGCGGCGCGTCGTGCATGCAGCGCAGGTTGCGCGTGTGGCCCGAGTTGCCGCCACGCCATTCACGCGGCGCGGCCTCCAGCAGCATCACGCTGGCGCCCGCCTCGCGCGCCATGAGCGCCGCGCACAGGGCGGCGTTGCCGCCACCAATCACCAGGACATCAACCATCGGCAAAGACTACCTTCGAAGCGAAAACAGACCGGGGTTCAGGGGTTTACGCGGCGCGCGGCTTCGGCCGCGAAGCGGCCCGAACGCCGCCCCGACACGAAGGCCCAGGCCAGGTGGTGGCCGTGCCCCTTGAGCAGCAGGCCGCCCTGCCCCGTGGAGCCGGCGGCCAGCAGGCCGGGAATGGGGCGATCCTGCGTATCGAGCACGCGATGCTGCAGGTCGACCATCAGGCCACCTTCGGCATGCACGAACACGGCGCGCACCGGGCCCAGCGCGATGTAGGGGCCTTCGCCCAGACCCGGCTTGCCCTCGGGGCGCGCGCTGGCCTCGAGCGCGCCAGGATCCATGCCCAGTTTCCGCGCGAGGGCCGCCAGGGTCGGCGCCTGCGCGGTCACGTCGGGGCGATTGCGCAGGTAGTCCGGCACGTAGGCGTAGGCCACGCCCGGCGCGGTGGACACGAAGTGCGGCCAGGCGGAGAACTGCGAGGCCAGGCGCTGGTCCAGGAGGATCCAGGCCTGCTTGCCATCCTGCTCGGCGACGCGCAGGGAAGGCTGGTCCGATTCGTCGCAGAAACGCTCGCCCCGCCGGTTCACGAGCAGGGCGCCCGCCTGGAACAGGTCGGTGGACGGCGCCAGCGCCGTCGTGAGGAACTGCATCACAAAAGGCCGAAGGATGGACGGCGGCAGGTGGTCGATGGCCCAGGCCATGAAGGTGGCCAGGGCGCGCCAGGGCGGCAGACGGCGCATCAGGGTCTCGCGCGCGGGCGCGATGAAGCGCAGCTCGGGCCCCAGGGCGAGGTCGCCGTTGACGATGCGCGCACCCAGGGCTTCGGCCATGCGCTGGCCGTCACCCGTGGCCGTGGTGTTGACGCCCTCGACCCGCGATTCGGGCACGCCCATGAAGCGGGCCTTGAACTCCGGGTTGTTGGTGAAATCCCCGGCCGACAAAATCACGCCGCCCGTGGCCAGGAAGGTTCGCACCCGGCCCTCGACCTCGGCCTCGACGCCGGTGACGCGTCCATCTTCCAGCAGCAGCCGCTGCACGCGCGCGCCGCAGCACAGCGTCACGCCCGCCTTCCGCGCCCGGCGGGTGAGGTGGTAGATGAAGGAGCGCGAGTTGGGCAGCACGTTGTGCATGCGGGGCTGGCGGTGCGGCGGCTCGGGCATGGGGCCCATGAAGCGGATGCCCGAATCGAGCAGCCACTGGAAGGTGCCGGGAATCTCGTCGCACAGCACGCGCCGCAGCGCCGGGTTGTCACGCGGGTCCAGGTCGCCCGCGAAACCGGGCATGTCGGCCCAGTGGTCGGCCGGGGTGTCGGCGATGCCGCGACGGCGCTGGTGCGGCGTCTGCGTGGAACTGATCGAGCCGATCGACCAGGCAGTGGAGCCGCCGGGACGCTCGTTCTTTTCCAGCAGCAGCACGCGGGCCCCGGACTCGCGCGCCTCGATGGCCGCAGCCAGGCCGGCACCGCCAGCGCCGACCACCACCACGTCATACCGGTCCTGCGACGACACGTGCAGCGCTCCTCAGACCATGCCGCCGTTGGGCTGGATGACCTGGCCGTGGACCCAGGAGGCCTTCTCGGACGCCAGGAAGCTCACCACCTCGGCCACCTCGTCGGGCTGGCCGATGCGGTTGAAGGGACTGAGCGCCGCGGAACGGGCCTTGACCTCGTCGGTCTTGCCGGCGTGGAACAGGTCGGTGTCGACCGGGCCGGGCGCGACGGCGTTGACGCGGACCTTGCGGCCGGCGAGCTCCTTGGACATCGATCGCACCAGGCTCTCGACCGCCGCCTTCGTCGCGGTGTAGGGACCGCCGCCCGGGATGCCCACGCGCACCATGGAGGTGGTCAGGGCGATGATGGCGCCGCCGTCGACGACGTGGCGTGCCGCGTGCTGCAGCACGTTGAAGGCGCCCACGATGTTGACCTCGACCAGCCGCCGGAAATCATCGGGACTGAATTGCGCGACGGGGCCGGGCGGCACGTTGATCCCCGCATTCGCCACCACGCAGTGCGGGGCGCTGCCGAAGTCCTTGGCCACGGCGTCGAACACTTTCGCCACCTGGGTGGCGTCGGTGATGTTCGCGGCATAGCCCTGGGTGCGCGAGGCGCCGATGCGGGCCGGCACGTCGGGCGCGCTGGTGACGTAGGTGTAGGCGACGTCGTAGCCGCTCTCGGCCAGCTTGCGCACGCAGGCCGCGCCGATGCCGCGCGTGCCGCCGAACACGAGGGCGATCTTGTTGCTCATGGAAGTTTCCTTGTCTTGAATGTGTGAGAGGTTCAGGCCACCCAGGGCTTGCCGTAGGCCGGCTCGCGGTAGGGTGTGGGCGGCAGCTGCCAGGTGCCGGTGGACGGCGGGCGCACGTCGGCGTCGACATGCACGTCGATGACGCAGGGACGGCGGTTCTTCAGGGCCTGCTGCACGGTCGTGCCCAGGTCCTGCGGGCGGGTGACGGTGTAGCCGTCGGCGCCGCAGGCGCGGGCCCAGGCAGCGAAGTCCGGGTTGTAGCGCGCGCCGGTCTCGCCGTGGAAGAAGGCGGTGCCGATCTCGCGGCCGTCGAACATGCCGTGCTGGATGTCGCGGATCGCGGCCCAGGCGAAGTTGTTCCAGATGATCCAGACCACCGGCAGCTTGTATTCGACCGCGGTGCACAGGACATAGGGCGCCATGGTGAAGCCGCCGTCGCCCACCACCGCGACGCAGGGCCGGTCGGGCGCGGCCAGCTGCGCGCCCATCACGCCGCACACGCCAAAGCCCATGCTCGAATAGCCCCAGCTATTGAGCATGCTCTGGGGCCGCTTGGCCTGCCAGAACTGCATGAACCAGTTGTGGTGCACGCCGGAGTCCAGCGAGAGGATGACGTCGTCGGGCAGGACCTTCTGCAGGGTGCCGACCACGAACTCCGGCCGCAGCGGGCTGGTGGAGTCGGTGAAGTGCGGGCGCACGAAGGCTTCCCACTGCGCCTGCCAGCCCTGGACCTGGGCCAGCCAGGGGGCGTAACGGGTGGCGCTGATCTCGGCACGCGCAGGCAGCGCGTTCAGCAGCTGGCGCGTGAAGACCTTGACGTCCGCGATGATGCCCAGCGTGGGCGCGTAGTTGCGACCGAGTTCCTGCGGATCGATGTCCACATGAACCAGCTGCGTCTTGGGGAAGTTCCAGGAGTAGCCCGGGTGCCAGCTGGAGGAACTGCGGTCGTCGAAGCGCGTGCCCAGGGTCAGCACCAGGTCGGCGCGCCGGCCCGCCTCGTTGGCGGGGAAGGCGCCGTTGCGGCCGATGAAGCCCAGGGCCAGCGGGTCGTCGCCGCGGATGCAGCCCATGCCGTTGGGGGAGGTGATGACGGGAATGCCCAGACGGTGCGCGAGCTCGGTGACCTCTTCGCCCGCCTCCGACAGCGTGGCGCCGTGCCCGATGAAGATCACCGGCTGGCGGGCCTGCGCGAGCAGTTCCACCACCGCGGTGATGTCGGCGTCACTCGCGCCGGGGCGGTGCGCGCGGTGCACGTGCGAAGCCGGCGGCAGGGCCACGTCGGCTTCCTCCTGGTAGACGTTGTAGGGGATGTCCAGGTTCACCGGGCCGGGGCGGCCGGTGACCATGGTGTCCATGGCCTGTCGCAGGGCCAGCGGCAGCATGTCCACCCGCGTGGGCTGGAAGGCGCGCTTGACGACCGGGCGCATCACCTGCGCGAAGTCGGCCTGGTTGTGCTTGTACAGCTCCTGGAAGGGCGCGCGATTGTGCTGCGAGGTCGGCACGTTGGAGGTGATGGCCATGAAGGCCGACGAATCCGACAGCGCCGTCGCCAGCGACATCACCATGTTGGCCGAGCCCGGGCCGGTGGACGTGAGCGTGGCCACCGGCTTGTGCTTGACGCGGAAGTAGGCGTCGGCCATGTGGCCGGCGCACTGCTCGTGGCGCGGCGAGACCAGCTGGATCTTGTCACGCACGTCGTACAGGGCATCGAGGATGCCGACGTTGCCGTGCCCGCAGATGCCGAAGATGTACGGCACCTTTTCCTGGACCAGGTACTGGGCGATGAGTTCGCCGCCCTTCATGGTGGGCATCTTGGAGTCTCCTTGAATGTTCTAGTCGCCGCGCGCCCGGCGGTCCCGGGCCGCGTTGTTCAGGCGAGGATGGTAATCACCCGCTCCTCGGTCATCTCGCGCACCGCGTAGTGCGGGCCCTCACGCCCGAAGCCGCTGTCCTTGGTGCCGCCGTACGGCATCATGTCCACGCGCGAGCTGGAGGTCTCGTTGATGTGGACACCGCCCACATCGAGCTGGCGCGCCAGCCGCATCGCGTCGTCGATGCGGTTGGTGAAGATGCCGGTGGCCAGGCCGTAGGGCGTGGCGTTGATCCGCTGGACGACCTCCTCGATGCGCTCGAACGGCACGATGGACATCACCGGGCCGAAGATCTCCTCGCAGGACACGGACATCGCCGGGTCCACGCCCGCCAGCAGGGTCGGCGGGATGACCGCGCCCTGGCGGGGGCCACCCGCGAGGCGGCGCGCACCCTGCGCCATCGCCGCGTCGATCCAGTGCTCGATGCGCTGGGCCGAGGCCTCGCTGATCACCGGGCCGACGAAGGTGTCGGACTGCATCGGGTCGCCGAACTTCAGGTCCCCCACCATCTTCGTCAGGCGCCGTTCGACCTCGGCGCACAGGGACTGGTGCACCAGCAGGATCTGGATCGAGGTACAGACCTGGCCGGCCTTGCGGTAGCTGGCGTTGATCACCTTGGGCAGGGCCTGGTCCAGGGAGGCGTCCTGGGCCAGCACGGTGAAGGCGATGGAGCCCAGCTCCATTTGCGTGCGGCGCAGGCCGGCGCGCGCATGGATGTCGCGCCCGACCTCGGTGCTGCCGGTGAACGCGAAGAAGCGCACCAGCGGCTCCTCCAGCAGCGCCTGCACCACCTGGCTGCCGCCATGCAGCACGGTCATGCGGCGCGCGGGCAGGCCGGCGTCCAGCAGCGCCTGCGCCATCAGGTTGGCGGCCGTGGGCGTGCTCGACGAAGGCTTGAGGATCACGGTGTTGCCCGCGGCCAGGGCCGGGGCCACCTTGTGGGCCACGGTGTTGAGCGGCGAGTTGAAGGGGGTGATGGCGCACACCACGCCCAAGGGCACGCGCAGGGTGAAGGCCAGGCGGCCCGCCTGCTGCGGCGCGCCCTCGATGGGGATCACGTCGCCGGCCAGGCGGCGCGCCTCCTCGGCGGACAGGCGGAAGGTCTGCACCGCGCGGCGCACCTCGCCCGCGCCGTCGTTCTCGGTGAAGCCCGCTTCCAGCTGCATGGCGCGCACGAAGTCGGCGCTGCGCTGCTCGATCAGGACCGCGGCGCGGTCCAGGATGGCCCCGCGTTCATGCGCGGACAAGGGCTTGTCGCGGAATTCGGCGTGGGCGCTGGCCACGGCCTGCGCCACCTGCGCGCGCGAGGGGCGGTGCAGGTGCGTGCAGGACGTGAGGCGGAACTTGTCCAGGACATCGACGGTGTCCGCGCCGGCCACCCACTGGCCGTCGATCAGCAGCTGGCACGCGCGAAGGCCCGCGGGGGCGGTGACGGTCATGGCCTTGTTCATGGCGACCTCCGCCTCACAGCGGCGACGCCGTGTCTTCCACGGGCGTCGTGACGACCAGGAACACCAGGCCCGAGGTGCCGGTGTTGGTGAAGCTGTGGTGCACGCCGGGCGGCACGTACACGTAGTCATGCGGGCGCATCAGATGGCTCTCGTCGTCCAGGGTGAGGATGCCCTCGCCCTCGAGCACGTAGTAGATCTGCTCCTGCACCTTGTGCACGTGGTTGGCCACATGGGCCGCCGGGGCGTAGCGCGAGATGCGGAAGTCGATCCGGCTCGAGCCCGAGTTCTCGGGGCCGACCAGGGCCTTGGACAGGGCGCCGCCGAAGTGGCCGGGAAACTCCTGCCAGGGCATGCGCGCCATCTGCTGCACGAAGGCTTTCTTGGGGGTGTTGTGGGCTTGGGTCATGGCATTTCTCCAGGCGTGGGTCAGACCCACAGGATCTTCTTGCGGTAGTCGAGGTCGGTGAGCAAGGGTTCGGCCGGGCCGCTGTGGAACACCGCGCCGCGCTCGAGCGCATAGACACGGTCGGCCAGGGCCAGCACCAGGTCGAGGTTGTGCTCCACGATCACGATGGACACTTCGCGGCGCAGGCGGTCGAAGACGGTGAAGAGTTCCGGCGTGACCGCCGGTGCCAGACCCTCGAAGGGCTCGTCCAGCAGCAGCAGGCGCACATTGCCCGAAAGCGCGCGGGCCACGGCGGCCATCTGCTGCTCGCCGCCCGAGAGGTAGTCGGCCGGCACGTGCATGCGCTCCTTCAGGCGCGGGAAGTACTCGAAGATCTTCTCTTCGCTCCACACCACGCCGTGGCTGCCGTCGGTGGCGCGTGCCAGTCGCCCCAGGGCCAGGTTCTCGGCGACGGTCATGCCCGCAAAGAGGCCGCGGCCCTGCGGCACGTAGCCGACGCCCAGGCGGGCGATCTGCGCCGCGGGCAGGCCGGCGATGGCCTGGCCTTCGAACTCGATGGCCCCCGAGGCGGGCGGCAGCAGGCCGCACAGCGCCTTGAGCAGCGTGGACTTGCCCGCGCCGTTGCGTCCGAGCAGGGCCACGATCTCGCCATCGCGCACTTGCAGCGATGCGTCATTGAGGATGTGGCTCTTGCCGTAGAAGGCGTTGACGCCCTCGAAGCGCAGGATCGTCGGGCGCTCGCCCGCCTGGGCCGCGGCGCGGCCGGTGACGGGCGGCGTGCCGCTGCCGGTGTAGACCTCCTGCACGCGCGCGTCGTTGCGCACCTGCTCGGGCGATCCGGCCATGAGCACCTCGCC
>JACCDX010287793.1_pt1 | contig 13442 bp, 12 predicted proteins | sample 7449681 | NCBI WGS metagenome assembly JACCDX01 (sample SAMN15323450, study PRJNA562643) | freshwater metagenome | isolation source: river surface water | place: USA:Blue River Watershed | collected 2017-08-18
CCCACAAGACATCTTGCGTTTGCTCGGTATGGATGAGTTGCCTCGCTACATCGTCTACGAAGTGCAAGACGTTTACCGCTTGCAAGGCGTGAAGATCAATGACAAACACATTGAAGTGATAGTGCGTCAGATGCTGCGTCGCGTGGTCATCGAGAACCCGGGCGAGTCGACCTACATCGCTGGCGAGCAGGTCGAGCGCTCCGAGCTGCTCAACACCAACGAAGCCCTGCAAAAGGACGGCAAGATCCCGGCGACCTACAGCAACCTGCTGCTGGGCATCACCAAGGCCTCGCTGTCGACCGATTCGTTCATCTCTGCGGCTTCCTTCCAGGAAACCACCCGCGTGCTGACCGAAGCGGCCATCATGGGCAAGCGCGACGAGTTGCGTGGTCTCAAGGAAAACGTCATCGTGGGTCGCCTGATCCCGGCGGGTTCCGGTCTGGCCTACCACCAGGCGCGCAAGGCCAAGGACGAGATGGACGAGGCCGAGCGCCGCGCCATCGCCGAAGCCGAGGAAGCCGAACTGGCGGGCGCAGCTTCTGCCGATACCGCCACCGAAGGCGGCGAAGCCTGAAGCCCGCATCACCCCTGAAACGGTGATGTGCCCGAGCCCCTGTGCCGCATGCGGTGCGGGGGCTTTTTCTCTGGAGGAGTGAGTCCATGGGATGGCTGATCCTGAGCCTGTTGCTGGCCTTGGTGCTGTTCTGGGCCGTGGGGGCCCACAACCGCCTGACGCGTCTGCGCAGAGAGGTGCTGCGCCAGTGGAGCACGGTGGACACCATCTGGCTCAAATGGCTCATGCGCCTGCAGGGCTCGCTCTCGGCGCGCCAGATCCTGGCCTGGCCTTCCGAGGCCGATGACCTGCAAGCATTGCTCGAGGCTTGCGAATCGGTGGTGGAGGCTCTGGCCGATGCGCGTCAGCAGGCGCTGGACCACCCCAGCCTGAACAAGCTGCTGGAACGCCACGAAGTGCTGATGCAGTGCATCGATTCGGTGGCCCAGGGCATGCCTGACACGTTACGTCCGCGCCTGCTCTCGGCGCAAGCCCGCATCCTGCAGAACATCCCGCCGGCCCTGGTGCCTTATCACCACGCGGTTGAAAGCTACAACGCCGCTTTGGCGCAGGCGCCGGCACGCTGGTTGGCGCGCCGGCTGCGCTTGCGCCCTGCGCTGGCTCTGCGCCTGCCCGCGCGCGACGCAGCCACCCCATGAAGACTCAGGCGCAGACCCCGGCGCTCTGGCAGTTGCTGCAACACACCGCCTCTGCGGTGCAGGGCACGCTGGCGGGCAAATCCCTCACGGCCCAGCTTGAAGCCGTGCCGCCCACTTTGCGACCGGGCGTGCAGGCGCTGAGCTTTCAGGTCATGCGCCAGCTCGGTCGAGCCCGCGCCCTGCGCGCCTTGCTGGCGCCGCGCAAACCCCCGCCGGCGGTGGACGCCCTGCTGTGCAGTGCCCTGGCGCTGGGCTGGGACGAATCCCGGTCCCCCTACCCGGGTCACACCCTGGTCAACCAGACCGTGGAGGCCGCTCGCCGCCAGCGCCAGACGCAGGCCCAGGCGGGCTTCGTCAATGCCTGCCTGCGCCGCTTTCTGCGCGAACGCGAGACCTTGCTGACCCGCACCCAGGACGATCCACAAGCCCGCTGGAACCACCCGCTGTGGTGGATCGAGCGGCTGCAGCGAGACTACCCGCAACACTGGACCGCGCTGCTCGAGCAGGCCCAGAAACCAGCCCCCATGACCTTGCGGGTCAACCGCCAGCGGCAGAGCGTGGCTTCGTACCAGGAGCGCCTGCAGGCCACTGGCTTGGCCGCAGGACAGGCAGTGGGGGCCAGTGGCGTACAGCTGCAGCAGGCCGTGGCGGTGCACCAGCTGCCGGGTTTTGACGGCGGCGATGTGTCCGTCCAGGATGCGGCAGCCCAGCTGGCCGCCCCCTTGCTGCTGCAGGGCTTGCCGGCGCAGCAGCCCCTGCGTGTGCTGGACGCCTGTGCGGCTCCCGGCGGCAAGACCGGTCACCTGCTGGAGCTGCGGCCCGATGCCGAGGTCGTGGCCCTCGAAATTGATGCCTCTCGTTGCGAGCGCATCCACCAGAACCTGCGTCGCCTGTCGGTGCACGCCGAGGTGCGCCAGGCCGATGCCAGCCAACCGCAGGCCTGGTGGGACGGTCGGTCTTTCGATGCCATCCTGCTTGACGCGCCATGCACCGCCTCGGGCATTGTGCGTCGCCATCCCGATGTGCGCTGGTTGCGCCGACCCGAAGACAGTGCGCAACTGGCACGTACCCAGGCGGCGCTGCTTGATGCCCTCTGGCCCTTGCTGGTCCCCGGGGGGCGCTTGCTGTATTGCACCTGTTCGCTGTTCCGCACCGAGGGCGACGAGGTCATCCAGGCGTTTCTTGCGCGCAACACACAGGCCAGTTTGTGCCCCTCTCCGGGGCATTTGATCCCGGCGGGCATGCCCGCCGGGGGGGCAGTCGGAGACAATGCGCTGGGTGAGCACGATTGTTTTTATTACGCCTTGCTGGAAAAAGCCGCGTCGCCTGCTTGAGCGGTTGGCACGTGTCCTGCTGGCGTGGCTCTTCGGGGTGCTGGTGCTGCCAGCGCTGGCGGGGGTCGAGCTGGAACAGTTGCGGGTCGAGCGGCAGGATGCAGAGTTGCTGCTGCACGCCCACCTCAAGCTGGAGCTGGGACCGGCGCTGGAGGAAGCTCTGGCCAAGGGGGTGCCGGTGCATTTTGTGGCCGAAGCCGAACTCATGCGCGACCGCTGGTACTGGTATGACCGCAAACTCGCCCAGGTCAGCCGTTACTACCGGCTGGCCTACCAGCCGCTGACGCGGCAGTGGCGCCTGCAGGTCTCCAGCGAGCCGATCTACGCGGCCGGCGCCGGCAGCAGCATTGCCCAGACCTTTGACAGCCTGCAGGCCGCACTCGAGGTGGTCCGGCGCCAGTCCGGATGGAAGCTGGCCGAGGTTGCCGACCTGGACCCTGAAGCGCGCCAGCATGTGCTCTACCGCTTCCGGCTGGACATGACGCAGTTGCCACGGCCCTTCCAGATCGGCGCCGCCAACCAGCCGGACTGGAACCTGAGCCTGAGCCGCCAGTTGCGCATCGTGACCGAGGCCCGTCCCTGACATGAAACCGCGCTCCGGCTCCCGCAAGCTGCCGCTGCTGACCTCGCGGTCCACCACTTGGCTGCTGGGTCTGGGCATGGCCACCATGGTGGTCATCGGACTGGGCCTGCTGGTGCTGCTGACCAAGGCCACCGACAAGCTCGATAGGAACAACCAGAACTACGAATGGCTGCTCCTGGTCAACGTGGTGGTGGCCGCTGCCTTGCTGCTGACGATTGGCTGGGGCACGGTGCGTTTGCTGCTGCGTCTGCGGCGTGGGCAGTTTGGCTCGCGACTGCTCCTCAAGCTCGCCGCCATCTTTGCGCTGGTGGGTGTCGTGCCCGGTGTGCTGATCTATACCGTGTCCTACCAGTTCGTCTCGCGTTCGATCGAAAACTGGTTCGATGTCCAGGTCGAGGGTGCATTGGCTGCAGGCCTGACCCTGGGTCGCGTCACGCTCGACACCCTCAGCCAGGATGCCGCGCAGAAATCACGTCAGGCTGCCTTGCAGTTGGCCGAAGTGTCCGATGCCAGTGCTGGCCTGGCCCTGGAGCGCCTGCGCGAACAGCTGGGCGCGCGCGATGTGCTGCTGTGGAACGGCAGCGGCAACCTGGTGGCCAGCGTAGGGCAGTCGCGTTTTCAGATCCGGCCCGAGCGCCCCTCATCGGCCCAGATCCGGGAAGCGCGCCAGAAGACCGTGCTGGCCTGGATCGAGGGTCTGGACGACGCCGCAAATACCAGCAGCGCACAGGCCCGCATCAAGGTGCTGGCTACGGTGCCGCAACTGGGTCTGTCGCTGCGTGAAGACATCCGCTTGCTGCAGGTGGTGCAGGACCTGCCGTCAACCCTGGTCACCAACGCGCTGGAAGTGCAGGCCGCCAATCAGGAATACCAGGAGCGCGCCCTTGCACGAGAAGGCCTGCGCCAGATGTACATCGGCACGCTCACCTTGAGCCTGTTTCTGGCGGTCCTGGGGGCCATCCTGCTGGCGGTGTTGCTGGGCAACCAGCTCGCCCGGCCCTTGCTGCTGCTGGCGCAGGGCATGCGCCAGGTGGCCTCCGGGGACCTCACCCCCAAGCTGGCGCTGCAAAGCCGTGATGAACTCGGTGGCCTGACCCGCTCCTTTGCCGACATGACTCAGCAGCTCTCCGACGCCCGCAATGCCGCGCTGCGCAGCCTGCAACAACTCGACCAGGCGCGGGCCAACCTGCAGACCATCCTCGACAACCTGACCGCCGGCGTCATCGTGCTCGACCCTGAAGGTCGCATCCTGTCTTCCAACCCTGGCGCCACCCGAATCCTGCGTGTGCCAGTGGCAGTCTATGAGTCGCAGTCGCTGCTGCAGTTGCCGCAGCTGCAGGGTTTTGCCGCTGGCGTGCTGCAGGCTTACGAACAGCTGGGTGCCTCCGATGCCCACGAACTCGACCACTGGCAAAAGTCGTTTGAACTCCACGCCAGCGGCCAGGGACTCAACCAGACTGCCATCACACTGCTCGCGCGCGGTGCAGTCCTGCCCGATGGCATGCGGCTGCTGGTGTTCGACGACATCTCCGAAATCGTCTCGGCTGAACGCAGCACGGCCTGGGGTGAAGTGGCCAGGCGCCTGGCCCACGAAATCAAAAACCCGCTCACACCGATCCAGCTCTCGGCCGAGCGTTTGCAGCGCAAGCTCGACGGCAAACTGGCCGACAGTGACGCCGCTGTACTGGCCAAGTCCGTGCGCACCATCGTTGAGCAGGTCGACGCCATGAAGCGCCTGGTCAATGAATTCCGCGACTACGGGCGCCTGCCGGCCGCCGAGCTCAAACCCCTTGACCTCAACGCCCTGATCGGCGATGTGCTCTCCCTGTACGGCGTTGACAATTCCAGTCAGACAGAAATCCTGCGTGAGCTCGATCCGCAATGCCCCCCCATACAGGGCGACGCGCAGCAGCTGCGTCAGGTGGTGCACAACCTTCTGCAAAACGCGCAGGATGCATGCGAGGCCCACAGTGGCCGTGTGCCGCAGATCGTCATCCGCACCGAATGGCGCCCGCAGCGCCAGCGCGTGCGCCTGTCGGTCCTCGACAGCGGCCCCGGTTTCGAGCCCCACATCCTGCAGCGCGCCTTCGAGCCTTACGTGACCACCAAGGCCAAAGGCACCGGGCTGGGCCTGGCCGTGGTCAAGAAGATCGCAGACGAACACCATGCCCGTATCGAGCTGAACAACCTCATGCAAGGCGGTCAGGTCGGTGGTGCTCAAGTCTCGCTATCATTCAAGGTGGACAACACGCACAGCGGGGACTGATCCCCCAGGCGCGCACGACAAGCAAAGCACAGGCAACATGGCAAACATTCTGGTGGTTGACGACGAGCTGGGCATCCGGGATCTGCTCTCGGAAATCCTGTTTGATGAAGGTCATCAGGTCGAACTGGCGGAAAACGCCGCACAGGCGCGCGAGGCGCGCCTGTCCATGCGCCCCGACCTCGTGCTGCTCGATATCTGGATGCCTGACACCGACGGGGTCAGCCTGCTCAAGGAGTGGGCCACGGGCGGCCTGCTCAACATGCCGGTGATCATGATGAGTGGTCATGCCACCATCGACACTGCTGTCGAGGCTGTTCGCATTGGCGCACAGGCCTTTCTCGAAAAACCCATCACCCTGCAAAAGCTGCTCAAGGCGGTCGAGCAGGGTCTGGCCCATGCGGCACCTGCCAAGGTTGTTGCTCAGGCCGCGACCTCGCCCGCTGCTGCAGTGGCTGCACTACCTGCCACCCCCGCTCTGCCGGATGCAGTGCTCAGCGGGCAAGACCCGACAAGCCTCGTGCAGCGGCAATTCGATCTGGACAAGCCCCTGCGCGAAGCGCGTGATGCTTTCGAAAAAGCCTATTTTGAATTCCACCTTGTGCAGGAGGGTGGCTCCATGACCCGCGTGGCCGAAAAGACCGGCCTGGAGCGCACGCACCTCTACCGCAAGCTCAAGCAGCTGGGTGTCGACCTCTCCCGCAGTAAAAAAGCAGGCTGAGTCCCAAGGGGCGTTCTGCGAGATGCTATAACTTGTAGATTAATGGCCCGGTAGCTCAGTTGCTTGAACAGCGGATTGAAAAAGTAAACTCCCAGGCTAAATTTCAGCACTTTTGGCGCCTGTAGCACGGGTGCAAAAAAGTGCGGTGCACTCTGTTCGGCGGTGCAGCAAACCCCTCCCCCAAAGACAGTTTCAAGTGGATTCAATCCACACCAGTAACCTTTGCTTTGCTGTTCAATGGCAGTGCGCTCCAGCTAGCGCAGCCCTCAGCTTTTTCCACCGTCCTAGAACGCATCTACAAGCCCTACAGCACGCTTTTAGCCCAGCGGGCAGGCACTGGGGTGCTGGGCGGGGTGTGAGCTTGTAGGGCTTGTTTGGAGGAGGCCGAGCTAGGCGCTGTTTAAGCGTAAATAAATTTTACGCTGGTCACTCAATTCCGAGGGGATTGCCCTTAGCAACAGTCAGAATCCAATCGCATTGCCCTTTGGCGTCACATAGGTAGTACTTTTCGCCATCAATTTTGTGCAGGGTAAAACAGACCTCATGGCCACCGCCACTCGATTGTTCGCACCGTTTGCCGTCCTTGATCTTGTACCAACCTTCAAAGCGCATGCCTATGTTGGCTGCACCCGAATAGAAGACGCGTGTGCCAGATTCTTTGTACAGCATGTCAAGCTTTTGAGAACCCTGCAGCTTGGAGTGCCGCAGGGTATTGCCAACGATGAGCCCGGTTAGCTCTTCTTGCGTGAGCGCGGCCATCCCTCGCTTCGCTAAATCGCTCGTGTTTGTTCTATCCTGTGCTTGAGCTGATAAAGTCAGAATGGAGCCGCAGATGAGCAAAAAAAGTGGTTTGATCATGATTGAAGCGATGAATTTGTTGGGGGCAGTTCTGTTGGTGATGGCGACATCTTTTGTCGTTCCACTCGTTCATGCTAATTCAAGTGACGCTTCCGGATCAATCCCCATGTCTGAGGAGGATCAGGAGCTCGAGCGGACCTGGCTAAAAGGAGCTCTCATGATGCCCAAGGACCAATCGGGACAGTTGGGCATACCGGCAGGGGAGATAACCCGCATTGATAAAGTTGTAGACAGACTTAAAGGATTGAAGTACGCAGAGCCAATGCCACTGGCACTAATGGTCCATGGTTGTTTTGGAATTGGTCAAGAGCAAATGGAACAAGCGAGAATGCTCACTGCTCGAGGTTATGCAGTCTTCATGCCTAGCTACTATGGACGAATGAAGGCGATTCAGCTTTGTGGCGGCAATGCTGCTGGAGAAATCCAATTTCACCGAGTAACCTCAGAAGTTATTAAGCAGAGACTGGATGAAATTGATTATGGTTTGAAGAGAGCTAGAGCCCTTCCATTCGTACGCACAGATCTAACATTAGTAAGCGGTCACAGCACGGGTGGCTGGGTGATATCGAATATAAAACGCAAAGATGTGACAGGGTATGTGATCACTGGTTGGGGCTGCAACCCAAAAGTATCTCAACGACCCCCTAAAGAGGTTCCTCTTCTTGCGATGAGGTTTAGAGATGATCCTTGGCTTAATGACAACTATCGGTGTGATGCGGGTATCTTTTCAGGTCGTGACAAAGAAAACACAATCAGCCTAGTCCTGGATGGACAGCGCACACATGAGGTTATACATGACAAGCGTGCGGTATCTGCGTTTCTGGAATTTGTAGGTAAAGTGGTTGGCTTCCCAGATCCAAGTGCCTCTAGATGAAAGTTCGTGCTATGAAGCGTCAAGAAAATTGACGCCAGGGCATCACGTCCAAAAATCAGTGAGTCCACCCAGATTGGCGGGCTATCGGTTGTCCAGGGCAAAGAAATCCGAAGCCTACGCCGAAAACTGGATGCTCTGGCTAAGGCTGTGGCGCCGAAACTGAAAGGTGTCGTGATCTACGCTTACGAGGACATCCTTCGCACAGATGCGTTTGAGGAGTTCGATGCCTAGCCTGGCGCGATAGCTATATTTGTGCCGTTAGATCATGGCGTTCGAAGTTGTTCGCGCAGAACGTTCAGAAGCATGGCTTTGCCTGCCTCGGTCGTTGCGGGGTCACTTTGATTGGTGTTGGTGCAGCCGCGTCCTTCACATGCGAGTGGCTCGTGGAAAGAGTAGGTCTGACCATGATCCCAACCGTGAGTAGCGTTTTCAAAGACATGGATTTTGGTCATGGTCTTTTGCCTTGAGTCAGGCATAAGGGCAACAGCTTCCGCGCACATGCTGGGCTTCTTGCTGTCGTAGTCGTCTTTCCCGCCTGCCAAGATGGTCAGTGGTGCACCTGTGAACTTGTTAAGAAAGTCATCCGGGTAGTTGGTGTTTTTGAATCGACCCAGGTCGTTCTGATAGAGCTTTTTGATGATCCAGCAGGCCGGGTAAAAAGCAACCGCAGCAGCGAATTTTTGCCCTTGTCCGTATTGATTGGTAGCCCACTCGCTGACCGCGTATATAGATTGAAATGCGCCAGCAGACATGCCCATCACCGCAATGCGGGAGGAATCGACTTCTGGCATGCTCGCCAGATGCCGCAGCGTGGCAAAGACTTTGGGGACCTGAAGATGGCTGGGTGCCATCCGTGACTTGAACAAAACAGGTTCGGCAGTGATGTACCCGTTGGCATTGAGCAAGGTCGCATACTGTTGAGTAGTCTGTGCATCCCAGCCGCCGCCGTGGTGCAAGACCACAACAGCAGGCCTTTTGTCTGTCGCAGGGCCGTCTGTTGGCTTTGAGACTCGGATGTCAAGTTGCTCGGGCTTGCCATTCCAGTTGCTGAATGGAATGCTGATCATCTGTGGCGAAGCCTGGCAGGCAAGAGCGCCCAAGGTCAGAAGGGCGGCGACAATTTTTTTCATCTTCAACCTTTTCTTTCGTGATGTCATGCGAAGCTGCAACTGCCAAATGAAGCAGCCTACAGCTCTCGAATGTACAAGGGTTTTGTGGGCTGGACTAGTGGGCGAAGTTGAAGCTAGGCGTCGCGCACAACCGGGCGTAATCTTTGCCCTAGTGCCTTTGCCGGAGGAGCCCTGATATGCCCATGACCCATGAAATGCTGGCTCGGTTGTTGGTCGCCGTTGAGAGTCAGCGCAAAGAAATCCGAAGCCTACGCTGAAACCTAGATGTTCGGGCTAAGGCGGCGATACCTCCGCCCAAAGGTGTCGTGATCTATTCTGACTGCGGCTATGAGTGGATGAATGTCCAGATCAAGTTAGATCCAACGACATGGGCAAAGATCAAGAGTGGGCAGCATGTCAAGGTCAAAGGCAATGGGTGGACTCTGGAGGGCGGTGGCGTAAAAAGTCCCGACGATGAGTTTTTCCACTGGGATCACCGGGAGTTCAAGGGGGGCCTTGGCAAACCCATGACCGTGTTTATGGAGTGTCCCAAAGACCCAGAGATGAGCGAATACGCTTACGAGGGCATCCTTCGAAGGGATGAGTTTGAAGAGTTCGAGGCATGGTGATAATGACTACATATTGAATGAAACCGATCATGAGAACTTCATCCCTACTGGTGATTCTGACCGCGATGTTGAGCACTGTTGTAAGTGCCCAAAATCTTTCCTTCCGCGAAATACCCACGCGCGAAGGGGTCAAGCAGAGATTCGTCTTCCAGAAAGCAACAGAGCCTTTTGCTTCGGCCGTGCTGTTTCAAGGTGGCCCAGGGGCGATTGGTGCTTTTGGCTCGGCTGAAAAAGGCTGGGTGAGGAACGATGGAGCTTTCCTGTCTGGCGGTGTGCCACGATTTGCTGAAATAGGAATTTCGTCGGTTGCTGTAGATGCGCCCAGCGATAAAAGCAATCTGAATAACGGATTCCGATCTAGTCCTGAACACGCTCAAGATATCTCGGCAGTAATTGCGTTCCTGCGAGTTGAGGCTCCAGGGAGGCCTGTATGCCTAGTAGGTACCAGCAATGGGTCGTTGTCCGCGACTTCTGTCGCTGCTTTGCTAGGTGAAAAGGGACCAAACTGTATCGTCCTGACATCTTCCGTCAGTATCAAGCCCCAGTCGTCCATCGTAGCTAGATTCGCGCATGTGTTCACCGACGCGGATCTGACCAAGATTAAGATCCCAGTGCTAATAGTTCATCACAAGAATGACTCTTGCAAGCACACGCCTTACGAGCCGATGCTGGGCTATGTCAAAGCCTTTCCCAACTCGCCGAAAGTTGACTTCATCACGATTGAGGGCGGTCAAGATCATTCAGACGCATGTAATCGCGGGCACCACCAATTTCTGGGAATCGAGCGTGAAGTGACGGCGCAGATTGCCGACTGGATCAGAGGTCTTTTGAAGTAGTCAACCTGCAGGTGTCCTAGCCTAAATGCCCAGCGTGCGGAACGCTTCCACACTGGCCCAGAAATGGCCAGCTTCCTACTTCTCACTCAGTCACAGGCAAGCGTAAATTTTCTTTACGCTGTGATCATTTAGTTGTTTTGGAGCTGTTTCTTCAAGAAGATCAATACAGCCTCTTTGGACTGAGTCCGTGCTCTGTCCTGGCCTACAAGCGTTACTTGGCCACCCTTGGCGTTTTTAGCCACGGGATCGAAAAACTGTATGGGCTGAGATGTCGCACTATCAAACCCATGACTGGCGCCCTCGTACATGAGGATCTCAAGTGGCATCTGCGGATGTGCAGTTTTTAGCGACTGGCAAACATCTGGGGTAGTGTCGTAGTCATCTCGTGTGCCGTTATGAATTTGAATAGGAGCACCCGTTGGATTGGACTGATCGACTACCCGTGAGGCAATACCATTCTTAACCCAGATGTCGCACACCGGATAGAAGGCAATGTGAGCCGCAAATTTCGCCTGAGCCAGACTTTGGGGACTGTCCTTGGGCTTCTTGCCAAAGGCAGTCGTCATAGCGTTAACGCCGCCCCATGAAAAGCCCATGATCGTAATCTTGTCCTTGTTGATCTTTGGGTGCTCGGACAAAAATAGCCAAGCTCCCCATACATCAGGCAAAGTATCGAGAGTTGTTTTAGGGCGTTGACTGAACCCTGCCACACCACGAGCCGTCCACATATCTAACTCTAAAACGGCAAACCCGTTTGAAACCAAGTACTCACTGTGAAATGTGCCTCTTGAATCAGGCCCAGCACTGCCGTGAACGATCACTACGGCGGGTAACTTTTCTCCCTCCGGTAGGGTGAGTTTTGCAGGTACTTCGGCGGGTGTTGCTCCACCCGAGTAACCGGCCCCGACTGTTTTGACCTTTACGCTCACCGTGCTTGCGCTGTGAGCGATCCCTGAAACGGCCAACAGGAATGTTCCGAGCACTAGTGTGAATTTCATTCTGTCTCCTTCAAACCAAGCATATGTTCTCAAATATACAAGGGCTTGGTCAGGCTGTGCTAACAAGCGCAGTTGTGTGATTGTCTTAAGGTCCGTGCGATGCTCGCAGTCCATTGGGCTCGGAGGCTGCCCAATCAAGCCGTCAGCAACCCCATCGCATAAGCGTAAATTTTCTTGACGGTCAGCTGCAAGCACATTGCCAGTAGCAGATATCCGGAGGGCATAGCAAGGAAAGCCGCAGGTAGCAAGGGAAACCACTCATCTCAATAAAACGGACAGAGTTCAAGATATTTGCCAGCCCAACCCAAGGAGTCGCAAGATGTACGCTCGTGTCAGTTCATTTCAGATCAAGCCCGACAAAATTGCAGAAATGCGGGCAGCTATGCCTGCTGCAGGTGCCAAACTCAAAGCCATTCCTGGCATTGTGGAATGCAAAACCTGCTGGGATGAGTCTGGCAAAGGAATAGTCTTCGCGATCTATCAGAGCCAACAGCACGCAGAAGGCTCGGCAGATGCTGTACGCAATGTGTGGGGTGGTCTGATGGGGTATCTGGCTGCACCACCTGCACTAAGCACGGGAACGGAAGTTATAGATCTGCTGGCTTGAGCGCGAGGGCAGAGCTCAGGGGTTAGTTGAAGCAACACTGCCCCCCCGCACAAGCGTAAATTTTCTTTACGGTCGCCCACCCAGATCAAGCGCGAGCCGGATGGCGCATCCGCCCCCGCGCACGGTCGGGAAAAGTGTTTGACGCCTGTCCTATGACAGGGGCACAGCAAAGCCACAGCCCTTGTGCGGTCGGTAGGGTGGCGAACTCTCAGCCCCGCAGTCGGCAGCCTGATGGAAAAGTGCTGCTATAATCTTTGCTTCACGGCCCGGTAGCTCAGTTGGTAGAGCAGCGGATTGAAAATCCGCGTGTCGGTGGTTCGATTCCGCCCCAGGCCACCAAATCCACACCGCAAGTGCGCAAGCACTTGCGGTGTTTCACTTTGTGGATCCAGTCAAATGCCTGCCGCTGTGCGCGCACCCTGAGGCTTGCTGGATGTTCCAGCCGCGTGACCCCTGGTAATGGCCGTCAGCGGGGGGATTCCAGGAATGCGGCGGGGATCTTCAGCTGACTTTGCAGGTCCGCGCTGGACCGAACCCAGGTGCCGGCGGGCATGCCGGGTGTGCGAGCCTTTTCATAGGCTCGGCCCACAGGGTCAAAGGGGCCACTGACGACGAGGTACTGAGGTGCGGTATCGCCCGGACGATAGGTCATGACCACTTTGGACTGGGACTGACGCAGGGCAGGACTGCCATTGATGATCGCCTGTGCTCTGGCCAAGCTGCTCACGCTGGCGTGCTGCAGCACAAAACTCAGAGGCGCCAGTTGTTGTGCCCATTCGTGTCCGATGGGCAAAGGTGTCGCCATCGGCGGATTCGCGTTCGGGGTGGCTGCGTCCTTGCTCTTGGCTGCATCGACCGCAGGAGTGGCTTCTGCGCCAGGTCTTGCCGGTCGACCGTCGTCTTCGATGGCCTTTTTGTCAGGTTTCGTGACAGCGGCCTCAGGGGCGTTCTGTTGGCGCTTGCCCGAGGCAATGCCAAAAGCCTGAGGCTGCAGCCAGACTGTCAGCAGAGTTGAGCAGATCAGCAAACCCAAGCCGATGAGCAAAAGTCGACCGCTTTTGCGTGAGGGCGACTTCAGAAGGGTCGACAGTCTGCCTGGAATGGCCAGTGAAATCCGGGTGCGCGCAAGAGGTTCGACTTTGCGCAGCAGAGACCGCTTGCCCGCATGGGCCCAGCTGAGCAGCCTGTTCCCCAGCGCATGGAGCCGAAATGACGTTGGCCTGGCAGTCGCCGTCTTTGCACTGACCGTCCCGCTGTTGACCTCAGGCTCTAACGCGAGAGTGGGCATGGCTTCTGGCTGCGTTGGCCACAAACCCATCTTGCGCAACAGGCGTTCGATCAATGCCCGCTCGGACTCGCTGGAGGCTGTTTCCAGTGCAAGCAGCGCCTGCTCTTGGCTGGGTGGCTCGATGTCCCAC
>JACCDX010995393.1_pt1 | contig 13440 bp, 14 predicted proteins | sample 7449681 | NCBI WGS metagenome assembly JACCDX01 (sample SAMN15323450, study PRJNA562643) | freshwater metagenome | isolation source: river surface water | place: USA:Blue River Watershed | collected 2017-08-18
AATATGCGCTCGGACATACTTTGTAGCGAGAACGCGCCCAAGATAAGGCTTTTTTCCATAATGCCGGATTTGTTGGTACATTTTTTTCTACCAATTGTTTTTTACCCTCATCTTTAGATTCGGTTTGCATTTCTTTTTCGTTCATAAAGAAATCGAAAACTTGGTCAATATTTTCTTTGGCGACGGCTATATGGTCTTGCGCCCAGTCGTGGTTATCATCTAATGTCTGCTCTACGTATTCTTTCTCTAAATCCAAAAGAAGTTCTATTTGTCGTTTCATTTGTTCTAGATTGCTAAAAAACATATAACGCTCTTCCTCTTCTTTTAGCATCGAAACCAATCTTTTTTTCAATTGCTCTTTTAAAGACGGTTCAAACCAACCACCTTTGTCTAACTTAGAAAATTTCATAATTTTATCAAAATTTTTCTTTCCGTAAAACTTTGTTTGTTTTTTACGTTCCATATCATCCAGATTTTTAACCAACATGTGATTTTTTACTATATCGTAAACGACGCTTAATTTACCACCCATCTCATAAATCCAATCATAATATTTTTGAACATAATTCGCTGAAACATCTTCATGCCCAAAAGCGTTCGGATAACCAGTCTTCGGATTTATGGCGGCAGTTTCGTATTTACCTAAATCGTGAAAAAATGCGGCCAATATCAAATCCATATCATCTGGATATTGGTCTAAAGCCCGCATCGTAACAACCATGATATGTTTTAAAACATTTCCTTCTGGGTGTTTGTCTAATCTTTGTGGTACTGACTTATTTGCGAAAAGAACAACCCTTAATTCTTCCGGCGCACTATTTACCAACTCTTTTAACCTACCAAAAGGTGTATTTTTTATCGAATCCCTCATTTTTGATTTACTATTTGAAAAGTTAATTGTTTGTTATATACTACAGAAGACCCACAATTATCAATCATAATGTCTAAATGATACTCATTTGGTATCTTATCTCTGGTATCAAAATTAAAATAATAATTATTGTTAGATGTAGAATTTAACCTACCCCAATCTTTTACGATTACTTGTGTTGTACCCTCTTTGACAAAAATACGATAATAAATTTTTAGTTTATCTAAAAGAGGATATTTGTTATATAACTTTTTAATTTCTAAACTAACCCTTCTAACATCTGTATTTATTATCTTCTCATTTTGCATTATACCGTTTATCACAAACGAATACCTTGTTGCTGAAACATCGTCAGAAGTTGTTAGCATTCTGTCATATGGTTGCACTATAATTTGTTTTTCAATATTTGGCATTTCTATTCCGTTTAAATAAATATTTCTCCAATAATCATATATAACGCAAGGAGTTGTAAAACCAGTTAATTGATTTGGTATTTCTACTTTATAAACCCCTTTGGTAATCTTACAAGTTGTTAGACCTGTGCAATTAGGTATTAAATCCCCATTAGAATTTCTTAAATCAACAATCGGATTATAGTCCAAATTAACGTAATCCCCATTTTTATAAAAAGACAAATATAGTTTATTAATTTTATAGGTTGTAAAAAAATCTCTATCATCATCTACTAAATCGTCGTATACAGTTTCTAAATAAGGTTCATAAAATGTTTGGGTGTGCCTTGTGAAAAACCCTACACTGTAACTTTCTGAAAGGTTGGCTAAGTTTTCAAGTTGAGGATAATAAGCAATACCCCATCCTGTTACACCTGTTGTAGAACCGCTTATTATCCCATTTATTTCATTGGTCATGTCAAACTCTATGTCTTCATTACCAAATTCAAAATGTTGTGTGTCAACAATAGTTAATGCAGAAAAATTTATGCTACTACCAGTTGATTGATTTTTATTATCATATAAACCGGGGGTTGTCCATCCGCTTATGTTTGTCGCATAATGCCAATTCGAAGGTCTTTGAGAAAAAGATTTATCATCATTTCCAATTGGGTTGGCACTACTATCATAGTTTATATAATCGTAGCCGACACCCTCATCCCAGTTTTGGTTATTTGGAATTCTAAATAATATTAAATCAAAAGATGTCGCCCTTCTTTTACCAGATGATGTTTTTTCATTTAACAACTTCTCATCAAAAGAAGAAGTGTTTCTCATCCTGAGATAATGTTTTATGTCAGAAGAACAACCAGTTGATATTACGCCGCTTTGTATTTTAGATAATAAAGCTGTCGTATCAATATTAAAAATGAAGCGACTAAAATTGATTGGGTTTATACCAGAAGAGCCAAAAAATAATTCAGTTACGGGGTTTCTACCCGTATTTGTATCTGAATTATATATTATAGTGTTATTTTTATTAAAATATGAAAAATGCGATGACATTTCTTTTAAACATAAATATTTAATTTATCCGAATATTTTGGTTTAAAATTTTATTTACCGCATTTGCAAATTCTTCCAATATAGATGCGGAAGTAGAACCGTCTTCTGTTACCGGAACAGGAGGTAAACCGGGATATGCGTGGGTATGGCTAACCATGAAACGTATCATTAGATTCAATAATTCAAGAAGTTCCTCACCCCTAACCATAGAGGATGTTTTAGGCTCTATTTCGTTAGAAAATGTTTCAGCATTTATTCCATATATTGTACCATCAAAGTTTATTTTACCCTTTCTGGGTATAGAACTTAAATGTGATAAAAGATAAACCTTATCAGAACCTATTGTGGCATAAGTTCTGTTTATTGTTGTAAAAGTTCTGGGTTCTATCGTTTTTTCCTTTATGTCAAATTGATTACCCAATAAGTTTTTATTAAATATAAGGCCAAAACCACCATTTTTGACAGAATCAAATAATTTTACCTTATCATATATTTTAATAAGGTTATTTTTAGCAATAATAAAATTGGATTCATTAGAATTAATTATACTATAATTCAACGGAGAAGGTCTAAAAAACATCGGAAATTTATCTTCGTTTTCAAATAAAACCTGACCATTTGACGTTTTTGTCTTGGAGTTGCAGTCCGAAATAAAACCATTGATAAAAACAATAGTATCATCTAATGATAAATTTGTAAACTCAACCTTAGCGGTTATAGATTTTAAATCTTCTAAATCACTATTTACTGAAATTTTATCAGTATCTATTTTATCGCTTGATTTAAGTTTGTATAAATAAACAGAACCATTAAAAACATTCTGAGTGTTTTCAGGATTTGTTACATGCCACTCAATTAAATATTTTGTTTTTAATATTGTTTCACTTACCTCGTAGAATTTTTCTTTTTGATTCTTTACTATTTCAGAATCAAATTTTGATAATTGTATAAAACCTCTTTGTGTGTTAGAAACAGGTAATTTATTTTTGGATAAACCACCTTTTATTTTACCAGAACGAATAAGTATTTCATTTTCCTTTATAACAATATCTGAATTTCCCCTTCCCATTACGGCATTATCCCCCGGCTCTGGGAAAACACCATAAGTCTTTGAAGGCTCCCTATGTGTACCATCAATATTTTTTATACTTATACCCTCCTTGTATCTTTTACCTGTACCAGTATATTTTGTGCCTTGAACATAATAGTCAAAGCCAGAAACCATTGGGGATGACATGTTGGATTGTATATAGTATTGGTTATCAAATTTGTAATCTTTATTTGCAAATAATACTTGAACCAATTCATCTTTTTTGGGGGTGGAATATATATAAAAAGGTAATAAAGGGGTGAAAACAAAAGGGTCTCTCTCCCCCCATTTATCTTTAGATTCGTCAAATACGGGGTCTATGCTCTTTATTATGGCCTCATAGTCTAATGTCAAAACCCTAGCCCTAATCCTGTTTAACATCATAGGGTCTTCAACATCCAAAACAACTGCTGGTTCTAATATTTTATTGTCGTTTAACATTGGTTCTTTTTTCGTATTCTTTTAATGTGGTGTTGTAAATATTTTCTAATTCATCTAAATATGACGATAGGCTTAAAATAGAATTTTTGGTTACGTCAAACTCCACACTTATTTTCTCCAAAACATCATATAACTCAGAGTTTGGTTGGTTTTTTATGTCTAAAATTTTATTTTTTATGTTTTCAAAATCTGTTTTTGTCATATTATATTTTTTTAGCCCTTATTACAAAAGGTAGGTTTGGGTCAATCACACCAACCACTTTACCGTTCTCACTTTCTTCTTTATCTGAACCAATTTCTGATGCTATCATAAATTGTAACATAAGGTTCGGTGAACCATCTGGCATAGGGCCAGTAGGTAGCCCAATTTTCTGCATTTGTTCTATTATGTTTATCGCCGCCCTCTCTGGGGAATATCCGGGCAGAAACTGAGTAAAGGGTAATAAAACCGCAGGTATTGGGTCAGTACCTATAGATATTCCGCTTTTATTTATAAATGATGTGCTTATTAGGTTTAAAATATTTTTTATTTCGTCAACCAAAGACCTACATTTCCTATAGTCCAAAATAATTTTAGCCACAGATATCAATATTGAAGATAGTGTTAGTACCATGGTGTACTTTTTCAAAATCCTACTTTTGCTAACATCTGAAATTAATGATTTTATTAAATTCAATAAATCTTTTTTCAATATGTTAAATAGAGTTTTTAAGTAAACAGCACTAATTCTAGACACTACCTGTATGGAAAACTTTTTAAACTTTACCAAAAAGTCCATGGAATCGTTTACAAAGTTATTTACTTCAGAATTTAATTCATTTTCTGTTGTAACAACCCTATTCAAATCGTTTATAACTTCATTGGCATCAGTTTTGGCTTGCCTTTCCAATGTTTTTAACGATACAAATATAGGTAACAATACTTTAGGCGTCAAAACAGACGAAACTAAAGCCAAAGGCAACTTCTTTATAATTTCAGTATCTATCGCCAATTTTAATGTTAAAGTGTCTGGGAACAATTCTTTCCAAGCAGGGTTTTCACTCACAGAATCTATTGTTTTATCAATTCTATCTATCTGGATTTCTATTGGTTTATCTGAATAATCATCAATAAATGAAGAAACAGAATTAACTATACTATCGCTATCTATGGGTAGTAACACATCCCCACATGTTTGAAATTTTGTCACACCAAGCTGTATATTGGATATTTCTTCATCTATGTTCTTTAAATCAATTTCAGTTAATTCAAATATGCTATCATCAAAATCATCAACTTCCGATATTTTAGCTGTCCCGCTAACATCTATTTCTTTCCTATCGTCAAAACAAAGACCAAGTATCCTATTAACAATAAGGTTAAACTTTGATTGGGTTTTTAATTGGCCAAAACCAATCTTGCCTTGAATGTTTACACTATTTAAAACAATATTCAATATGTTATTCAATATATCATATGATTCATAAAAATTAATTGTTTCGTAATAGTCGAATAGAAAATCGGCAATTAAGTTATCTCCAGACCTATTTATAAGTGTTACCTTTAAGTAATCAACATTATCTCTTTTTACATAAGATAAATCCATTAAAGGCTGGGAAGATTTGCCTCTATAAAAGTCTCCATATTCAGAAGAGAAACTTTTATCTAATTGCTGTGTACGGTTAAATATTTCTTTATTTACCGGGTAGTATTTATTGCCCCCGTATGGTATGAACTCAGAACTTGTAGATGGGGTTTCTTTTTCATAGAAAAGTTTACCAAGTATATTATTTGGGTTATTTTTTAAGTTACCAAATAAGTCTATACTTTTTAAAGGTATTAATAAAGAATTACTATCAGAAAATGATTGAACATTACCTAATAATGATTTATCTATACCCCTATATGTTTGTTGTTGGGAGCAACCCAATATCTTGAAAGCCTCTTCCCTTATTATATTTTTTACCTCAGTTTGCGACGCTATGGATGCCTCTATTAGTTTTTTCCTAATATAACTGGACGTGTTGTTACCCTTACCTTTGGTTATACCAATTAGGTTTAATAGTTGGTCTAATGATGTGGGAGCCCCTCTAAATACCTTAGATTGAAATTCCTTCAAAGAATTTAAAGAACCTAACGGCTCATTTAAAGAACTTTCAACATTTGATGCTTGTCTTCTACTCGCCTCTTTTATCGATTCAGAAACATCTTTGTATGTTTTATAGGCATTTATTTTGTTAGCAGCATCTTTGAAATCCGATAATATATCTATGGGCATTAGTTTTTGGTTTTATATTTACCCAAATCACTTGTTAAGTCTTTATTTAATAGGTTTTCCAGAGCTTCTTCATCCAAATCCGAAAAAGAAAAATTTTCTTGATTAGTAGAAGTTTTTTGCCAAAGATTTGATAAGATTTTAGTTATTGTCAATTTTTTTTCGGCACACTCGTTTATTATTTTCTGTTGTTTTTCTAATACGGGACCTATTGTTATTAAATCTTCAGCTTCCCTCATCATGGAAATCATTTTATTTTGTATTTTCAATGCAGTGTTTCTTTGCTCTATAAGTTCGTTATATACTTCCTGCATCAAAACCAAAATAGAATCTTTTGATAAAGATATATCTTTTTTACTATTGGGATTTTTCATTTTTTATTATAAATATATCATTCGTGAATTATGCCTTGGACAAAAACATATAATTTCTTGAATTTCCTTATTGTAAACCTTATTTCTTTGGTAGATAAATTGGTCATCTCCCTTATGGATAGGAGTATCATATTCTTGTTAAACTTATTATTGTCAGAAGCTAAGAATATTGTTTTATAGTTATCAAAAATATCAATTAGGGCGATACCCAATTTAATTTCAGAATCGTTTAACTCTTCTTCTTCCATGAATTTTTTCAGATATTTTGAATACTCCATCAAAATATCTTCTGGGTTGGGTAAATCACCATCTATGGTGTAAACCATGTCCGGCCTCTCCTCTAAACTGGGTGATATGTCGTCATAGGATATTTTCCTATTTATCTCTTTTTGGTCTTTCATTATTTGACCCATGAGATAGTTTTTACATATTGTCCCAAAATAAGAATAAGCCTTCTTGTTCTTTGAAGGCTTAAACTTTTCAACTTTTGTCATTAAAAAAGAGTGGGTGTCGTTATGTACTTCCTCAAAATCCATTTCTTTTCGGTACAATTTATACCTTCTGATTATTGAGGAAATCATTTTATCCAACGGCGCTCTTAGATATTCATTGTATATTTTATTCCTTTCTTGTTCATTGTTTGAATTTATAAAATCTATTACTGCTGTTTCTTCCCTTACATCAAAGTAATTATCTTTTTTACTTTTTCTTCCTCTCTTCTTTAATGTTTGATTTTCTGTGTTACCAGAAATAACATCAACCATTATTCGCCATATTTTACTTTTCTGTCGGCGGTAAAGAAGTATTCTTTTTTAGCGGCTTGTAGCCAGAATTTCACTTCGTCTTCTGTTATTTTATTATCTCCAAATTTATAGTTCCAGAAAATGGAACCCTCTCGCATATTAATATGCTTATATCCAACTCTAGGTATAACAATAGGGTTGACCGAATTGTACGTCATCCTCAACAAAAACTCATATACAAACGTCAATTTAAAAGAAGGTTTAAACCCTCCAAATTCCTCAAAAACACTCTTTTTAATCACCATACCAGAACTCTGAAAGTTTTGGTAATTCTGTAACATTTCATTCGTTAAAACCCCCATTTCTTGGCTGAAGTTTGCAGCGAATGCCGCTTCGTTTGTGAAACCAACGAAATTGTTCTTACCCTCGGTATCTATAACTAATGGCATAAAAGCAGATTCTTCTTTATAATACTTTGCATATTTTGCAACGTTCCTAAACCAGATGGTAGCGTATTCATCATCAAATTCCAAAAATGAAACCCATTCTGATTTAGCATTTTGAACACCGTAGTTAATTTGCGAACAAAAATTTGGCTCATCTTCAAATAGGATTTTCCTTACATTTAAATCCTTAAAGTCATAACTGTCCAAAAAATTAACCAAAGTTTCTTCTGGTGTGTGAACAATCAACAATTCTTCAATTGCAACATCAGATTGGTTGATACAAGAATTTATAGATTTTTCAAAGTATTCTTCGAAATCTTTGGCTTTGCTTGATTTAATTGGTAGTATTACTGATACTGGAAAAATGTCTTTCATTATTCTAATTTTTTTAATTGTTCGCTGAATGATTCTAACCTGTTCTTAACATACCCATCAAACAACGTCAAAACTTTATTTTCATAAGCAGATTGGTCTTGGTATTTTTTAGCGGTATTTTCAATATTAACGTAAAGTTCATCTTTTATGCTATCTTCCATCCAGCTTTGAATGAAAATCGCAATTTGGTCAATCATAGTTATCCTATCCCTGCTATATATCCCGTTGTCTTCTGCCATCCAATCTGGGATAATATCAGGTATCTTACACAAAACAGGGACACCAGAAGCCATTGATTCAATGGGGAATGTACCAAAACCACTATCATCGTCAATCCAAACGCTTAAACAACAATCATGGAAACTGTTAGCAAACTCAAGTTCCGTCATGTTTCTCATGTCTTTAAACGTAAAGAAACGGAATTGTGGGTATTTCAAATAGAATGCTTTGATTAAGTTGGCCGTATCACTATGGTTTCTAGTATTTATAGCAATAACTGTTTTTGGGGGTTTCTCATCTTTTCGGAATACTGTTGGTACAAATGGTTCAACTATGTCATAAGAAATATTTTTCATTATTGAAGACATATATTCCTTTTGTCTTTCACTAGTGGTAATACACTTGAAAAAACCGAATTGCTGCCAAGTTTGACCGGGCTGCAATGTTTCCAACATATAAGCAGCGGTTTGTGCTAAAACAATTTTACCGCAAGGCAAATTTTTTAACTGGTCCATAACAAAAGCATAAATCTCAGGAATGATTATGAAATCTTCTGGACTAATTTCCAAATTTTGGTTTTCAATGCTTTTGTGCGGCAATTCTGTCATATACTCTTCTCCCATCCACTCGGAAACACCGGTGTAATCGTTTTTCTCGTGTAAAATAATTGGGTTGTAGCCATTCTTTTTTAAAGTCATGGCCATTTGGTAAATGTATTTTACAGAACCTTTTGGGTTATTTTTAACGTCTTGTGTTAGAAAATAAATCCTGCATTTTTTCTCTTCAAGATTTTGAATAGATACTTTTACTTTATCTAAATTGTTATCCATATTAATAATGTTTGAGTAATTTTTTATTCAATAACGTGTTAAATGCTAGTTTGAAAGGTATTGAGATTTCACTGCTATTTATACCCATTTTTTCATCTACTTCATCAGATTCTGTGAAAAGAACATCTAACAAATTTTTAAGCAGTTCATATTTTACAACGTTAACATGCGTTTCTGAGGAATCACCATCTTTTTCAGATTTTAAGGTTGTATTTATTTCAACATATTTTTCAATCTCGTCTAAATCGAGATAATAATGTTCACCAAAAATTTTAACCATTTTGTAAAGTTTTTATTATGTTATGCAATTCTTTCAATTCTGTAATTGAAAGTTTTGATTTTACTTCTTTATTGTAAAATGTTTCATATTTAACAATTATTTTGTCCTTTGGATGATTTGCAAGAATATTTGGATTGGCTGTTACCAAAACATCAACTTTACCCCAAATATTTTCTAACGTTTGTTCGCTATAAAATAAAACTTCTTCCAAAAGACAACCGTACCTTGAAAGGAAATAAAGAGTGGCAGGTTTCGATTTTCCTATCTCATCAGAAACTATTTTTAAATTATGGTTATCCCTAAAATCGTAGTAAATGTCGTTTAAATCTCTAATAGAGGAATTTTCCATACAATTCGCATAGCCAAAAACATCCATTGGATGTTGGACATACAAAAAATCGTAAATAGAATCTTTGTCGGGAAAAGTGAAATGTTTGGATATATCAAGGGAGTCTATTGGTTCGATTATTTTATATTCAAAAGTATCTTCTTCCGCGCCTTCCAATTCGACTGGCTGTGAATAATATTTTTCATACGTTATTTTTATCTTACCGATAGTATCCCTTAATACACCATTAACTTCTATGCCTATCTCCATTTAATATCTTTCCAAGATTTTAGTTATTATCTTATTTCTAACTATATCGTCTATGGAAAAATTGTAAATACAAATTTCATCAATGCCTTCCAATCGGGTTAAAACATCATATAACCCAGATTTTGATTTGTTTTTGTATTTATCGGATTGTTCAATATCCCCCGATATTAAAAATTTGCTGTTTTCACCAATCCTTGTTAGGAACATTTTAAGCTCGTTAGGAGTGCAGTTTTGAGCTTCTTCTAATAGGACTATTGAATTATCTATTGTCATGCCCCTCATAAAAGATATGGGCAATATTTCAATGATATTGTTTTCTTTCAATTTTGACCTAACGTCCCTCCCCAAAATCTTATCAATAATATAATATGAAGGATAAACATAAGGCATCAATTTTTCCTCAAACGTTCCCGGAAGAAGGCCAAGTTTTGAATCAGATGCTTCGACCGCAGCTCTGGTTATGATTATCTTATCGTAAGGTGTTTTAGGGTCTGAAATCAAATCTAAAGCGCATTTCATACCAATGTAACTCTTACCAGAACCGGCTGGTCCGTAACATATCGTTATTTCATAGTCTCTGATTTTGTTATAGTAATCTTTTTGATTTTCGTTTAAAAAACTACTCTTCTGTTTGTTTTTTATTAAGTCTAATATTATCTCTTTTCTTGTTTTTGTCGTTCCAACACCAACCTCTAAATTTTTTTTTGTTCTACTCATTAATAATTTAATTTAATCACTTCGGATTCTATCCAGTCATAGGTCAATTTAATCCCATCTTTTAGTGGTCGGTCGAAAGTTTTACCCATTTTTTCTGTATATAGTTTGTTATCAGAGTTTCTACCCCTGACACCAACTGGACATTTGTGACCGTATTTTTCAAAAAAAGCGTCACCCATTATATTTTCAATTTGTATGTTTTTACCGGAAGCGTCTATTGCTAATTGTGCCAATTCATTTATTGTTACCATTTGCTCGGAACCTATGTTAACAGGCCCCGTAAAGTTGTCTTGTCTCATAAAAGCTAATATGGCGTCTACACAATCATCAATATACAAAAAAGACCTTGTTTGTTTACCATCGCCCCAAACATCTATTGTTCCACCATCTGGGGTTTCAGCGACTTTTCTACACATAGCAGCGGGGGCTTTTTCCTTGCCGCCTTTCCAAGTCCCATATGGGCCGAATATATTATGAAAACGACCTATCCTAACATCCAAACCATAATTTCTTTGGAAAGAAAGATATAACCTTTCACTGAATAGTTTTTCCCAACCATATTCAGAATCAGGATTTGCCGGGTAAGCACTGCTTTCCTCACAATTGGGATTATCTGGGTCTAATTGGTTGTGTTCTGGATACATGCAAGCAGAAGAAGAATAAAATACTCTTTTAACACTATGTAAAGATGCTTTTTTTGCCACATTTAAATTTATTAATGCAGAATTGTGCATAACATTTGCGTCATTATCGCCTGTAAATATATATCCTGCACCACCCATATCTGCCGCAAGTTGGTAAACTTCATCAAAAGAATTTACTTTATCATGTATTGAATTTTGAATTGGGGTATAAGTTGCAGAAGAAACTAAACGTTCATCTCTTAAATCTCCTACAATGAATTGGTCGCAAATATCTTCTTGTTTAAAATATTCATGTGTTTTTATGTCAACAATTCTAACCCAATTGCCTTCATTTTTTAATCTTTTGGCTAAATGGCCTCCAATGAAACCTCCACCACCAAATATTAATATATTTTTCATGTCTATTTATTTTTTACATAGAAACCTTCACCAAAGGTATGACCCCACCAATATTTATCAACACATTTAAAACAATTCTCAATTAAAAAATAATCTATTTCATCATGGATTGCACAACCTTTATATAGTTCGGATTTATTAATTTCAACTACTAAATAATCAATATTGCTCAATGTTTTTATAGAACCTTTTAAAACCTCTAATTCATAGCCTTGAACATCTATATTCATCATATTATAATCATTAACATTTATATCCAAATCATCTAATCTATCCATATAAACATCCTCAAAATTATCGAAAACAATATTAGGAAATTGCTCTAGATGTAATTTTGGTTCTAAAATAGACGATGACATTCCTTCGTTAAATGATTCCACATACATTCTCACAATTTTCTTTTCATTACCCAAGGCTAAATTAAATATTTTAACATCACTATCAATATTATTTTTTAGTACATTAAAATTATAGCTGATAGGTTCAAAATATAATCTATTTTTTATTTTAAGTTCTTTATATAGAATATCTTCTTGACCGAAATGTGCCCCAACATGTATTACACCATGTATTGGTACACCATGCTTAATCATAAATTCTTTTAATTCTAAATTACCCATATTATTTATTTTAATATTCTAAAATCCTATCTTCCTTAAATTTTTGACCATATAATAAATCTCTGTGTTTTTCCAATATTTTAGAAGCATTCACCTTAACTAAATTATCATGCAATAATTGATTTTTTTGTCTAGTAGTACCCCAACTGGGGTCAGAACGATAATTTATCCAATATAAACCAGAAATTTTACCAAGTTCTTTAAAAGCCCTCATGGATATGTCCATATCATCATAATTTTGAGGGGCAAAATATTCATCTAGAAAATTTAATTTAACTACATCAAAATAATTATACATTAGTGGGCCCCTATTGCCATATTCTCTAGCGTAGAAAACGTTTCTACTGGAATTATTTTTATGCGCCACGTCTATATAATCAATTTTTTGTGTACTCTCATTATATATATTATTATGCGCAACAAAAGAAGTGACAGCAAAAACATCACTATAATTTAAAAATGGTTGTAACATTCTTCTGTCAAAATTTTTTTCGTCAACGACCATATCATCTTGAATTAAGATAACATATTCATTTTCAACAATTTTCAATCCGGCATTATTTGCTTTAGTTTCAAAAACATCTTCAGTATATACATAATCTATTTTTAGATGTTTTTTAGTGCTAAGTATATCTTTTACTATTTTTTCTGTATTATCAACACAACCATCAAAAACCACTATTATTTGATTATTCAAATCAGACAAATTCTCTAATAAACCAAAACAAACTTTATCAATTAGTGATTCTTTATTATGTATTGTTAAAATTGTTGTTATGTTCATATTATGGTATATATACGTTATATTTAATTCTATTATCAAAAAAGTTATTAAAACTTAAATTATGTTTTACTATCAAATTTGTTAAAACACTTTGGTCATGTCTATGAAACTGCCAATCATTAAATTCAAAACCCAATTTACTTGGTTCGTCATCTAATATTTGTTTAACACAACAATAATTAAAATATTCATTTACAAAATGAATCATTTTATCTGTTTTTTTTATCATAAAAAAACCTGCTTCAACTTGAGGTGTATTATGGTAAACATCTAAATCACAATCCATTAAAATAAAGC
>JACCDX010471467.1_pt1 | contig 13436 bp, 10 predicted proteins | sample 7449681 | NCBI WGS metagenome assembly JACCDX01 (sample SAMN15323450, study PRJNA562643) | freshwater metagenome | isolation source: river surface water | place: USA:Blue River Watershed | collected 2017-08-18
AGAGGGCGTAACCGATCTGGCCTGCGGCACCAGTGACCGCAACACGCACGGCGGGTTTAGACATAACTATCTCCGATAGAACTGAGAGGATTGTGGGAATGGGTTAACAGCGAGTTTAGCTTTTTTGTTGCCTCGCAAACTTAGGCGGCGGGGTAACTGAAATCCGAGGCGAATGCTAGTCCAAATTGTGCAAAGCGTCAATGATCTTATATCTTATATAAGACACAAGAGTAGTGGACTTGTGGGGCCGGCTATGCCACAATGCTGCTATGAATTTTTATGCCTCTTGTCATGTCTGATCCCGCACGCAGCCGAAACCTCTCCACAGGACAGGTCGCCAGTGCAGCGGCTTTCAGTCCCCTGTACCAGCAAATTAAAGCTTTGCTGGTACAGGCGCTTGACGCGGGCGAATGGAAGCCCGGTGAGTCGATCCCCAGTGAAATTGAGTTGGCCTCGCGGTTTCAAGTGAGTCAGGGCACTGTACGTAAGGCGGTCGATGAGCTTGCGGCAGAGCACTTGCTGACACGCAGGCAGGGTAAGGGTACCTTTGTGTCAACTCACCACGAGCCTCGGGTGCGATTCCGGTTCTTGCGTCTGGCACCCAATCAAGGCGAGCCTCAGCCCGCAGAGAGTCAGGTACTTGATTGCAAGAGAATCCGTGCTAACGCTGAAATGGCACGTGCCCTCGAGCTCAAATCGGGAGATCCCGTCGTGGCAATTCGTAGATTGCTGTCCTTCGCGGGTAAGCCAACCGTCGTGGATGATATCTATTTGCCGGGCGCGCTATTTAAAGGCTTGAGTGCTGATTTGCTAAATGGATACTCAGGGCCTCTTTATGGAATGTTCGAGTCCGAGTTCGGAATTAGTATGGTGCGCGCCGAAGAGAAACTGCGAGCAGAGCTGGCAGAGCCTGAGATCGCAAAGTGTCTTGGCGTTGACGCCGGAATGCCCTTACTTTGCGTGGAGCGGATTTCTTATACCTACGCGAATCGTCCAGTAGAATTACGCGTTGGTCATTATGTGACGAGCCAATATTATTACCGTAACAGTTTGAATTAAAAGATTTTTTGTAGTTGATGTACGAGTAGTGTCGCGTTAAGCGAAAATAGAGTGTTTATCCCTAGTCAATTGTTCTCTCATCGAGGTCGTTATGTCTGACTCAGCTGCTAAGCCGCGTCCTCAGTTCCGCAATATCGGAATCACCGATTTGATGGCGTATCGCCTGCCTATGGCCGGCAAAGTGTCAATTCTGCATCGTGTAAGTGGTGCTCTTTTGTTCTTGTGCTTGCCGGGCTTAATCGCCTTGTTCGCGATGAGCTTCTCTTCAGAGGCCGGGTTCAATGCAATGTCGACCGTAGTCGGCTTCCCGTTGGTCAAGCTAATTTTGTTAGTGTTGATCTGGGGCTACTTGCATCACTTCTGCGCTGGTATCCGCTACCTGGTGCTCGACATGCACATCGGTGTTGACAAAGAATCAGCTGCCAAAAGCGCCAGTCTGGTGTTGGGCGTCAGTCTTGCACTGACCGTTGTCTTTGCACTCAAACTATTCGGAGTCTGGTAATGGTTCCCGTCGAAAAAATTGGTCCTAAGCGTTTAGTGGTCGGCGCGCATTACGGAACGAGCGAGTTCATTATCCAGCGTGTCACCGCTATCATTTTGGCCGTATATACGCTCGTGTTGCTCGCCGGCATCTTGACGATGTCCGGATTTACGTACGCTGGCTGGAAAAATCTGTTTACGTTCACCTGTTTCTTCATTCCGTTGGGACAGATCTTGGCGACGCTGGCGATGATTTCGCTCGCTTGGCATGCATGGATCGGTGTGCGTGATATCTGGATGGACTACGTTAAACCCGTAGGCCTTCGCATCTTTTTACTGGTCCTGACGATTTTGTGGTTGGTTGGATCGGTCGTGTACTTTGTACACATCCTCTGGAGAAACTAAGCCGTGGCTGCTGTCAAATCTTCTTTACCGCGCCGTCAGTTTGATGTGGTCGTCGTGGGTGCCGGCGGTGCCGGTATGCGTTGTTCGTTACAGCTCGCAAACGCTGGGCTGTCTGTTGCTGTCTTATCCAAAGTGTTCCCAACTCGCTCGCACACGGTTGCCGCTCAAGGCGGTATTGGTGCCTCGCTTGGAAACATGAGTGAAGACAACTGGTACTGGCACATGTACGACACCGTGAAAGGGTCGGATTGGTTAGGTGACCAAGACGCGATCGAATTCATGTGCCGTGAAGCCCCAAACGCCGTATACGAGCTCGAGCACTTTGGTATGCCGTTCGACCGTAACCCCGATGGCACAATCTATCAACGTCCGTTTGGTGGTCACACCGCTAACTTTGGCGAAAAGCCTGTGCAGCGTGCTTGTGCTGCTGCTGACCGTACGGGTCACGCCTTGTTGCACACGCTATACCAACGCAACGTTGCATCGCGCACGCAGTTTTTCGTTGAGTGGATGGCCCTTGATCTGATTCGCAACGATGCGGGCGACGTTTTGGGTGTGACCGCACTCGAAATGGAAACCGGCGAAATTTATATTTTCGAAGCGAAGACAACAGTCATCGCAACCGGCGGTGCAGGACGTATTTGGGCTGCATCGACTAACGCCTTCATCAATACCGGCGACGGTATGGGTATGGCAGCTCGCGCTGGTATTCCCATGATGGACATGGAGTTCTGGCAGTTCCACCCAACCGGTGTCGCGGGTGCTGGTGTTCTCATCACTGAGGGTGTGCGCGGAGAGGGCGGAATTCTGTTGAACAAGGATGGCGAGCGCTTCATGGAGCGTTATGCGCCGACCTTGAAAGATTTGGCTCCTCGTGACTTCATCTCACGCTGTATGGACCAGGAAATCAAAGAAGGTCGCGGCTGTGGTCCAGATGGTGCTTACGTGCACTTGAAACTGGATCACCTCGGCGCTGATGTGATTAACAAGCGTTTGCCTTCGATTCTTGAAATTGGTCATAAGTTTGCCAACGTTGACGCAACCAAAGAGCCAATCCCTGTTGTGCCAACCATTCACTACCAGATGGGCGGCATTCCCTGTAACTACCATGGCCAGGTAACCACTTGGGATGGTAAGCAGACACAGATCGTGAACGGGTTGTATGCAATTGGTGAGTGCTCGGCCACTTCCGTGCACGGTGCAAATCGTTTGGGCACGAATTCTCTGCTCGATTTGATCGTGTTTGGTCGCGCCGCGGGCAACCACATCGTTGCTGCTCATCCAGAGCGTCAGCGTTCACATCAGCCATTGCCACAAGAGTCGGTTGACTTCTCCTTGGATCGCGTCAACAAGCTTGAGTCGCGCACAAAAGGCGAGCGTACTCAAGTCGTTGGCAACGAAATTCGTAATGCAATGCAACAGCACTGCGGCGTTTTCCGTACGATGGCGTCACTCAAGCAGGGCGTTGAGAAGATCGATGCACTCGCTGAGAAAGTTGACAACATCGCTTTCCAAGACAAGTCGAAAGTTTTCAACACGGCTCGTATTGAAGCCCTCGAGTTGAGCAACATGATTGAAGTTGCTCGATCAACGATTCACTCGGCTGCGGCACGTACAGAGAGTCGTGGCGCGCATGCGCTGGACGATCATCCAAACCGTGACGATGAGAACTGGATCAAGCATACGCTCTGGTACTCCGAAGGCAATCGCCTGGACTACAAGCCCGTGCAGATGCAGCCTCTCACCGTTGAGAGCTTCCCACCCAAGACGCGTACATTCTAAGATCAGGATACCTGGAACACATCATGAGCACCAAACGCATCGTGAAGTTTGAAATCTACCGCTACGATCCAGATAAGGACGAGCGTCCCTATATGCAAAAGCTCGAGGTTGAGCTGCAGCCCACAGACAAGATGTTGCTCGATGCGCTGATGCGCATCAAAATGGACGTCGATGACAGTTTGGCACTGCGTCGTTCATGCCGTGAGGGTGTTTGTGGCTCCGACGCCATGAATATCAACGGCAAGAACGGTTTGGCTTGCACGACCAACATGCTCGAGCTAACAGAGCCAGTTGTCTTGCGTCCGTTGCCAGGTCTGCCTGTGATTCGCGACCTGATTGTTGATATGACGCACTTCTTCAATCAGTACCATTCGATTCGTCCGTACCTGATCAACGATACGCCTCCGCCAGAGAAAGAGCGCCTGCAGACGCCTGCAGCGCGTGAAGAGCTCGACGGTTTGTATGAGTGCATTCTGTGTGCCTGTTGTTCGACGTCTTGCCCGTCCTTCTGGTGGAATCCAGATAAGTTTGTCGGTCCCGCAGGTTTGTTGCAGGCTTACCGCTTTATTGCTGATACGCGCGACCATGCAACAGGTGAGCGTCTCGACAATCTCGAAGACCCATACCGCTTATTCCGTTGCCACACCATCATGAACTGTGTCGATGTGTGTCCGAAGGGTTTGAACCCGACGCGCGCGATCGGCAAGATCAAAGAAATGCTGGTTCGTCGTACGGTATAAGGTAGAAAAGATGAGCAAACTAACAGACCTCGATCGCACACGCATTCGTTGGCGTGCGCGTCGCGGCCTGTTAGAAAATGATCTCATCATTACGCGATTTTTAGATGCGCACGAGTCAGAGCTCACAGACCTTGACGTGAGTGCGCTCACCCAGCTTTTTGAGCTCGGCGATAATGAATTATTAGATTTACTGCTGGCGCGGATTGAACCTCAAGGTGCCCTCGATCGACCAGAAGTAAGATCCGTATTAACGCAGTTGCGCGCGGCTTAGTCGCGTACTGGTATCAAATCAAGAACTTTACAGAAGGAACCCAACGATGAAACTGTCCGACAAAAAAGCTACGCTCTCGTTCTCTGACGGCAGTCCCTCCGTCGAGTTTCCAATGTACGACGGTTCGGTCGGCCCGCAGGTCATCGACATTCGTAAGTTGTACGGTCAAACTGGCCTGTTCACTTACGATCCAGGCTTTCTTTCAACGGCATCTTGCTCGTCTGATATCACTTATATCGATGGCGACAAAGGCGAGTTGCTATATCGCGGGTATCCGATTGAACAGCTCGCCGTTAGCTGCGACTTCATGGATATTAGCTACCTGATTCTGAATGGTGAGTTACCAGACAGCGCCCAGAAAAAAGATTTCGATAGCTTGGTGATGCGTCATACGATGGTCAACGAGCAGATGCATTTCTTCCTGCGTGGCTTCCGCCGTGATGCGCACCCGATGGCCGTTTTGACAGGTCTGGTTGGTGCTTTGTCGGCTTTCTATCATGACTCGACTGACATTACAAACGCACATCATCGTCACGTATCGGCAATTCGTTTGATCGCGAAGATGCCGACGCTTGTTGCGATGGCTTATAAGTATTCACAAGGCCAGCCATATATTTATCCACAAAATAATTTGTCCTACACGGGCAATTTCTTGCGGATGATGTTCGCAACACCTTGCGAAGAATATGTGGTGAATCCTGTGGTTGAGCGTGCGCTCGACCGTATCTTTATCTTGCATGCAGATCACGAACAAAACGCATCGACCTCGACGGTTCGTTTGTGTGGTTCTTCTGGCACCAACCCATTCGCTGCGATCGCCTCTGGTGTTGCTTGCTTGTGGGGTCCCGCTCACGGTGGCGCGAACGAAGCTTGCTTGCAGATGCTTGAAGAGTTGCAAGCCAAAGGTGGCATGGCCAAAGTTGGCGAGTTTATGGAGCAGGTTAAGGACAAGAACTCGGGTGTGCGCCTGATGGGCTTTGGACATCGTGTCTACAAAAACTACGATCCACGCGCCAAGTTGATGCAGCAAACTTGTAAAGAAGTGTTGGCGGCGTTGGGTCTGGAAAACGATCCGCTGTTTAAGCTTGCGATGGAAGTTGAGCGTATCGCTCTGGAAGACCAGTATTTCGTCGATCGTAAGCTTTATCCAAACGTTGACTTCTACTCGGGTATCGTTCAGCGTGCGATTGGTGTTCCCACCGCGCTGTTCACTGCGATCTTCGCACTGGCGCGTACAGTGGGATGGATTGCCCAGTGGAATGAGATGATTTCTGATCCCGAGTACAAAATTGGCCGTCCACGCCAGTTGTATCAGGGCTCGGTATCGCGTCAGGTGCCGAAGCGCAAATAATCGCGCAAAGGGCTCGTGTTGGCAGTTTGCTGCTAAACGGCTGACGAAAAAAAAGACTGCCAAATGGCAGTCTTTTTTTATGCGCGGGTAGTACTTATCGCCTTTCCGCTTCCATTTGTGCATCGACGACGGCGAGCGCCGTCATGTTGATGACGCGACGTACGGTCGCACTCGTGGTCAGAATGTGCACAGGACGCGCCGCGCCAAGCAGAACGGGTCCCATTGCGATCCCGTTGCTGCCTGTCATCTTAAGCAAGTTGTAGGTCACGTTACCCGTATCGAGGTTCGGTGTGATGAGCAGATTCGCTGTGCCCTTGAGCGTGCTGTCAGGGTAGGCTGCCATGCGAATACTTTCAGATAATGCGGAGTCGGCGTGCATCTCTCCATCAACCTCGAGCGTTGGTGCACGCTCGGTGATCATCTTACGAGCATGCGCCATCTTGCGCGATGAATCGGTCGGTCTGCTGCCGAAGTTCGAGTGTGACAGCAGGGCGATCTTTGGCACGATGCCGAAGCGGCGAACTTCAGCAGCGGCTTGAATCGTCATGTCGGCTACTTGTTCAGCGCTCGGGTCCTCGTTCACGTGTGTGTCGCAAATGAAGAGTGTCTGATCTGGCAACATCAGCACGTTCATGGTGGCGAATGTCGAAGCGCCGGGCTGCATCCCAATGACGTCCTCAACATACTTGAGCTGGTTATCGAAACGGCTGGTAATGCCGCAAAGTACTGCATCCGCATCGCCACGCTTTAGCAACAACACAGCGATTAATGTATTGTGCTTGCGAACCATTGCTTTGGCGATAGTTGGCGTGATGCCATCACGGCCTTTGAGTCGGTAGTACTCCGTCCATGACTCGGTAAATCGTACATCGTCTTCCGGGTCAACGATTTCGATATTTTTCCCAGCCTCGAGACGTAGCCCCATCTTCTTGATACGCATGTTGATCACTGAGGGGCGACCAATCAGAATGGGGAAGGCGATCTTCTCGTCTGACACTGTCTGTGCGGCGCGCAGGACGCGCTCATCTTCACCATCGGCATACACCACCCGTTTAGGTGCGCGTTTGGCCTGGGTGAAGAGGGGGCTCATTAGTTGACCCGAGTGATACACCATTGAAAGCAGTTTTTGCTTGTAAGCCTCCATATCCTTGATGGGGCGACGCGCAACGCCTGAGTCTGCCGCAGCTTGTGCGACGGCAGGAGCGATTTGCACAATCAGTCTGGGATCGAATGGTTTGGGAATGATGTAGTCAGGTCCGAAGGTGAGATCTTGTCCCGCATAGGCTTGCGCGACCTCATCACTTTGTTCGGCCTCGGCGAGCTCCGCGATTGCCTTGACGCAAGCTAGTTTCATCTCCTCGGTAATGCGGCTTGCGCCTGCGTCGAGTGCGCCGCGGAAGATGAAAGGGAAGCACAACACGTTGTTGACTTGGTTTGGATAGTCCGATCGGCCTGTCGCGATAATGCAATCTGGTCGAGCAGCTTTTGCGATCTCTGGCCGGATTTCAGGCTCTGGGTTTGCAAGGGCCAGAATCAGGGGCTGCGGACCCATACTTTTGACCATCTCTGCATTGACGACACCGGCTGCTGAGCAACCTAAAAATACGTCAGCACCAACCATCGCGTCGGCCAGCGTTCGCAGGGACGTTTGCTGCGCGTAGCGCTTTTTATTTTCCTCCATGTCCGCTTCGCGGCCTTCCCAAATAACGCCTCGGGAGTCGCACACGAAAATGTTCTTCTTTGAAATACCAAGGTGCACGAGTAGGTCTAGGCAGGCGATTGCTGCCGCGCCGGCGCCCGAGACCACCAGCTTGACCTGGTCCATCCGTTTGCCCACAACCTTGAGGCCGTTCATGATGGCTGCCGAAGAGATAATCGCTGTACCGTGCTGATCATCGTGGAAGACCGGGATCTTCATCCGCTCGCGTAACTTACGTTCGATGTAGAAACATTCCGGTGCTTTGATATCTTCGAGGTTAATACCACCCAGTGTTGGTTCCAACGCAGCGATGATATCTACCAGTTTGTCTGGGTCTGTTTCGGCGAGTTCGATATCGAATACATCGATTCCAGCGAATTTTTTGAAGAGGCATCCCTTACCCTCCATCACTGGCTTTGCAGCGAGGGGGCCGATATTGCCGAGGCCGAGTACCGCCGTTCCGTTGGTGACTACGGCAACCAAATTCGATCGGGACGTATATTTTGCCGCTGCCTCATCGCCATCAGCGTGGATGGCCATGCATGCGGCAGCAACGCCAGGCGAATACGCCAAAGACAAATCATCCTGGTTCGCCAACGGCTTGGTGGGCGTAACAGAAATTTTGCCCGGGGTGGGGTAGGCGTGATAGTCCAGCGCAAGTTTGGATAGGTTTTCGTCCATGATTCACTTTGGTTATGTTGTGTTAGACAGTTCCGCGTAAGCTTACCGCCAAGAACAACCGCAAGCATCACATTGTGGACTCTTTCGATTTTGCACTGCAGCATTGATCTAAAAAACATTCAGCAAATCTAAGGGGTTAAGGGTATACTCTCGTGCCGGCTCTTAAGGCTCCTATAACCGCCTTCTGCCCCGCTATCCGCCCATCGGTTTGGCCGAAAAACGGAAGGTACTCCTGCATCGTAACGAGTGAAGCACTCGAATAGGTGAAGCGCTAAAATGTCATCAGAACTTGAATCACTACAGAACTCCTATCTCTTTGGCGGCAACGCACCGTACGTAGAAGAACTCTACGAGGCCTATCTGGATAATCCAGGTTCGGTCCCAGATAATTGGAGAAACTATTTTGACCAGTTGCAGCATATGCCTGCGACAGACGGTCAAGCGGCCACGCGCGATCAGGCGCACGCACCTATCATCGAGTCCTTCGCCCTGCGCGCGAAAGCGAATGCTTTTGTGCAACGAGGGCAAGAGCCAGACCTCGCGGTCGCGATGAAGCAAGTGCATGTGCAGTCCTTAATTGCGGCCTACCGTTCGTTGGGCTCACGCTGGGCTGATTTGGATCCGCTCAAACGTCAAGACCGCCCTGCGATCCCTGAACTCGATCCAGCTTTCTATGGGTTGACCGAAGCCGATTTGGATCAGGTGTTTTCGGCGACTAACACTTATTTCAGCAAGGCCACCACGATGACGCTACGCGACATCATCAAGGCCTTGAAAGACACGTACTGCCGCTCGATTGGTGCGGAGTTCATGCACGCCTCTGATCCAGCTGTAAAGCGTTGGGTACAAGAGCGGCTCGAATCAACGCTCAGCGCACCGGCGGTGACGGCAGAGCACAAAAAGCATATCTTGCAACAGTTGACCGAGGCTGAAGGCCTCGAGCGTTATCTTCATACAAAGTACGTGGGACAAAAGCGCTTCTCGCTAGAAGGCGGTGAAAGCTTTATTGCCTCGATGGATGAGCTCGTGAATCACGCAGGTGAATCGGGTGTGCAAGAAATAGTTGTTGGGATGGCACACCGTGGTCGTTTGAATATGTTGGTAAACATCATGGGCAAGATGCCCGGGGACTTGTTTGCTGAATTCGAAGGCCATCATGCTGAAGGTCTGACCGACGGGGACGTCAAATACCACAATGGTTTCTCAAGCGATTTGTCTACGCGTGGTGGCCCCATGCATTTGTCGCTCGCGTTTAACCCTTCGCACCTTGAAATCGTAAACCCCGTTGTTGAGGGTAGCGTGCGTGCGCGTCAAGAGCGTCGCGGCGCAGACGGTTACAAACAAGTGCTCCCAGTATTGGTGCACGGTGATGCGGCGTTTGCAGGCCAAGGTGTTGTGATGGAAACCTTGAACCTGGCTGAAACCCGAGGCTATGGTACGGGCGGTACCGTACATTTGGTCATCAACAACCAGATCGGTTTCACGACTTCAGATCCACGCGATACACGTTCGACGATCTACTGTACGGATGTGTCCAAGATGATCGAAGCACCGGTGTTTCATGTGAACGGTGATGATCCAGAAGCGGTTGTGTTCGCGACGCGTTTGGCGTTGGATTTCCGCATGCAGTTTGGTCGTGATGTTGTGGTGGACATTGTTTGCTTCCGCAAGCTGGGCCACAACGAACAAGACACCCCATCGCTCACACAACCTTTGATGTACAAGCGCATTGGCGCTCATCCTGGTACACGTCAGTTCTATGCAGAAAAATTGACCGCGCAAGGTGTATTGCAGCCAGGCGAGGGTGATCAACTTGTTAAAGATTACCGTCGTTATATGGAAGACGGTCGTCGCACAATTGAACCCGTGCTGACGAATTACAAGAGCAAGTACGCGATTGATTGGACACCCTACCTTAGTGCAAAGTGGACGGATCAAGCAGATACCGCGGTGCCTGCCGCTGAGCTTAAGCGCATTGGTGAAAAGCTGACGACTGTGCCTGATGGTTTTACGCCGCACTCGTTGGTGACAAAACTGTTGAATGATCGTCGTGCGATGGCGCGTGGTGAGCAGAACCTAGACTGGGGTATGGGTGAGCATTTGGCATTCGCTACCCTCGTAGCCTCGGGGTATGCTGTTCGCATCACTGGCCAGGATTCTGGTCGCGGTACGTTCACGCATCGCCATGCGGTGTTGCATGATCAAAACCGTGAGCGCTGGAATGACGGAACATATATTCCGTTACAGAATGTCAGCGAAGGCCAAGCTCCCTTCACGGTCATTGATTCTGTGTTGTCTGAAGAGGCGGTGCTGGGCTTTGAGTACGGTTACTCGTGCGCAGACCCTAACACTCTGACCATTTGGGAAGCGCAGTTCGGTGACTTCGTAAACGGTGCACAGGTCGTGATCGACCAATTCATTGTTTCGGGTGAAGCGAAATGGGGCCGTCAGTCTGGTCTCACGATGATGTTGCCTCACGGCTATGAAGGCCAAGGCCCTGAGCACTCATCGGCTCGCATCGAGCGTTTCTTGCAGCTCTGCGCAGATAACAACATTCAGGTTGTGCAGCCGACCTCGGCCGCACAGATTTTCCACCTGTTACGTCGTCAAATGGTGCGTCAGTTCCGTAAGCCTTTGGTGATCTTGACTCCGAAGTCGTTGTTGCGTAACAAGGATGCTGGTTCACCGATGTCTGAGTTGTCGAGCGGTCGTTTCCGTCCGATCATCGGCGAAGTAGACGAGAAGATCAACGCTGCTTCCGTTAAGCGTGTTTTGGTTTGTTCGGGCAAGGTCTATTACGACTTAGTCAACGGTCGTAAAGAGCGTAAAGACAATAGCGTTGCCATCATCCGTGTAGAGCAGTTGTACCCATTTGCACATAAAACGTTTGAAGCCGAGTTGCGTAAGTATCCCAAGGCGACAGAGGTTGTCTGGGTGCAGGATGAGCCGCAAAACCAAGGTCCATGGTTCTATGTGCAGCATCATCTCTACCAGAATATGTCGAGCGGTCAAAAACTCGGGTATGCAGGGCGCGCCGCCTCAGCATCTCCTGCAGTCGGTTATTTGGCCAAGCATCTTGAACAGCAAAAAGCGCTTGTTGAACAAGCCTTTGGTAAGTTCAAGTCGTTCATGTTGACTAAATAATCCAAATAATCGAATCCATCCAATTACGGAAAAAACATAATGGCAATCACAGACGTCGTTGTTCCGCAGTTATCTGAATCAGTGTCAGAAGCCACACTACTCACCTGGAAAAAGCAGCCTGGCCAGGCCGTGCAAGCTGATGAAATTTTGATCGAAGTTGAAACCGACAAGGTTGTGCTTGAGGTGCCTGCCCCTGCATCAGGTGTCCTTGCCGAGATCGTCAAAGCCGACGGCAGCATGGTGACCTCGGGTGAGGTGTTGGCACGCATTGACACCGAAGGTAAAGCGGCAGCGGCCCCTGCGGCAGCTGCACCAGTAGCTGCTCCCGCGGCCGCCCCAGCTGCAGCGGCTCCTGCTCCCGCCGCCGGCGCGATCGCCTCGCCTGCTGCGTCGAAGATTCTGGCTGATAAGGGTGTCTCCGCCGCTTCGGTCACGGGCTCCGGTCGCGATGGCCGTATCACGAAGGGTGATGCGCTCAATGCGGCGACAGCGGCTGCACCTGCTGCGAAAGCAGCACCCTTGGCAAACCCAAGCGTGCCCATGACACAGTCGCTTGATGGTCGTCCAGAGCAGCGTGTGCCAATGAGCCGTCTGCGCGCACGTGTGGCCGAGCGCTTGTTGCAATCGCAGCAAGACAACGCCATCTTGACGACATTTAACGAAGTCAACATGCAGGGTGTGATTGATCTGCGCAACCTGTACAAAGATAAGTTCGAGAAAGAACACGGTGTGAAGCTTGGCTTCATGTCGTTCTTCGTCAAGGCTGCTGTCGCAGCGCTTAAGCGTTACCCAGTGCTGAACGCTTCGGTTGATGGCAAAGACATCATCTATCACGGCTATTTCGATATCGGTATTGCCGTTGGTAGCCCACGCGGTTTGGTTGTGCCGATCCTGCGTAATGCGGACCAGATGTCGATTGCTGAAATTGAGAAGACAATTGCAGACTTCGGTAAGCGTGCAGGCGAGGGCAAGCTGGGCATTGAGGAAATGACCGGAGGTACCTTCTCGATTTCGAATGGTGGTGTGTTTGGTTCGATGTTGTCGACACCAATCATCAACCCACCACAGTCCGCTATTTTGGGTGTGCATGCCACGAAAGAGCGCGCGGTTGTTGAAAAGGGTCAGATCGTTATTCGCCCAATCAACTACCTAGCAATGTCGTATGACCACCGTATCATCGACGGTCGCGAGGCGGTGTTGGGTCTGGTCGCAATGAAAGAAGCGCTGGAAGATCCACAGCGTCTGCTGCTCGAAATTTAAGCTTGGGATACTTATGTCTTCAAATCAATTTGATGTAGTCGTTATTGGTGCAGGACCTGGCGGCTATATCGCCGCGATCCGCGCTGCGCAGCTGGGAATGTCGGTCGCGTGTATTGACGCTTGGCAGAACGGTAAGGGCGGTCCCGCTCCTGGTGGTACGTGTACAAACGTTGGTTGTATCCCCTCCAAGGCATTGTTGCAATCTTCTGAGCACTTTGAGCAAGCGAACCACCACTTTGCCGAGCATGGCATTGAAGTGAAAGGCGTGTCTCTCAAGTTAGACAAAATGGTCGGCCGTAAAAATGAAGTCGTGAAGCAAAATAACGACGGCATTTTGTATTTGTTCAAAAAGAACAAAGTAACGTTCTTCCATGGCAAGGGCGCGTTTGCTGGCCAAGTCGATGGTGGTTGGGCGATTAAAGTATCCGGCACAACGACCGCTGATCTCGTTGGTAAGCATGTTGTGATCGCGACGGGTTCCTCGGCGCGTGAACTGCCTGGCTTGCCTTTTGACGAGCAACAAATTCTGTCAAACGACGGTGCACTCAATATCAGTGCCGTACC
>JACCDX010321155.1_pt1 | contig 13435 bp, 6 predicted proteins | sample 7449681 | NCBI WGS metagenome assembly JACCDX01 (sample SAMN15323450, study PRJNA562643) | freshwater metagenome | isolation source: river surface water | place: USA:Blue River Watershed | collected 2017-08-18
ACAAAGTTCAGACACTATAACCTGGACAATAAACCAAGATATTACCCACACTGACTTGTTAGCATCACGAGTAATTGCTGATAAGTTTGTATGGTTTGGGGTAAATGAGTGCTTCACATTTGGTAATTCAAGACAAGTGTTGTTAACAACTGGTGACAATGATCAAATATCTATTGTCCCTCAAGATAGATCATTTCCACAAATGGTAACATTCGGTTTAGGTTATTATGTAATGGCATGTGGGGGCGGTGTCATAATTAAAAGCACAAATGGTATAGATTGGACTAGTGTTTATACAAACATAACATCCAATTTAGATAAAAGTTATTTTTTAAACAACAGATTTTTAATCTTAGGAGCAAGTGGCACAATTTTAACAAGTACTGACACAACCACATGGACTGTGATCACCGCAGGTATTAGAACATTTAATGCGGCAGCTTTCGGTAATAGCACATGGGTAGTGGTGGGAAGCACAGGAAGCATTTATTACAGCACCGATGGAACAACATGGAGTGCAGCAACGGGCACAGGTAGTGGTAACTTCCAGGATATTGTGTATGCAAATAATTTGTTTGTGGCAGTTGGTAGCTCTGGATCTATCTACACTAGTATCAATGGAATATCTTGGACTTCCAGAGGTACCTTGTCTACTACTCAAACCATGAACAGAGTAATTTATGCTCTTGACAGCTATTGGATTGCAGGTACAAATGGAGTTTACCAAAGTGTGGATGGAATTAACTGGCAAGCTAGCTGGACATTTTCAGGCAGTGTGTGTCAAGATTTAATTTTTGCTGATAATAAGTTGGTGATAACAGTCAATGGTACAAATATTAACGGAATATTGTATTCCACTACAGGGAATTTATGGAGTTTTTCATCTTTTGTTGACGTAACTCCTAGTGTAATTGTTTACGATGGAGTTAAATTTTGGGCATTAACACATCCTACTTCTCTCAACTTGGGGCTATTCTCTAGTATCAATTTATCTTTATGGACAAGAGAGTCCACACCCACAGTAAGGACACGCAATAGGCTCAACTTTCTTTCCCCTTATAATCATTATTTAACTGCAACTTATACAAACAATACTCTAATTGTTATTCCAGCTTCAACACAAAATTATAACTCCTTAATTTTGACTTATGATAATGGAGCTAATTGGAGTATGCCTACATTTTCAAACAATCGATTCTTACCTAGAAACACATTTACAACGGGTGGAATACTTTACAAAAAGGATAGTTTAACGTTATATGTAAACTATTGGTTGTATTATAAAGAGGATACTGATGCTAAATTTAGCAGAGCCAACTTGAATAGCCGTTTACCTGTATTTGATGTAACTTATGGAAATAACGAATTCCTGGCTATTTTAGGAGCTGTGCCTGCATTTTCTGGTAGTGAATCTAACCCTGCTCAGGAATCCCCCACTGTATTCGCAAGTGTGGATGGTAAAAACTGGAGTAAGCGTTCAGCTTTGATAACCAGCTTTCAAAGTCTTTTTTTAAGTAATATTAGAATTCAATACGCTGCAGGCAGATTTGTGATTCTGTTACAGACTCCACAACGCCTTACATCCACAGATATTCCAAGTATCATATACACAAGTGCAGATCAAGGTCTTACCTGGCAATCTAGCGGACTTAATATTAATAGTGCTATGTCTATTGCAACTGACGGTAGCGTGTTGATTTTAGCTGATAGAATATATGTGTATCGCTCTACAGATGGTGGTGTAACATGGTCAAGAATATTAGCAATGCCTAACAACTTGTTGCCAAGTTCAACATTTGGTCGCCCAAATGTTTTTTACAGCAACGGTGTTTTTATTCTGGATAGACATCTAAGTAGAGATTCAGGGCTAACTTGGGAAGAGTTTAGAACAGACATTTATTCTGTTTTAACTGGCAATCCTGGCAGTCCTGGATCATATATAACGACTTATATCAATGGCAGCTTGATTTATGCATTTAATCGCCAACTACCAAATGGTATAGAGTATTGGGACAAAAACACTGGCGCTAAAATAGGTGTTGAGCTGGCTAATTCAACTCAAATACCCATGGCAAGCTTATCCTATTCATTATATACTCAGCCAGTGGATAACGGAGACACCCTATATGTGCCCTTGGAATCTCCCACAGTGAACGCAAGTCCTTGGTGGCTAGAGGAGAGGCCGTTATGCTCATACAACACACAAACCACATTCTGGATCCCTCCAGTGCCCACAGTTTCAGGAAAAACATACATGTATGCAGGAACAGGATCATGATCACAATTTATGAAATCACTCCAAACAAAATGTTGGGTCACGCGAAGCAAATAGATCCTCAAGAAGGTATACCCAGAGGTTGGACATATGATGCACCCAGCAACACACATCAACCGCACATGTGGAACAACAACAGCTGGCTACCTATATCTGAAGAGCAAATGCAAGTCATACAATCTGCAACTTCCACAGCAGGCAGCCAAGTGGAGGAGATATTATATAGAAGCCTCACACCTGTGCAGTTTAGACAAGCATTAAGACAGATGGATCTACTCCATCTTGTGAAAGACTGGGTGAATAGTCAATCTGATCATGTGCAAGACTTGTGGGAATATGCACTTGAGTTCCATCATGAGGATGAGTTTATCACTCTCATGCTTACAGAAAACATCATCACACTAACTAATATTCAAAATATCTTTCAACAATAGTTCTATGTACTGTATATGAGAGGACGTGTGTATGATGATATCTGAATGAAATATGGTAAATATTGCCAGCATACAGAACTAGCACACAGGAATCACATCCATCATGTATTCAGGTAACAAATCAGCTTCACACAACACATTGGGTGGTAATACTATTAGTACCACTGATGGCACAACCACACACAATTGGCAGTTTGGTGTGGATGGCAGATTAACATTTCCTGATGCCACAGTGCAAACCACAGCTTACAGCGGACAAGCCAATCCAGATGCTGTGGTCAATGGCAGTTATAATATTACCCTAAACGCCACAGGCGACTTTATCCCCAACACAGATAACCTACAAGCCTTAGGTAGCCCAACAAACAGATTCCGTCATTTGTATGTGGGACCAGGATCAGTTTACATCGGTGACAGCGTTATCAGCGAATCAGTATCAGGTAAATTGGTATTGCCAGGTATTACCACTGCCACAACTTTATTTGCTAATGAAGTGGAAGAGACTGGCGACCAAACACGCACATGGGCGAATCCTCCGTTCTTATTGGATGCTTACCAATTTGGTGTAGCTTCTGGTACTATTACTCCAGATCCAGACTATAGTCCAGCAGATTATGACTCTGGAGATATAGACGACGACGGATATATCAGTGAAATTGAGGTTTATGAGCCAGGCACATGGACTCAGGCAGTTGCTGACTACAACCTTGTAAACAATATGTATGCCTTCATTGGCACTGATGTACAAGAACCGCACAATCCCAGTAACTGGGTACAGATTCCCTTCAGCGTTATTGCTAGGGCAAATGATGTGGAATATGATTTTGACAGCGGACCTAGTGATAGATTAGTAAGCGGCGATGCAGAAGTTGTGCTTGCTTCAAACGGTGATTTAACAATACCTGGTGTTATTAAATCAACCAGCGGGTCATCATATATTGATCCAGGTGATACTCATGTGGTCCTACAAACAGCACAAGATGTTCGTTGGACATTTGCTAGTGATGGTGAACTAAGATTACCACCAGGCGCAGACATTGTGGACAGCAACGGTGATTCAGTGTTGGGAGTCACAGTATTGCGACAAGACACACCTCCTGAAGCAGACAATGGCACATTGTGGTTCAACACTGTGGAAGGCAGAATTTACATCAAGTACACAGATGTTTGGGTGGATGCAAGTCCTCTGGTGATGCCACAGCCTGATACCGATCTGGATGTGAACAGCGTGACATTTGCAGATGCTTCAATTCAAACCACAGCATGGACTGGTTCAACCACAGTTGATAGGTTGGTCAATGGGGATAATCAATTATCACTTGGCACAGACGGCACTGTAACATTCCCAGGCGGGGACTTAACTTTAACCACTACAGTTGCTGAAAATGGATCAGCATTAGTAGCCAATAATAGTAGCATAATATTAGCTGCTACCGGAGAATCAGGTAGCACAGGGTTGGCTTGGTATAAGGACCCCCTCAATCTTCAAACCACAGGCACTGATTTAGCCTACGTGGCAGTTGGTGGCCCAGCCAGTCCTGATAAAGTCTCTATCAATGTGGGCAATACCGGTGAGGGTGGCGCAGTTTATACCTGGCAGTTTAATCCAAATAGTAGCACAACACTTCCTGGCGCTATACAAGGCAGAGTAAAATCCAATACCTATGTGGATACGGTCATCAACTTGGATGTTACTGCTACCATCAATAAATTAACTCCCACCAATGGTGGCGCTAATTATCACTTGGCTGATGGTGTGGAAGGGCAAATCATGTATATTGCTCTAGCAACAGGTGGCGAACAAGTCAACGAATATACACTAATGAGCTTTGCTCATGCTCGTTACACCAATGGTAATGGAACAGTGAACGAGATTACAGATGCAGGCGGTTGGTTACCATTCCACTCAAATACTAACGGATCTGCTATACTAACTATAGCATTTATAGACGGTTATTGGACTCTACCACACAACGCATTTGATTAAGCGATAAATATCAAGAGGACAAGACAATGGCAATAACATTTCCAACATCGCCCACAGTGGGACAAGAATATGTGGCAGACAACACTGTCACATATCAGTGGACTGGTACCCTGTGGAGCACCCTGGTGCCCTGGGACAACAGACAGGCACAGTACGTGGCAGAGGGCGGCGGTGCTGATCAAGCATTCAACGAAAATTTCGACAACATTTTAGATGGGGGCACAGCCTAACATGACAACAAGAATCAAACTACGCCGCGACACAGCAGCCAACTGGACACGAGTAAATCCCATTCTAGCCTCAGGAGAGCCAGGTCTAGAATTGGACTCTGGCAAGGTCAAGTATGGTAATGGCACCACTCGTTGGAACAGCTTGGAGTATAGTGGTGGCAACGCAGAAAGTCTTTCAGACGATCATGCTGTCACAATCACAGTGGGCAACACAGAATATTGGGCCATTGTAAATCGTGCCAACAACGATGATGCAGGTGCTCAAGCCAGTGCTGTGGTATATGACAGCGAAGACAACATGATCGCTCTACATGTGGCCAATGGCATAGCTAGTGATGGTAATGAAGTATTGGTGATCAGCAAGTTTGACTCTGCAGCCAACCTACTGTGGCAAAAACAGATCAACGCCGAAGCAGATAATAGCATAGCACACGATGTTTGTGTGGACAACAACGACAACATATTTGTGGCTTTAAGTTCTGATAACACTTTTGAAGATATCAACGGCAACAACACTGACAGTATCATTATCATGAAACTTGATTCCAGCGGTGTGGAAATTTGGCAAAAAGATTATCAGGGTGATGCGTTAGTACCTTTAAGCGACAACGATGTCACATTATATAGCGATACTGTGGCTACCACAACTTTTGGTGGCAATGCCGCACAGAGCATAGAAATAGACACAACTTATAGCTGGAATTCCACAGGGTTTGTGTTTAGCAGTACCACAGATGACATAACATTTACCACTATAGGAACTGTGCTAGGACAGTCTCTCACCAATTACGGTACTACAATTCTTTACTTTGCTGCGGCAACTTTTGGTGGCAATTTAGACTCAACCACCTACAACTACAGATTAGCAGGCACAGCACCCAACAGTTTCCAAGAAATAGGTGCCATGGTTTGTGACGGCACAGACATTTACTTCTCCGGTGAATACAATGAAAACAGCGGCCCAGAAGGCCAACAAGACAAAGCACTGATTGCCAAAGTGTCGGGTGCCAATGGCACCCTAATATGGAGCAAGGTTGTCAATTACGGCGGCCCAAGCACAGGAATGTTCTATGGCATGGACATTGGTGCTGATGGTAATATAGTCACTGTGGGTGTAGACGACGTTATGGGTTCCACCAATGCTGTTATCTCCAAGTTCAACGGAGTGAATGGTTCGCACATTTGGTCCAGGGCAATAGAAAGTGGTGAAAACACAGCATACACTAGTGGTGATGTGGTAATAGACAGTCAGAACAATGTGTTTGTGAGTGTGAACAGTCGTCAGGCAATTTCACATGATGATAACAATCAACTGCTTAGAACCATAACACATGTGATGAAATTAAACAGTTCAGGTGTTCAACAATGGACTCGCAGAGTGGGGCCTGGACCATGTGCTTCAGTGGCCACAGGCATTGACTGTGACGCAACTGGCAATGTGTATCTGAGTGCTCTAACAGTGGCACAGGCCAATCCCACTAGAGAAATGAACAACTACTTTGCTACCGGTAAAAATGTATTGGTGGTGGCCAAGTATTCCACCACAGGCACAGTTCTGTGGCAGAGATATATTGAAGCAGTAGGTTACGATTTCATTCCCAGTCACGAAGAGTATCAAGACAGTAATGGTCCAGACTTCTTTGGCCCTGCACCTGGGGAGTATTATCACAACTTGAACAGAGGCAGATACCTCAGCCTAAACAACTCAGGCAAGTTGGCCATACAGGTGAGTGTAAAAGCTCGTGACTTTGATTATAATTCATATGACACAAGATACACTGAAAGCATAACTTTCCAGATTGATCAAGATGGTCGAGAAATGACCATTGGCAGTGGCAATGAGCGTTTCACTGTGACAGCAAGTCGTGTGCCTGGCAAGATGGTCACACTGAATCTAATAAGTTTAACTGGCGGTGACGCACCCACAGTCACAGATCTTGTAGAAGATCTGCTGGTGACTAACACCACATTTACAGTAACAGAAGGCGAGTTGGCACAGCAGATCTCAAAGTCAGCACCTTATGAATATGTGTTTGGCAATGATGGCACACTCACCATCCCCAATGATGGTGATGTCAAACTGGTGCAGACACAGATAGGTTGGTTCTCAATATTTGGTTCAGCCAACGACAACAGCAATGACGTTTGGATCCGTGCCAACTGCGTGGATGCTAACACAGGCGATGTGTATGTGGTGGGGCAAGATGACAATTCAGGACACGGGTTTGTGGGTCGCTACAACAGCCAGGGGCAAATCCTTTGGAGCATAAGACTATATGATAACAATGAGGGTTGGAATACCAGATGTAATGCTGTTAAAATCCATCCCACCAGAGGCAATGTGATTGTGTTGACTGAATACTACGGCAACCAGACTGCTGCATTGGTAGTGGAGATTGATCCAGACACTGCACAGATAATTGACAGCTTTGGCTTCCGTGATCAAGGTGAAGATAGTGGTGTGGAAGCTTATGACTTTGACTTCTTCTCAAACGGTGATCTAGTTGTGATTGGCCGCAAGTATGATGAATTCAATAACATTGCAGTGGTGCCACAGACTGGCAGCACCACCAGTGAATTGGTGATTCTGAACTCTGCAACCAGTTCTGCTCCGGCACACCCTGTGAATGCCAACAACTGGAGTGTTTCTGGAACTGGAATTACTGGTAGAGCCAGCATACAGTATATAAATCGCTACACAGGTGTGACTGGCACAGTGCGTCAAGGTTCTGGTGCTGTGTTTAGTATTGAAATTGGAGGGTCAGGGCCATACACTTATGCAAGTGTTACAGCAACCACAGCAGGCACTAACTATCGTGTGGGACACAAAATCCAGATATTGGGTACTGACCTTGAAGGTTTGACTCCCACCAATGATGCCATCATTCAAGTTACTGAGATCAACGGATCAGGCGGGATCACTGCTGCCACAATAACTGGAACTTATGGCAACGCACAAGCCGCTCCATATACTTATACAGACAAATCTGGCACCAACATAAATGTGGGTTCAGGATTGACATTTATCTTTGATGGTAATGACAGCAGCACCTACACAGAACACACTAGTGAAATTACTGCTGCCGGCACAAACTATGTGACAGGAGATGTTATAACCATTTCTGGAACACAGTTGGGTGGCACTAGCCCTGCCCATGATTTGACTGCAACTGTGTTTGCCACAGACGGTGGCGTCACAGGATTTAACAGTTTTTCAGGAACTCAACAGACCACAAGACGCAAAATCACAATAGCAGACGCTGTAGACTTTGGAGGCACAGGCACATGGACAGTGGGTTATCCACTGGGTGGTGAAGCATTTGCACTACGCTATTCTACCACAGGTAGTATAACCTGGAGCAAGGTACTCAGTGCTGGTGATGTTAATGATGACGAACGTTACTTCTCAGTGGCAGTGGGCAGTGACAATTCTGTGTATGCTGCAGGTATGATGATGGCCAGAGACGGTGCAGCAGGAGCCGATCTCAACAGCTATGACTGTGCTGTGGTCACCAAGTTCAACAGTTCAGGCACACCACAATGGACAAAGGCCTTGAACAATAGTCTTGACGCTTGTTCTGCTAAATGTGTGGTGGTACAAGGAACCACGCTGGCAGTATCACATTTCAACCAAGGCAACTTTGACACAGTGATCACCAAAATGGACACCGCAGGTAATATCAAGTGGCAAAGACGCACAGACAGCAATGACGACGGTTCAGTTGCAATTGATGGCAACGGTGATATCTACGCTGTGGCAGAAAGCAACTTTGAAAGCCAATATGAAAATGTTATCAAAGTGATCAAGTTTGCTCCCAACGGTGAAATCAGTTATCGCAAGTTTATAGGCACACTGACTGATGACTACGGCGGCACAAACGAGTACTTTAAGAATGGTCGCAACCTAACCTTAGACGCAGATAACATGTACATATCAGGCTACACCACTGCACCTAATGATAACTACGAAAATGGATTCTTGGTCAAACTGCCCAAGACTGGGGACTGTGATGGTTCTTATGGCGTTTGGTCATATCAGACAGAAGAGTATAATGTCTACAAGGTAACTGAAACAGAAGCCACCACATTCACTACTAATGTGGGCACAGGCAACTGGGAAACTTGGACTCCAGACTTTGGCACAGAGTGGTATGATCCCAGCGACAACAATTACTATCACATGTTGGAAGAAATCCGTGACAGAGACGGTGGTGCTATAGAGTTTGCTGACGGTACTCGACAGACATCATCAGCACAACAGATTCCACAGCGTCTGATTTCAACTGGTGCGGATCACAGACTGTGCCTGGAAGACATGGGCAAGCACATCTATGTGACCAATAACAATAATAAAATCATTGTGCCTTATCATGAAGACGCTCCACTGCCCATAGGCTTTAGTGTGGTGATTGTGAATAACAGCGGCAGTACTGTCAGCATTGACGGCGACGGTGGTGGAGTATCCATCGTAGTTCCAGGTGATACCAGCGGTCAATACTGGGATTTAAGCAGTCCAGGTATGGCCACATTGCTCAAGGTTGAAGAAAATAGTTGGTTCATGACCGGCAACGTTGAACTAGATTAAGGAATCACAATGCCCATAACACAAATATTATTAACGGCAAACAGTGGCCCAGGTGGTGGAATTCCAAATGCCTACGCTGGCTATGGGGCGAACCCTGTGGAAGGCGGTAGTACTACCGTTACTATAACTGTAGAAAACTGGCCTGGTGATCGTGTTTATTGGACAGTGGTAGGCAAAGGTTCGCCTGCCGCTGACCCTAGCACAGACATGACTGGCACGCTGTCAGGCTTCTGGGATCCGGGTGTGACTTCCTTTGCGCAAACTGTTGTGACCACTATAGGTTTCGTAGCAAGTGACGGCACAGAAGGCACAGAGTATTGGGGTGTTGACCTAGGATCTAGTCCGGGAGCCAATGACTTCTATAGTAGCGGTGCTTGGCCAATCCAAGAACCAGTGATTTACACACCATGGACTATAGAGTGGTGGCATAAAAGCAATCCCACACAGCCTGCTCAGTTTCCTCGAGTATTTGGCGTTGGCAGTTATCCAAACCAGGAGATTGGATTCAGCCTGGAAGGTGTTTACTATGCTTGGGTAAATGGTTCTGCTATTAACACAACTGTTACTGTTGCACACAATGTTTGGCAACACTGGGTCATGGTCAGCAACCAAACGACCCTCAGCATATACAAAGATGGTACTATGGTAGTAACTATTCCTCGATCAACTTATGGATTGATTGATAATATCTCTGATGATTTATTCATTGGTAAAGATCAATCTGTTAACACAGGCTTCAAGGGACTTATCACTAACTTTAGAGTGGTAAAAGGCCAAGCCATGTATGATCCCACACAGAATACAATCACTGTGCCCACAATACCATTGTGGAGTAACAGCAACACTGAACTGTTGTTGAGAGCCTTGGACTCTGGTAATTTAATCACAGATTCCAGCAATAGAAACAGGATCTCTGTGGGCTCTGGCAGTAATGCATTCAGTTCAGATACACCATTTACTGCACCCACACCTGCCAGCCCAGTTATCATCACTCAAGGCCAATCTTGGAACCCTGAGGTCAATACCTTGTATATAAGCAGAGCCACTTTCCCTGACGTAGATAGTGTACAGACTGGTTGGTCATTTGTATCAGACAACTACACTGCCACAGTGATCAGTGCTGTGACCGAGTTTGATTTACGCATTATAGTATTATCCATTAACAGTGGCGTTATGGATGGTGCTGTGGGAACATTCACACAATATCAAGTGGGCGGAAGTATTGAAATGTATACCAGCAATGCTGGTTATGTGACCTTTGATAACGGAAGAGAGTGGGCATTCGATCTTGCTTCATCAACTTATACATTAACACCGGCCGCTAACAATGTAGATGAAGGCAGTAGTTTAGAGTTTACTGTGGGCGGAACTAATATCATCAATGGCACTTATTATTGGACTATTTCAGGCACTGGTGGTCCGTTAACAGCTACTAATGGGTCTTTTACTATTACCGATAACGCAGGATCGTTTACAGTAACACCTGAGGCTGATTTGTTCACAGAGGGTAGTGAAACATTTACTGTGTCTATTCGATCATACGATATCTTTGGCACTGTGCTGGCAACAAGCGAATCTATCACTATCAATGATACAAGTTTAACTGTTCCGACTTATACTTGGGGAAGTTACAATACCAGTATTAACGAAGGCGACATATTGACAATTAATGTCAATACAACTGGTGTTGCTGATGGTACTACACTATACTGGAATGTGCTGCTTGGAAACACACTCAGTATTGGGGATTTTAACTCAGGTATAACATCAGATAGTTTTACCATTACCAGCAACACAGGTTCTTTTAACATCAACCCAGCATCGGACACATTCACAGAAGATGCAGAGTCATTTACAGTTCAAATTAGAACTGGTAGTAATAGCGGAACAGTGGTATTGACTAGCGACAACATTACAATCAATGATACCAGTTCGGGCACGTTATCTCCAATAGCCTATACGTTTGATGGCAGTGGAAGTTTTACACAACTAAAAAATCGTATATACTCAAATATCAGCTATGCAGATTTTACCAGCAGTAATATTATTAGCATATACAAAGCCACTGGCCCGCAACCGCAAGTTGGTTGGCAAATACGTTTATCTGCTTTGGACAATTGGAGAAATATTACTGATGTTCAAGATGGCGATGATGTTTGGACACTAACTGTGGACGCGGGTGGAACTGGAACAGCAAATAATACTGCTCAGTTAAGCGACAACAAAAACGCAGAGTGGGCTCTGGGCACAACTTGGACCATTGAGTTCTGGATCAAGCCAGATGTTGTTCCAGGAAGAAACGGTGCTCCTAACAATCCTCCTATACGCATATTAAGTCAAAATACTGATATAAATGTACAAGCCAATAACGGATATAATAATTTAGATATTTGTCTAACATCTGGGATCATAGCTTTTGCTAACCAATATGCAGGCTTTGAGGTTCCTGCAGAAATGGTAGGTGTATGGTCGCATGTGGCTATCAGCAGTTCTGCAGGAAATGTAAAAGGCTTCATTAACGGTGTGCTAGTTTATAATTACGCAGGATTAAATGTTAACTTTACTAACGGTGCCAGCGATTTGTATATAGGAAAAAACGGTACACGACCAAGTCCTAATGTAAACGCATTTAGCGGAGAGTTAACTGACATACACATTAGTAGCACAGCACGTTATACCTCAGCGTTTGATCCAACAACAGCACTGTCACCAACAAGGGATGCCAACACTAAACTATTGTTAACTCCAAAACAAAATTCTTGGTATGGTAGTGAAACAGTACACGATCTCAGTTACAGTAATCAAGTAACAGTTGACTATCCAACACCCTAATGTTTGAACATCGCAGTCTATCAGTTGATCCAGGCATAGCAGAGCAAGTTGTAGAACTCTACAGAAACCTGGACAACGCTAGGGGTGGTGCTTATGGTACTTGGCACAGCCGCAGAATTGGCACCAACCCCTATCCATGGTTTGACGCTACATTTAACAGAGTGGCAGCCAGCGTGGGCGATTTAACCATACACGAATGGTGGTTTAACTGCGGCGCACCTGGAGATGAATACCGATGGCACACTCACAATCCTTACAAATGGGCAGCGGTGCTCTACATCCAGATGCCTGAAAATGCAGGTGGTATAGAGTTTAAAAGGAAAGAGGAATTTCAAACCATCCTACCCAAGGCAGGAGATTTCCTGTTGTTTCCGGGTAACTTGGCCCATAGAGTGCATAAAAATCTCAGCACGTCACATAGAATTAGTGCAGCCTTCAATCTCAATCCCATTAAGTAGTTGTATGCAAGCAGTAAACAAACACAGTGTGGGGCTACTCATATTGCAACTGATAGCCCATGTGGGCTTGATCAGCATGGCGTTCTGGGCAGCATGGTATCATGTGCTGATCACAATTGTCATTTACTTTTTAATGAGCGGCATGGGAGCCAGCATTGGCTATCACAGGCTGTTCAGTCACAAAAGCTTCACGCCCCCCACATGGTTTAGGCATGTGTGCATGACGTGTGGACACATGGCAGGCATAGGTAGTGCAATCAGCTGGGTGGCCATTCACAGATCACATCATGCACACACAGATCGAAGTGATCAAGATCCACATTCTCCTCATCATCATGCATGGTATAAGGTGCTCTGGTTCAGCATGTTTGAACCAGTGCAAGTGAAATTGGTGAAAGATTTATTGAGAGACACCACATGTGTGTGGTGGCACACATATTATTGGCATGTGCATGTGACAACTTCCCTGCTGTTGATGCTGATAAGCCCCACCATATGGGTGTGTGTATATTTGGCACCACAAGCTTTGACTTGGAGCATGGGCGGATTACTCAACTATGTGAATCATGTGTGGGGATACAGAAACCATGCAACTCAAGATGAAAGTCGCAACAATTGGTTCTTTGCACTGGTG
>JACCDX011526011.1_pt1 | contig 13432 bp, 8 predicted proteins | sample 7449681 | NCBI WGS metagenome assembly JACCDX01 (sample SAMN15323450, study PRJNA562643) | freshwater metagenome | isolation source: river surface water | place: USA:Blue River Watershed | collected 2017-08-18
ACAATTGGTCACGTTGACCACGGAAAAACAACCTTAACCGCTGCGATTACAAAAGTTTTATCGAGCATTGGTAATTCAGAGTTTAAAGCATATGATCAAATTGATTCTGCCCCAGAAGAAAAGGCCCGTGGGATTACGATTGCAACGGCGCACGTTGAGTACGAGACTGAGAATCGGCACTATGCGCACGTTGACTGCCCTGGTCACGCTGACTATGTAAAAAACATGATCACTGGTGCTGCGCAAATGGATGGTGCGATTCTGGTCGTGAGTGCTGCGGATGGTCCGATGCCTCAAACCCGTGAGCATATTTTGTTGGCCCGTCAGGTAAATGTTCCTTATATCGTTGTATTTATGAACAAAACGGATATGGTGGACGATCCTGAGTTGGTTGATCTTGTTGAGATGGAACTTCGCGAGTTGTTAAGTAAATACGATTACCCTGGCGACGATATTCCGTTTATTAAAGGGTCTGCATTAAAAGCGCTTGAAACACCTGATTCAACCCGGGAAAACGCAGACGCAAAATGTATTTGGGAATTGATGGATGCGATTGATGCCTACGTTCCGCTTCCTGAACGGGATGTAGATAAGCCATTCTTGATGCCCGTTGAGGACGTATTCTCGATTACAGGTCGAGGTACAGTTGGTACTGGCCGTGTTGAACGAGGCCGGGTTAAGGTGGGCGAAGAGGTTGAGATCGTCGGTATGGGGTCGGACGTTCGTAAGACCACGGTAACCGGAATTGAAATGTTCCGGAAGTTGTTGGACGAAGGTCAGGCTGGTGACAACTTGGGCGCTTTGGTTAGAGGGATTGAAAAAGACGATCTTCGTCGTGGGATGGTTTTGGCGAAGCCTGGATCTATCCGACCTCACCACAAGTTTAAAGCTGAAGTTTATGTGCTTCGAAAAGAAGAGGGTGGTCGGCACACTGCATTTTTTGATGGGTATCGCCCCCAATTTTACATCCGAACAACGGACGTAACGGGTAGTATCAAATTACCAGATGGCGTTGAGATGGTGATGCCTGGTGATAACATTTCGCTTGAAGTTGAATTAATCGTTCCGGTTGCTTGTGAAGAGCGATTGCGATTTGCCATCCGCGAAGGTGGCCGAACCGTTGGTGCGGGTGTTGTTACCCAAATCATTGAGTAATTCAATCCAGTCACACCTTACTTAATCTAGCAAAGAGCTCCGAAAGGGGCTCTTTGTCTTTTACGGAGACCTTACAATGACCCAAGGCATCGCCATTCCTACCCCCCTTTTTGATTTACATCAGTCACAGGGCGCAAAATTAACCTGTTTTTCGGGATATAGCTTACCGCTGTGGTATCGTTCCGCACGAGAAGAGCATTTGGCTGTGCGACAACATGCGGGCGTATTTGATATTTCCCACATGGGCGTTCTCAAAATTGACGGCGTCGATTCCCGTCCATTTCTAGACCGAATCCTGACCAATAGTTTACGAAAAGCAGACCAATCGATTATGACCTATGCAATGGCGTTAAACGAAACCGGGGGCATATTAGACGATGTCATGGTTGGATCAGTGGACGGCGAATGGTTACTGGTCGTCAACGCAAGCAATACCAATAAAATATTGGAGTGGCTAGCGCATCATCAGCCTAAGGCTGTATCCATCGCGCCATTGGGGTTAACCCATGCGTTTGTTGCTGTTCAAGGCCCATCGGCAGTTACCGCAACCGAACGCGCGCTGGGAATTGACCTGGGTACCCTTCCCAGATTTGGTATTCGAAAGGACCCAACACCGGACATTGCCTACATCATGCGGACCGGATACACCGGAGAAGATGGCGTTGAAATTGTCGTCAAAGCTGAATCGGCATCGGAGTTGGTTCACGCCCTGATTGACCAAGGCATCACACCATGTGGGTTAGCCGCTCGGGATAGCCTTCGAATTGAAGCAGGTCTGCCACTATATGGACACGAGCTATCCGAAACCCTAACACCACTGAATACCCGATACGGATGGGTTGTGAATTGGAAAAAAGACTTTATTGGCAAGTCGGCATTAAGGCAACAAACCACCACGGGCATTACCGAAGTTGGGGTAGGATTAAGGTGCGATGAGGCATTGATCCCACGACAAGGGTACGACATTGTTGAAGGGGGGACCATTACGTCGGGAACGTTGGCCCCAAACCAATCGCAAGCCGTTGCACTGGCCCAGGTTCCACTTCATCTAAGCGAACCCGGAACGCGATTAACGATCAAAATCCGAAACAAATTATTAATGGCAACTGTCACCGAACCGCCATTTTTTAGAAGGACTACACCATGCCTCAAGCCATGATTATACTGGCCGATGGGTTTGAAGAACTAGAAGCCATCGCCGTCATCGATATATTACGTCGTGCCCGAATCAAAGTTGTGGTTACCGGATTGGACCATTCCGAAGTGACCAGTACCCGTGGCATTACAATTCTTGCCGATAGTACCCTACAAGATGAAGACGATCATGAATTTGATGTTATCATTTTACCCGGTGGAGAACCTGGGGCCACTCACCTTCAGCAGTCGGATCGCCTTACAACCCTGCTAACGCGCCAATACCAGTCCAACAAATGGATTGCCGCAATTTGTTCGGCACCACGAATACTTGCCGGTTTGGGCATATTAGAAAACCGCAGGGCCACCAGTTTTCCAAACGCCGCACCATATATGACAGGGTGTGTGTACGAAACAAAACCCGTTGTCGTAGACGGGCCGATTATTACCGCGAGAGGACCTGCGGTAGCGATTCGATTTGGGTTAACGATTGTTGAAAAACTGGTTGGGCGATCGGTTGCAAACGATATCAAAAAGGCAATGCTATACGACGCCCGATGACCCGTTTCGGATGGACGATACTGGGCGTAATGATTGGATTTTCCGTGGGTATCTTCGGGCAAATCAGGGTGATTTCATTAAGCCCCGCCAGTACCGAAATCATCTGCACATTAAATGAATTGCCTCATCTAGTTGGTGTAAGTCAACATTGTAACTACCCAAAAGCGGTTCGTAGTAAGCCTATTGTTGGCGGGTTCTTAAGTCCCAATTTTGAAACCCTCGTGCAATTGAACCCCACTCACATCATCGGAATCGGCCAACCTGATACCCAAGCGCTTAGAAAATTGCGGCAGTCGGGGGTTAAGGTAACGCTGATTGATTCGCCAGAAACGATCACCGAACTGACCCAAATCATCAAGTCAGTAGGGCAGGCGCTTGGCCAATCCAAACGGGCCGACCAAGTGATTGAAACCATTACTTACCAATGCCGCCGCCGAACTACAACCCGTCGTCCCCGAACGTTGGTTGTGTTGTGGCATAGCCCGTTGTCGGTGGCGGGACCCAATACGTTTATTGCCGACGTGGTCAATCGAGCGGGTGGCCAAACCGTATTAACCCAAAAGCGGATGCAGTACCCGACACTCTCAAAAGAGTATGTATTACGCCTTAATCCTGATGTCATTGTGGTCACCGATCCGGCCATTCGGACGGCATTACAACACGATTCGATACTGAAGCAGTTGCAAGCGATCCAACAAAATCGGGTGATATTGATTGAAAATGAAGACGCGTTTTTACGGCCGGGGCCTCGGATCGGGGATGCCGTTGAATCGTTACATCGGGCGTACAAAACACTAAATGTCATCTAACACAACAAGATCGATTTTGATTGGTTTATTAATCACAATCGGAATACTCGCGTTGGGTATTGGCCCGATCAATATTATTGATCATCCCAATGCCGGGTTTATATTATCGTTTCGTGGCACCCGAATTATGACCGCTTTGGTGGTTGGGGCATTGCTATCAGCCGCCGGTGCAAGTTTACAAGGGGCCTTGCAAAACCCATTGGCCGACCCGTATATCTTAGGTATTTCATCGGGAGCCGGACTAGGGGCAACATTGGCAATTGCCATTCTACCTACCCAACTTGGCGTGCTGGGAATGCCACTTGCTGCATTGGCTGGCGCGATTTGCAGCACTCTGATACTGATGGTGGGGGTACGCTGGATTGGCAGGTATTCTCCCAGTTACTTTACGTTGGTTGGCATCGCCATCAACGCGTTATTTTCTGCGCTAACGATGCTGGCAATGGTGCTTGCGGGACCAAAAATGAATTGGGTCATCACTTGGTTAATGGGCGACTTTAATCAAAGCAATGGGGTTCAGTTGGCAATGACCGCCACCGTTGGCATTTTGGGAATGGGCGTATTGATCCACCAAGGCCCGGCACTCGATGCATTATCGCTGGGCGACGACATTGCCGAATCATTTGGATTTAACCCTGAAAAAACAAGGCAACTTGTTATTTTTACCGGTGCAATTTTAACCGGACTGGCCGTTGCCTCAGCTGGCATCATTGGGTTTGTGGCGCTGGTTATACCCCACATTACCCGATTGTTTGGCAGTCGCAATCACCGAGGGCTCGTTCAAAATAGTGGGCTTTTGGGCGCGATTGTTCTGATTGGATGCGATTTTATTATCCGGGTATTACTTCCCGACCAAGGGTTTCCCGTTGGGATCATGTGTGCGTTAATCGGCGCGCCACTTTTTTTTATGTTACTTTGGAAAACGCGGCATGATGACTAATATCAACATCCAGAATTTGTCCATTAAACTGTCCCGGAAGGCCACCATTGAAATCGAGAATTTGATAATCAAACCAGGTACCATTGTGGGAATACTTGGCGCCAATGGGTCGGGAAAAACCACCCTATTAAAGACAATAGCCGGACATGTAACGCCGTCTTCTGGAATCCGGATTGTTTCCGGTTCGATTGGATGGAAAGGTCCACGCTTGCCGGGATATTGCCCGTTTTTGGTTGACGAGGTATTAGCGCTTCACCCTGGCCGGAAAGCCCCCGAATTTGTAACGTTTGACCCAATTGCCCATTTTGACCTTGGTCATCTATTAAAGCGTAGTTTGTCAAATCTAAGCACCGGCGAACAGCATCGGAGTTTACTGGCTCGGTTATTTTGCAATTACTATGACAATTTAATACTAGATGAACCGCTAACCGGTCTTGATCCGTACCAGCAGTTTCAACTTGGAACCGCGCTGGTCCAATATAAGGCCTATGGTGGCACCGTGTTGTTGGCAAGTCACTCTCCGGATTGGGTCACGTTAGTATGCGATTCCACCTACGCATTGATCAACCACCGCCTTAGGCCAATTGATCTTGCCAATATGAGTCCGAATGATATCCGTGGGATTTATGCGCCCCATACTATTTAGGACGTAAATGTGACCAGTCGCCCCGAACCCTGCATGGCCACGTTGCAGGTATGATCTAAGTTGTAGCCATTGGGCAATCGGTCTGGCCATTCAACAACGATGAGTGAGTTTGGGTCGTCCCAATAATAATCCAGATCCAACCCCAACACCGCCGCCTCTGAGGTTAACCGATACAAATCGATGTGAACCAGACGGATTCCGTCAAGGCCCCAATGGGTATGGATTAAATCAAAGGTTGGTGAGGTAATGTCGGTGATGCCAATCGACGCACCGATCGCTTTAACCAACGTGGTTTTTCCAGCACCCAGTGGGCCAATCAACCCCAATATCCACGCCCGCCCCAATTGAGTCGGCCAGGCTAACATCAGGTGCGCCGCGCACTCGGCCATATGATCAGCGGATGGCACCACCCATGTTTTGCTGGTCATGTTGCGCCCACTAAGTCGCGAACAGGGCGCCCCGACACAGGATCCCGCCGGTTGGGATCAATCTCTAACAACGGAACGCACACAAAGGATCGGGTTTGATATCGGGGATGCGGAACCTGAAGGGTTGGGGTATTGATGACGTGATCGCCCCAAAAGATGATATCGATATCGATGGTTCGATTTTCATAGGCCCCTTTGGATTGCCGGCCCAGTTGAATTTCAATGGCGTTAATATGATTAAAAAATGCCGTGATCGACAATTGTGTGTTGACCAAGGCAACCCCATTTAAAAATGGCTTTGCATCAGCGCCCATTCCCTCGGGCAAGGTTTCAATTAACGACGAACATCGATCCACATTGGTTTCAGGACATGCCTGAATCAAATTCAACGCGGATCGAATGGTTGCTGCCCGATCACCCAAATTCGCGCCAAGTGCAACCACAGCCTCAACCGAAGGTTCCAACCGATCACGCATCCACGGATAGCCAATCCAATAGCAGTCGGGCTCCGGCACCGCTCATGCCTTTGGGCTGGATCCCTTTGCCGTTTCCCTTCATCACACTGGCGATATCCAGGTGAACCCACGGCACCTCACCAACAAACTGTTGTAAAAATTTTGCCCCGGTTGAGGTTCCCGCTTTTCCAGCCTCGGACGCGTTCGCAATGTCCGCGTAGTCCGATTTAAGATAGGCCAAATACCCGTCAAATAACGGTAGTTGCCATAACTGCTCGCCGGTACGATGGCCAGCGGCTAGCAATTGATCGATTGTGGATTGGTTATTACCCAACACCCCAGCGGCTAAGTCGCCCAGGGCCACTGAACAGGCCCCCGTTAATGTTGCAATATCCACCATCACTTTTGGGTTTTCATATTGCGCGGCGTATACCAATGCATCCGCTAAAATCAACCGACCTTCTGCGTCAGTATTAATAATTTCGATGGTTTTGCCATTCATCGCGGTTACAATGTCGCCAGGGCGTTGCGCAGCACCGTCGGGCATGTTTTCTGTCATCGGAATAACTGCTGTAATGGCCTTACCGAGGTTTAACCGAACCGCCGCGGTAAATGCGGCCAATACCGCTGCCGCCCCGGACATATCGCCTTTCATATCGCTCATCCCCCGGCCCGGCTTGATGGAAATCCCACCGGAATCAAAGGTGACCCCTTTTCCAATCAACACAATTGGTTTGTCGTTTTGAAAGGGCTGATACCGCAACACCAAAATCGCCGGTGGCACCGATGCCCCTTGGGCGACGCCCAAAAATGCGCCCATCCCCAATTCGGTGGCGCGCTGAACATCAATCACGTCGATTACCACGTTTGGGTTGCCTGAAAATGTTTGTTGAACCAGCTCCACAACGTACCATGGCGTCAGAATATTGGGGGGCATATTGGCCAGGTCACGGGCCATGTTGGTAGCCTCCGCACCATGGACCGCTTGGTCAATCGCTGTGGCCGATAGCGCCTCAGATGAAATTAAATAATGGTGAACCTGATGGCGCTGTGCCTCGGCTTTAAATCGATCAAATTGATAGGACCCTAACACAATCCCCTCAGCCATGGCGTTGGCCACTGATTGTGGGTTTAAATGGGGAAGAACGGGTACGATCCACGACACAGCGGCATCGGTTTGAACCGACTTGGCCGCAGTTGCAGCCCAATCTCGGAGGTTTTGAATGGATACCGACGACAGACTTCCCATTCCAATTCCGATCACCGGCAAACGATTCGACTCGATTTCGATTATCGAAGTGACGCTGGTGCCGGATTTAACGCGCCACAACGCGGTGTCTGTAAACGCCGAAAAAGCAGTTTGAACGGATTGAAAAATCACATCCCCAGAGGCGGGCCCGTCTGCGGCAACAAACGCGGCAATGCAGGTTGATTTTGAAATTGATTGGGTATCACCCAGTTGAATTGTAACCACGATTATTCCTCGATCTGTGTAAAGGATTCATAACACTTTATGTATACTTATAGCACCGCGTCCAATCGATTGGTAAGCGGGGGAGATTAAACTCCCCTACTTATTATCCAGCTGATTAATTCGACAGTTTGGATTCTACCAATCGTCGCAACTCGTCCAATTGCTGCTGCAATAACTGGTTTTTGACCGCCAGCGTCTTAACGGCATCTTGGAGTTTTTTATTTTCCTCCGAAATCGCCTTGATATCTTGGGAAGCAACCTCTCCCCGTCGTTTTAGGGCCTTAACAGACTCGATGATTAACGCTGTTGTCTCGGTAGGGAGCGACAACATCTTTGATTTTTGACCCGCCGGAATCAACGCCTTATCTTGGCCTTTTGGATCCACATCAATCACCCAATTTGGAAACACCGTTTCGACTTCTTGTGCCACAAATCCACTCTCGGTCACCACTTGTCCATGTTCTGATGGATTAATCCAGTCAAAGGTGCGGCCCTGCAATTGCGATAGCTGATGAAGGGCAAGGTCGCTATCGATTGATCGGATGTTTTTCTTTAGGCGTTGATCGGACGCAGTCGACCAACTCCCCCCACCAGTTTTAGAGGCAGTCCCCGAAACTTCCAACGTGGTTGCCGGCGTGCCGGTTCCGATACCAACATTCCCGTTATAAATCGTCATCCTAGGCGCCTGATATTGGAAAAATTCAATTTCATCGTCCGCATCGTTGTTATTCATAATCCGAAGTTTAGTGTTTTCACCAGTTCCATCAATCCAATATTTTATGGAAGCGGAATCCCCGGACCCGCCGCCAGGGTCGGATGGAAAGACGATTCCATAATTATCCGACCCAACCGACGGTATCAATGCCTGCGCAACCCGAACCGACCCGCTAACGTCTAACATCTGGGCTGGCGTGCTAGTTCCAATTCCCACATAGCCATTTGAATGGATTCTCATGCGTTCAAATGTGGCGCTGGGCGAGCCGAATTGGGTAAACAATATCGGTTCGTTGCCGTTGTCCATTGTGCCAATCTCTAGATAGCCGTTGTCTACGGAGGGGGAAACAAATCGGACAAATCCCTGATCCGAGTCAACATCCCAGAAAATACGGCGACTATTATCTAACAACACATCACCGGCGGTAACATTTACCGTACCCGTAACGTCCAAACGATATGCTGGGGTTACCGTTCCAATTCCAACCTTGCCGTCGCCTTTAAACCGAACAAGCTCGGTTAATGCTGCCGAAGTACCGTATCCAAATACGATGTCATCACTAGCCGTTAAGGTATGTATTTGCATTAAATTTGTCTGAATCCCAAATCCATAATGGTTACCAGTCACCGATCCCCACAACGCAATTTTATCTCCTAAGGTATTTGGTAACGATAGTGACGTGGCTTTCATCGCCCCGTTGACGTCCAACAAATAAGCCGGAGTAGCGGTGCCAATTCCAACCTTTCCGTCGCCTTTAAACCGTACCAGCTCGGTTAATGCTGCCGAACTACCGTATCCCAATACGATGTCAGCACTAGCCGATGCGGTATGTATTTGCATTAAATTTGTCTGAATCCCAAATCCATAATGGTTACCAGTCACCGATCCCCACAACGCAATTTTATCTCCTGCGGTACTTGGAAACGATAGTGACGTGGCTTGCATCGCCCCGTTGACGTCCAACAAATAAGCCGGAGTAGCGGTGCCAATTCCCACATATCCATTGGTGTGAATACGCATCCGCTCCGCGTTGGTTTGAGTAAATCGTATTGGCTCATCTAAATTATCTAAGGTTCCGATCTCAAGATAGGAATTACCTGGTGTATCGGCAGTGGATACAAACTTAATAAACCCAGCGTCATTATTTACGACCCACTTGATCTCCTTGTCATTGTCTAATAACACGTTGCCGCTGTTAATCCAGGCACCTCCATTTACATGAAGCGCATAAAGTGTGGACGGTGATGTTGTACCAATACCGACATTACCCGATGCTGTGATTTTAATTCCCTTGCCCACCGCGCCCGATTGCCATGGGGCAATAATAAATGAACCGGTATCAATTGCTGATTTACCAAAAATCAGAGCACTGTCCCCTGCAACGGACAGGTTACCTAACGTTCCCGTGCCAACCGATGGCAACAACGAAATCCAGTTGCCGTCTAGGGACTTAAACGTCGCCCCTTCAGAACTTTGGTTCGTACTGGTTGTTAACGCGAATGACCCGCCAGCCACCGTCAGTTTGGTTCCACCAAGAAGGTTTGACGCGCCGATTCCCACCCGACCGTCGGCCTGGATTAATAGTCGGTTTATGCCATTGCTTTCGGCCTTCAATATGTACGATGCAGCGTCCGAGGCCCCGGTTCGTACCAACAAGCCATTGCGGCCAGACGAGGTTGTGTCCGCATTCTGTATGACGGCCGCGTATCCAGAACCCGATCCACTCCAGGCAATGGCCGTGTTACCTGCCACACCTAAACCCGCGGCATCCAACAAATTAAAACTGGTATTTGCCAACTGGGAAATTGGTGCGTTGGTACCGATTCCCAATCGGTTGTTGGTGTCGTCCCAAAACAATTGGGTGTTATCCTGACCATACACCCCACTTGCGCCGGCAAATACCACCGATCCCGATGTAAATGCGGTTGACGTTCCGGTTCCGCCTGCCGTGACCCCAATCGCACTTCCACTCCATGTTCCCGTATGGGTACCGCTAATTGTGGTACCGGTTATCGTGCCGTTTACATCCAATAATGTTGCGGGATTCGAAGTGCCAATACCCACGTTACCAGATGCGGTAATTTTGATTCCCTTTGCGGTTGTACCAGAATGCCATGGCGAAATTACCAAAGCGCCAGTATCTCTCACGGATTTACCAAACACCATTGCGCTATCTCCAGTTGACGTCATACTGCCCCAATTTCCGTACGCAACCGATGGTGCAAAATTAATCCAGGTCCCGTCTGGCGACTTTATCACCATCCCATCCGTGTTTTGATTTGTACTGGTGTATACCGAGACCGAGCCCCCGTATACAGTCAGTTTTGATCCACTGTCCGGGGTGTTTGTCCCGATGCCCATTCGATTGTTGGTGTCGTCCCAAAATAGTTGCGTGTTATCTTGACCGTACACCCCACTTGCGCCGGCAAACGGAACAGATCCCGATGTAAATGCGGTTGACGTTCCGGTTCCGCCTCGGGCAATTGGTAAGGTACCAGCAGCAATGTCCCCTGCGTCTAAGTTTGTTAAGCCTGACCCGTTTCCAACAAATGCGGTTGCATTGACCGTACCGGTCACGTCTAGTGCCGTACTTGGACTGGGATTCCCAATCCCAACATTTCCTTGCACAATCAACCCGTTTGATGGCGCCCCTAAACTATTATATGCGGCACCAATTGAGCTATTGCCGTTAACGGACAAGGTGCTAACTGGATTTATAATCCCGGCAATACCAACGCGATGATTCACAATATTGATCATCGACATCGAGCCTTGAACCAGTTCGATATCATCGTCTAATTCGTTCTCGTTTGCGATTTTTAATTTGGTATTCTCGCCGGCTTCAACGTAATACTTAATATACGCTCGGTCACTTCCACCCCCACCTGGGTTATTTTGAAATTCAATACCACGATTGACCTCGCTACCGGTTGATGGCGTGATCAGTCCGGTAAATGTGGCATTTGTTCCATCCAACTGTCCAGTTATTGCTGTATTAACTGCACTGATTGAGTCGGCGTTTAATGCCGTACCGGTTATGGTGCCGTTAACATCTAAGGCTGTGGCTGGGTTTGATTTACCAATCCCGATTCCACCGCCATTTATTCTCATTTTTTCAACACCGGAGATACTAAACGCGATGGGTTCATCTCCGTCGTCGGTTGTGCCGATTTCCAATAATGTCCCATCCGCTACGCCGGTGCCAGAAAGCCTAAAAAATCCAGAATCAGTCCCATTCCAAAGTGCCAGTTGCCCAGACTCTAATTTGCCGTACGTTCCCCAATCGGCTGACTCTCCGACCTGGATTGAACCAGTGGTAACTTTTACCGTATTGCTATCGTTAAGATAAACAAAATTGGTGGTCTGCCCCATCGCGTTACTTCCATTTCCAAATGGAATATGACCGACCTGAAGTGACGTTAAGCCCGTACCGCCACTTGAAACACCAATCGCAGTTCCCGCCCAGGTTCCGGTGTATGTCCCGTTGATGGTCGTGCCCGTTATGGTTCCGTTTACATCTAATGCCGTCGTTGGATTTACTTTACCGATCCCCAACCGATTGTTGGTGTCGTCCCAAAACAACTGAGCGTTGTCCTGGCCATAGACGCCGCTGGCGCCGGCGAACAGGACGGACCCAGATGTAAATGCGGTTGACGTTCCGGTTCCCCCTCTTGCAACAGTCAGTGTACCGGTCGCAATACGACCCGCGTCCAAATTCGTTAATCCTGATCCATTTCCCACAAATGCATTAGCCGTTACCACCCCACTAAAGCTGCCGGTTGTGCCAGTGTGAATTCCGGAAAATGTATTGGCAGTTACTGTTCCACTAAAGCTGCCCGTTGTTCCGCTTAAACCACCGGTTAATGTGGTGGCGCCGGCGCTGATCGTTCCGGCACTGACTGCTCCGCTAAATGTTCCCGTGGTACCCGTGTGAATTCCGGAAAATGTATTGGCAGTTACTGTTCCACTAAAGCTACCGGCAGTTCCAGTTAATCCTCCCGTTAATGTCACCCCGGCAAACGTCGGCATTGATCCAGAAGCGATATTTTGCGGCAACGACAATGTGATGGTTCCTGCTGCGTTGGTTACGTTGACCTGACTGGCCGTTCCACTCAACGTTGATAGCGTGTACCCGCTTCCGTTTCCGACCAACAACTGACCATTACTTGGGGTTCCGGCGATGCCTGTTCCCCCACTACCGATTGGTAATGTTCCGGCTACCCCGCCACCCAGACTTACTCCGGTTAATCGACTACCGTCCCCCACAAACGAATTGGCCGTTACGGTTCCGCTAAACGTGCCACTTGTACCCACTAATCCATCCGTTAATGTCGTCGCACCGGCATTGATCGAGCCGGCAGTTAACAATCCACTGACATTACTTGTTGAAGCCGTTACCCCGCCACTAAATGTGCCACTCGTTCCGGTTATCGTTCCATTTACATCTAACGCAGTTGACGGATTGGATTTCCCGATCCCCAACCGGCTAGTAGTTGCGTCCCAAAATAACTGCGAATTGTCCTGACTATAAATTCCGCTCGCACCAGCAAATACCACGGATCCTTTCGTAAATACTGACGTCGTACCGGTTCCACCTCGCGCGACCGTCAACGTACCAGCCGTAATATCAGTTGCGTCCAAATTCGTTAAGGCCGATCCATTTCCTGCAAATGCACTTGCGATGACCGTTCCACTAAAGTTACCCGTCACAGCGCTAAGTCCGCCGGTCAATGTTGTGGTACCAGCGCTGATCGTTCCGGCGCTGACTAAACCAGTAAACGTTGCCGTGGTTCCGGTATGAACACCCGAAAACACACTAGCCGTTACCATGCCACTAAAGCTACCCGTTGTACCCGTTAATCCACCCGTTAATGTGGTGGCACCCGCGGAGATCGATCCGGCACTGACTGCACCGCTAAATGCAGCCATCGTACCCATATGGTTACCGGCAAACACGTTGGCCGTTACCGTTCCACTAAAGCTACCCGTTGTACCCGTTAACCCGCCCGTTAATGTCTGTCCTGCAAATGTCGGCGTTGATCCCGTTGAAATATTTTGTGGTAACGACAATGTAATCGTTCCCGCTGCGTTGGTTACGTTGACCTGACTGGCCGT
>JACCDX010553758.1_pt1 | contig 13427 bp, 11 predicted proteins | sample 7449681 | NCBI WGS metagenome assembly JACCDX01 (sample SAMN15323450, study PRJNA562643) | freshwater metagenome | isolation source: river surface water | place: USA:Blue River Watershed | collected 2017-08-18
TACTCCCACTCGATAGTTCCTGGTGGTTTTGAAGTAAAATCGTAAACCACGCGATTAATACCACGAGCTTCATTAATTATTCTGTTAGCAACATTGCATAAAAATTCAGAATCGAAGCGATAAACATCGGCGGTCATTCCATCAATCGAAGTGACGGCGCGAAGAGCTAAAACATTTTCGTAGGTTCTGGCATCGCCCATTACGCCAACGGTTTTTATTGGCGTTAAAACGCTGAAAGCTTGCCAAATCTTGTCGTAAAGACCGGCTTTGCGGATTTCTTCGATGTAAATTGCATCAGCTTCTTGCAAAATTTTGATCTTTTCTGGCGTGATTTCGCCAATAATTCTAATCGCTAAACCCGGACCTGGAAATGGATGGCGACCAACAACATGATCAGGAAGTCCAAGCTCTTTTCCGAGCAATCGAACTTCATCTTTAAAAAGCATTCTAACCGGCTCAAGCAACTTCAATTTCATCTTTTTTGGCAATCCGCCAACATTGTGATGCGATTTAATTGTTTGACTTGCGCCTTTATTTGGATGGCTCGACTCAATAACATCTGGATATAAAGTGCCTTGTGCTAAAAAAGTGGCATTTTTGATTTTTGCCGATTCAGCATCAAAAACTTCAATAAATGTTTTACCGATAATTTTGCGTTTTTTTTCTGGATCAGAAACGCCTTTGAGCTTCGACAGAAAAAGATCAGAAGCATCAACATAAACTAAATTAGTTTTAAATTTTTTAGCAAAAATTTCTTTAACTTGCGCACCCTCGCCTTTGCGCAAAAGACCGTGATCAACAAAAATACAAGTTAATTGCTTGCCAATCGCCTCATTAATCAACGCCGCCACAACCGATGAATCAACGCCGCCAGAAAGCCCACAAATAACATGATCCTTTCCAACCAATTTTTTTATTTCCGCAATTTCTTCTGATTTAAAATTTTTCATTGTCCAATCTGACTTACAGCCAGCGATGTTGATGACGAAATTTTCGATCATTTTTTTACCATCAACCGAATGCACAACCTCAGGATGGAATTGCACGCCATAAATTTTGCGTTTTTCGTCAGCGATTGCGGCGTAAGGAGCATTTTTAGTTTTAGCGATAACCTCAAAACCTGTTGGAACTTTTTTTACTGAATCGCCATGACTCATCCAAACTTGGCGATTTTTAACAGATTTAAAGAATTTTGATTTTGAGACAATTTCAATTTCGGCCTTGCCAAATTCGCGCTCTTTTGAGGCTTCAACCTTGCCACCAAGCAAGTGACAAATAAGCTGCTGGCCGTAACAAATTCCAAAAATCGGCGTTTTTAAATCAAAAATTTTTTTATCAATTGTTGGTGCATCTTTTTCATAAACTGAATTTGGGCCACCAGAAAAAATAATGGCCTTTGGATTGATTTTATTAATTTCATCGATCTTAAGATTTGGATTTTTTACTTCACAAAAAACCCCAAGCTCACGAATTCTGCGCGCAATTAGTTGAGTAACTTGGCTACCGAAATCGATTATTAAAACTGCATTAGACATAAAATTTAGATTTTCATTTGCCATTCCGAGCTTTGACACAAGATTTATGAGGCTTAACAGAAATTAAGGCTCGCAAAATTTGCGCCAAAAAGGCAAATTGTTAATTAACTTAAAATAGATTTGGAAATAATTGATCTAATCTTACTTGGACTGTGTTTGCGCGCCAAAATTTGATGTATTTCTTCACACAAGTCTAGCTGCAATTTTAGCTTTTTTGCCAACCTTGAAACCGCTTCAGCTGAAAATTCTCCTTCGTAAGTTTTTTTGGTTTCTTTGGCAATTTGTAAATAAGATTTTCCTTGCGCCAACATAACTCCAAGCGAGTTATTTCGCGATTTTGCCGAAGAACAAGTTAAGAAAATATCGCCAATTCCTGCGGCGTGATTTATTTCGCTCGAAGCTTTCATTTTTTTACACATCGCCTGAATTTCAGAAATCCCCTTCATTACAACCGCCGATTTTGAATTCACGCCCCAACCAAGACCATCAACAATTCCGCAAGCAATTGCGATAATATTTTTCATAATGCCGCAAATTTCTGCAGTGCGCGGATCCTTGAAATAGTAAGCTTGGAAGTTTTCATTACTTAAAACATCTATAACTTCTTTTGCTAATTTTTTTTTGCGAGAAGCAATTGTGGTAATGCTTGGCTCACCTTGCGCCACTTCAATAGCAAAATTTGGACCAGAAAAAACGGCGTAATTTTTAATTTTGGTAATTTTTTCAAAAGCATCGCTTAAAAGCGCAAGAGAGTTACGCTCAAATCCCTTGGAGCAAATAACAAAGCCGCATTTTTTTGGCCGAATTAATTTAATTTTTTCAAAAACCTCTGTCGCTAAAGCGCTTGGAGTAACAATAAAAACAAGATCGCATCCTTTTATTTCAACAGAAAAATCTTCAATTGCAGTGATATTTTTATGCAATTTTACTTCGGGTAAAAATCTATTATTTGTTTTGCTTTGATTAATTTCATCTATCGTTTCTTTGCGATTTGCCACCAAAAAAACTTGATGTGAATTTTTTGCCAAAAGGTTGGCAATCGCCGTACCCCAAGCCCCAGCGCCAATTACAATAATTTTTTTCATCACAAAATTTCAATTATTACCATTGCTATTGCCATGGTTTTTTCATCACTTAAAGAAAGGTGTGTAACAAATTTTTCGCATTTCAAAAGCTGTTGCAAAAACAAATTTTTGTTATTTAGCAGCCTTATTTCTGGCTTTCCCAAATTATTATTAAAAATTTCTATATCTAAAAAATTCACACCACGCCCAATTCCTAAACCAATCGCTTTACTAAAAGCCTCTTTTGCAGCAAATCTTTTAGCAAAAAAATTAGCTTTATTTTGAATCTTTTTTGATTCAATTATTTCGCTTTCTGTGAAAATTTTTTTAATGAATTTATCGCCTAATTTCAGGATTTTTTCCTCAACCCTAATGACGGAAATTAAATCACTTCCAACTCCTGATATCATTTTACTTTAGTGAGTGATTGCATGTTAATTTGCGGCTCTTTAAAACCCGATTTATGTCTCAAGTTTTTTAGATTCAACTATCGCAAACTCAAATGTTTTCTCAAAAAACTATCGTTGTTACTGTTGGTAATAATGGATCAATAGTGAACTTTTTTTCTGGATCTTCAATTTCAAATAAAATCTTTTTAGAAGAGCTGAACGACACCACAAAAGATGAATTAAAAAAAATCCTCTCCAAAAATAAAACTCAGCAAATCTATCTTTTGCTTGATACGATAGATCAAAGCTACAAGAAAAAATTTTACCCTAACATTCACAAACAAGATGTTAAAAGGCTTGTAAGGCGTGAAATGCTTTCAAGCGGAGACCACACTTCTTTACAAAATTTTCTAATTTTTGATAAAAAAGATTATCTCGACGCCAAGGAAAAATCTTCAAAAAGATGGGAATGTCTTTTTGTTTCAGCTTCAAATGATAAAAAAATTAGCGATTGGGTTGACTTTTTATCAGACCTACCAAATCAATTTGCTGGCATTCACATGATGCCAATTGAGGCTTTTAGCTTATGCCAAAAAATCAAACCAAAAAATTTAAAAAAACCATCCGAACCACAAAATAAAAACTTAAAATTACCCAAAAAAGACGAGATATTTTGCTTAATTTTACAAAATAAAGTGAGTGGATTTAGGCAAATTGTTTTCTCAAATGATGGTATAATTTTTACTCGTGTTGTTGATTACAATATTTCTAGCAATGATTTTAATGAAAAATACGAGCAAGACATTTACACCACTTTTGAATATCTAAAAAGATTATCACCAAATTCAAATATCGAAGATTTTCAAGTTATAAACATACTTCCCGAAGAGGCTCTAAAAAAAATCAAACTCAGCCAAAATATTGAATTAAAAATCATAAATTACACTCCTTACGAAGCAGCATTAAGATCAGGTCTTCCAAATTTATTGCCACAAAATGCAGCATTTTGTGATATTCTTTTGGCAAAAATGTTCGCCAAAGAAAAGAAAATTTTAAAATTTACCAACAGCAAATTAGCAATATTAGACAAGCTTTATTTCACGATTTTCCTCTCTCGTTATTTAAATTTAGGCTTACTTTTAGCAATATCGCTCACCTTCGTCTCCATGATTTTTTCAATAATGGAAACAAAAAACACTATTCACATCAAAGAAACCTTAAAATACTCAAGTTTAGGCGAGCTAAATCGCTTAGAAAGATCAACTATTCAAGGGGCTGCAATGGTTGAAAAAGAAAAGGAAATTGATATTGAGAAAGCCGCCGACTTTGGTAGAATTGAAGAATTTCTTGGCACTAAAAATCCATCTTTTACCAAGCTATATCTAGATCTGAAAGTCTTACGAGAATTTAATATTAAGCTAAATTCAATTTCTTACTCAATACCAGAATTTCAAGCTGGATCACCACCTTTAAAAATGAATCGTCAAACAAAATTCACCGGCGATATAATTAATAAAAGTGGAGATATTGAAAGCTTATTTAGAGAATTTGATAGTTTCACCGCCGAAATCAAAGGCAAATACAACAAAGACCAAGTAAGACTATCCGAGATACCAAGAACGATTGATTTCAACCAGAAATATTACAGTTTCCCAATCGATTTTACCATAATTCAAAATAGATGAAAAACAAAGAACTAAAAAAGAAAATTACCATAAATTATATTACGGCAGCAATGCTTGTTATAACTCTTTTTTTGGTATTTTTTTTATATGGCTATGAAGAAAAAGTTATGAACGAAAAAGTTATCACATTAGATAACGAAATCTCGAACTTAAAAAGCCAATATAACGACCTTCAAAGCAAATCCGCTGATATCAAGAAATATGTAAATATGTGGGAAAATATTAGCGAAAACAAAAAAACAATTTCTGGAATTAGGCTTGACGACATTACCGAAATAGTCACAAAAACCGCAGAAAGATATTTAATTACCGATTCACAAATCAAAGTTGCAAATATACCACAGCTTGTTCAGGGCGGTATTTTTAACTGCAAAACAATCTCCGTAATTTTTACTAAAGTCTCAATTAATTTTTCGGCAATAAATGATATAAAAGCTCTAATGTTTATTGATGATCTATTCTCAAGAATTCCTGGATATGGCGTAATAAATTCTTTAGAGATCAAGAAATCAAAAGATTACTCAACTGAAGATTTAATCAAAATCAGCTCAGGAAAAGGTGGTAACATTATCGGAAATGTTGAATTCACTTGGTATGCTTACCGACAAAAAGAAGGCGCAGAGCAAAATCAAAAGACGCAAATAAATAAAGAAAATGACGCAAAAAAATCACAAAATTAATCAAGTTAAGCACGCCATAAAATGGCTTTTCATCGCAATTTTTGCCCTACAATTTTTAACAATAAAACAATCATTTGCCCAAGGTGCAGAATTGTCTCTTGAGCCATCTAGCCCACAAAATGATGCGACTCAAAATTCCCAACTAATACCTCAGAATTCAAAAGAAGAAATTGGTAATCTTTTATTAGGAAATTCACCAACATCTTTAATGTTCGATGACGAACAAACTAGCGACATTGATCGCGCCGCAGATTCCTTCCTTAACAACAAATCTTACACGCCAGAAATTCCAGAATCGCAATCTTCGGAAGATCAAAAAGCCTTAGAAGATGCTAAAATAAAGTCTGAAGAAGAGGAAGCTAGAAACGAAAAATCTTATCTTTACTTAGCTTCAATCCTATATTTATCGCCAAAAAATTGGAGTATTTGGATTGGTGACCAGAAAATAACCGCTCAAACCAATGATAAAAATCGAGAGCTTTATGTGAAATCAATTTCAAAAGATAAGGCAAAAATTCTTTGGAAACTAAGTCTTAGTAAATGGAAAATTATCACCGGAAAAAGATCGGATGAAAGCATTCCTAAAATAAATCAAAATAACCAAGTTGAAAATGTGTTTGAAATACGCCCAAATCAAACATTCATGCTAAATGAAAACAAGGTAATGGAAGGAAAAGCCTATATAAAAGCGTCAATACCAGATGCGACAAAAAACAATAATTTGGAAAATAAAGCAGCAGAAAAAAAGCAATAAACCTCTCTCAAAATTCGCACTTAGCAAAGTTTTCAACAAAACTATATTTTCATAATTTAGCATTTTCTGAAAAATCATTCGCGCGCAATTAATTTAGCACGAAAAAATCAATCACCGCTATTGCATCTAAAATTCTTAAAAATAACTTGCGCCGCCTTCGCGTTAAGAGGTTTTTAATTCGCGAAGTTAATTTTGTTTTAATTGCAACTTTTTAAAAGTTTGAACAATTATCATAAAATTTTTTAGGATGGGTGGCCGAGCGGTTTAAGGCAGCAGTCTTGAAAACTGCCGAGCATGCAAGTGCTCCGTGAGTTCGAATCTCACCCCATCCGCCATAAAAAAGGGACTGACCTCAACGGGGTCGGTCCTTTTTTTATGGCGGAAAGAATTGTTAGAGTTCGAACTCTGAGTTCGACAATTTTTGTAATTTTTGTTAATGAGTGGAACGAATTTACAAAAATCTTAAAAATTGCAAGAGAGTGAAGCGAACGCCATCTCACCCCATCCGCCATAATTTTTTAGCCTCTTACCCCTACAGCCATAAGGCTCCAAGCCAGTTTTTGAACCAGATGAGATTCAAACTCTCAGTATGGATGAGCCTACCGCTCTAGCACAGACTCAATCCTATTTACCAAAAAATTTCGTAATCATCTGCCTTATCGGTTGATACAATCTGCGAACTTTTTAATCGAGTTTACGCGGGAAAATTTGCTGAGAGATTCTGCAAGATAGAAAAATTCGGAGAATTTTTTTGCAGATGTTTGTAGATGAAGTCTGTAAAGCCTTGATATTGCTGATCAAAACTCGGTGAACATGAAATGGAGATTTGGAGAATATTAGCAGAAAGTTGGACTAAATTCCTGAACTAATGGATTTAGGTGAGAATACCAATTTCTAAATACCTCATCCCTTTTTTGAGCAATAGAGCTACCTTGATGTAAAACTGTGCCGCATACATAAGCAATAAAATCAGAAATTTCATATATTTCTTTGTAAGGAGCATCTTCATATTTAACTAAATTAGGAAGTCTTGCTTCAGGCGATAAATCATTTGGAAAACGCATTCCTGGCATTACGCCACGATTTTTATATTCACCAATTTTTTGGGCGCAGTGTTCTTTATCAATTTTCTCTCTATGGAAAATATAGTCAGAACCTAACATTGAAAATAGTCTTAAATTGTTAACCTGCTCTAGATGAAATTTAATAGTATTTTCATTGACTGAAAAATTTACTAAAGACTCCTTACCATCTTTATCGCTCATAGAAATATTTTTAACTTCCAAAATTTCTTTCCATTTCTGCTCATCATATTTAGCAACCGTGATAAGCGGAGGAGGTATATTACCCAATTCTGTGATAAAATGTAGTATGTGGGAATATATCTGAAAAATTTGCTCAGATGTATAATTCACCATATTTTTCTTTCTCGCTGGCTCATTGAATAAAATTCTACAGTGAATAGAATTTATTTTAATTTGTTCTTTAAATTTTTTTAGAAAATCAGACAGTTTTATTGCTTCATTTTCCTTAATTCCAAATGCGGCATGTATGAGTGTAATTTTTCCACTATCAAGTCTTCTAAAGTCATCTCCGTAAACAAAATACATATTTGATTAGCTTTTTAATTAACAAAAAATTTGATCTTAAATTTTGATTTTTAATGTTTTGTTCATTTTCTTAAACATCTCTTTAATTATCTTATCAGACTGGCTTTTTACCCACTCTTTACCTTTTGCATGAACAACTTTTTCCAGTGAAGAGAAGTCATTTAGTTTACCGCAATTTCCACATTTGATTAGCTCTCCTTGCTGTGGACGATAATCATCATCAGGAATTTCAAATTTTGTCGAACTACAAAAAACGCACTCCAAAGCTATTTCTGTTCTTTGATCCATTCTATCTCCTTCTTTAAAATTTTAATTTCTGCCTCAGTATTTTTTTGACTCAGATGGCTTGTTATGAGAGCTGTGACAACCGATACAATTAGAGGCACGAAGATCTTATCTAAAAAATAACCGCACCTTCTTTTCCAAACACCATTTTCATTGGCTTCAAAAGATTTAGCTCTAGCAAATCCACTGCCAGTGAGAGTCATGCATTCATATTTCTGATGTATGTCCTTAATAAATCCTTCACTAATAGCCAAATTAAGGGCTAAAATGATTAGTTCGTGATGCTCGGTTTTTACAATTTTCTTTAGATTTAATAAATTTTCTCCGTCTGGAATAACCTTACTTTTGCCACCAGAATAACGGATAACTTCAGATGGTTTGAAATTAAAATAAATGTTATGCGGTTTATCACCTTTTTCTGAAATTTCATTTTTCATAAAGACCAAAATCTGATCTAAAATTTCTTCTTTTTTCATGCAAGTCGTCTATAAATTTTACAATATGTTGTGCTCAAATACACAGAAACTACACAACATGTAGTAATTTATCTTCTCTCTTACAAGGTGCACATGAAAAAATAACGCTGATTTTTGCCATTTTTCTTGGCAATTTTTTCTCTACTTTTCCGCTTCACGTTCACCGTTTTCAAAAAAGGTGTACATCGGTAAATATTGGTTTTGCAGCATATTTCTTAGTATGAAGTTCGCAACTTCCACATGCTACTGCGCGTGATTTTTTGAGTTTTTGCTAACTTCTCTCTTTGGGTACTAAAATCTTTTCTTGAAAGGTATAAGGTTATACTTTATAGTTTGCGGATTATTAAAACCATGAGGTAGAAAATGGACTACAAAAAACTAACCGAAAAAAAGAAAATTTTAGACAAGCACAGACCGTTTGACGCTGCGTTGGTAAAGAATTTAGAAGAATGGTTTCGAATTGAATTAACCTACACCAGTAACGCCATCGAAGGAAATACTTTGTCGCGCGCTGAAACTGCTTTGGTTGTAGAAAAAGGTTTAACAATTGGTGGCAAATCAATCATTGAGCATTTGGAAGCAACCAATCACGCCGCAGCTTTAGATTTTGTGAAAGAACAAATTAAACGAAAAACTTTTGATCTTCGCGAAAAAGACATTCTCAAAATTCACGAAATTATTTTAGATCGAATCGACAAAGAAAATGCCGGAATTTATCGCCGCGTTCCAGTTCGCATTTCTGGTTCTGCCGTTGTTTTGCCTAACCCAAGAAAGGTTCAAACTTTAATGGATGAGTTTTTTTCTTGGCTGGAAAATGAAAAGAAAATGCACGCAGTTGAGCTTGCTGCTGAAGCTCACTACCGCTTCGTGACAATTCACCCATTCATTGATGGAAACGGACGCACCGCGCGTTTGTTGATGAATATGATTTTGATGATGAAGGGATTTCCACCTGCAATCATCCGCAAAAATGATCGTTTGGCTTACATTAAATCTTTAGAAAAACCTCAGTTAGTTAATGGTGAAGGCGATTCAAAAAACGACTACTTTAAATTAATAGCTGCCGCAGTTGACCGTTCATTGAATATTTATCTCAAAGCAATTGATGGAGAAGTTGAAAAACCTGAAAGCGAAAAACTTCTAAAAATTGGTGAGCTTGCAAAAGCAACAAATCAAACAGTCCCAACAATTCGTCATTGGACAAAAGAAGGATTGTTGCAAGTTGCGGAAATTACAGAGTCTGGTTATCAAATGTATAGTGATGAAATGATTGAGATAGTAAAAAAAATTCAAGAAATGAAGGAAGAAAGATTAACTATAACTGAAATTAAGAAAAAACTCGTATGAATATTATTGAAAAAATTGAAATCGGTTACTTTCGTAGCTTTGGAGAAAAGAGTATAAAAATAGAAAACCTAAAAGATTTGAATATTTTTTCAGGTTCGAACGATGTAGGAAAATCAAATGTTCTAAAAGCATTAAATCTCTTTTTTAATGACGAGATAAATATCTGGGAAAAATTTGATATCGAGAAAGATCTTTCTTTTTGGCAAAAAGAGAGAAGCAAAAAAAATACGGAAGACAAAAAAATAAACAGAACTGAAAACGATTCGCATGTCGCTCAAAGAGATTTATTCGTCAAAATAAAAATTTTCTTTCGCAGGCCAAACGTTAGCAAAACTACTACTCCTGAAGAATTTTGGGTTTCAAAAAGATGGTATAGAAACGGTCGTTTCAAAATGGAGAACAACATTGAATTGGCCTACAAAAAGAAAAATGGCAAAAATCCTACTGCAAGAGAGCTAGCAGCTCAACAAGGACAGTTAACACAATTTTTAAAATCTATTAATTTTGAATATATTCCAGCAGTTAAAGACAGAGAGTTTTTTAAGCATTTATTCTCTAAACTACAAAAATCATTACTCGAAAGAGATAATAAATTTCAAAAATATTCAAAAGAAATAAATCAGAATATTGCTAGCACAACATCTGATTTATTTGAAGAATTTAAAGATAGAACTGGGGTTCAAGCTCAATTTGAAATCGCTGAAACATTGATTGATTTTTTTACTACCATTGGAGTTTCTACGGAAAGAGGAATTTCTTTATTTTCTCGCGGAGATGGAATTCAAGCTCGTTTTATTCCTGCAATACTTAATGAAATTTCGAAGGGAAGAAAGTATGTAATATGGGGTTTTGAAGAGCCTGAAAATTCTTACGAATATAGGAACGCCGAGAGCTTAGCAAATGATTTCCTTAAAATATATTCTAAGGAAAAACAGATATTCTTAACTAGCCATACAAAAGAATTTTTATCATTAATCAAAAATAATGAATCTAATGTTTCGTTACATCGAGTATATAAATCATCAAATAAAGGATCTCTGATCGAAACTTATAGCGGAGGATTTGATAGAGCTAAAATACAAAAAGATTTTTGGGAGGATATCTTAGAGAAAGATAGAACCTCAGAGCAAAAAGATACTCTGAACAAGATTTTTGAAGATATTGGATTCTTAGAAACAGATCAATACTTGATAGAAGATTTGCAGCATCAACTGAGAAATCAGCGTAAATTGTTAGATGCAACTGATTTATCGTTAGCAAAAAAAGAAGAAATAAACAGGAGTTTATCCAATAGAATTAAGAGCCTGATTCTAAGTGAAGAAGATTTAAAAAGAGAAATTGAAGAATATAAAAAACCAATGGTCTTTGTTGAGGACACACATCTTCACGTTTATCAGATTGCATGGCTGAAGTTAAATGAAAAAAGTTTTACGGAAGACTCTTTTTTGGAGACTTTTAAGAAAGAATGCCCATTCGTAATTTATTCCAAAAAATCAAAAACAGATTTGCGAAAATATTTAGATGAGATTGGAATTGATGAAAAAATTGGAAAAAAAATATGCGGTATTTTCGATTTTGACGGAGCTTATCATGCAGAGTTTAAGGGATTAAGTAAGGATAGATGGGGAGAAGAATGCGGCACTAAAAGCGACTGCTTAATTAGAAAAAGAAAAAATCATGAATGTTATTATGCTGTAATGATACCAGTTCCGACTAGTCGTGAGCTTTACGCTCAGGGTACTCAACACACTTATTTGATTATGGAACATTTATTTGAGGATGATTTTTTAACAAAAATTAACTGCCATGATGGATTCCATACTCCAGGCACATCGGAAATTACAAAAATCAAAAGAAAAGATGTTTTGTGGAAAGAACTTTTAGATAAAGAAAAAGATAATTTTAAAAATTTTAAACCTCTTTTTGATAAAATTTCTTTATTATTCCAACTATAGGTAGGACTTGATTTTGTAGGTATGTTCCATTGCTCAATTAGTCTAAATTATTAAAACTCTCGGTATGCGTCAACAAGATCAAGTATTCACCGCGAGTTCGTAGTAAATTATCTGCTATAGCATGCAAAAATTGTGAACTTTTCGATGAACATGATTCACCCCCTAAACTAGCGCCTCCGCGGCACATTAGAGAAAAGTGTGTAAAAGGATGGGTATGAACCGCCATAAAAAAGGGACTGACCTCAACGGGGTCGGTCCCTTTTTTATTGCGGAAAGAAATGTTAGAGTTCGAACTCTGAGTTCGACAATTTTTGTAATTTTTGTTAATGAGTGGAACGAATTTACAAAAATCTTAAAAATTGCAAGGGAGCGAAGCGAACGCCATCTCACCCCATCCGCCATAATTTTTTAGCCTCTTACCCCTACAGCCGTAAGGCTCCAGACCACTTTTCAAAATACCCACCGCATGAGATTCTAACTCTCGGTATGGATACCCCAAGCCGCTCCAGCACGATGTTCACCGAGAGAAAATTACAGCAAAAACGAAATTCGCATCACTTCCACAGGGAAACACATCCTTTTGCTAACTTATTTAGGCAAATCAGAGAAATTTTTTTCCCAGCTTTGCAGAAATTTTTGTCTCTGTTTCTCCGTTTCACGTTCACCGTTTTGACAGTTAAATTGCTTTGCAATAACTTGAGAGAAGTCACTACTAATAAACACACGTAGCCATGAAACTAACAACCTACAGCGACTTACATTTAGAGTTCGGAACCAACTTCAAACCTCCAGAAAATTCCGATGCTGACTTGATGATTCTTGCTGGTGACATCATAACTTTTAGAAATTTTAAACCTTTAAGCGATTTTTTATCTGACTGGAAAAAACCAGTTTTGTTTGTTGCTGGCAATCATGAGTATTACACACGAAGACCGATGACTGAAGGTGAAGACGCCTTCCAAAATTTTATCGCAACAAATCATTCAAATATAATTTGGCTAAATAATTCTGATTTTATTTTAGAAGATGTTCATTTTTTTGGCGGAACGATGTGGACTGATTTTGACGGCGCAAATCAAGATGCGATGAGAAATGCTATGGGTTCGATCAATGATTTTAGGCAGATTTTAAGCACTAGCAGACAGTTTTTACTTCCAAGCGATACGATCAAAATGCATTTAAATTTTAAAGAAAAATTAATCACTTGGTTGGAAAAAAATCATGACAAGAAAAGAGTTGTGATTTCGCATCACGCACCTGTCAAAAATCAAAATACGAAATATGGCAACAGCCTTTTGCAGTCAGCTTTTAATTCGTTAGATATGGTTGAGATTATTGAAAAATATCAGCCTGATTTGTGGGTTTATGGACATACTCATGAGTGTGATGATCAGATGATTGGAAAGACGAGAATTGTTTCGAATCAGTTGGGTTATCCGAATAACTATGGTTTTGAGTGTAGTGGATTTGATGAAAATGGAATATTTATAAAAATTTAGAATCGATTTACGGTAATAACTTGTAATGGCTCAAACTTGATCTGACACTCCGAATTTTCAGACAGTCAAATTTTGTTAAATTTGAGCTATTTGAATTCTTTTAGCATCATTACTTTCAGAAATTTCTTTTTTATCATTATCGCCAATA
>JACCDX010436709.1_pt1 | contig 13426 bp, 12 predicted proteins | sample 7449681 | NCBI WGS metagenome assembly JACCDX01 (sample SAMN15323450, study PRJNA562643) | freshwater metagenome | isolation source: river surface water | place: USA:Blue River Watershed | collected 2017-08-18
GTTCGTTGGTTTTGATTCTGGCGTTGACGGTTTAGTTCACGTTTCAGACATCTCAACTTCTGGCACTCCTGAAGAAGTTTTGAAAAAATTCAAAAAAGACGAAAAAATCAAAGTTATCGTTCTTGGCAGCAACTACGAGAAAGAAAGAATTTCTCTTGGTATCAAACAACTTGATAGCGCAGCCTTCAAAGAAGACCTTGATAAAATCGACAACGGCATGGTGGTTTCATGTGTAGTTGTGAATATCAAAAAAGACTTCTTAGAAGTTGAACTTGATAGCGGCTTGAAAGCTGTGATCAAAAGACTTGATTTGTCTAAAAATAAACAAGATCAAAAAACTGAGAAATATGAAGTTGGTGATCGTATCGAAGCTAAAGTTACTTTGTTCAACAAAGTTACTGGCAAACTTCTACTTTCAATCAAAGACATGGAAGCTGATGAGCACGAAGCTCACCTTTACTCAGGTAATGAAAGCGGCGGCACTACAATTGGCGATGCATTGAAAGCTGCAGCTGCTGAAAATGAAAAAAATGACGAATAATTAATCGTCGTTTGAGATTTATTGTTATATTGGCTTGGTCGGGGTTTTTAACCTCGACCGTAACGTTCAGTTCTTAGTTTAATTAAGATATGAACGTGTGGACGGGGTTTCAAACCCCGTCCAGCAACAGTTCCAGAATTATTATTATGAATATCTCCGACAATCTAGCCGCTCTGATCCACCTCAAAAACAAAGTCCATAAATGGAAAAACATTGCGATTTTATTCGCAGTTATTGCTTTCCTTTTCGGAATCAGGTTGATCTTTGGAAATGGTTTGTCTGGCGAGGTGTCGAATGTCGAAAACTATATTGCCACAATCAAAATTGATGGCGTAATCATGCAAGATGATTATCGCAGCGAAGTCTTAGAAAAAGTTGCCGAAGAAAAATCAATCAAAGCCGTAATCGTAAATATTGACAGTCCAGGTGGCGGAATTGTTGGCAGCGAAATTTTATTTGAAGAATTAAGAAATATTGCGGCACATAAACCAATCGTCGTGATTATGGGTTCAGTTGCTGCATCGGGCGGATATATGGTCGCTCTTGCTTCTGATTACATTATCGCCAGAAACGGCACTCTTACTGGTTCAATCGGTGTTATCATGGAATCTCCAGATGTTACTGAATTAGCAAATAAAGTTGGTGTTAAATTCCACAATTACAAATCTTCGCCACTTAAAGGCAGCCCTTCGCCATTCGAAAAATCTAATGCTGAAGTTGACGCAGCAATCAATTCATCGATCCAAGATAGTTATAAATTTTTCGCTGATTTGGTTCGCGAAAGAAGAGGCGACAAATTAGTGAAAGATACCAAACATGTTTTAGATGGTCGTGTTTTCACCGGAAAACAGGCTTTTGAAGTTGGATTGATTGATGAAATTGGTGGAAAGGAACAAGCAATTTTTTACTTAGAAAAATCACATAAAATTGATGTAAAAAATTTACCTCTGAAGCAAGTTGAAATCGAGAAACACGAGTCAAAGTTATTCGACAAATTTTTAGGAATTTTACCATTTTTTAATGGGGCGAATGCACTAAATTCTGGACATAAAATTATGGCAATATTGCCACTTTAGAAACCATTGTAAAACAGCGTCAATATTGACTTAGTAACATTTGGTAATTTTTGTTTGCTATTTAATTTACCCTATTTAAGTTGCCGCCCCACTTGAAGGGGCCAGCAAGGCTTTCATTTCTAAGGACTTCCCTACTTTTTTATCAATAATTAATCTTAATTTATGAGCAATAACGAGATCTTCGAAAGAGTTAAAAAAATCATCATTAACCATTTAGGTGCTGAAGAAGCAAAAGTTACTGAAAGTGCAAGCTTCATCGATGATTTAGGCGCAGACAGCTTAGACCAAGTTGAATTAGTAATGGCCTTCGAAGAAGAGTTCGGAATCGAAATTCCTGACGATGCTGCTGAGAAAATCACTACAGTATCAAGCGCTGTAAAATATATTTCTGAAAATATGTAATTTCCTTTCGGAATTTACGTAAAAGAAAAGGCTCTCGGGATTAATCTCGAGAGCCTTTTTTTATGCCTCCTTTGAAAAAGGAGGTGTCACGCTTTGTGTTATGGAGATTTAGGTGAGTTACGGGGCAATCTTGAAAAATTAAAACTACCCGTATCTCTAGTAAATCGCCCTCCGCCGCTATTGCGGCTCCTACCCCTTTTTCAGAGGGGGTAACATCCGCTCCAAGTATCTCGCTAACAAATCCACTTCAATATTCACCAAATCCCCAGCCTTTATATTCTTAAAGCTAGTATTCTCAATTGTATGGGGAATTAAATTCACACTGAACGAGTCTTTCGTCACTTCATTAATCGTCAGCGAGGTTCCGTTAATCGTGATCGAGCCTTTTGGTGCAACAAATTTCATCAGATCTTTTTGAGGTGTGAAAGTGAATTTATGCGACTCTTTAACTGCTTCAATTCCACTAATTTTTGCGCAACCATCAACATGTCCAGCAACCAGATGTCCACCAAGCTCATCGCCCATTCTTAGCGCGAATTCTAGATTAATTAAATCGCCAACTTGCCAGTTTTTTAATGTGGTTTTTTGCAGAGTTTCGTTGGAAGCCTGAAAAGAAAAAATATTTTTCGTACCCAATTTTTTCTTTGAAATTAACGTCAGGCAAATGCCGTTACAAGCAATAGAACAGCCAATCTCGAGCTTTCGCTTTAAAATCTTTCCAGTTGCAACCGTTAGTAATAAATCTTTTTTGCTGTTAGTTTTTAACGTTTCAACAATCCCTAAATTTGTAATTATTCCTGTAAACATTAGACAAATTTCCTGACTTCTTTTTTGATTTTATTAATCGCACTTTCTTCGATTTGGCGGATGCGTTCGCGCGAGACCTTATAGATCTGACTCAATTCTTCCAAAGTCAGCGGATTTTCCGACAATTGTCTTTTGAATAAAATATCCTTTTCGCGCTCATTTAGAGTTTTGAGTGCATTGTGAAAAGCTGTGGCCTGACGTGATTTTTCCTGATTTGAAATTGCGATCTGTTCTTGGCTATCCTCACTTGAAGCTAAATCGTGAATAACTTCCGCACCATCTTCTTCATCGCCAACAAAATTATTCAGCGAAGAATCGGGCTGCTGTAATCTTGAATCCATGTCGATCACTTCTTTTTGAGTGACATGTAATTCTTTGGCAATTTTGGCAATATTTTCTTCCGAGAGTCGATCATTGCCAGAATTAGATCCGATAATTCTTTGTTTGATTTTGCGTAAGTTAAAAAACAATTTTTTCTGCGCGGCTGTTGTGCCGATTTTAACTAAAGACCACGAGCGCAAAACGTATTCTTGAATGTAAGCGCGAATCCACCACATGGCGTAAGTTGAGAAACGAAATCCTTTATCGGGATCGAATTTTTTTACAGCTTGAACCAATCCAACATTGCCTTCAGCGACAATATCAAACATTGGTAATCCGTAATTTTTAAAACGGCGGGCAATTTTAACAACTAAACGTAAATGGCTTTGAATCAGCATTTTCGCGGCTTCTTTGTCGCCGGTTTTTTGGAATCTAACGCCATATTCATGTTCTTCTTCTGCTGTCAGAATCGGAAATTTTTGGATCTCTTTCAAATATTGCAAAAAGCCGGCATCACTAGATTTAGCAATTCTATCCGGTTTGGTGACTAAAGAGTTGGTCATTTTTGAATTTTGTAAAAAAGGGGAGAGAATAATCGCGCTATTAGTTAGTGATCGATGACCTTCAAGTCAAGATGTCGAAATTAAAATCCTGACACGGGAATTTTATATTTATTGGAGAGATATTTAAAGATGTCAGTGCGTTCGTTATTTTGTAATGGGCGGTTGTAAATGATTACTTCTGAAATCAAGCCGTTGAAGGAATAGCCGCCACTATGATCTGAGCCGATGGTAAGTCCGGTTAAAAAATTTGTTCCCGGACTAGTCGTAGCATCACCCGCCATATTTTTGGTATTATTGACGTAAGCTTTGGAAGATGAGCCGTTAAAATAAATTGCTAAAATATAATTTTGTTCAAGCGCGAAACTGGCAGGGTTCGCGCCAGTTGCGGTATTGCTCACCGATCCCAAATTAAAATAGACGCTATTTGTTGCGGCAATTCCTGTGGCGGAAGTCACAGAGCTATCGCCAGAATCAATAAAAATACGGCTATATCCTGAAGGCAAAGCTGACGGGCGACAAACTATAAAAATAGTGTTACGTGCCGAAGCGCCTTGATAGAAGCTGCTTAAGGAGATTTTGCCGCTGGCATCATTTGATGAAGAGGTTCCAGTGCCGCTAAATTTTAAACTAGCGAAATTGTTAATTCCTTTATCGGTGTAAGTTACAGCACTTGAGGCGGTTTTGGTCAGAGTGTTTTTTTTCAGAGTGATCGAAGCAGGGCTGATGTCGTACCAAGTGCTGATTTGCGCGTTATTATAGTTTTCTGAAGTTTTTAAACTATCGATCGCAGAAGTTTCGTACCATGCGACAAGTCCTTCAATGCTTGGTACTGTTGATTTAGCAGTAAGTGATCTGGCAGTGGTTAATCGCGAAGTTTTTATTAAAGAAGTCGCGCTTATGACGCCAGCTGCTAAAACGCCAATTACAATCAGCACTAATGACAATTCAACCATCGAGAAAGCTGTGTTCTTCTTCATTTTAAATTCCGGTTACAGAAATTTTATATTTGAAAGAGAGATATTTAAAAACATCACGTCTTTCCTGAATTTGCAGCGGGTGATCGTAAATAATAATTTCAGAAATTAAGCCAGTGAAAGCATTGCCGCCGCTTTTATTAGCGCCGATGGTCAGTCCGGTAAGAGAGTTTGATCCAGCGTCGATATTAGCATTTCCAGCGGAAGTTGCGGCATTGTTGACGTAAGCTTTGGAAGATGAACCATTAAGATAAGCAGCAACGATATAATCATTTCCAGCAACGAAGCTGGCTGAGTTTGAACCAGTTGCGGTGCTTACTGAAGATCCGGCATTAAGATTAACACTAGTGCTGGAAACTCCAATTGAAGCAGTGCTGCCGGCGGAATCAGAATCTAATAAAGTTATGCCTAAAGTTGCAGTTGGCTGTAAGACTATAAAAATCGTGGCTTGCGCTAAGGAGCCTTGGTAAAAATTTGTTAAATTCAAACTTCCAGAACCACTAAAATAAAGGGAGGGAAGGTCGTTAATTGCTTTGCTTTGGTAAGTTAAAGCGCTGGAAGCAGTGCGGCTTAAAATATTTTTCTGTCCCGTCGCCGTTCCCGGAGTTACATCATATCTTTGTGCAGCCATTGAAGCGGGGCTGATGTCGTACCAAGCGCTGATTTGTGAGCTGTCATTTGCTTCAGCGGCTTTTAAACTTTCTTTGAGAGAAGTTTCATACCAAGCCACAAGGCCTTTAATTTGAGGTACTGTCGATTTTACCGTGAATGATCGCGCGCTGCTTAGGGAAGCAGAACGAATCATTCCAGAACCGCCGATCACGCCGACAATCATCACACCAATAATCAATACGACTATTGCCATTTCAATTAGCGAAAAGGCGGTTCTGCGAGTTTTTTTCACTATTGCATCCAAGTTGTTACAGGATTTTTAGCAGCTTTAACATCGTCCAATCTTCTTCTTGGCGTGCCAACTGGATAGTTGTGGTATCTATCGCCGCGGCCTTCTTTGATTTCGTCAGCAACATAAATCATAGTGTTGATGAAATCGTCAATGGTTTCGCGAGTTTCTGTTTCAGTTGGCTCGATCAACATTGCGCCTTGCACAACAAGAGGGAAGAAAACTGTCATTGGGTGAATACCGTATTCTACCAAAGCTTTAGCGATGTCGAGAGTTGAAATTCCTTGAGCTTTTTGGAATTTGTCAGTCAACAAACATTCATGCATACAGTTGCCCTCAAAAGGAACGTGGTAACGATCTTTCAATTTTGCTAAAATGTAATTGGCAGAAAGAACAGAATCTTCGGCAACTTTTTGTAAACCGTCAGTACCGTGAGAAAGCATGTAAGTCAAAGCTCGAACATGCATTCCGAATTGACCGTTAAAGCCTTTAACTTTGCCGCAACTATTTTTTGGTGCGTGTAATTTGTAGATGTCACCAACTTTTTCAACATGTGGAGTTGGTAAAAATTCCGCCAATTCAGCACGAACTGCGATTGGTCCAGAACCTGGTCCGCCGCCACCGTGTGGAGTTGAGAAAGTTTTGTGTAAGTTGAAATGCATCACGTCAACACCGATGTCAGCAGGACGAACTTTGCCGACAATCGCGTTGTAGTTGGCGCCGTCGCAATAGAAATAAGCGCCAACTGAGTGAATTAAATCAGCGATTTCTTTAATATTTTTTTCGAATTTTCCGCAAGTATTCGGGTTGGTAATCATGGTTCCGGCAATTGTAGTGCCATGTTCTGCGATTAGTTTTTTGAACAAATCTAAGTCGATCAAACCATCTTTGTCAGAAGGAATAACTTTAATTTGAAAACCGCACATTGCTGCAGTTGCTGGGTTAGTACCGTGAGCTGAATCTGGAATCAAAACGATTTTACGAGTTGCAGCTTCGCCTTTTTTCTCGTGAGCTTTTTTAATTACTAACATTCCGGCGAATTCGCCTTGTGCACCAGCTGCTGGAGCAAGAGAAACTGCGCCCAAACCGGTTAGAGTTGCCAGCCAGTTTTGTAAATTAAACATCAATTCAAGAGCGCCTTGAACGGTAGACTGATCTTGCAAAGGATGAATGTCTGAAAGGCCCGGTAAGCGCGCCATTTTTTCATTCAAACGTGGATTATGTTTCATCGTGCAAGAACCAAGCGGGTAAAAACCAGCATCGATTGAATAATTTTGGTTCGACAAACGTACGAAGTGACGAATAACTTGTGGTTCGTTAACTTGTGGCAAGCCAATTGCAGCGCGAGATTTTTGTCCGGTACGAGTTGAAAAACTTTCAACTGCTGGAAGATCAACGCCACAAGCGCCTTCGCGTGATTGTTTAATTAGAAGTTCAGTCTCGTGGCTTAAGCCACCGATTTCTTTTGGAATGAAAGTCATTTTATTTTTTATTTTTGTTTTGTTGGTCTAGCAATTCGTAAAGGAAATCAGGAGCAAGATCTGCTTCATTTTCCCAAGACAAGGTGTCGTTTTCGATTTTAAAATTTTTAAAGTAGTTAATGTCTTGCAACGGTTCAAAAACTCCGCCTCGACCTTTTAATACTTTTGTTAGATCAATTTCTCCAGATTTGCCGTCGTCAAAAGCAATCCAGACTTTATATCCATCAATGTGTTTTGCATTCACCACAGATTCAAACATGGTTTATTCCAATGGTTCTATTTTATTTAAAGGCTTGTCCTTAACGGCCAATTCCCAATCTTGCATTAACTCTTCTTTGTGAAGGTCATACCAATCAAGCACTGCTCGCAAGGCTCTTTTTGGAAACTTTCCATTAACTATTCCAGACTCAATACAAATATCAATTTTGTACTCGCCATATTTGGCGTGAAAGTGTGGAGGGTTGTGTTCATTGTAATACATTGAGATTACAATCCCAAGAAAGCGGCTGATCTCTGGCATTTTTTGTGGTGTGTTTAAAATTTGGTAAAAAGGTAAAGCGTTAGTTCAGAATTTTCTCCAATTCAGTTGCGAAAGTTTCGATGTCGGCAGCGCTAGTTAATTCGCTTACTGCAACGATCATTTGATTTTTTTGAGCGAAGCCGCCGATGATGTTTTTGGCGAGTAATTTTTTATTTACTTCCGCGGCATCTTGCGAAAATTCAATTGTGAATTCATTGAAGAAACTTTGATTCACAACTTTTACGCCTTTCACTTTCGCCAATCTGTCAGCCAAATCGCAGGCTTTTTTGTGATTGATTAGAGCTAATTTTTTGAAACCGATTTCGCCAAGTAAAGAAGTGTGAATTGTGAAGGCAGTTGCACATAATCCTTGGTTTGAACAGATATTCGAAGTGGCTTTTTCGCGGCGAATATGTTGTTCGCGGGCGTTCAATGTAAGAACGTAACCATGTTTGCCATCAACGTCAGTTGTAGCGCCGCAGATTCTTCCAGGCATTTGACGAACGAATTCTTTTTTACAGGCGAAAAATCCTAAAAGTGGTCCGCCGAAATTTAAGCCAACTCCAAGTGAAGAAGCTTCGCCAACCACGATGTCAGCTTGTTTTGGAGCTTCAAGAAGTCCAAGTGACAAAATTTCGTTAGTTACAACAATCATTAGCGCGCCAGCAGCGTCGCATTTCGCGCGCACTTCGTCAAGATTTCCAACTTCGCCGTGGAAGTCGGGATATTGAACAATAACAGCAGCGCAGGTTTCGTCGATTACTGAAACGAATTTTGAATCGTTCAAATCAAGTGAAGTTTTAGTAACATCTAAATAGTCAGGATGAATATTGCCGATTGTCGCAATATTTCTGCGTCCCGATTTAATACGCATTGCCATCAAACAAGCTTCAGACATTGAAGTCGCGCCATCATACATCGAAGCGTTAGCAACTTCCATTCCAGTCAAAAGTGCGATGATGCTTTGGAATTGGAAGATTACGGCCAAAGTTCCTTGGGAAATTTCTGGCTGGTAAGGTGTGTAAGAAGTAAGGAATTCTGAGCGTTGAATAAGATGATCAACTGCTGAAGGAATGTGATGTTTATAACAACCAGCGCCTAAGAAAAATGGACCGGCAGAAGCAGCGCGATTTTTGTTAGCGTAAGATTTTAAAATGTTTTCCACTTCAAGTTCGCCCTGATGATTCGGCAAATTGGCAATTGGTTTTTTGAGCAAAAATTCTGACGGAACTGCGTCATAAAGTTGGTCAATTGAAGAGACGCCAATAGCGGCAAGCATCTCTTTCCGATCTTTCTCGGTCAAGGCTAGATAGCGCATTTGATTATAATTTGTATTTTAAAATGAAGGCTGTTTTGAAAAGCGCGCGCAATTTAGGTTCGAGCTAAAAAAAGTCAAATTAACAATTTTGTTAAGAATTCTAAAGTAGAATTATTTCGAAAGCGCAAAAAATATGGTCATTTAAAAAATATCAAAGAGCTTTGAGTAAATACTAAAAAAGACTAAATTTGTAAATTATAAAAAATGTCTAAAGACGTTTTAAACCTAAGGTTCTTAGCATTCCCACCGCAATTAGATATTCACGAAGCGAATGATCTGATGAAAAGCTTTTTGGAAGAAGTTGGTTCAACAGTTCAAAAAATCGGTCAGCAAGAAAGGCTCTTACAAGAAATTTCTGTAGCAGAAGCAGTAAGCCAGCTTCAAGAAGAAAAAGCGCACAACTTACAAAATTTAGAAAGATCTCTGAATTCAATATTAAAATTGATTGATCTTGGAGCTGATCCCAATTTAAGCACAGAAACATACAAAAGTACGGCATTGCATTTTGCTGCATATTTTAAGTCGCAAAGAATTTTTGACTCTTTATTGCAAAGTGGCGCCAATATTATTGCACGAGATGTTTACGGTGATACGCCAATAAAATATTGTAATCTTGAAACCATCGCGGGTAAACCGCATTTGAGCTTAGAAAAAGTTACCGAGAAAAATATTGTTTTGGATGAAGCAGGAGGAATCGCTGAAATATCGCGATCAGTTAGTGGCAGAATAGAAGATCGTTATCTGCATTTATTGCTGAGAAAATTTGGCAAAATCCCGCATCTCTACGAAAATAATCAGACGTTATTGCATTTTCTGATCAGTAAATCTCTGCCATTTTCGCTCATTTTTGCCTTGCAAATTTTTAGAGAAGATAGCGGTGTGATTGATCCCGCAATTTTGAACGCACAAGATTCCAACGGTAATACCCCACTGCATTTGGCCTTATTGCTTGAAGGAAAAGATCTCGGATTTTCGATTGCACGCTATTTGATTCACGAAGGTGCTGATTACAAAAATGTTAGAAATTCTTCTAACCAAAATTGCTTAGAAATTGCTCTATCTGATCCTGATGAGAGAATAAAAAATGAAATAATTAGTCGTGAATCCCGTCAAATAAGAGTTAATGACATAAGAACTGCGATTTTTCGTCTCGATTCATTTTTTAGCATGAATTATTTACTGGCGCAAAGAGGTCTCAAACTTAATTATTCTCAAACTATACAAGAATGTTGCGATCGTGAACAAGACAGATTGCTGTCAAGTTTAAGTGAAAAATCTTTAGCAAAAGTTGATGATTTTACCGCAGAAAATTATGCGATGAATTGGTGCTTAAGACGCGGATGTGATAATCTTCTTGGTTTCAAGAAAGATCTAATAGTAAGACATAATTCTCACAGTTATTTTCTAGATAATTTGGACTATCTGACCAATTTGATGGCAGAATTGGTAAAAAGAGGTGCAAGCACCCAGATGAAGGATCAGCTTGGAAATTCTCCAGTGCACTACGCTTGTTTTCTTAAGTTAGAAAATGCTTTGGAAATTTTTTTGGCACACGGCGCCAATATTGAAGATTTGAATCGTGAATATATTCCGGCGCGTTATTTTGGCGAGAATCAAACAGTGCAAAATCGCGTGGTTTTAAATCTTACACCAAGATTACCACAAGTTTCTCAGGTCAGAAAAGTTGCAGCAGAGAAAAAACCTAGCGCTGAAAGCTTAAAATCCACGGCTAAAGCTCAAGAGCCAGAATTAACCGTACAAGAAATTTGGTCGAATCATTTAAGAGATGCTCACAAGACGGCTTTTCTTGGTCATTCACAGAATTTAAGTTCAGCTTTTAGAAGAGATTTAGAGAGAATAATTGATGACCAAAATGAAGAAAATCAGGTTGATTTAGATTTAAAAATTTCGGGCAACAATTCTGCTTTAATGATTTTGACCAAGTTAGGATTTTTTGATCTAGCCCAGAAATTAATTGCCAAAGGAGCAGAAATTAATGCCAGAAATGACAAAGGAGATTCGGCTCTGAATTTAGCTTTTGCTAGCGGCAATAAAGATTTTATCACATTAATTTTCGCGGCACCAAATTTGCACTTTCAAAGTTTTGCCAATGATTTGGTCAAAGGAATTTCTTCGCGAGATTTCAAATTTGCTGGCGAAATTTTAAAGATTGAAGCTCTAGCAAAATTTGTGGCACAGGCTTCAGGTCAAGAACGTCAAGATCTTGTAAAAAATTTACGCTCAGTTTGTGCTCTAAAATTCAAAGGTAATTTTGAGAAAGTCAGAAAAGATTTTACAGAATTTGAAGCTAGAGTTGCAGCTGAAGCAAAAAAAATAACTGTTAAAGAAGTAAAAAAAGCAACGCCAGAAGAGTTAGAAAATAGGCTGATGCGCAAAGAAGAAAAAGAACGACGCCAAGTTGAAGAAGCTGAAAAAATAGCTTTGGCAGTACAAAGAGAAATTGAAGGATTTGAACGTGAAATAATGTCGCAAGAAGAGGCGTTCAAACGTTCATCTGATTTTTTTGAAGAATCAAAAAAAGTACAAAAAAGGCAAATGTCAGAGTTTTTGCAAAGTCCAGAAAAGATAAACGCTCTGAGGGATTTACCGCAATTTTTACAAGAAAAATTGCAGCCTTTATTTGATTCTCAGGCCACAATTTTTATTAAAGGAAGTACAGTTTATTACAAAAGTGATGCTGATCAAGTTTTGGACATCAAGCCAAGAGAACCAAGAATTCCTAGGGATTTAGATTTGGAAATTTTGATCGAAAGATTTGCTGAAAAATCTGACGCAGAAATCATCGATTTTGTCATAAATAATTTCGCTATCGTAATTACTAAAAAAGAGATTTTTCGTGGCAAAAATAACGACACTTTAACTGTTAGTGTCAAAGACGAGGAAAATAAAATTGATATTTCAATTTACGATTCTCGTCCAGAAATGCTGCAAATGCAGATGCCTTTTGATTGGGTTACTAGCAAAGAAAGGAAAATATCTTTTAGGCATCCCGATGGCGTTGCTGAATTGACCAGATCTCGAGGTTTAGAGAGTTTTTTGCGGCATGATTTTGACGATCGACAAGATTTTGTGATAAATCGTTCAGCCCGTTTTTTGACTTTGCGTTTGGCTTTTGCTCAAACAATCGGACAAATTAGCGACGAAGAAGTTGCTGGCGAAAAATTTAAAATCGACATTCTAAAAAAAGTTAGAAGAGATCTGATTTTAAAAGAATCAATTAGCGACGAAGCAGCCGATCAAACCTATTTTAGAATTAAGAAATTTATTTCCGATCGTGATCTAAATGAAGTTGAAAGCCGAGAATTTCTGAAAAATTTCCGCTACCTTCTTCCCCAAGCAATTTTTGCAGAAGGCAGTAAAATAAATTCTGAAAATAGGGCGATTTATTTAGGAATAACAAGGCTAGAAAATGATCTATCTCCAAGCTCAGTATTAGAAGCCGGAATGGCTAGCAATTTGCAGCAAGAATCACAAAAATTAGCCGTAATGTCTTCAAAAAAACAAGGCGCAGAAATATCAAAATTTTAACTATAAATTTACTAAATCGCGTGGATCAATTTTTTTATCGTAAATCGCGCGACCAACAATAGCACCGATTACGCCACTTTTTTCTAAAGTTTTTATTTTAAGAACATCATCAAGATTAGAAATTCCGCCGGAAGCAATTACAGGAATTTTTAGATTTTCTGCCAAGTTTTTTGTACCTTCAAAATCGGCGCCAGTTAAAGTTCCATCCCGTGAAATGTCGGTGTAAATAATTGCGACAGCGCCGCAATTTTCAAATTTTTTGGCTAATTCTAACACGGAAATTTCGGAAGTTTCAACCCAGCCTTCAGTTGCCACAAAGCCATTTTTAGCGTCGATTCCGATGACAATTTTTCCGGGAAATTTTTGGCAAGCTTCGCGAACTAATTCCGGATTTTTTGCGGCGATGGTGCCAAGAATTACGCGAGAAACTCCAAGTGCTAACCATTTTTCAATCGCCTCAATTGTGCGAATTCCGCCACCAAGTTGAGTAGGAATGTTTACCGATTTTAAAATGCTGCGTACTGATTCTTCATTGGCTGAAGCGCCAGCAATTGCGCCGTCTAAATCGACAATATGTAAAAATTTAAATCCGGCATTTTCGAATTCCAAAGCTTGCGCTGCGGGGTTGTCATTAAAGACTGTAGCCTGATTCATGTCACCTTTGAACAGACGAACACATTGGCCATTTTTAAGGTCGATTGCGGGGAAAATAATCATTTGGGAGAAATTTGAAAATGTGTTGAGATTTTTCAAAAACTAATCACACCTTTTTCAGGTTGCAATTTTTTTGACGTCGCCCTAAAAATCGTCCCGCTTGATTTCCTTCAAGCATCAATCTTACAACAGTTAGCAATTTTGGTGTCCTGTCGAGTCTTTGTTTTTAAAGACCGGCGGATTTTTGCTGCTGTTGCTTAAAAAACCAAAATCAAAATTAAAATGTCTAAAACAGAACTTCCTACTTTTACCATTAAAC
>JACCDX010668638.1_pt1 | contig 13425 bp, 11 predicted proteins | sample 7449681 | NCBI WGS metagenome assembly JACCDX01 (sample SAMN15323450, study PRJNA562643) | freshwater metagenome | isolation source: river surface water | place: USA:Blue River Watershed | collected 2017-08-18
AAGAACGAAACAAAACGCACAAACCTGGCGAGTTTGGGGGGGTGTGTTGTCCCGAGAAAAAAAAGAACAAGCGAGCGGGTGAACGGGCGAACGGATGAACGGGTGAACGGCGCACCGCTGGGGGGGCGGGGGAAGGCGGACGGCTGGGAACCCGGGCAAGTGGGTTTGGCGCCGCCAATCACAAATCAATTGTTTGTTGTGCGCAGCCCACCAGCCCAGCACACACCCTGCACTGAAAAAAACAAAGATGCCGTCTCGCTATAGATCCCAATACACGCAGTTGCTGCCCCGGACCAAGACGTTCATGCGGGACCAGTATGTCGCGACCCGTCGCATGATTGAGCGTGAAAACGACCGTTGCGGCGGGGTGTTGGCGGACGAGATGGGGTGTGGCAAGACGCTGGTCACGTCGATGGTGCTCCGGATGCGCCTCTTGCCTCGTACCTTGATCGTCGTGCCCTCGTCGTTGGTGAAGCAGTGGATCGACGCGTTGCAGGAAGTGTTCGCGTCCTCGCCCTCGGTCATGGTGCACGACGCCGCCGTGTCCCGAGACGACGCAGAGGTCGTGTTGTCGGAAGTCCGCCAACTGAGCCACCGAACACACATCGTGGTCACCACGTACGGGCGAGCCGTGGGCAGTGAGATTTTTCCGTCCACCAAACCTCCCCGCCGCAGACACCGAGGACCGTACCACAAAATCGCCTGGCACCGAGTCGTGTGTGACGAGGCACACGTGCTTCGCAACAGCAAGACGGCCCACTTCGAATCGATCGATGCGTTGATGAAATCCTCGCACACGGTTTTGCGCGGCGACCGAAACTTGCCGTCGGACCAGCGGTGCTGCGTGCGCTGGGTCCTCACTGGCACGCCGGTGCACAACAAACCCGCCGACGCCGTGTCGTTGCTCCGGCTGGTCGGCCGTGCCCCGACGCAGACCACCTTCCAGCACGTGCGAGCGGCTTTGCGCAAACATATGTTGCGTCGTCGCCTCGACAAGGCCAAACTGCCGCCATTGCATTGCGAAGACGTGGTCATCGTGCCCACCCAGGAAGAAATCGCCACCATGCTCGAAATCGCCCAGCTCATCCAGTCGCTCAACGTGCAGTCGGCCGAGAAAGTCCTAGAACTGCTCCAGAACGCCCAGCACAACCCCAACCTCCAGTGCGAAATCCCCCAATCGGTCGCGCTCGGCATGCGCCCGTGGGTCGGCAACATCCAGCACGTCATCGTCGCAATGCTCCGGCTCATGCAGTACACAGGGTGTCCAAACGCGTTGCGCAAACTGTCGTCCTCGCCCAACGAAGACGACGGGTTTTGCGACGGCAGCAAAGTCCGCGCGACGGTCGAGCACGCCTTGCGCTTGTTGCGAGAAACGAACCGTGGGGTCGTGGTGTTCGGGAGTTTCGTGGACCAGTTGCGTGCGGTGCAGGCCAAGCTCAACGCGTTGCCCGAGCCCGTGTCGAACGGCCTCTTCTACGGAGAACTCACCGCCGCCCAACGCAACGACCTCCTCGTGAATCAACATCCTCGCGTGCTGTTGATGCAAACGAGGTGCGGCAGTTGCGGCCTCAACTTGCAGGCGCATTACAGCAACGTCATCTTCATGGAGCGTTCTTGGAACCCGCAAGTGGACAACCAAGCCGTCGGACGCTGCTACCGCCTCGGACAGCGGTTCCCCGTGCACGTCGTGCACTTGGTCACCGCCAACGACCTCACCGTCGACCCCCAGTACGGACGACGCCTGTACGAGACGCAACAATCGCGGTTGGACGCGCTCGACCGTCGCGTGCGTCGCTTGGAACGCCACGCGAAGGGCGGACGATCGGGATACGCGTCCGACGGCGGCTTTGTGCGCGACAACGACGAATCCCCCGACGACCCCCTTCGCCAAGGATGGCACCAAGTGAGCGACCCCGAAGACGAAGACGAAGACGAAGACGACGAATGTCCCTACGTGAGTGGCGAGGTGTTGCTCGACATCGAGGACCGCACGCGTCGCCTGTCCAACGCCAAACGCGCCACGTCGTTGTCCTTGGATCAGTATTGCGCCACCGTGTGCCACAAGAAACAACGGTTGGCCGACAGTCTCGTAGACGACCCCTTGTAACTGCGTTAAACCCCCTATGTTCTCGTTTTCTGTGTCTATTTATCTATTCATACCGTAAGAACTCCATCCCGTCGTGTATTTTTTCTCGGTTACAATTAAAAAAAATCCTTACACGACACGACGATGACGACGACGACCAACCTACCCTACACACTCGTATATATTCTATCTTCCGCTAGCTTAGCCCAAAAAAGCGCCGGCGTGTAGCCACGCGAGCACGTCGAGTTTGTGTTCGGGGATCCATTGTTTGGCGGTGCCCCCGGCGTCGCGCCACGCGACGGTGTTTTTCTCGAAATCGTCGATGAGGACGCACGCTTGGCCGAGGCAATACTTGGGTTTGTCCTTGGACCGACACACGATCACGGGCACGTGCTCGCCCAAGTGGCGCTTGCACCACGCTCGTTTGTCGGCGGCGTGGCGTTCGAACCCGGCGGCCGGCGCGCCCGTCAGCACCACGGGGGAATACGGCTGGAGCGCGGACCACAGCTCGGCCATGTCGCTCGTCGGCGGCAAATGCTCGTAAAAATGGGGACATTTGTTGATCGCGGCCCACATGTAGCGGTCGGCGTGCGCGCACGACATCGACTGTTTGGCGTCGAACCCCAGCGCGGACACCCCGGCCTCGAAATCGGCCAAGACACCGTCGAGGTCGCAAAACACCCACGGACGACCGTCAAGCCACGAACACGGCTGCGCGCACTGCAATTGCTCCATGATCTCGCGCAACTGCGTTTCCTCGGGCGATGTGGGCGCGACCGCGCCCGAAGGCACGCCCACCGTCCACGACGGCACGTCGGGCGCCAACGGCCGGTCGAACAGGCGATCGCGCACGGTCTCCGGCCACCACGGCAAATGTTCCTCGCGCGTCCACAGCAATGCGTGCTTCGGGCACCGGCCGCGACGGTTGTGTTCGAGCGTCCACCGCTTCGACGCCGAGTCGAGCCCGTCGGTCGGGTACGCCGGCCGCGCAGACGAATGCGACGCCATCGGCACGAGCAACGACCACCAACACCCAGCAAACACCCAGACCGACCACAAGCGAACGAGGACCGTCGACGTCAACTTTTTTAAACGTGAACGAAAGCGAGAACGACGGAAAGCTAAGCTAAGCTACGCGACGCGAACAACCGCTCCCCCCCACGACGCACAGCCAAAAACAAATAACCTCCCCCAACGAGAACAAAAACAAAATAACCTCCCCCAACAAGAACAAAAACAAACAAACCAAACGACGAATAAAAAAATGGTGAAGTGAGCAATTGACCGTTCTCGAACGACAACAACGTTTATTAACGAATTTAACACATCCGCGCATCCATCTCGTCGTTCTTTTTTTCTTCTACTACTCCTTTTCCCGCTTCAAACTCGTCGTACGAGTGGTCGTCGTGATCTTTCTACGCCGTCTTCCTCTTCCTCGTCTTCCGCTTCTTCTTCCGCTTCTTCTTCCGCTTCTTCTTCCGCTTCTTCTTCCTCGTCTTCTTCCTCCTCCTCTTCTTCTTCTTCCTCGTCTTCTTCCTCTTCTTCTTCCTCCTCTTCTTCTTCTTCCTCGTCTTCTTCCTCTTCTTCCTCGTCTTGCGAATCCCAGAACCGGGCCTCCGGGGACATCCAGTACCGCGAGTCGAGGTTCGACGGGGCCACCAGTCTGTTCGGGTTGGCGCGCGGGGACATGCGCACCGACGTGTTCGTGCGCAGACACACGAGGATGCCGTACTGCAAGTAGCGAAACTGGTGGGGGGCCGACTCGTTGCCGGTGCGTTCAGCGAACGAGTCGTGGCGGACCAACGCGGCGTGGTTGGTGTCGGAGACGTAGTACGATTTCAGCCCGAGGTTGAAGGGATGGTCGTTGGCGACGGGCACGAGAACCTGATCCGATCCCTCGTACGCGTGCACGACGGGGTGCGTCAGACACACGCGGTGGTCGTCGGTGGCGCACGCGTACGATTTGTAGGTCGTCACGCGGATGGACAACGGGGACAGCGCGAGCGTCAAGTCCGGGTGCGCGAGCAACGCGTCGAACAACCGCCGGTCCGCAAGTTTCAGGTCCGCGTACGTCAACGCGGGTCTCGTGTACCGGTGGTGGCACGGGATCACGAGCGCGGACCGACGTTTGTGCTCGAGCATCGCCGCGTTGAACGCGCGGTTCGCGGACCACGCGTCGCCCGTGGCCTTGACCGGGCGCGGCGTCTCGGCGCGGAGACACGCGGCCGCGCACTCGACGATGACTTGCGCCGCGGCGACGTTGGTCCGCGTCGATTCGGACCTGCGGAAGTCCAGGTACGTGCCCTCTTCTTCGTAGTTCAGGACATCCTCGGGCAACAACCGCGGCACCGTCGGGTCGACCTCCCCCCGCTCGCGCTTCTTCTTCGTCGAGCACGAGGCTTCGTGTTCTCTTCCGTTCTCGTTTTCGTCTTCGTCGTTGCGTTCGTCGTCGACGTAGACGTCGAATTGCAGGACGGCGCGCGTGCCCTCGGTCACCGGAAGCAACCGGTGGAGCGCGTCGGTGTGGAAAGCCGTGAAGCGCAACACGCACGCGGGGTCGGTGTCGGGTTCGTCGCACACGTAGTCGCGGGGGTTGCGGGTGGCGCACACGGGGACGCCTTCGAAGGCCATGCCATGGTCGGCGGACACCTCGAATTGCCCACCTCGGTGGCGGCTTGGCACTTCGAGCAACAACGTGGCCAAGTGACGGTTGCCGTGCACAGTGTCGCGGTGCTCGGCAAAGTGTCCGCCGGTCCGGTACATCGCCAGCTTGTACAGCGTGGCGCGCACGCGCGACGCGTCGGGGAACAGCACGGCGCGGACGTGCGCTTCCAGGAGGCGCAGCAAGGGGTCGAGGCCGGACACGGTCAGGCGGTCCGCGGAAATGTCCCGGCCGTCGCGCACGGCGGGGTCGAAGCGGGTCTGGTCGCCGTCCCCGAAGCTCGACGGCGCGGCCTTCGACCACAGCGCGTCCACGTCGGGGCGAACGAGGGTGCCCGCGGGCACACCGTCGACGCGCAACGTCACGCTGTCCGGCGGCACGTACACTTGGCGCGTCGCCACCATCTGGAACACGCGTTGGTTGAGCGCCTCGATCAGCGCGCGTTCTTCGGGCAACGAGGTGTGGCGGTACGTGCCCACGACCGTCATCGGGGGACCGTGCTCGCACTGTTGCAGCAAGGGGTGCATGTTTGCGCGTTCTTGGCGGGGGATGTCGGTCATGTTTGTTGGGGAGGGGGGGGTTGGTGAGCAAATGAATTGTGTTTGTGTCGTTGTCTTCGTTTTTTTTTTCAATCGAGGCCGCCCCACAACACCCACAGCACGAAAATCAGCAAAGTGACCGCCAAGGCTTGTTCGGGGGTGACCGCGGGGGCTTGGGCCTGGGCCTGGGCTTGGGCTTGGGCCGGATGGTGGCCGGGCAATTGCTGGCGGTACATCGGCAACATTGGGGGGGGTGCGCGTTGGGTCGGATGAGATGATGGAGGGGAGGAGGGTGCGTCGCTTCTTTTAAATACGGATCGATCATCCGAGGTAAAAGTCGTCGCGCCGAGGACGCACGGTCTGTCGAGCGTACGCGCGCCACACGCGGTGCACGCCGTAGGCCACGGCCATTCCCACGGCGGCCCCCACGCCCACTTGCGCGCGCGTGTGGAAGCGGTCTTCGACGCGCTGCCAGCACGTGAGCGCCAACGAGGCCAAAAACACGCTTGTCCACGCCGTGCTGCGCAACGCGAGCGCGACGAACCCGCCGACAAACGCCGAGAGTTGCGCGTGGCCCGAAGGCATGCCGTAGCACTGGAACGGCAGGCCGTTGCGGTAAAAGTACGGGTGCGCGAGTTTCATCGACGTGTTCGTAAACGCCGGACGAGGTTGGCGAAACGTGCCTTTCAACACGATGTTCAGCGCGACCGACACCACCACCCCGACCCCCAAGAAAAACGCTGCGTCGCGCTTCGGCCACACCAACACCGCCGCCAACACCGTCAACCATATGGGCGCGGTCTCCCCCGCGCGTTTGGCCCACGAACCCGAAGGATCCGGCGCCATGGGTTGGAAAAAAAGAAGAAGAAGAAGAAGAAAGGAAGGGAAAGAAAAGAAAAGAAAAGAAAAGGACAGAGGAGTGGGAATGGAGTGGAAAGAAGGGTGGGAAAGAAAAAAGGAAAAAAAGGAAAAAAAAAGAAAAGAAAAAGTAAACAGGTTGATCGATTTCTCATGGAGTGCACAATTTTTATTTTTCCAACCCGAAAAATGCTCCGTCGCGTTTTCCGTTCCCATTTCCAGAATGCGACCGTCGTCGTCCGACACCTCGCCACGTCCTCGGTCAACAAGGCCTGCGACCGCTGTCGGTTTTTCGTGCCCAACCACCACTTGCCTGGAGGCGGCGCGTGTCAATTGACCAACCGTGTCGCCAGCCAAGAACGAGCCATGAAAGAGGTCGACCATCCTCGCTGGGGAACCGTACCCGCGTGCGGCAAAAACGCGCGGTTTTTCTCGCCCATCGTCGATGTCCACGTCCACCAACCGTGATTGTCGTTTGTCGCATCGCAAGTGTTGTTTTTTTCCCGTTTCGTCGTTTGTAAACCTTCCTCCCCGTTGGGGGGGTGGCGGAAGGTGTTAAAAAAAAGTCGTTCCTCCACGTTCTCTTCGTTTTCTTTCTTTTTCTTTTTTTCCTCTCCTCCCTTTTCTTTCTTTTTCCCCCCCTGTTTCTTTTTTTCCTTGTTCCTTGTTCCTCGTCCTCGTCATTCCACGGTTTCTTCTTCTCCTACTACTTCGTTTTCTCGTTTTTTCTTATTCTTCTTTTTCTTTTTCGTTTTCGTTTTCGTTTTCTTTTCCTTCTTCGTTTTGTTGTTCTTTTCGTTTGGCGTTGGCGGGGTCGCGCCCCCCGGCGATGCACGTCCATCGGTCTTCGAGGTTGGCGGCCCACGCGACCCACGGGGACGTTACGCGCATGAATCGGTCGAGGATGGGGTAATCCGCGGACCCGCGGTGCAGCACGCAGTCGGCGAGCGCGCAGGTCACGAACGTCGGCGCCGCGACAAACAGACAAGTGTAGTAGCGCACGGTGCGCATCGCTATCGCGCCCACGAACGCCGCCAACCGACGGGTGCGGGCCCACGCGGGGCGCGAGACGTTGACTGCGTCGACCGTGAACATGAAGATGAAGGACGAGATTCGTTGGCGGGGGGGTGTGCACCAACCGCCGTTTAAACGCGTCACCGAGGACATAGGACAATTTTTTTCCTCTTTTTTTGAAGACGCCTTTTTTTTCCGCCAACATCAACCTCGCCTCAGATCATGGTGTACGTGTGTCCCTCCGAGTACCCGAACGAGCGCGCCACGGACGAGATGCGCGCGCTCTGGGCAAAATGCCCGTACGCGTTGCAGCCGTTCCAACAATGGTCGGTCGAGGCGATCGTGCAGCACCGTCCGCTGTTGGTGTGCGCGCCGACGGGCAGCGGCAAGACGGTGGCGGGCGAAATGGCGGTGTGGCACCACGCGGTGAACCGCGGCAAGAAAGTGGTGTACACCACGCCGATCAAAGCGCTCTCCAACGAAAAATTCCACGCGTTCTCGGCCAAGTTTCCCGGCACGACGGTGGGCCTGCTCACCGGCGACATCAAGTGCAACCCGCACGCGCAAGTGCTGATCATGACCACGGAGATCTTGACCAACAAACTGCGGCAACACTGCGGCGGGCAATTGTCTTCTTCGTCGTCGTCGTCTCCGTCGTCGTTAAACCCCGTGCACGAATATTCCTTGCTGGAACTCGACGTCGACCGCGACCTCGCCTGCGTCGTGTTCGACGAAATCCACTACATCAACGACCCCGTGCGAGGGTCGGCCTGGGAGCAGTGCATCTTGGCGCTGCCCGACCACGTGCAGCGCGTGGGCCTGTCCGCGACGCTGGCTCGCCCCGAAGACTTTGCCGCGTGGTTCGAACGGCGCGGATCCACGTCCACGTCCCCGTCCACGTCCACGTCCGTCGGCGATCGAGACCACGGGAACGACGAAGCGTACTTGGCGCGGCGCCTCGACCGCGCCGTGCCGTTGGTGCACAGCATGTTCGCGACGATGTCCGCGTCGCTCTTCAAGCACGTGCGCAACAAGGAAAAACAGGCCGAGCTGCGCCAACTGCTCGACACGACGATCGAGCTGCAGCGCCCGGGGGGCGCCTTCGACGCCGCCGCGTGGACGCGCATGCAGGGGCTGTTCGCGACGGCGCACCAGGCGGGGGCCGCGTTTCCCTCGCGCGCGCACGTGCTCAACCAGGCCATGCTGCATTTACGAGAGACCGACCGCTTGCCCGCGCTCTGCTACGTGTTTTCCAGGCGTCAGCTCGAGGAATGCGCCGAGGAATTGTCGTGTTCGCTGCTCGCGTTCGACAGCAAGGTGCCGTACACGGTCGACCGCGAGTGCGAGACATTGTTGCGCGGCAAACTGGCCAACCACGCCGAGTACACCTCGCTGCCCGAGTACCAGCAGCTCGTGCGCTGGCTGCGCAAGGGCGTGGCCATCCACCACGCGGGCATGATGCCCGTGCTGCGCGAACTGGTCGAGCTGCTGTTCGCGCGGGGCGTCGTCCAGGTGCTGTTTTCCACCGAGACGATGAGCGTCGGCATCAACCTCCCCGTGAAGACCACCGTGTTCACCGGCGTCCACAAGTTCGACGGCACCGTGCGCCGCCGCCTGCTGCCCCACGAGTACACGCAGGCGGCGGGGCGCGCGGGCAGATTGGGCCTCGACCCGGTCGGCCACGTCGTCCACCTGGTCACCTTGTACCACGCCCACGAACGCGCGAGCAAAGCGCCCACCGCCGCCGACATGCGAGACATGCTGCACAACGTCCCCGACGAACTCGTCAGCAAATTCGCCATGAGCCCCGCGTTGCTCCTCACGAGCGACTCGGTGCACGCCGCCGCCGAGTGGCTGCGCCGCAGTTTCGGCGCGAAAGACGCCGCGGCCGCGGTTCGGCGCTTCACCGCCGAGCAACGGCGAGTGCGCGACGCGCTGCTGTCCCACGACGCCGACTTCGACGCACAAACCGCGTACAGTCCCGAGGACGAGGACGTCGCCGCGCGCGTAGTGCACTTGCACGACTCGTTGAGCGCGACGATGCGTCCGCGCGACCGTCGCCAAGTCCAGAGCATCCTCGCCAAACTTCAAACCGGACGCGCCGAACCGCTCGTGCCGTGGGCCACGCGCGTGTGCCGCCGGAAAGCGCTGGCCGCGGAGTTCCGCCTCGTATCTGCCCAGCTGCACCGCGCGCAACACCAGGCCGAGCTGGACGCGCGCGAGTGGCTGGACGCGTTGGTCGCCGCGGGGTTCGTGGTGCTGGACCCCGGAACCGAACCGGAAGGACGCTTTGCCAAGACGCGCATGGGGCGCGTGGCCGCGCTGCTCCGCGAAATGCCGCCGCTCGCCGGCGCGAGTGTGTATTGCGCACACCCCGCGCTGTTCGCAAAACTGTCCTCGTCCGCGCTGGCCGCCCTGTTCGGGTGCTGCACCAGTCTGCGCTCCTCCCTCGACTACGACCCCGTGCCGCAAACACAACACCGCGAAAAGGAACCGGACGAAGACCGAGGAGAAGGAGAAAAAGAGGAACAAGAGGAAGAAGAGGAACAAGAGGAAGAAGAGGTCGCGCGGGTGCGCGAAGCAGTACACGCGCTGGCGCGCGAGGCGGAGCGGTTCGGCGAAGCGTTCGAGTGGCAGACGCGCGCCGCGCAGCCCGTGCTCGACTGGTGCGCCGCACACACCGCCGACGAGTGCCGCGCGGTCCTCCAGAACCTCGCCGACGTCTCCACGGGTGAGTTCGTCAAACTGCTGCTCAAAATCAACGCGGTCGCCATGGAATGGGTGAGCGTCGCGGAGAGCGAGGGCGACCTCGACATGTTGCGCCGCCTGCAGGAAGTGCCCGCGCTCACCCTCAAGTTCGTCGCCACCAACCAGTCGCTCTACGTCTAGGCGAGCACGCGCACGACGAAGACCGACACGTTGTCCACCGACCCTTTGTCCAGCGCATAATTGGCGAGGTCGTCGGCCAGTCGCTGGGCCTGGCTAGTGCTGGCGGCCGCGTCGTTGCTGGTGGCGTTGCTGGTGGCGTTGCTGGTGGCGTTGCTGGTGCGCACGAACCAGCGCACTTGGTCGGCGGTGACAAAGTCCCAAAGTCCGTCGCACGCGAGCACGAGGAGGTCGCCGGGGACCAAGGCGCGTTCGTCGACGAACGGTTCGCACGAAATCATGCGCTCGAACATGGGTTTCTTGGGCGATTTGTACTCAAAGTCGCCGAACGAGCGAGAGACGGACAGTCCGTCGTTGATGCGGCCGCGCACCACGCGGCCGTTCGCGGCCTCGATGCGCGCCTTTTCCGCTGGGAAGTGCGGGCGGTGGGTTTGCGACGACACAAAGTCGTTGTCCGCATCCTCGTCGTCGTTGAACGGGATGCGCAAACACTCAGTGTCGCCCACGTTCGCGCACACCATCCGGCCGTCCGGGAACAGCAGCGCGGCCAGCGCAGTCGTCCCGCACGCGAAAAAGCGCGGTTCGTCGTCCCACATCTCGGTTTCGACGGCGACGCACGTTTCCCGCAGCGCGTCCGCGGGGCGCCCGGGCCAACTGGGCGTTGCCCGCAACGCGTCTCCCCACCGGCGACTCACGTGGATCGACGCGTCCGACCCGCCGTGGCCGTCGAAAATGCCCACCCCCAGCACACCGTCGCCCAACGTCGCGTCGTCGTGCCAATGCTCGTCTTCCATGCTGTCGCGAAACCCGCACACCCCGCACAACCCCACCTCGTAGCGCACCATGGTGGGAAACGAAAGAAAGGAAAGGAAAGGAAAGGAAAGAAAAGGAAAGAAAAGAGAGAAAGAATCCGTAGATGGGGGAGTGAAGTGAAGTGTGATCGAGGGTGTTTAAAAGGCGTGACGGGGTTGGTTACATTTTTTTACACGAAACGAAACGAAACGAACCCTTTACTTCTCGGTTGTGAGCAGCGTCGACTCCACGACCCAGTCGAGGTCTAACATTCGGTAATAATCGGAGAACGCGTGGGTGTTCTCGTCGTAAATCCGCAAACACGGCAATTCGAGCCGAGCGTACGCAAGGCCGCGTTCGATGTGCGCCGCGTACAGGTCATCTGCAATTCGGTTGTTGTGGGCGAGAACGCAGACGATCAAGTCTTCGTTCAAGTGCGTCTGCGGAGCGGTCACGCGTTTGGTGTTTTCCGTGAATTTGTGCATGGCAAGACGGTACTTGAGCTCGATTGCCTGGATCTCGAAGAAATGCTCGTTGAACTGTTCTGGCGTCATGTCGCGGCCGGCCAACCAAGGCGGTTGGACGACGACGCGGGGATTGGTGGTCGCAGGGGGCTTGCTCGCGTCGAACCGCGAATCGACCTCTTTTCCAGGTGGCAAGGGGCCAAGGGGATCGGCAGCAATGGAGGCGAACATTGGGATTGGGATTAAAATTGGGATTGGGATTGGGGGGGTTTGTTTTTTTCGTTGTTGTGCACAACTTTGGTTTGTTTGTGGTTTGTTTGTGGTTTGTGTGGCGAAGATGTTCCCGTTGGACGACTGGGACCTGCAACAACTGGGCGCGATGCGGCACTTGATCGCCCAGATGCGACGTTTGTCGCAACAACCCCGTAGGTCGTACGAAGGTGCGCGCGCCGAGCACGCCGAGGGCAGAGATGCGGTATGGACGGACAGATCGTGCGCTCGTCCACTCTGCAATACCTTTTGCGAGCAGACATCGATTTGACCCGTCCGTTGTACACCTTTGATTTCCCGCCTCTGGCGGTCAGTGTGGCGTACGCCGTGTACGACGTATGCTCGACGGCCAACAAGCACGTCGACGAGCGGCGGTTGGAGATCGCGATGCAGTTGCTCCACGAGGGCGCCAACCCCGACGAGACACATCCCCTTTCGGGCGGACTTGCCCATTTCATCTGGCACATCGTGGAAATATCGGCGACGAATCTGGACCGAGTGCGGTGGACAAACGTTGGCCGGCTGCTTTCGACGTTCGACCTCGGTCGCCGAGATGCGTCGGGGTCTTCCGCGATCGACTACATTCTTGGAAGCAACGTGTTCGAGTGGACGACCCTCTTGCGCACCCTGGACGATCGGGGCGTAGACATTCCTTGGACCGACGTGTCCGAGATTGTTATGTACTTCCTGCGTACATTCAGTCCGCGTACATACACGTACGTTTTCACGCGGCGTCTCGGCAACAACGTTTAAACAACAGAAACCTCGGAAAAAGTGAAACTGTGAAAAAAAAAGACGATTTGTGTTTTTTTGTCAATTTGTTAATTTGTTAATTTTGCCAAAGTGTTCGGTTGCTGAATTTTTGTTCTTGATTTTTTTTTGCGTTTGCTTTGATACTTTGTACACATGTTCGAGTTGTATTATGTGGGCGGATATGTGCGAGACACGTTGCTCGGGTACGTCAGCCACGACCGGGACATCGTCGCGGTCCCGCACGCGCCCCCGTCGGACGACGCAGTCTACGAGGACGTGGCGAAACAATTGATGGAGTGGTTGGTCGAGACGCGCGGTCTGCAGGTGTGTTTTTTCCACGAGCGCACCATGTGCATCCGCGGCAAACTCCGTGGCCAAATCGTCGACATCGTGCTCGCGCGCGCAGACAGATACGCGGACCCGACCACTCGCGTCCCCACGCTGCGGCTGGGCACGCTGTGCGACGATTTGCGGCGGCGAGACTTCACCGTGAACGCGCTGGCCGTGCGCGTCGACGACCCCATCGACCGAGCGCACGTCGTGGCCGCCGACCCCGCGCACCTACAAGACCTCGACGACCGCATTCTGCGCGTCCCCTCGGAAGACCCACTGTGCACCTTCACCGAGGACCCCTTGCGCGTGCTGCGCGCATTGCGGTTTGCAGTCACGAGGAACTGTCGGTGCGCGCCCGACGTCCAGGACGCCATGCGCGACCCTCGCGTCGTGGACCGCCTGTTCACCCCCTCGGTCGTGTCCAAAGACCGCGTGCGGGAAGAACTCACGACCATGTTCGACCACGACGTCCCCGCCACGATGCGTCTGTTGTGCGATGAGGACGTTCGGCAAGGCGGTCGCTGGCTCGAACGGTTGTTCGCAGACACACGATTCTTGCCATCCCACCGGCAACGACGATGAATCCGGTTCGCCGACTTTCTTTGAATTGCGAGGCTTTTTGATGCGAGGCTTTTTGATGCGAGGCTTTTTGGGAGAAGATGCGGCGCGTTTGCGGTTGTTGCGGTTGTTTTTGGCTGCAGGTGTGGACTTGGGTTCGGGTTCGGGTTGCAGTTCGGGTTGCAGTTCGGGTTGCAGTTCGGGTTGCAG
>JACCDX011231730.1_pt1 | contig 13422 bp, 11 predicted proteins | sample 7449681 | NCBI WGS metagenome assembly JACCDX01 (sample SAMN15323450, study PRJNA562643) | freshwater metagenome | isolation source: river surface water | place: USA:Blue River Watershed | collected 2017-08-18
CCCAGTGCTTCGCGGTACTGACGTGCCACGAGCTCCCGCAGCGCCCGCAAATCCTGGCGCTTGGCGTCAGCAGCGGCGGCAAGGCCGGTCAGCATCGCCGCAATGGATTCATCCGAACTTTGTGCGTTGAAGAACAGCGCCTGCGAATTGGATTGAGACAAGAAGGCGATGAACTTCTTGAAGTTGGGGCTACCCTCCGGATAGTCGTTGATGGCCACGACCGGCACCAGGTTCCTCGCCGCAAGAATCAAGCCATGCAGGTTCTCGCTGATGACGAGCCGGCACGCCGCCAACCCCTGCTCCAACGCGCGGAAGTTCGACGGCATCACCAGTTCGCAAGCGACACCCAAGGCTTGCAGATCTTCCTGGAAGGCAATCGCCGCCCACAGGTCGTACTTCCAACGCCTGGTCAGGAACAGGCGGACCGGCCAAGCCTGCCCACATTGATCCTGAAAGCGCCGGATGGCGCTTGCCGTGCGACGGCGAAACTCTGCGTGCTGGCTGGTGAACACAATGCCCAGGCCTTCGGGCTCGTCCACCGGCGGCAGCCAGTTGCCCAGCGCAATGTCGGGCACCACGCTGACCCGGTCGCTCCATTGCTGAGCTTCCGCCAGCGAGAACTCGTCGCGCACGGTGATCAGCTGTGCCTTGCGGAAGCAGGCCTCAATCGACGCCCGCAGGCTGCCTGAGAAGCGCCCGATCGTGGGCCCCAGAATGATGCTGGGCACGTTGGCTCGTGCGGCCATGCCCAGCTCTTCCACCTGAGCGCGCGTCTTGTTCAGCCACTTTTCGTTGAAGTAGCCGCCCCCCGACATCACGAACAGATCAGCTGTAGCCACCTCGTTGGCAAGGGGCTGAACTGCCGCGCCAGCGCTGGCATGCTTGAACCAGGCCAGCGTTTCCGTCAGCGCGAACTTTGCCTTCACCCAGGCCTTGCGGTGTGGGCCGTAGTCCTGATTCATGGCCGGACGGAACACCTCGCAACCACCTGCATCGGTCAGGGCATGCAGGCCGTGTCGCAACGTCACGCGCTCGGCAGCATGGATGGCCGAATCGCGGAGGTCATAGGTGAGCACCACGCATTCAGAGCCCGGGAATTGCATCTGCAATTGACGGATCGTGGAGTCAAGGATGGCGTCGTCGCCAAGATTCCCGTACCCCCAGCCACCACTGACAACAATCTTCATTTACTTCCCCGTTTTCAAGAGATACGCCATCGCGGCAACGATGCCAACAAGTGCCGCGAGACTGATGCCGTCCCTCAGCCCCCAGGGCCCGCTGCGCAAGCGCACCGCAAACCAGACCAGCAGCACGAGCGCCGCAACCACACTGGCGGAGGCGACGGCGGTCACGCCGAATGCGGGCATGAGCGGCCAGGCCGTCAGCACCAACACACCGAGTGACACGACACCGGCGACCGTCCGGCCTGACTGGAAGCCACGTGCTGTCAGCAGCACGCCAAGCGCCATGGCGATAAAGCGCGCGAGCAGATAGAGCCCAAAGATGGGAAACAACACAAACGCCGGCGCGAAGCGCTCGCCGAAGACGGCAGCCAGCAGCCAGGTGGGTGACAGGAACAGCGCTGCAAAACATGCCAGTCCACATCCCGTCATCAGCCACAGCAGTTGACGCTCATGCCGGGCAAAGTCGGCCGGCCGATCCAGCAGCCCCGACAGCTTGGGGAGAAACACGTTGGCGATGATGGGACCGAGGTTCTCCACCGCACGAACGAGGTTCATGCCAACCTGATACAGGCCCAGCGGCGCGGCGCCGAGGAAGGTGGAGATGAGAAAGACGTCTGCATAGCCTCGCACGGTGACAAGCCCGGCGTCCGCGGCGTACATGACCGAGTGGCGGATGTGCCGGATGCCACCAGCCCAGCTGCCAAGGCCCACCAAGGCTCGGCCAACTCCTGGAAAGGCACTCCGGAAGCTGATGAGGCTGAACAGCAGGTAGACGGAGCGGGAAACGAGAAAGGCGGCGGCCACCGCGGTCCAGTGCGGCCACGCCAGGGCGACCGGCACAACGATGGCCACATGGACCACTGACGACGCGACGACGTTGCGCGTTTCCAGGCTGAACTTCTGGATGCCGCGAAAACAGACATTCAGGAAGTCGGCGAGCGTCACGACCAGCGCCATCAGGCACAGCGCCAGGAAACCGCCTGCCCCACCCGCCGGCGCCCATCCGCCCGCCCAGGCCACCAGCACGGCACCGAGAAACAGCAGGCTGAGCAAAGCCTTGGCCTGCAGCACGCGAGCCAGCACCAGAACGGGCGGCTCCAGGTCGCGCCCCAATTCGCGCATCACGTAGGTGGAATGGCCGAACTCCACCATCAAGGCCAGCACCATGGCGAGCGACAGTGCCAGCACGAAGTGACCGAACTCCTGGGGCCCGAGGCTGCGGGCGATGAAGACCATCAGCACGGCACCGCTGAGGAGTCGAGCCAGGGTGGCTCCGGCCATGAAGGCAAGGCTGCGCAGCATCGAGGTCCCTGTGCCGCCTTGGGTCAGCGCCGGCCGGCCAGCAAGCGCCGGTAGACGTCAGCCGTAGACGCCGCGACCTTACGCCAGTCGTAGCGATCCAGCACCTGCTGCGTGCTCACGCTGCCCTCCACACGGCCTGTGGTTGCGGCCAGGGTCAACTTGCGCGCCAGCTCTTCACGGTTGCCGAGTTCGAAGTAGGCCTCTTTGGCCAGACCCACCTCGAGATTGGCGGGAATGGCGCTGGCCAGCGCTGGCAGGCCGTAGCTCAACGCCTCCAGCAAGGCGATGGGCAGGCCCTCGTGCGAGGACGGGAGCACGAACACCCCGGCGTGCGCATACAGCTCGCGCAGTGCCAGGCCGGTTCTGAAGCCGGCCATGACGATGCGGTCCGACTGGGCAGCCAGCGCCCGGACCTCGTTCACGTAACTGGATTCGTGGTCGGCGGCACCAGCCAGCACCAGCTTCCAGCCCGGCATGTCGGCTGCCAGGAACGCCTGCATGAGATCCAGGTGCCGCTTCTCCGGCACCAGCCGGCTGACCAGCAGCACATAACGGCGTGGCATGAGGCCCAATTCGTCCAGGCAGCCAAGGCTGGTGGGAATGTCCGGCGCGACCACACCGTTCGGAATGATCGTGGCCTCGACGCCATGCTTGGCGCGAACGAGCTCGAAGATCGTGCGGCTGATGACGATCTGCCCCTGCGACCATCGCATGCCGAAGCGCTCGCCCAGGCGCAGCACGAGGCGGGCGAAACCGCCCCACTTCTGCCGGTCGTAGTCCGGGCCATGGTGGGTGACCACCACCTTGAGGCCCAGGAGGCGCGCCAACGGCGTGACGAACGCGGGCCCGATGGCCTGGATGTGCACGATGTCCGGCCGGGTCACGGCCGCGCGCAGGACAGCGAGCGCGGAATGGATCATGGGCTCCAGGCCGTTCTTGCGGGGCGACCACACCGGTGTGAGCCGCACACCGCGCCAGTCGCGACCCACGGTGGGTGGGTGATAGGGCTTGCGGGTGACGACCTCGACATCCCACCCCTGATCGACGAGGTGCGGGCAGAGGTTCTCGGCATGCGTCTCCACGCCGCCCTGCACGCCAGGAAAACCACGCAGGCCGAGCATCAGGACTCGCGGCCTTGCTGTGACGGATTGCAGGGGACGACTCATGATTCGAGGACCCCTTGCACGTCAGCCCCGAGCCGCTTCCACGCATAGTCCTTTTCGAGCAGCGCACGGCCCGCGCGCCCCATGCGCGCCGCCAGTTCAGGCTGGTCAAGCAGTTGCAGCACGCCGCCGGACATGGCGTCGATGTCGTTGGGAGCAAAGACGAGGCCCGTCTGCTGCGGCTCGACGAGGCCGCGATAGAACAGGAAGTCAAAGACGACAGCCGGCAACTGCATAGCCATGGCTTCAAGGCAGGTGCCCGGCAGGCCTTCGTAGTAGGAAGTGGAGGCGTAGACGTGGCTGCGTGCGTAGTACCGCACCATCTCCGAGAAGGGCACCTTGCCGGTCATGCGCACCGAATCCCCCAGGCCGGCCAGTTGCTCGCGAACCCATGCGTCGTCTTCGCCAAAACCGACGATGCAGATGCGCAGGCCCGGCCGCTTCTCCAGCAAGCGCTTGCACAGCGCCACCATCGGCACGCTGCCCTTGCGCTTTTCGATGCGCCCGGAGAACAGCACGTCGATGTCTTTCTCCACCGAGGCATCGGGCTGGAACTTCACCGTATCCGCGCCGTTCGGAATGACGGCAATCGGGCCCGAATAGCCGTACTGGAGCACCTCCTGCCGCCCCTGCTCGGTCAGCGCGATGACCTTGGAGGTGCGCGCAAAGATGCGGCGCTCCATCCACATCTTGATCGCCAGCGAGGTGGCACCCCATTGCCCCTCGAAGCGGCGAGGCTCATAAAACCGCCCCGACATGCCCAGATAGGTGGTGTGGGCCGTCAGTACCAGCGGGATCTCCTTGGGCAGGAAGAGCCCCGGAATCAGCGGTGGCCAATGGAAGTTCACGCAGTGCACGGGTGACCGGCGATGAATCTCCAGGATCGTCTTGCGCGCCGCCAGGCCCCAGCGGGTCAGGCTGAGCCTATCGTTGACCAGCGGAATGTCGATGATGTCCACGCCCGCGTAGCTGCGCGGCGCCTTGTGCTCGTCGCCGGTGATCAGGGTGACGGGCATGTGCGCAGCAGGCAGGTTTGACAGGTAGGAGTCCAGGTACCTGGCAATCCCGTGGACGCCATAGAACTGCGGGTTGACGACAACAATCATGATGGTCTCGTTGCAGAAGCGAATGGATCGGCGCGATCCACGGGCGGCTCAGTGGCCACGCCGCTGGTGCAGGAACTGCGCGTACTGTCCGGCGATGGATGGCCAGGTGAACGTCTCCGACACCGCCAACGTTCGGGCCGCAAGATCCTTGGATGCCTGAGCAGCGATGACGCCGTCACAAAGCGCCGCCGCCAGATCGGCATGCGGGATAGGCAGGCCAGGCCAGTGCTTGAGTGATTCCACGAAATCACCGATTTCGGTACAGACCACGGGTCGCTTGAACGCCATGGCCAGCTTCATCACGCCGCTGGTGGTGCCCTCAAGATAAGGCAACGCGACAAGGTCGCAAGCAGCGAAGTACTTCTGCACATCCTCGTGAGCGATGCGCCCCTCGTGGACAACGAGGCCACCACGCTCACGCGCGCGCTGCAGCGCGGCCTCGACGGCAGGACGGCCGTCCGACTTGCCGGCGATGACCATCTGCACGCCGGGCGCCCGGGTGCGCAGCAACTCGGCGGCCTCGACGAACTCGACCAGCCCCTTGCGCTCGTCCAGATGGCCGAAGAACAGGACGACGTAAGCGTCCTTGCGCAGATCGGGCAGCAGCGCACGAGCCTGATCCCGCTGCAGATTCAGGGTATTGAAGATGTCGTAGATGCCGTGCGGAACCACCAGTGCCGCACGATTGACGCCCATCTCGCGAAGCCCTTGCAACTGGGCCTCGGAATGGACGATCAGCCCGTCAAAGCTGGAATAGAAGCGTCGCAGCAGGCTGCGGCTCCAGGGCTTGGGATAGTGTGGCAGCAGGTCATGCACCGTCAGCGCGACGGTGATGCCCAGGCTGCGGAAGAACAGCACCCACGGAAGCTCGAAGGCCGGGTACTTGAGCCAGCTTTGCAGCAGCAGCACATCGGGGCGGGTTCGCACCACATGCCATACAAACCGCCAGAAATCGACGGGGAAGTGCCGCGTTCGCCGGAACAGCTGCGTCACCGGGTACGCCGGCTTGTACTTCTCGCGGTCAAAGCTCTGCGCCGTGACCAATTCAACCTGCGCGTGCCGCCGCAGCTCGTTGCACAACGACGCTGAATAGTCCGTCAAGCCGGAGTCACCGGTGAAAGACACCACCATGATGCGCGGCTGCACCGCATCGACTGCACTCAATTGAACGCTCCCTTGCGCCGGCCCGTCTCGCCGGATGCCGCCGCGAGAACGGCTTTGGCAGTGATCACCGCATGCCGTCGTTCTCCCATCAGCAAGAACCGGAACAACTCACGGCAAACCCTCAACAGCGCGATCCCCAGCAGCCAGGGCCGATGCCGGCCATAAAACCGCAGCAGTCCGCGCGTCATGTAGTACTGGGAAAGCAACGACCGTACCTGTCGGCTGGACGTACCGATCGATCCCCCCTCTTTATGGCGAACGATGCTGTCCGGTGCAATGGCGGTTGCCCAGCGACCGCGGGCCCGCATAGCCCAATCAATTTCCTCGAAGTACAGGAAATTGGCCTCGTCCATCAGACCCACGTCGTCGAGAAACGCGCGCGAAACCAGCATGGACGCACCTGCGATGTAAGTGGGCTGAGCAGCACCCAAATCAGCGACGCGGGGGTCGTTCACACGCAAGCCTTCGCCAAGTTGATGACCCATGGCGCGCCACAGCTGGTATTGCACGCCGCCAACTGCCTGCACGACATCAGGTGTGTCGTGGTAGCAGAGCAAGGACCCGACCATGCCAATCTGCGGCCCGCTGTTCAGCCGTCGCTCCAGGGCTCCGAGAGCATCCGCATCCACCTCGGTGTCGTTGTTCAGCAACCAGCAGGCCTCCGTCGGCCACCGCAGCGCATGCCGCAACCCGAAGTTGTTGCCCGAGGCAAAACCGCCATTGGTCGGCGCGCGTATCAGCAGCACATCCCGGTGCGCCAGCGGTGATGGCTGCGCCACATCACCATCAACGGTGCCCCGCCACTGCAGGCGGGCCGAGACACGAAGCCAGGCTTCTAGCTCGGCCACGGAGGAGTCCTGCGAATCGTTGTCGACCACGATCACGCAGAACGACTCGTGTGACAGTTCCTGCACACTGGCGAGGCAGGCGATCGTGTCGCGCCAACCTCTCCAGTTCAAGATGACGATCGCAAAACGTGCAGCAGACACCATCAAACCTTGCCTCTGCGCAGTGCTTCGCATTGAGCCAACGCGACGCCCGCAAACAGGAAAATGAAACTCAGGTTGAAAGGCATCCACAGGATGATCCGCGTGGCCAGCACGGCCAGCATGGATCCAGTGACTGCCGCCAGAAACGGTGCGGCCTTCCCCGCGCCTTCCGTGACGGCCATGAAGCACCGCCAGGCGGGGTACAGGAAGATCGCAATGAACAGAATCAGCGACGGAACGCCGCTTTCCAGCGTCACGGCCAGCAGATAGTTGTCGAGCGTCACGAGGTCATCGCGGACCCGCAGCCCCGCGATGGAAGCTCCAGTACCCGGCCCCTCGCCAAAGAAAGGGCTGCTGGCAATGACCGGCAGGCCCGTCTTCAACATCACGAGCCGCCCCTCGGAGCTGGCTTGATCGGCAAACGAATTGCCCTTGGCGATGTACGGCAGAACGATCAACGCGCCTGACAGGGTCAGCCCCCCCAGCAGCATGATCGCGAGACGCCGGGCGAACACCATGCTGGAAAGGGACTTTCCGATCTGCGCACCGAAAACACGTAGCACGACAACCGCACCAATGCCGGCCACCAGCGAGATGTAGCTGCTGCGCGACCCAGACAGATACGCGGACACCAGCGCACCCAGGAAAGCAGCGGCGGCCACCAATCTGAGAAAAGTGGATCGGCCGGGCCAGACGACATACGCCACGGCAAAACAGGCCGCGACAGAAGCAAACTCGGCGAGCAACAGCGGGTGTTCGAAAGTCCCCTGGGCGCGGAATTGGCCGTCGCGGATACGGGAGCTGCCCATGGAGTTGACGATCGATGAGAACTCGTCATTCCGAGGGGCCAGCGACACCAGGATGTTCTTGCCAATCACCCGCTCCACACAGGCATACAACGCGATGACGATCATCAGGTACAGCAACACGGTGTGCTGCCTATCGCGCATGCGGTCAGACGAAAAGAAAAGGTAGCCCAGGAAATAGAACGCGTAGTAGTAGAAGACTTCCCAGATCACCTGCACCAGAGAAAACATGGGCGCGGGCGACGAAAAGCAGGACGCGAAACGCCAGAAGCCATACAGCCCCACCAGCCACGCGCCCACTCTCAACACACCACTTGCACCCTGGAACCGGGCCATCACTTCACGTCGGGAGACGAACAGGTAGATCGCCACCAGCAGCGTGCCACCGACCACGATGCGGCGCCCGTCGATGGCCGGCAAGCCGCCCGACTTCACAAGCAGGAAGCTCGGCCAGAAGGCCAATGCAGCGAGCAGCAAAGTGACCCATTTACCCAGGAATCCGTCGCTCAATGGGCGTGAGGTGCGGGCCAACGCGCCAATGATGAGCGCCGTTACCAGCAGGAAAACAGCAGACACCTTCGCAATGAATTCCGGCGCCAGCGCCAAAACTGCGCCCAATAGCAACAGGAACACGCCCCCCCCGAGGATCAAGACCCCGGAAATTGCGTACTCACCCATCGTCTTGCGCCGAGGTGCACGCCAGACACCCATGTCAATTCACTCCAAAGTTGATCCGAGCGCCCCGTCGGGCCAATATGCCCGTAGACAGCGCGAATGGGATGCCGTCAGGCCGTGCCTGGCTTTCCAGCAAGCCTCGCCCTCAGAGGCAAGGGCAAGGTAACGAGCAATGTTTCGGCAAAGGCCTGTTGAACCGCGAACTCTGCTTGCGTTTCTCGACCAATCGTCGAAACCCTAAATAGCAGACCGTCAGGGATCAAGCCCGAAAAGCCATAGCGCATTTCAACCAGCTTCTTGGCCACGCCACCACGCACGGCGACATCGCCAATCACCGTCCAGTAGGTAACGGGTTCGTAGCGCTGACCACCTAGCACTGTCTCCAGCCTCCGGGCGGGAACGCTGCTACCCGCCAGCGAGAGTTCGACGGGTCGGTTGGAGCGAAGCTGAAAACCCTGCGCCGGATAGCAGACCTCGGGGTAATGCAACTGCATGCCATCCCGCTGGTCGTTGCCATACGCAATGGACAGCATCACTCGCTGACCAACGCTGTTCACGTAGGTCCTTGTGAGGATCTGGGTATAGATCTGCTTGAGCAAAGCGTCCTGCTGGGGATTGACCAACGCTGCACCAGCAGATGAATCCACACGCCAGTCACCGAACTGCTTGGGGATCTGCGTCTCCAGTTCCAACTCGCCGTGTTGCGTCGCCAAGGGGCGCGTCGGCGTGAGTTGCCAGGCTGCCAGCGCTGCCCCACCCATCAACAAAGCCGCCAACGCAGCTCGGCGGGTTTGCAAAGACGTCGGGTTGTCCACGTTCGATGCCGCTTCGATCATGAAGTCTCCCGAATTGCAGGGTGACGACGAGTACCGACACGAAGCAAGCCATCCGTCGCGATGATCAGCAGGAGCGCGCTGAGGAACAGCACCATGCCGGCAAACCCGTGCAGGAAGCCCTGCCCTGCCTCATCGCCGAAGTAGAAGGTGATCAACGTCAGCGCGCACACGCGAATGACGTTGGCCGTGAAGCTGATGGGCACGATGAGGATGGCCAGAGCGACGTTGCGGAACAGGGACGAATGCCGCACGAGGTTCAGGTACAGCAGCCCCAATGCCTCCAGCGTGAACAGCGTGTGCAGGCCAGCGCACGCGTCGGCCACCATCAATTGGTACGGCCCGATTTGCAGGATGACGCCACTGCGGCTGATTGGATAACCGACGCTGTGCAGCAGGTTCTCGGCCACGTAAGAGACGGCCATCTTCATGGGCTGCGTCAGGGCGTCCACCACCGCACCGGGCAGCGGGATCATGAACAGCATGAAGAAGATCGCGAAAGCGATGGCCCGCAGTTGTGCCGGGCCGCGCAGCAACAACATCAAGCCGGTCACGACAAGGATGGCTGAGCCCACTTCGAACAGCCAGATGCCCTGCGATCTGCCCAGCGAATAAAGGACCGCCGCCAACAGCAACAGCGGCCAAGCCACCAGCGGCCGGGGCGACGAGGCACGCGTGTCCATGACCTCTGGCCAGCGCCGGTAGATCAACCAGATGCTGATGCCCAGCACGATGGGCCCGTGCCCCTGTGCATCTGACGCCCAGATGGAGCCAAACAGGCTGATCAGCGTGGGGACATAGAGCAGCAGCAGGCCGGCTGCCGCGATCCACCACGGCACCAGCGCGCCCCGACTGTCGCGACCTGCCATCATTCGAGCCCCCAGCACGAACACATCAGTGCTCGTTGATCACCACGCCGGCAAGCTCGGTCGGCGTGTTGCCGAGCAGCCTGACCAGCTTTTGCAGGGCGGCCACGCGGGTCTCGCCCTTGCGGGCCAACGCGAGCGCGGCGCCGCAACGTGCGGCGATCACCGCGCAGTCGGCGCCGTGCGATGCGGCCGGCGTGTCGACGATGACGTGATCGAACTTGCTCATCAACTCACGCATCAGGAGCGCAAAGGCGGGCCGCTCCACCAGCTCGGTCGGGTTGGGCGGCAAGGTGCCCACCGGCATGACGAACAGACTGGGCAGGTCACGCACCGGCCGGATGACGTTTTTCTCCGCTCGACCGGACAGGATGCCCGAGAGGCCCGCACCATCGCCCAGCCCGAACACCTCGTGCTGCCGAGGTCCGCGCATGTCAGCATCGACAAGCAGCGTCCGCCCACCCAGCTGGCTGAAGGCGATGGCGAGGTTGGCTGCGAAGAAGGTCTTGCCGTCGCCATCATTCGGGCTGATGACGGCCAGCGCCTTGCGAGGCCCGTCCGCCGAATACAGCTTCATGTTGATCTGGCTGCGCAGCACGCGAAAAGCTTCTGCCTGGTCGCTGAAAGGCTTGGCGGCCAGCACCAGCTCTTCGTTCGGGGCCGCGCTGCCGCCGGCCGCATACGGATAGTGGAACTGCTGGCTGAGCGCCCACAACACGTCCTCGCCCTTCGCGAGGCCTAGCGCGACGGCGGCCTCGCCGAAGCGCAAGCCATGGCTTTTCTGGTGCGCCAGGATGCGTTCGACCTGCTCCGGCGTGAGCTTGTTGGCCTCGGCAATGATGTTGCCGATCGAACGGTCATGCAGCGCCGCAGGACGGGCGTCTTGGGCAGATTGGCTATTCATGTTGTGTTGCATGATCGATTCGTCAGGCCGCCTTGGACGGCGCGGGGTTGCCCAGCAGCCTCTGGCGATGTGCGCCTTCAAGGGCGACGGACCGCTTGCTCGTTGCAGGCCCCGGCAACACACCGAGTAACGGCAAGCCGAGGAGTTCCTCAATGTCCGCGCTCTCGCGAACGCGCCGATCGCGAAGCTCCGCAGCTGTCACCACGCCCACGGCCAGCAGGCCACCCACAAAGAGGCCGAGCACGATGTTGAGTGGAATCTTCGGGAACGAGGGATCAAGCGGCGGCGATGCCGAAGTCAGCAGTGCCGCATTGCTGGAGGTGGCCTGGCTTTCGATGCTGGTGACGGATTGGCGCTGCACGATGTTGTCGTAGTTGCGCTGCGCGTTCTCGATGTCGCGCGTGATGACCGCACCTTCGTCGCGCGCCTGCTTGAGCTGCAGCACCTTGTTGCGCTGAGCTTCCACATCCGCGCGCAGCTGGGCTTCGCGGGCGCGGCTGATGTTGCTGCTGACGCCGACGCCCGCAGTCAGCCGCTTGACCTCGGCATCAAGGCGCTGCCGCAATTCGGCGATGTTGGCTTGCAGTTCGACGACCTGGGGGTTCTTGTCGCCAAGGCGCGAGCTGATCTCCTGCAAGCGCGCCTCAGAACGCGACAGGTCAGCACGAAGCGCTGCCACAACCGGGTGGCTGGAAATTTCCTGCAACTTGTCGCCCGATCCGGCGTTGGCCTGCGCCTGTCGGCTGTTCGCCTCGGCCGACAACGACTGCGTCATGACCAGCTGGCTGGTCAGTTCGTTCAGGCGCTGGTTCTCCACATCGAGGCGCTCGTCCGTCATGATCAGGCCGTGTTCGTTCTGGAATGCGCTGAGCTTGTTCTGCGCCTTCTCCAACGTCTCACGAGCCTCCTTGGCCCGCACATCGAAGAAGCGGCTGTACTGCTTGGCCGGGTCAGTGCGAAGCTCCACCGCCGTTTCGAGATAGGCCTGCACGAAGGCGTTGGCCAGGCCTGCGGCCTGACGCGGATCGGCGTTCTTGAAAGAAACGTTGATCACGCTGCTCTCGCGCCCGGGCTTCACGTCGAGGTCCTTCTGAAGGCGGTCGACCAGCCAGCCCTCGATATCGCCGGCGCCGTTCTTCTCATCCTGGAACTGCTGCCGGGCTTCGGGCGACTCTGTCAGCTTCAGCGCACGCACCACACGGCGCCCCACGCGGTCGCTCTGCAGGATGTCGATCTGCGTGGCGATGACCCCTGGTGTCATGAGCGATTGGTAGGCAATGGCCGACAGCGGGTCGGGCTTGACATCAACCACGATGCTGGCCACGGCGGTGTACTTCTTCGGCAGCACGAAGCTCAGCACGACCGCCGGGATCAGCACGCCCAGCATGACCGCGAAAAACAGGCGCTTGCGCGCGAGCAGGATAGAAAGAAACTGTGCGAAGGACATCCTGTGCCTCTGATCAGAACAAGCTTTCCTTGACGTAGACGACGTCGCCATCCTTGACGCCGTCATCCATCGCCGCCTGCATCACCTGAACCTTGCCGTCAGCACCCTTGCGGTGCACGCGAATACCCCGTTCGGTGCCGCGCTGGTTCAGGCCGCCACCCGCGGCGAGCACTTGCATGAGCGTCATGCCGCGCTCCAGGCGCATCGGGCCGGGGCGCTGCACTTCGCCGTAGATGTAGACCATGGGGGCACGGTCCACCCACAGCACGTCGCCGTTCTGCACGAGCACGTCGTTGGCGCGGTTCTGCTCGGCGCTGAAGACGCCCGGCAGGTCGATCTCCAGGCGGAAGGGCTTGCCGTCGCGCGTGCCGGTGAGCACGAGCTGGTCGCCGCCGGTGGACGCCACGCCGCCGGCATTGGCCAGCAGGTCGGTCAGCCGCATGTCGGCCGTCTCGATGGGATAGCGGCCCGGGCGGTTGACCTGGCCCAGCACGCTGGCCTGGTTGCCCTTGACCTGCAGCAGCGTCAGCGTGACCTGCGGCTGCTTGACGAAATTGCCGTTCTTGAGGCCGTCGGCAATGAGTTTTTCGGCGGCGCTAACACCCAGGCCGCCGATGCGCACATTGCCCAGCAGCGGGAAGCTGATGTAGCCGGCTTCGGAAACGCGCGCCTCCAGCGTCAGGTCGGCGTTCTGGTAGACGTTGACGCGGATGACATCACCCGCACCCAGCCGGTATTCGGCCGCGGCCGCCGTGGCGGTGGCAGCGCCGGCCTGAGACTGGGCACCGAGCACGCTGAAGCCCAGCGCGGCGACGAGAAGCAGTTGGGGTAGACGCAGCATTTATTTCAGACCCATGCCCTTGGAGATGGAAGCAGAATCCAGGCCACTGGCCGCCGGCTCGACCGGTGCCGGCGTGGCGGCCGGGGCGCTGGCAGCACCCGGCGCGGACGCGGCGAACTTGCCGACGTATTCGATCTTGGAG
>JACCDX011680885.1_pt1 | contig 13422 bp, 13 predicted proteins | sample 7449681 | NCBI WGS metagenome assembly JACCDX01 (sample SAMN15323450, study PRJNA562643) | freshwater metagenome | isolation source: river surface water | place: USA:Blue River Watershed | collected 2017-08-18
CACAATAATCGCAACATCTGGCCGAGTCTCAATAGTGCGGCGCACAAAGTTAGAGCCAATAAAGCCCGCTCCGCCTGTAACCAATAGCTTCATTGGTCTGCCTCCTTTGTCTAAAGTAGGCTAGCAGTCATGAAGGGCATCGTACTTGCTGGGGGTTCTGGGACACGCCTACACCCGCTAACCATCGCTACTTCAAAGCAACTTATGCCGGTGTACGACAAACCCATGATTTATTACCCAATCAGCACCTTGATGCTTGCGGGCATTAAAGAAATTCTCATCATCACAACTCCTCACGAGCAAGAACAATTCGTTCGTCTGCTTGGCGATGGCTCGCAATGGGGTATCCAATTTGAGTACGCAGTGCAGCCTGAGCCGAATGGACTTGCCGAAGCCTTCCTAATTGGTGAAAAATTTATCAACGGCCAACCGGTTGCGTTAATCCTTGGTGACAACATCTTCTATGGCCCAGGTATGGGTAAATCACTAAGTCGCATGGTCAATCGACCTGGCTCAACAGTGTTTGCTTACGCAGTTCCAGACCCAGAGCGTTTTGGTGTTGTCGAATTTGACGACACTGGCAAAGTGCTGTCAATTGAAGAAAAACCTGCAAATCCCAAATCAAACTTTGCAATTCCTGGTCTCTACTTCTACGACGAATCAGTAGTAGAGAAAGCTAAGGGAATCAGGCCTTCCCCTCGCGGTGAATTGGAAATTACTGACCTTCACAATGCTTACCTGGCTGAGTCGGCTCTCAATGTAGAGGTGCTAGACGAAACAAAAACTTGGCTAGACACTGGAACAATTGACGCTCTTCAAGACGCAGCAGATCGCGTTCGCGCAATTGAACTAAATGATTCTAGAAAAATTAATGCTCCGGAAGAAATTGCTTGGCGTATGGGTTTCATTACAGACAAACAGCTAAAAAACCAGGCAGAGCAATTGATAAAATCTGGCTATGGTTCGTACCTACATAGCTTGCTTGGTTAAATTCCCCTAAGCACTTCAGGCGCTGCAACACGCCAACGATCACGCCAGTCAACAATCGGTTTCAAGACATCACTTGAGTTATCAAGCACACTCCAGGCCGGCCTTTTTGCCGCCGTTGGAAATTCCGCGCTTGAAATTTCTTTAACTAAATCAGGGCTCAGTCCAATTGATTGCGCAACTTCCTTCGCGAATCCTGCCCATGAAGTTTTGCCGGACGCTGTTGCATGAACAATCTTTGGCATCTCAGGTAGTTGTAAAACTTGCAAAGCCATCTCTGCTAGGTCCCGGGTCCAAGTGGGTTGGCCCATTTGATCGCTAACCACACTAACGTTTCCGTTTTTCCTGAGCAGCTCGGCCATCACTTTTGGAAAGCATCTTCCATTTGCACCATAAAGCCAAGCAGTTCTAAGAATCGAATAATCTGCCCCTGATTCCGCAACAAGCTGTTCACCGAGTGCCTTGGATCTTCCGTAGGCAGTTTGAGGATTTGTCGCCTCGTCAACTTCATAGGGCCTGGCAGACAATCCGTCAAACACATAATCTGTCGAGATATGAATAAACTTGGCCCTTGCAATTTTCGAAGCCTGTGCAAGAAGACCGGCATAAAGACCATTCACAGTATTCGCCTCATAGATTTCAGTCTCGGCTTTGTCAACTGCGGTGAAAGCCACGGAATTAATTACTGCGTCGAATCCCTTGAGGCTTAATGCCAAAGACTCCGGGGCCTGATCAAGATTGAGATTGCCTCGTTTGAATCCTTTAGCGTCAGCTCCTCTGGATTCAAGAAGGGAAAGCATTTCTGAACCAAACATGCCCGATGAGCCGGCTACTGCAATTCGCATTTTTATTTCCTACTCGGCTAACCTGTTCATGCAGTCAAACTACCAGAGGATCCCATGACATTCACGCCGCTCAAAATTGAAGGTGTCTGGCTTCACACACCAAAGGTTTGGCCTGATGATCGTGGAACATTCCATGAAGTCTTCAAACTCTCTCTCATTACTGAGCAACTAGGGCGCGATTTCCAAGTGAAGCAAGTCAACCAAAGCACCTCTGCTGCTGGTGTAATAAGAGGTATCCATTGGACAGATAGTCCCGAAGGGCAGGCGAAGTATGTTTCGTGCCCTAAAGGCGCCCTTTGGGATGTAGTTGTGGACCTCCGCCCAACCTCGACCACTTATGGGCAATGGGATGCTCAGTTATTGAGCGAAGCAAATGGGCATTCACTGCTGATTTCCGAAGGTATAGGTCACGCGTTTCTTGCGCTTGAAAATGGAACAGTCGCTAACTACCTTTGCACTTCCGAATTCAACCCAGCAGCCGACAAAACCATTAACCCTCTTGATCCAAAGCTTTCGATTGGCTTCTTAGAAAAAGCCAAGGATTTCGGCATCAAAGACTTAGTACTCAGCCCAAAAGATTCCGACGGGTCGGAATTTCAACCAAAGTAGGCAGGCACAACTTCGCTTACAGTACCATCCATCTTGATCTGACCGTGCTCTAACCAAATTGCACGGTTACAAACAGATTCAACAAGTTCTCGTGAGTGCGTCGCAATTGCCAAGATTTTAGTTTCGGAGACTAGGTCTCTCAATCGTGCCTCCGCTTTATGTTGAAAATCAGCATCTCCTACAGACAACCATTCGTCCATGAGCAGAATTTCGGGCCGCACAACAGTCGATACTGCAAAAGCTAGTCTCAAGTGCATGCCTGAGGAATACGTTCTAACTGGCATCTCCATGAAATCCCCTAGTTCTGCAAACTCAACGATTTCTTCATACTTATCTGAAATTTCTTGTTTGGTTAAACCAAGCAATTGCCCACGAATGTAAACGTTCTCGCGACCAGTTGCTTCTGGATTAATTCCCAAACTTATGTCAATTAGTGAACCGGTTTCACCGAGAATCTCAGCAGTCCCTTTAGTTGGCACATATACCTGACCCAGCGCACGGAGCATTGTAGATTTGCCCGCACCATTGTGGCCCAGCAGAGCAACCTTGTCACCTTCGTGAAGCGAAAATGAAATATCTGTGAGTGCTTTTACGAGCACTCGTCCGTTAGGGTCTGCGTCTAATTTTCCGCCAGTTGCCACTTTCAAGATGCTCGAAGTTAATGACCTGCCTGTCGCGTTGAATATCGGGAACTCAATTGAGACATTTTCGAAAGTAATGTGAGCCATGCTTAAACCCAATACGCAATCATGTTTTTGTACTTCTTATAGGCAAGCAAAGTAACAAACCAACCGATTCCAGCCGAAAGCAAGGCAAGTCCCCAGTTTTCCCATGTTGGCCACTGGCCCAATATGGGCAGACGAACTACTTGTAGCCAGTGATACATAGGGTTCAAACCCAAAAGAAGGTGCGCAAGCGAATTATTCTCGATGAGCTTCGGGTACCACATCACGGGTGTCACATAAAAGGCAATAGTCATCACAGATGAAACAATCGGTGGCATATCTCTGTATCGCGCGCTCATCATTCCAAGCAGCCAAACCACCCAACTAATGTTGAGGAGAAGAACTACAAGTCCAGGGATAAGTGCGAAAAGAGTCAAACCAGGAAACCTTAGGAAGAAAACAAGTACCAATGGCAAAATCACCAAGTTATGTCCGGCAGCGACTAGGTTTCTCCACAATGTTCGGATCACGAATTGATAATGAGGAATGTTCAACTGCCTAATTATTGCTTCTGCCGAAATGAAGGTCATACAGCCTTCGTTTATCGAGGATGATATTAGGCCCCAGAAAATGATACTCGTAGCGAGAAATGGCAAGTATGCAGGCAAGCTGGTCTTGAATATGAGGCCGAAGACGAGTCCCATTGTAACAATCTGGATGCACATTCCGATTGTCAACCAAAATGGCCCTACGGACGATCGGCGGTATGCTTGCTTAACGTCTTGCCAACCGAGGCTGAAAGCCAGTTTTGGGGAGGGGCTCAATTATTTCTCGCTTTTTCATTGAAAAACATGGATTTGGACGCATTTTGAGAAAAAAGCTAGCTTTTATCTTTTCGCTTTTATTGCTACCGGTAAAGCTATATAACCATGTAAATAGTTATTCAGGTGGCTTCACCAACTCGTTGCGGTCAGCGCTCTTAATATTCCGAAATTCTGGTTTGTCAGGCCTCGTGGCAACAATCAGAAATTCAACCTACTTCTTACTCAAGGTTGAAGAGCCAAATTCGGTAATTTTTGAGAAATGGTTTGCTTCCAACTATTGGAGGAACGATTCTTTCTACAACCATCCTTGCAGTGGCACGCTAAAAATATCAATCGTGGTGCCCATTTACAACGCGCCTATTACTTTCCTCGACGCTGCAATTGAATCGGTCTTTTCACAGGTGCATCAAAATTGGGAATTGTTGCTAGTAGATGACTGCTCAACTGACGAATCAACAATTAGATACCTTCAGAGGTTGAATGACTGTGACAGGCGACTTCGAATTTTATCCACTAAACAAAATTTAGGTATTTCAGGGGCATCCAACGTCGGTTTGGATCACGCTACCGGGGATATTATCGTCTTCTTAGATCAAGATGACTTGCTGTTTCCTTGGTCATTGTCTGCCGTTTGTGAATCTTTTAGTGCGCACCCGCACATAAACTTTGCATATTCTGACGAGATACTAATTGATGAAAACGGTATTGCAACCTCAGGACACTTTAAATCCGACTTAGACAGGACTTTGGCTAGGTCGTACAACTATTTTTGCCACTTATCCTGCTACAGGACTGAGTTCCTAACGAGGAACGAGCTGAGATTTTCATCCTACAAAGATGGTGCACAAGATTTTGACTTGGCATTAAGATCTATTGACCTTTTACCAAATCAAGAGGTTTTTCACATAGACAAAGTGCTGTATGGGTGGAGAATTCATGGCGGGTCAACAGCGAGCAACATAAATGTAAAACCGTATGCGCTCAATGCTGGCCTAAGTGCAATTAGGGATCACCTGGCTCGGAATGAGATCGGAGCGGAGGTCTCAGTTCACGACAAACTGCCGGGTGCATACAGGGCAACTTATAAAATGACGGAATTCCCCTTGGTGTCAATAATAATCCCGACAAAAGACTCGACTGAGTATGTGCGTAATTGTATAAGTTCAATCATTGAAAAAACGACGTACCCGAATTATGAAATTATTTTGGTAGATAATCGTTCATCAACGCCTGAATTCCAGAGTTACATAGAAAATCACCTCCCAAATAAAGTTCGTCTGCTTTTCTATGACCAAGAATTTAATTACAGTGCGATAAATAACTATGCGGCCAGGGAGTCGCAGGGCCAGTACCTTTGTCTTCTCAACAATGATACGGAAGTAATAAGTCCGGATTGGTTGAGCGACATGATGTCGCTAGCAGTCAAACATACGTCCGGCGCTATTGGAGCCAAGCTTTTTTACGAAGACACCAGCATCCAACATGCAGGTGTGATTTTAGGTATAGGTCTAGTAGCGGGACATTCACATAGATCATTCAACCCTTCGAGTCTCGGATACATGGGTCGACTGGTTATTGATCAAGAGTATTCAGCCGTTACTGCCGCTTGCTTACTTGTCTCGCGTGACAAATTCTTTGAGGTCTCTGGGCTCACAGAGGAGTTATCTGTTGGTTACAACGATGTCGACTTCTGCCTCAAACTCCGAGACCGTGGGTACGTAAATATTTTTTGTTCACAAGCCGAACTTTTCCATTTTGAATCAAAGAGTCGTGGTTATGACACAACACCGGAGAAGATAGCCCGTGCCAATTCAGAGACTATTTACATGAGAAAGAAATGGATGAAAGTTATTGAGCGAGATCCTTACTACAACATCCACCTCACTCGACACCTCGAAGATTGGTCTCTCAATCACTCGCAACTCTTCTGAGCGAATTCGGAGACTGGGAAATTTGCAGTCCATCCATCGGGCCAAAGCTTAAGTGTTCGAGAGTTATCTTCTGTATTTTTTTCAACAGAACAAACACTTTTTTTCCAAGAATAATTTTCATCAGTGACGATAATCATTCTGGGTCCATTAAACTCAAACGCTTGGCTGGCAAGTAGCGCAATAACTAACAAAACCCAAAGGGATTTTTTTCTTCCGCTTTTTTGGTGAGGCACTTTCTCATGTTGTCCAATCAAAACTGACAACGAAAACAATATGAAGAAGATGTTAGACGCGAGAAAATATCGGTCTGGGAATGAGCTCTGACTTGTTATGGTGAAGTTGGTTAATCCAGGTCTGGCAATTAGGCCAATGATTGTGACAAGAAACCATAAAGCAAACAGGGTTGTCGAGGAATTGCGATTCGTAGGAGCCATTTTTCTCCAACCAAACCAACAAAAAGCCAGAAACACTAAAGACAACATAAACCAAATACCCAGGTTTGCCTGTGTGTACGGGAGCCCGACTATGGAAAATAAACTTGAACGCGTGAAGTACCCTAGAATGCCTGCTGAATTCAATCCTCCTGGTATTCCACCCTGCCCAGGTGCTCTGAAAAGTAGTTGCTGGGCAACAAACAAAACAGAAATTAGAAGAAGAAGCTGCCAATCTCTTATGAACTTTCTAGTCGACTGGAGTGCACTCGGTTTACTCAAAAATATCTGAGCCCAAGCGGTGACCAAAGTTATCGGGTTCGTAAAAAACGACATACCGACTAATAGATCATAGACGTAATTTTTCGCTTTTGACCTTGACTCTAATCTCAATGCGAGTATTGCCCAGCAGAAAACGGGTAGGAAAAACCCCAACTGGAGTATGCGGCCAAAGATTTCGTTCGAAGTTATTCCTACTGGAACCAAAGCAGTAAGGGCAACACCAAGAAATGCATGGATCGCACTCAACCATTTTTTCAATGCCAAAAAAATGAAGAAGAAAACTCCAGTTAGAAATAGCGTTGAGATTAGGAAAATTAGTTGGGGACTGTGAATTACAGGATCGTGAAAAATACCTCTGCCTGTTTCAGAAACAATTTCAAGAAGTATTCCTTGAATGAGGATTGGATAATCCGGTCTTGAGTTAAATGAGGCGCTAAAAAATCCTTCACGAATTACGCTGGAAAGCCAGACGCCGTCTTCAGCATATAAAAATTGATCCAATAAGGAGTTAATGCCTCTTAGAGAAAAAATTATGAAGCAAAAACCTATAACAAGGGCATTTTGGTTTTTGGCAATCACATTTTGCAGTCTTACGGATGCAAAATCCCACATGCTTGTGCCATTCAAATTAGGTTTGTGGAGATTAGGGGGGTCGAACCCCTGACCCCCTGCTTGCAAAGCAGGTGCTCTACCAACTGAGCTAAATCCCCGGGTCTTGGTGCACTTTGTTGCTGCGTTTCTACGTTTGGATTCCTTGTCTCAGTTGAGAAAGGCTTCCTGGTGGGCCTAGGAGGACTTGAACCTCCGACCTCTTCATTATCAGTGAAGCGCTCTAACCACCTGAGCTATAGGCCCGTAGAACCTTTCCGACTTTACACGAAGAATGTCGCAATTTCAAACCCGGTTCGGCCCAAACGTCCCGAGACAAACACGGAATAGTGATGCCAGTACCTTGAAGTTGCCGGCAAATCCCTTTATTTTTGTCGGCACAGATCCTGTTTCTGGATAATTTCGTTCGCTCGGTACCTCAATGCAATGAAAACCGAGCCGTGGGGCAGCATAAGTCATATAAAAAAGAAATGTGTAGTCAGAAAGTTCAGGATTGAATGCATCCAGCTGCTTTGATAGCAACATGGTTCTTCCGTAGCCTCTAAGCCCTTGAGTGGTATCTGTCCACCGGAAATGGGAGGCGATTGATAGCAGTGGGGAATGAACTAGGCGAATGGCAAGAAGGCGGGAAATCGGTGTGTTTTTGTGTGACCCGCCTTCGATAAATCTTGAGGCTTGAACGAAATCAAATCCTTCGCCAAGCTTCTCCGAAATTGTGAAGATTGACTCAGGGTTGTCCTTATTATTGCCATCGATGGTGACAACCGCTTCATACCCTCTCTCGAGGCAGAAGGCGTAAGCGCCCTGCAATTGCGTACCGAGTTTTCCTTCAATTCTCTTAATGATTAGTGAATTAACTCCAAGTCTCTTCAAGGTATCGTTCTCCAATGACCCGTCGTTAGACCCTCCATCAGTAATAATCACATCAAAATTCTCAAATATCCCACACTCGCGCATGCGAGCGAGAAGCTGATGCAGTCTCTCACCCTCATTTATAACGGGAATGACCACAGCTGTTGTATGTGTTTTATTCGCGAATGTGAAGATTTGGAAACTATCCATCAATTTAAACCCTCTTGCTTTCCATTGGTAACTTCAAGTAGCCATTCAATGGTGTCTGCGATAGTCACGCCACCCATTCCAGGTTCCGATTTTTGTTCGATCGTATACATAGTTCCTGCAAAGGGTGCTGCTAGATAGCTTTTTATTAGGTCGTTGTTTTCTATGTGGAGAGGTTTCAAATCTAAAGTCGAAAGGTGAACATAGGAAAGTCTTCTTGAAAAAATTTGTAAATCTTGTAGGTTTTCGGAATTGATTAGGCAAGTACCGAGGTCCAGTTGACCAGAGATGTTCGGTGAGTCAATTCTTCTAACTAAGTCTGCGGCATCGAAAGTGGTAGTTAAGAAATCGCAGCCATATCTCTCTGGATTGGCTTCAATTGTGACCATGAGATTTCGGCCGTGCATCATTTCTGCTAGTTGACCAAAAAATTCCTCCGCAAGGGCTATTGCATCTTTTTTTGTACGGCCCTCAAGTTTACGATTCCCTGGTGACCCGAACACTAGGTACTTTGCGCCAAGTGCCTCGGTTACATTGAACACTTTTTCGAAATGTTCGAGGAGATTATTCCAGTGGTCCGTATTTAATATATTCCAATTCGGAGCACCGAATAGAATTGACTGCACGCCCCGAACTTTAAAGCCACGCGATTGCCAAAATTCGCGTCTCTCTTTCGCTAAAACAACCGCGTTTTCCGCCCCCCAAGGAAAATATTTGGAGGGCGTGAGGTCAACGTTTGAGATGCCAAATCTTGCAAGAACTCCTGCAACTTCCAGATCTTCGTCGGGTTCCCACCCAATAGAAGATACGCCCAAGTTAGTCAAATTAAATGTCAACTAGGTATCTTTCTATAGCTTGGAGGCTCTCCTGTTTACTTACAAGATAGTTTCCACTCTTACCCCATGCTTCTGCATGCTCAGTTTTAAAGTCATACGACGGTGCCATCGAACTTGGTGGTGCTAATGATTCTGGATCCAAATCAAATTCCTTACATAATTCCAGCATGGAAACAGGTTCGACGGCAAAGTGGAAATAGCCGGGCTTTAATTGCAAGACGATGTCTAAGTCCTGTTTCAATCTACTCATTGGATAGAACTGAAAGGCGCTGTTTATGGGTACGCCTGCGGTTGATTTTCCATGTTTGATGTCATAAATCACATTCTTTTTGAGCCCCCTACCCACAAGCCCGGGAAGCCTGACAATCCAACTCTGGGGAAATTTGGTTTGAATAAAAACTTCGAAATTCCGCCTGTTGGTTCCGTACGCTTGGGCTTCCGAACAGGCTGGTAGATCAGTTTCCAAGACATTTGTGGGTGTTTCAAAAACATCGACTGTACTTATTAGTAAAACACTTGTAGCACTGACTTCTGCCAGCACCGCTTTCAGTCTCTCTAAATTATCTTTGTCTTGATCGGGAAATTTGTTAGCCTTCCACTTTTCGGCTGGCATGGCCGCTATTAGAAGCAAATCAAAGCTGCTTCCTGAAATATCTTCAATGTTGCTTGAGTTATAAAGAATTGCTTCGGGGAAAATTTCACATAGGTACCCCCCGACAAATCCTGTGTATCCAAGAAGCCCGATTTTCATTCGATTCTCTCTTCGTCTAATCGCTCTATCATGTCAAAGACATTGTCGACCTTGCCTCCAAGAATTGAATAGGTTCCCAGAGCTTTGTGTTTCAAAAATAAAATTGGTCTTGAATCCTCGCGTAACGAAGTCTTCAGCAACGTCTTACTTTCGAATATTTGGCCTATGATCTTCAGTTTTGCCATCGGCGGACTGTACCGCGCCGCGTCCCTTCTCATGAGCTCAAAGGCACTTTCTTGTTTTGATTTAAGGCGGGCCAATTCATCGTCCAATTGTTTAGATTCTGAAGTGCTTATGTTCGAGCGCCTCTGGGTGTATCTAACGTGTGAGAAAGTACTGGCGTTCGAAATTGACGGATATGGCATCAAAGAAAAAAATGGCCCGTCCATTACTGTTATGCCGCGCCCTTGAATTTCTATTGGTGTTTCCACTATTGGCATTTCAGTCAATTGATGAAAGACCTGTTTTCCGGTTTCCCCTGATAGGCCTTCGATACTGTCTATTCCACTATATGAAACGTTGAAAAGGTACCTCGACGATATCGTCGAACCTGAATCTAGTGAAACTAGCGATTTTTGAGCTTGCTGCATAACTGACAAAACTTTGGTGTCAAAAAACGTGCTAATTTTTTCACTGCTAAAAACGTCTTGCGCCCATGCACGCAGTTCCAAGTAATTGAAGGCTTCTTCTTGCACCTGATATGCACTATCTATGCGGGACATGTCGAACAAAGAATCCGAAACAGCCCTGTCCGCGATAAAAAACGGCGCCTTCACGGCATTCATCGTGGCCTCAAATTGCTGCGGAGAGACTTTAGAGCCAACCTTGCTAATTGCGTAAACGTGTTCGAAATTAGAAAAAACAGATGCTGGCCATTTGGATTTAAAGAGTTCGTAGGTACGTCTGCTGCTGGCAGCAGTCTTTATGCTTCGAGGATAGTGAAAACCTTGGTGAATTCGGGCCTGGTTATTGGCTGAAGCCCGAGATAGCGGGATTGGCTCTTTTTCAATTACGGCGATTCTATTGATAGAGGACTTTTTGATCAGGTATTCCGCGAGAACTGCACCGAAGAAACCTGCCCCAATTATGACGGCATCAAACTCTTCGGGTTTTGCAGTCACTTATTTTCAGACCTGTCATCGACGTTGAGTTGGTTTCGCAGCCCTTCGAAACGTGAATTAATTTCTCGAACGACAAATGAATCTTGGGTGCTGCCTGTGGCTCTATATATAAAAATTAAGAACTCACACATGAGACTCAGGACTAGTGATACAAGTAGAAACATGCCGCTTATTTGTAGGCTCATGCTCGTCCAGCCGGGAGCAACTCTCAGGGTGGCACTGACCGCCAAGACATAAATTGAGTACGCAACGTTTAAGGCCGCGCCGGCCAGCGCCAAGGATGAAACTACTCTCAAAGGTGCTGAAGATGCGTTAAATAAAATCTCCATGGCTCGGCCAAACGAAGTTGAAAGGCTTGTTCGTTTAGGTCTTTTGAATGAGCTCATTTTCCTTGAGCTCGTTGAGAACCCTTGAAACAAGTTCGAATTTCGAAGTGAGATCTCAGGGCGTCTTGTTCTCTGTAAGAAATTTATAAAATTCCTAGAAAAATCAATAACGCCGACCTGAGTTCCTTCAAGTCTGGACTTGGAAAATTTCCGATAGGCGTATGAAAAAGTCTTGTTGGCGATGCCTGTCAAGCTTAGAGAAAGATCTTCTTTAGAGGGGTACCCAAAATAGGCGTCGAAGTCTTTTGCAAATTTCCAAAAATTTTCGAGTTCCGAAAAATCCTCTGGGAATTGGAATAGGGCTGTGGTTCGATCTCCAATACACGAATCTATGCCTCGCCAAAGCGCCACTAGGTCAGAATCGTCTTTCCCTGCAAGGAAAATTGCACGCGTGTTAATGGTAGATTCTTGATTTAGTTTTTCCTCGATTTCAGCAACACTCAAAGTCGAGTTTTCTTTTACGACAAGGACGAGTTCCCAGTCAGTAAAGCTCGCTGACATCAGAGGGGCTATTTCCAAGGCGCTCTCTAAGTCTGACTTTTCACTGAGAAGTGCCACAACGCTTTGAAAATGTTCCATGTAATCTCCCGCGCCAGTTCCCCCTCACTGTCAGAGTTCGGGGCTCACGTAGTAAATTACACTAAAAATGACCGGACTTAGTCCGGACATTTTATTTAATTGTTGGTAAAACCAATTGAGATACCGCCGGTAAGGCGACCAATCACATTGAAAATCAATGCGCTGATGCCAACCAGGGCGGTGCCCAGAACTAGGTTGAAAAGTGAAACGGTGAAGGCAAAAGACATAACACGAGGCAGGCTCAGGGTCTGAGCTACGTCAACTCCGTTCTGGGTTGAACCGGCACCGCCACCAATCACGCTGTTAACGAGAGTTGATAGCGAACCAAAAAGGCCGGTTTGAGAAACAAGCAACCAGATCAAGAAGAATGCAACGATAGTTGCAATGCCGGTTGCTGTAGTCACTAGAAGACCAGTCTTTACTGCAGACCAAAAGTCAATGTGAACCAGCTTTAGTTTTACCTGCTTGACCGGTGGAATGTTGCGCTTTGCGCGGGCAAAAAGACTCATTCTGAAACCCCTTCAGTATCAGTTGATTCATCTACAGTAGCGTCTTGCGCTTCTGAAGCAGACTCAAGATTTCTCTCGGTGTTCTTGGCTAGTCCAATAACGCTGTCGTCTTCGGCGAAGCGAGCAAAGACCACACCCATGGTGTCACGGCCCTTGGCCGGAACGCCACTTACTGCAGATCTCACAACTTTACCGCTGGCCAAAACTACAAGAACTTCGTCGTCTTCGGCAACAATAATGGCTCCAACAACATCTCCCCGCTTTTCCTCAAGCTTGGCTACCTTGATTCCCAGGCCACCACGGTTTTGTGGTCGGTATTGCGAAACTTCTGTGCGCTTTGCATAGCCACCCTCAGTCACCACAAACACAAACGAATCTTCAACATCGTTAATCACGCTGGCAGAAAGCAGGTAGTCGTCCTTACGGAAATTCATACCGATATTTCCAGAGGTATCGCGGCCCATTGGACGAAGGGATTCATCACTGTTCGAGAATCTGATTGACATGCCCTTGTGAGAAACAAGAAGTAGGTCATCCGCTTCTGATGCAAGCACTGCAGAAACCACTTCATCGCCTTCGCGAAGCTTGATGGCAATGATGCCTCCGGTGCGGGCAGTGTCGTATGCATCAAGTGCTGTCTTCTTTACCAGACCTGACTTAGTTGCAAGCACAAGATAAGGAGCAGCATGGTAATCGCTAATGTCTAGAACGGCTGCAACTTTTTCATCCGGTTGCATGGCTAGCAAGTTAGCAACGTGCTGGCCCTTTGCATCGCGACCGGCTTCTTGCACTTCGTATGCCTTGGTGCGGTAGACGCGGCCCTTGTCTGTGAAGAACAACAACCAGTGGTGAGTTGTGGTTACAAAGAAGTGCTCCACTACGTCGTCGGCACGAAGGTTTGCACCCTTCACGCCCTTACCGCCGCGGTGCTGTGAACGATAGTTGTCACTCTTGGTGCGCTTGATGTAACCACCGCGAGTAAGTGAGATAACCATCTC
>JACCDX011378384.1_pt1 | contig 13419 bp, 9 predicted proteins | sample 7449681 | NCBI WGS metagenome assembly JACCDX01 (sample SAMN15323450, study PRJNA562643) | freshwater metagenome | isolation source: river surface water | place: USA:Blue River Watershed | collected 2017-08-18
ACCGGCTCGAAGTAGAGCTTGTCGGCCGTGTCAAAGTCGGTCGACACCGTCTCGGGGTTGCAGTTGATCATGATGGTCTCAAAACCCTCTTCTTTGGCCGCCAGCACTCCGTGCACGCAGCTGTAGTCGAACTCAATACCTTGACCGATTCGGTTCGGACCGCTACCCAACACAATGATTTTCTTGCGGTCGCTCGACGGACTGTCGTTGCGGGCACTCAGCGCGCCGGGCTTGCCCGATCCGCGCTCAAAGGTCGAATAGTAGTATGGGGTTTGGGCCGGGAATTCCGCCGCACAGGTGTCGACCAGCTTCCAAACACGTTCGATGCCCATGTTCACCCTGAGGTCGTGCACTTCGCTTTCGAGGCAGCGCAGCATGTGGGCAATCTGGCGGTCGGCAAATCCCTTCATCTTGGCCTCGAGCAGCAGGTCGCTCGGCAGCGAGCCCAAGTGGTGCTGTTCCAGGCGGCGCTGCGTGAGCATCAGGTCCTCGATTTCGCGCAGGAACCACATGTCGATCTTGGTGATTTCGTGGATTTTGCGGAGCGGAATCCCCATTTGCATCGCGTCGTAGAGCACGAACACGCGGTCCCAGCTGGCGTGCTCGAGCTTGTGCAAGATCACGTTCTGGTCGGTTAGGCCCTTTCCGTCGGCACCCAGACCGTTGCGCTTGATTTCGAGCGACTGCGCGGCCTTGTGAAGGGCTTCTTGAAAGCTGCGCCCAATGCCCATGACCTCGCCCACCGACTTCATTTGCAGGCCCAGTCGACGGTCTGCTCCCTCGAACTTGTCAAAATTCCAGCGCGGAATCTTCACAATTACGTAGTCGAGCGTCGGCTCAAAGTAGGCCGTAGTCGTCTTGGTGATTTGGTTGTTGAGCTCGTCGAGCGTGTAGCCAATGGCGAGCTTGGCAGCGATCTTGGCGATCGGGTAGCCCGTAGCCTTTGAGGCCAGGGCCGACGACCGCGACACCCGCGGGTTGATCTCAATGGCCACGATGTCTTCCTTCTCGTCGGGGCTCACCGCAAACTGCACGTTGCAGCCGCCCGCAAAGTTTCCGATCGAGCGCATCATCTTGATGGCCATGTCGCGCATCCGCTGGTAGGTCGTGTCTGAAAGCGTCATCGCCGGGGCCACCGTGATCGAATCCCCGGTGTGGATGCCCATTGGGTCCATGTTCTCGATCGAACAAATGATGATGACGTTGTCGTTGGCGTCGCGCAGCAGCTCGAGCTCGTACTCCTTCCAGCCCACCAGGGCCTTGTCGATGATGACCTCGTGAATGGGGCTCGCCTCGAGTCCGCGCTTGAGGGCGTCGTCAAATTCTTCTTTGGTCCACACGAAGCTCGCACCGCTTCCGCCCAACGTGAACGAAGCGCGCACACACAAAGGGTAGCCGAATTCCTGCGCAATCTCCTTGCCCTTGAGGTAGCTCGTGGCAATTTTGGCCGGCGCATACGGAATCTCTATCTGGTCAAGCAGGTTTTTGAACTTATCGCGGTCCTCAGTGATGTTGATCGCCTCGATGTCGACGCCGATGATGCGCACGCCGTACTGCTCCCAAAGGCCTTGCTTGTCGGCTTCGATGCACAGGTTCAGCGCGGTTTGGCCGCCCATTGTGGGAAGCACTGCGTCAATTTTTTGCTCCTTGAGAATCTTTTCGAGGCTCTCCACCTCGAGCGGAAGCAGGTAAATATGGTCGGCCACCACCTCGTCGGTCATGATGGTCGCGGGATTGGAATTGATCAGCGACACTTCGATGCCCTCGTCGCGAAGCGAGCGTGCGGCTTGGGAGCCCGAGTAATCAAATTCACAGGCTTGGCCAATCACAATGGGGCCAGATCCAATAAGGAGTACGTGCTTAATGTCGTGGTTGCGGGGCATGATCTTCAGGAACTTAGTCAAATATCGGGTGGAGCGAGCGGCCGACGTTTCGCGAAGGCACAAAAAAAAGGTGTTGCTTGCGCAACACCTTTAAATGGTTAGATCGACAAGGCATTAACCTTTGGGGTTACCCTCGTCAGACACCGTCAAACGCTTGCGGCCGCGGGCGCGACGTGCAGCCAGTACGCGACGGCCGTTTGCCGTTGCCATGCGCTCGCGGAACCCGTGCTTGTTCACGCGCTTGCGCTTCGAAGGTTGAAATGTGCGTTTCATCGTGTCGTATTTTTTGTCGACCCCACGGCCTTGACCGGGATTCGGGCTGCAAATATAGTCCGAATTTTGAAATCACAAGGGCTGTATCTTTGAAAATATGCCAAGTACAAAAAGAATTTGGGTAACGGGGGCGAGTGAAGGCATCGGGCTCGGCCTGCTGAAGCACTACCAAGCGCTCGGCTGGCACACCGTGGGAACCTCCCGCCGCGGCGACGCACCGCGTGAAGCAGCTCGGTGGATTTCGGCAGATTTGACCGTTTCGGCCCAGCGCGAACGAGCGGTAGCCGAATTGCTCGAGGCCGACTTTTGGCCCGACCTGGTGGTGCTGAACGCGGGCATTGGCCACATGGCATCTGCGCGCGAAACCCGCCCTGAAGACACCCAACGCGTTTTTGCGCTCAACTACGACGCGCCCACAGAACTTACCCGGCTGCTGCACGCCCGAAGTGCCGGTCGCCCGATCCACGTCGTAGTCATTTCAAGTATTGCCGCGCGGTTTGGCCAAAAAAACCTGGCCACCTACAGCGCCAGCAAGGCCGCCGTGGCCCTTTGGGCAGAATCGGTTCACGAGGAATGGCAGGGCAGCCCCCACCGAATTCAGCTGGTACTTCCGGGCGTGGTAACCACGGGCATCATGCGCCACAGCATTGGCCCCGACGGACACCCGCTGGGAGACCGCGCCGCGACCCACAACGGCTGGAGCGTGGAGCGCACCGCGCGCGCCATCGAACGCGCCACCCGAAGTGCGCGCTTTGCCCACATTTTAGCGAGCCCGAGTGTACGCTTGGCCCTGGTTTTGCACGACCTTTGTCCTAGCCTGTTTTATATGCTTTTGCGCCGCAGATCATGAACACGATTATCAACCCCGCCGTACTCGAACGCCTGCCAGAACTCACTGCGCAGTTTGCCGCGGGACAGCCCAAGCACGTGGTGCTTGACAACTTTCTGGTGCCCGACGTGGCGAACGCGCTTCACCAGCATTTTCCGTCGGTCGACTCGCTCAAAGTCAAGCGCAAGTCGCTCAACGAAAACAAGGTAGAAGACTACCATTTCGAGCGCTGGGACCCCGTGTTTACCGACGTGCGCAACGCGATTCGTTCCGCGGATTTCGGACAATGGATGAGCACCCTTACCGGAATCGACAACCTTCAAACGCCCGACGACGCGCTGGGCTCTGGCCTGCACCAAGGCGGTCAAGGTAGCTTTGTCGACGTGCACATCGACGTCAACTTCGACCCCAAACTCAAGCTGTGGCGCCGCATCAACCTGTTGATTTACCTCAACCGCAACTGGGACGAAGCATGGGGCGGCCACCTCGAAATCTGGGACCCCAAAATGACCGAAGTGCTGCACCGCGTGGCTCCGCTCCACAACCGGGCGATCATTTTCTTGACCGACGAGAACAGCCCCCATGGCTACAAGGCCATCAACGTGCCCGAGGGCGAGTCCCGCAAGAGCTTTTATGCCTACTACTTTACCGAAGTGAGCGACGGCTTCAAGTACAGCGACTCGAAGTTTATTGCGCGCCCCGACGACAGTTTTGCGCGACGCAGCGCCACCGCCGTCAAGGAATGGACCAAAATTCGTGCGAAGCGCGTGCTGAACGCCCTTGGCGTGAAGATGCTCGACTTCCAAGATAAAAACCGCTTTTAAGGCGGAATGGCCAAGGCTCAGTTCGGCAACAAAACGCCCAAAAAACCGATTACATGGTCCGCGCTCACGCAGATGGCGCGCATGTACGTTCACGTCAAGCCCTACCGCGGGGAATTTTTAATCGGACTCCTCATGCTGCTGCTCTCTTCGGGCAGCAACCTGGCCTTCCCGAAGTACCTCGGTGAACTCGTCGATGCGGCCCAGAGCGACCCTTCGGCGATTGACCGCATTGCGCTTACGCTGGTTGCACTGCTCGTGGCCCAGTCGCTCTTCAGCTTTGGGCGCATTTTCTTTTTTGAACGCGTCGCCCAGCGGTCGCTTGCCTCGCTGCGCGCGGCGATGTACAACCACTTGGTTAGCCTTCCGCTGCCCTTTTTTCACGAAAAGCGCATCGGCGAACTCACCAACCGCCTTCAGAGCGACATCGGGGTACTCCAAGAAACCTTCACAAGCACCCTGGCCGAGTTCATTCGCCAGGTCGTGATCATCGTCGGCGGCATCGCGTTGCTGGTCTACCAATCGCCTTCGCTGACGGGCTTTATGCTGATGGTTTTGCCGCTCGTCGTGCTCTTGGGCGTCTTTTTCGGGAGCAAGATTCGGCGCTACGCCAAAGAGGTGCAGACCGCGTCCGCCGAGTCCAACACCGTCGTGGACGAAACGCTCAGCGCCGTAGCGACCGTCAAGGCCTACACCCAAGAGGGCACCGAAAAAGCTCGCTACCGCAGCGCCTTGGAGCGCGTGGCCACCTTGGGTATTCGCGGCGGAATTCTTCGCGGAGCCTTCAGCAGCTTCATCATTCTCGGGCTATTCGGCGCCTTGGTGGCCGTCATTTGGAAAGGTGCTAGCCTCATCGCCAGCGGCGAAATGGCCTCGGGACAGCTCTTCAGCTTTGTAATTTACTCGGGCTTCATTGGCGGTTCGGTGGGCGGACTCGCCGACGTGTACAGCCGCCTCCAGCGAGCCATGGGTGCCACCGAGGCCATCATGGCCATGCTCGACGAGCAACCCGAAACCAGCAACGTGGAACCATCTGCAAGCCAGCCTGACGTTGCCATTGCGTGCGACGAGGCGGTGCGCTTCGACAAACTCCACTTTGCCTACCCATCGCGGCCTGACGTTCCGGTGCTGCGCGGACTCAACCTGAGCCTCCGCGAAGGGCAGCAACTTGCCCTGGTGGGCTCCAGCGGTGCGGGCAAGTCAACGGTGGTGCAGCTCCTATACCGCTTTCACGACCCCCAGCAAGGCCGGCTCCTAGTGCAAGGGCGTGACGCCCGCGACTGGCCACTAGATGCCCTGCGCGGCCGAATGGCGTGGGTGCCCCAAGACGTAGTCCTTTTTGGCCGAAGCATCCTTGAAAACATTCGCTACGGCCGCCTAGAGGCCACCGACGAAGAGGTGCGCCAAGCCGCCGTCGATGCCAATGCATGGGAATTTATCGAACGCTTTCCCGAAGGCTGGGACACCCAAGTTGGCGAACGGGGCGTGCAGCTGAGCGGCGGGCAACGCCAGAGGATCGCGATTGCGCGCGCCATGCTGCGGGACCCCAAGCTCTTGGTACTCGACGAAGCCACCTCGTCGCTCGACCCTGAGAGCGAAGCCTTGGTACAGTCCGCGCTCGAAACCCTCATGAAGGGCCGAACCTCGCTGGTTATTGCCCACCGACTGAGCACCGTGCGCCACGCCGACGTGATTGCGTTTTTGCACGAAGGCCAACTTACCGAGCTCGGCAGCCACGACGAGCTGATGAAGCTTGAGGGCGGACGCTACCGCGCCTTTGTGCAGAAGCAGTGGAACGGAACCCTAACTTCGCAGTAATGCATCGAATTCCGGCGTTTTTACGAAACAAGTACCTGCTCGCGGGCATGCTGTTCGCGGTCTGGATTTTGATTCTAGACTCCAATAACGTGTTTATTCAGTGGGAATTAAGCCAAGAAGTGCGCGCGCTAGAAGACGGAGTCGAGTACTACCGAGGTGAGTTAGAGCAGACCAAACAGCGGCTGAACGAGTTGGAATCAGACCCTCGCCAGCTCGAGAAGTTTGCGCGAGAAACCTACTGGATGCACCGTCCGGGCGAAGAAGTGATGCTCGTGGAACCCTTAGATCCGGAATCGGGCGACACCTTATGAGCACCGCCCTTCCGGAATGCGCGGTACCCCGGGGTGCGCGCGAAATCCTCGCCGACTTTGGGCCCAGTGCGCCGGTGGACCGCCACGTAACGGTGGACGTAGACGGCGCGAACCCGCGAGAGGCCAACGCCGCCGCGCTCGAAGCGCTGATGGACGGGGCCAGCAGCCTGCTCTTTTGGGTGCATTCCACGGCCGACATTCCGGCGTTGCTGGCCGGCATCGACACCGCGATTGCGCCCGTGCACCTCGTGGGCAACTTCGACCCGGCCGAGGTGGCCAAGGCCCTTCCGGCCAGCGCTCAAGGGCTGTACAACGCCGATCCGCTGGAGCAGCGAGCCCGAAGCGGAACCTGGTTCACGGGAAGCTGGAAGGATGACCGGGAGCGGCTACGCCGTGCCGAGGCCCTCCTCCCCAGCGCCATGGGTGCCGTCGTGAGCAACGCGCTGTGGGCTGCCCCAAAGGGCGCCGTTGCCCAGCTCGCCTGGGGTTTAGCCAGCCTACAAGCTATGGAACCGGCCGCGGGTCGCCCTGTTGGGCTGGTCCTGCAGGCCACCCCCGACACCTTTGAAACGGCCGCCATGGCCCAAGCGGCTCGGCTGCTTTGGACGGCCAACCCCTTGTGGATTGTGGGGCGCGTGGCCGGACCCGAGTCAAGCTCCGACGCCGCAGACCTCGTCGACCGTGGGCTCCAGGCACAGGCCTTGGCCCTTGGCGGGTGCCGCGACCTCTGGATTCAACCGCTGAACCCAAGCGCTCAGGCCGCGCGCTGGGCGCGCCACCAAGCGCTGGTACTGTACTACGAAAGCGGCCTGCTGCGCCACGACTTCCCGCTGCGCGGCAGCTACCTGCTTGAGGAATGGACCGGCCAACTCGCGGAGGCTGCCCGTGCCCAAGTTGCGGCCTGGGACGCGCGCGGCGGACTTGCCCACCTACTCGACCAAAACCTCGACCCATGGACGTAGTCCGCTTGCCCCACGAGTTCAGCGCGCCCGGCGAACCGCCGTTCCTGCGCGGTCCCTACGCGTCGATGTACACCCAACGGCCGTGGACCATTCGCCAGTACGCCGGTTTTAGTACGGCCGAAGAAAGCAACGCCTTTTACCGCCGCAACCTTGCTGCGGGCCAGAAAGGCCTGAGCGTGGCCTTCGATTTGGCGACCCACCGCGGCTACGACAGCGACCACCCACGCGTGCAGGGCGACGTCGGCAAGGCGGGCGTGGCCATCGACAGCGTCGACGACATGAAGCGCCTGTTCGACGGCATTCCGCTTGGCGAAATGTCGGTTTCGATGACCATGAACGGCGCAGTGCTGCCCGTGCTCGCCTTTTACATCGTGGCCGCCGAAGAGCAGGGCGTGGCCCCCGAGGCCCTTCAAGGCACCATTCAGAACGACATCCTCAAGGAGTTCATGGTGCGCAACACCTACATTTACCCGCCGGCCCCGAGCTTGCGCATCATCGCCGACATCTTCGGCTACACTAGCCGCTTGATGCCCAAGTTCAACAGTATTTCGATCTCGGGCTACCACATGCACGAGGCTGGGGCGTCGGCCGAAATCGAGCTCGCCTACACCCTCGCTGACGGACTGGAATACCTGCGAACCGGGGTCGCGTCAGGGCTAGACATTGACGACTTTGCGCCCCGATTGAGCTTCTTTTGGGCCATCGGCATGGACTTCGTGACCGAAGTGGCCAAGCTCCGCGCCGGCCGAGCCCTTTGGGACCGAATTGTGGCGTCGTTTGAGCCCAAAAACGTCAAGAGCCGCGCGCTGCGCACCCACTGCCAGACCTCGGGCTGGAGCTTGACCGAGCAGCTGCCCTACAACAACGTCACCCGCACCGCCGTCGAGGCTATGGCGGCGGCGTTGGGCGGAACCCAATCCCTTCACACGAACGCGCTCGACGAAGCCATTGCGCTGCCCACCGACTACTCGGCGCGCATCGCGCGCGAAACCCAACTGCGCATTCAGCAGCGCACTGGAATCACGCGCTTTGTTGACCCCTTGGGCGGAAGCATCGCCGTGGAACAGCGCACCGCCGAGCTGATGGAGCGCGCCTGGGCCCTGATCGAAGAGGTGGAAGCCCTCGGCGGAATGACCAAAGCCATCGAGGCTGGACTCCCCAAGCTGCGCATCGAAGAGGCCGCAGCCGCCAAGCAAGCCCGTCTCGATTCGGTCCAAGACGTGCTGGTGGGCGTCAACGCGTTCCGCGCCGAAGACGACACCGAACTCGAAATCCTCGAGGTCGACAACCGCGCGGTGCTCGCTAGCCAGACCGAGCGCCTGGCGGCGCTCAAGGCCGCGCGCGACCCCAAAGCCGTGGCCTCGGCACTCGAAGCCATTGAAGCCGCTGCCCGTTCGAGTCAAGGGAACTTGCTCGAGCTCAGCGTACAGGCTGCGCGCGTTCGCGCTACCTTAGGTGAAATTTCAGACGCCCTCGAGCGTGCCTTCGGCCGCTACCAAGCCCAACTTAACATGGTCCATGGAGTTTATGCCCGCGAATCCGGCCAAGACGGCCAGCTTGCTGAAGTGCGTGGCTTGGCCGACGCCTTTGCTGCGCGCTACGGGCGCCGACCGCGACTCCTGGTGGCCAAGATGGGCCAGGACGGCCACGACCGCGGTGCCAAAGTGATCGCGACCGGCTTTGCCGACCTTGGGTTTGACATTGACCTCGGTCCGCTTTTTCAAACCCCTGAAGAAGTCGCCCAGCAAGCCGTCGAAAACGACGTACACTGGGTGGGCGTCAGCTCCTTGGCCGCGGGACACAAAACCTTGGTTCCCCAGCTCGTGGCCGCACTCCGCACCTTGGGCCGGCCCGACATTCACGTGGTGGTCGGTGGCGTAATTCCGCGCCAAGACTACGCGGCGCTCCACGAAGCCGGGGCGGTCGCCGTCTTTGGCCCCGGAACCCCGGTGGTCACCTCGGCACGCCAACTGCTGGAATCGGCACTCAACACCACGCCCTGAACCCGATGAACGGCCCCACCTGGACCCCCGAGGAATGGGCCGACGGCATTCGCCGCGCCGACCGAGCCTTTTTGGGCCGGGCGCTGAGCTTGGTTGAAAGCACGCTGCCCGAAGACGCAGCACGCGCGGCGGACCTCTTCGCGGCGCTGGGAAGTCCGCACCAATCGACCTTCAGGCTGGGCATAACCGGCAACCCTGGAGCCGGCAAGAGTACCCTCACCGAGGCCCTCGGAATGCACTGGACCGAACAAGGCCACCGTGTTGCGGTGCTCGCGGTCGATCCGTCGAGCAGCCTTCACCGCGGAAGTATTCTCGGCGACAAAACCCGCATGGAGCGCCTGAGTAGGCACCCCAACGCCTTCATCCGCCCCGTGGCGAGCGGCGGGCAACTGGGCGGCGTGGCGGCTTCAACCCGAGCGGCAATCGCACTACTGGAGCACGCCGGCTACACCAAAATCCTGCTCGAAACCGTAGGCGTGGGCCAGAACGAAACCGACGCGGCGCACTACGTCGACGGGCTGCTCCTGCTGGCCTTGCCCAATGCGGGCGACGAGGTTCAGGGCATCAAGCGCGGAATCATGGAGCGCGCCGACCTCATTGCCGTCAACAAATGCGACGGGAGCTTTGTCGACGCGGGACGCCGCACCGCGACCCAGCTTCGCGAGAGCCTCAAGTGGTTTACCCGAGAAGACGGCTGGAGCGTTCCGGTGCTCCAGCTCAGCGCCGCCGAAGGCAAAGGCCTCCACGAACTCGACGAAGCGCTGAACCGATACGAACGTTGGGTGCGCGGAACCGGTGAATTTGACGCCCGCCGATCCAGCCAGCGGGAGCACGCTTGGCGTGAAGCGTGGACCGCCTTCCTCGCCCAGTGGGCCGACCAGCAGCCCGAAATCGCAACCCGCCGCGACCAGGCACGCACGGCCTACAGCCACGGGCAAAGCGCAGAAGCTGCCCTCCGCGCCGCGTTTTTCCCTAAAAAATAACTAGAACTCGTAGGCTACCTCGGCCTTCAAGTGCTTGAGCGCCGCTTGGGTTGGCAGCTGCTTCAGTTCCATGGCGGCGTTGAGAAGTGCTTTTGAAAGCTCCGCACCCGAAGCCTCCGGATCGAGTTGCGCCGAAACGGTGTTCAGCAGCGACACGGTAGCCGACTTGGCGGTCGTTACGTAGTCCCACACCTCGTCGCTTACATAAATCTGCTGGCTGAGGTTGTGTTCGTACTCGTCGCGAATGGACTTCTGCAGGAGCAGCAGATACTCTGCATTAGTTAGGGATCCCGATTTGACGCGCACCACCAGTGAATTGGGGCTAATGCGCTCGAGGAAGAGTGCTAAGCGCTCATAAGCCTGCAGGCGCAGCGGCAGTGCCTGCCGCTGATTTTGGGCGCGGTGTTCCGCGCGGCGGCGGCGATCCTCGTTGTCAAAGTAGCTCGACATCATCAAATACACTGCAATCAAAATGAGCAGCGACGGGAAGACAAAGCGAAACGTGTCTAGAAAAACGTCCATGGCCCAAATATCGGGGCGATTGCCGCAATATTGTACTTTTACCCTGTGATTTCTCGCTTATCTGACCGCGTGAACGCAATGGCCCTCCCGATGACCATTGCGATGGCTAAAAAGAGCCGCGCCCTACAAGAACAGGGAGTCGATATTATCAGCCTCAGCTTGGGCGAACCCGACTTCGACACACCCGACCTTGCCAAAGCTGCTGGCATCGAGGGGATTGAACAAAATTATTCGCACTACATGCCCGTCAGCGGCTACAACGACGTGCGCGACGCTGTGGTCACCAAGTTCAAGCGCGACAACAATCTCACGTACACGCGCAACCAAATTGTCGTCAGCACCGGAGCCAAGCAATCCATTGCCAACCTCATGATGGCCTTGGTAAATCCGGGCGACGAAGTCGTAGTGCCCGCTCCCTACTGGGTGAGCTACAACGACCTTGCTGAATTTTGCGGCGGAACGGTCGTCAGCCCGGTGGCCGGGCGTGACCAGGACTTTAAAATCACGCCAAGCCAACTGCGTGCGGCGCTGAGCCCAAAGACCAAAGTGCTGATTTTCAGCAGTCCGAACAACCCAAGCGGGGCCATGTACCGCCGAGATGAACTCGAAGCCTTGGCGGCCGTGCTGCGCGATTTCCCTGACGTGGTAGTTATTGCCGACGAAATCTATGAATACCTCAGCTACGGTGAAGTTCCCCATTACAGTTTTGCGTGCATTGACGGCATGTACGACCGGACTGCGACCGTCAATGGTATGGCCAAGGGCTACGCCATGACGGGTTGGCGCCTTGGCTACCTGGGCGCTCCAGAATGGTTGGCTGAGGCCTGCGATAAAGTTCAGTCTCAATTCACGAGTGGAGCCAGTAGCATTGCCCAGCGCGCTGCAAAAGCAGCCTTGCTCGCCGGCCCTGCGCCGGTTCAGTACATGGTCGACGCCTTCAAGCAACGCCGCGACCGCTTCACGACCGACCTGCGCAAGGCGCCCAAGCTTGGTGTGAGCCTGGCCCCGGGTGCCTTTTATGCCTACGTCGACGTGACCGCCTACCTCGACGAGCGCTACCCTACCTCCAACGACCTTGTTATGTACCTATTAGAACATGGAGTTGCGGGGGTTCCGGGCGAAGCCTTTGGTACCCCCGGCTACATTCGGTTTAGCTACGCGGCGAGCCAGCACGACCTTGACCGCGCTGCCGTGCGCATCACCACGGCACTGAACGCCCTCTAGCATGTCGACCCGCCTCCGGAACACCGTCAACCAAATTCGCGAGCGCATCAACTTGCGCATCTACGACAGCAAGCCGTTTGTCACGAAGTTTTTACGCTACCTGAGCGTGCCGCTGTCGCTGACCGCCGTGGCTGCGTTGATTTTTTCGTTCGGCTACCAGCTCAACACCGACCAAAAGCTTTGGGTGGACTTCATCCTCAAGGCCACCATTGGTTTTTACATTTTTAAGTACTTCTCTGAGCTTTTTTATGACTTCAGCCCGCCCGATTACGTTCGGCGCACCCGGTTTGAGTTTGTATTAATGTGCTACATGCTCGTCAACATTTTGGCGGTCAACCTTTTTCACATCGAACTTACGCAGAGCCTCGGGGAATGGCTCGGAATGAACAGCTTCGCCGACCTCTTTATGCTGGTCGTTCAAGGCTACTTCTTGGTGTTTGTGGCCCTTGAACTGGGTAAGGCGAGCCGCCTGCTGCCTCACCTCAAGCTCAGCCCCCCCGCCCTACTGGTACTTAGCTTCGGACTCATCACCGTCCTCGGCGCGGGCCTGCTCATGATGCCTGAAATGTCCACTACGGGCAACGGACTCCCCGCCATGGACGCCTTCTTCACGAGCGTTTCAGCGGTCTGCGTCACCGGCCTCAGCACCATTGACGTGTCATCTGTCCTCAGCTTCAAAGGGCAAGTTGTATTAATGATTCTCATCCAGCTCGGGGGACTCAACTTCATCACCTTCGCCTCCATTTTTGCCCTGTTGGCCAATCCGGGCGTGGGAACGCGCTACAAAAGCATGCTCCAGTCCAACTACTCGGTGGACTCACTGGAGTCGAGCGTGCTCCTGACCGGACAAATCATTCGGTTCAGCTTAATCTTTGAGTTCATTTCTGCCGCACTTCTTTTCTTTTCGTGGGGCCAGCGCAGCTTCTCGACCCTCGGCGAACAGGTTTTTCATTCGGTTTTTCACGCCGTGAGCGCCTTTAATAACGCCGGTTTTGCGCTTTACACGGGCGGACTCGCCGACGCGGCGCTCGGAACCAATATTCCACTCGGGCTGGTCATCGCCCTAACCATCATTTTTGGCGGACTTGGATTCAGCCCCATTTCTGAAATGTTCAGCGTCCAATCTCGGGCCCACCGCAAGTCCCGCCCCTGGATTCACTACTCGGTTAACACGAAAATTGCCGTCTACGCAGTGCTGTTTTTGGTCCCCTTCGGAACCTTTGCCTTCTACCTGCTCGAGCAATTCGGCGTACTCTACGGCCTCAACCCCGGAACCCAGTGGTACCACGCCTTTTTCTCGTCGGTAACCACGCGAACGGCCGGATTCAACACCGTCGACTTTGGCGCGGTGGCCCTGCCCACGCTGCTGGTGGTGATGCTGCTGATGTTCATCGGCGGATCCTCAGGTTCTACGGCGGGTGGAGTCAAGACCAGCACCATCACGTTGGTGTTTTTGAACGCAATGGCCACCATCCGCGGCAAAAAACGCGTGGAACTGTTTCGCCAGACCATTTCGGTAGACCTCCTCAACCTTGCATTGAGCGCCTTCTTGTTTTCAACCTCGGTGATTGCGCTCGGAACCTTTGCCCTTGCGGTCACCGACGGTCACTTTGGCTTGGCTCGCATTGCTTTTGAAGAAGTCTCCGCGTTTTGCACCGTGGGGCTCTCCACGGGCATAACCGCAGATTTTAGCGATGCCGGAAAAATCATTCTAATGAGTTCTATGCTTATTGGGCGAATCGGAACTATTACCCTCGCCTTTGCGTTGACCAGTAAGCGCAAGGATTCCC
>JACCDX010533939.1_pt1 | contig 13416 bp, 16 predicted proteins | sample 7449681 | NCBI WGS metagenome assembly JACCDX01 (sample SAMN15323450, study PRJNA562643) | freshwater metagenome | isolation source: river surface water | place: USA:Blue River Watershed | collected 2017-08-18
CATCATTACATCAACCCACAGCGAGATATTGATGCAGGAGCTGTTGCAGTTCACGGTTTAACGGTTGAGTTTCTATCTGACAAACCTGTCTTTGCTCATGTTGCAGATGAAATCATTACCTTCCTGAAGGATGCTGAAATCATTATTCATAATGCCCCATTCGATGTGGGCTTTTTAGATATGGAATTAGGACTTCTTAAGCGTGGCAAATTGACTGATCACACAGGTGTGATTGTTGACACACTAAAGAATGCCCGTGAGATGTTTCCAGGCAAACGTAACTCTTTAGATGCGCTATGCGAGAGATTTGGCATTAGCAATGAACATCGAACGCTTCACGGCGCTTTATTAGATGCTGAGTTACTGGCTGAAGTTTATTTAGCGATGACGCGTGGTCAAGAAGATTTTTTAATGGATGACATGCATAGTCAAAGCTCTGCTGCACAAGCCAAGCGTCAACCTCTCCCAACCAATCTAGTAGTGCAATTAGCTAGCATTGAGGAAAAAGAAGCACACGAGGCTTATTTAGAAGGTTTAGCTAAAGCAGCTAAGAAACCTGCTATTTGGAATAACTAAATTAGGATATAAATCCAAACAACTGCGAAATTAATAATCGCTAGTAAAACAGCTGCACTACCCACATCTTTCACAGTCTTTGAAAGTGGATGCTGTTCAGCAGAAATACGATCAATCGTCTTTTCAATCGCTGTATTGAGAAGCTCAACAATGATGATCAATAAGGCACTAGACACCATCAAAATCTGCTCTACTTTTGTTGACCCTAGGTAATAAGCACCAACAATCACCAAAGGAAGTAATAGCAACTCAATACGAATAGCTTCTTCAGACTTCCAAGCTGAAAGCAAGCCATCCCAAGAAAACTTTAGAGTATTGAGGATACGACGACGAAAGAAATGATTCAGTGCATTTAGCAATCTCAGCTCACAAATAAATTAGTTGTGGCACTGAATATATCAAAATGATGTTACACCTTAGGTGGAAAAGCTTTGTACCAAAAACCATAAGCCCAACAAGCCACACAGAATGAGAACATCCACTCGAGTGTGGAGAAAATGACCAAGGCTGTAGCTGGCACTTTCCATAGATCATTGCCGTTGTAAAACAAAATGCTTGCAATAGTCGCAGCCACAAACAAAATCTTGTTGGCAAACATCTTCGCACCTGCGTTTTCCTTTTTACCGGCAATATTCAAAGACGTCATGATTTTAGTGAACAAGCGATGAGAAGGGCATTTGTAATGCCCAAAGAATCCTCTCACAAACCCCATCAATGCCAATAATGGCAATAAGTAGGGATAGCCCAAGAGTGCAATTAAGCAAAAAGAAAAGGTAATGAAAGCTTCAAACCTAGCCACATTAGCGTTAACTGGTGGAATATCAAAACGTAGCATTTGTATTGCCTATGTTGTGTGATTGATCAATTTCAATATTTTAGAGGGATGAGAAATTAAAAGTCACCTAAGAAAAGACTCTAACTATTTCAATAACTGATTTATTTGATTCGCATCAATGAAATAGTCAATCGCTACAATTTTTCCCTGTTGAATTTTGACAACCGTTACATGCTGAGGTTTCTTGGGCAACCATTCGGCACCTTTAGCATCTCTAATTAATGCGATTTGATATGGCAGTTTTTGCATTCTTGGTAATGCCACCATCTTGGTAATGAACCCTGGCATACCGCTGATATCGGCAATATAGATAGCTTTCTTATCTTTTAGTGTTGATGGTGGCAAGCCTTCCAATACCTTGGTCATCAACTCACTGGTACCCTTTTCCCCAGCAAATAAAATCATCTGCAAATCCTGAGAAGTCGTGACCACTTGATCGTGCTGATCATTCAGTGAAAGAGTGGGAAGTGCGGCACCAACAGTCAAAGTTTGAGCGCTGACACTAAAACTGATGCTGAGAAGCAGAATGCTAAGGAGTTTTTTCATTATTTTCTTTCTTTAAAATCTATATAAATCAATAACTTATTTAAATAATTAAGAATTTTATTAAATATTATCAATTCTTAATTTAGCCTTAATTTTCGGTCTTTATTGTTACACCCATATTAGACATAAAAGGCTAGGAAATGGCTCTAACTTTAATGATGCAAAACTACTCGAAGCATACAGTGATCAGCTCATCAACGCAGTCTGAGAATACTGGCTATCAGTTTGAATGGGTCACTAAAGATCATCCAGATCGCGAAAATCTTCAAAGTTTTATCGCCAGCACTTTTTATAAAACTTATGGAGCTGACGTACATCACTTTAGCGATATCTTGGTGGGCTGCCGTGATCATCAAGGTCAATGGTTAGCTGCCCTTGGTTTTTCACCGATTAGCAACAAACAGGTTTTTCTAGAGCAATACTTAGACATTCCTTTGGAAAAAGATATTGCTGCGCACACTGGTCAGGCAACCTCACGAAGCGAGATCGTTGAAGTAGGTAATCTTGCCGCCATCCATGCAGGTGCTGGTCGCACACTCATTATGACCATGACTCGTTATTTGCATACACAAGGTTATAAGTGGGTAGCATTTACAGCCACTCACAATTTACTGAACTCATTTAAGCGTCTTCGCATTAAGTTGGTTCAATTGGCTAAAGCTGATCCTAAACGCCTACCTGATGAAGGTAAAAATTGGGGTAGCTACTACGACACTCAACCACAAGTGATGTTTGGCGATATTGCTTCAGGCTATGCACAGCTGGATCAATAAATTACCTGATAACAGTCCTCTCCTATCAAATGCAGATGAGGCTTGGGATAAGACTGTCCTCTTAAAAAAGATAGACCTAATTAAAGAGGGTTTGTCTCAAAGAAAAAATCCACATGCCCCCGTGGGCATCTTGTCGGATAACCATCCAGAATGGCTGGCCATTGATTTAGCGACTCAATCGTTAGGCATTACATTAGTACCGCTTCCTAGCTTCTTTACGCCCAGTCAATGGGTCCACACCATTCGCACCAGCGGTATGCAAGCCATTTTTTGCGCTCATGATGAACATGCCAGAAACCTTGGTTTTGTTTTTAAAAATTCTTATGCTGGGCACTTTGGTTTATTTGAAAGTGCTAGCTCGCTCAATAGCCTGCTGGATGTTGTTGATTTGGCAGATGTGCAAAAAATTACCTTTACATCAGGCACAACCTCTGAACCTAAGGGCGTTTGCTTGAGTACCGCCCAACAATGGGCAGTGGCTGAATCACTAGAAACCATCTTAAGACCTCTAGCCATCAAAAAGCATCTCAACTGTTTGCCTTTGGCTGTTTTACTCGAGAATATCGCTGGCGTCTATACAGCCCTTCTATGTGGCGCAGAGAATATCTGCTTACCTCTTGCAGAAGTTGGTCTTCAGGGTGCCAGTGCTTTTGATGCAAATACTTGCTTAAATGCCATTGCCCAATATCAGATTGAGAGCGTGATCTTATTGCCTCAAATGCTGCAAGCGATAACTGCAGCTTGCGAGGTGAGTGATGAGCGCATCAAAAGCCTGAAGTTTGTGGCTGTTGGTGGTGCTAAAACGCCAGTAGCATTAATTGAAAGCGCCCGATCTAAAGGCATCCCCGCTTACGAAGGTTATGGTTTATCAGAATGTAGCTCGGTAGTCGCTTTAAATACACCCTCTCATCAAAAATTAGGCAGCGTTGGCAAAGCCCTTCCTAATCGAAAGATCAGAATTTCTTCAGAGGGTGAGATTGAAGTGTCTGGTCAAGGTAGCACTCGTTACCTCGGTCAAGAAGCATCAGATCAAGAGTGGCTAGCGACAGGAGATCTTGGACATATCGATGAAGAAGGTTTTCTTTATATCGATGGACGCAAGAAAAATATATTAATTACCAGTTTCGGTAGAAATGTCTCGCCTGAATGGCCTGAATCCCTCTTATTAGGACAAAAAGAAATTATCCAAGCCGTGGTCATGGGTGATGGTCAAGCTTTCTTATCAGCACTCATTGTACCCAGTAGCCCCGATATCAGCCATGACCAGCTAGAAGCTGCTATTCAAAGAGTTAACCAAGATTTACCTGACTACGCTCGCCTGGGCGCTTGGTTGATCGGAGAACCTCTAACGACTGCTAATGGTCTTGCTACGGCTAATGGGCGACCTAGGAGACCAGAAATCCTGAAGCAATATGAAGAGCAACTGAACGCTATTTATTCAGGCGCTGTTATTCATTAAACATTTTGAAAATTAATTTATTTATTTGGAGATGCAATTGAGTTTTTTTCAACAGTTACAAACCGCTACAGAAAATGACCGCCAAGTATTATTCGCTGCCCCCATCATCCAGTCAGCATTAAAGGGTGAAATTATCAAAGAGCAGTATGTTGCTTTCTTAGTTCAGGCTTTTCATCACGTTAAACACACCGTGCCACTATTAATGGCTTGTGGCTCGAAATTAACTGATGAACATAATTGGTTAAGAACAGCAATTGCTGAATATATTGAAGAAGAAATCGGGCACGAGGAATGGATTCTTTCTGATATTGCTGCTTGTGGCGGTGATGCTGAAAAGATTAGACACTCACGCCCTCATGTGACCACAGAAATGATGGTGGCTTACGCCTACCATCAGATTGATCGTGGCAACCCGATTGGATTCTTTGGCATGGTTCATGTGCTTGAAGGTACATCCATCTCTATTGCTACGAATGCAGCAGGAGCTATTCAGAAGTCATTGGATCTACCAGCTAATGCATTTAGCTATCTAAATTCTCACGGCAGCCTGGATTTAGAACATGTTAAATTCTTTGAAAGCTTGATGGATCAAGTGAAAAATCCTGCTGATCAAGCATGCATTCTTCATTGCGCTAAGAACTTTTACAAACTTTACGGTGATATCTTTAGAGCGCTACCCTCTAAAGATGACATCTTTAACGGATAACCATGGCTAAAACTATCACTAAAAATAATTACCAAGCAGTTCTAACCGGCGCCACAGGAGGCATTGGACAAGCTCTTGCACAAAGCCTAGCACCCCAATGCACTTCTCTGATTTTATTGGGGCGTGACTTACAAAAGCTGCAAGCTTTACAAGCCTCCCTTAGTCAATCAGGTGCTCAGATAAAAATTCTAGCGGGCGATTTAACCCAAGAACAAACGCTATCTGAATTAAAAGCACTTGTTCAATCAACTGGCGGTATTGATTTACTGATTAACAATGCTGGTACCAGCCAATTTAAGAGCTTTACGGAACAAACATCGCCTGAACTGGAAGGTTTATTAAAGACCAACTTAATAGCCCCTATGCTGCTCACGCAAACATTGGTTCCTGAACTAATGAAAGCCAACTCGGCTCAAATCATCAATATTGGTTCAATTTTTGGTTATATTGGTTTCCCTGGATTTGCCAATTATTGCGCCAGCAAATTTGGTTTACGAGGCTTCTCTCAATCACTTCGAAGAGAATTGGCGGACACATCTATTCGCGTAAAATACTTTGCGCCAAGAGCCACCAAAACGTCTATTAACTCAGATGCAGTGATGCAAATGAATGTAGAACTTAAAACTGAGTCTGATAGCCCTGCTTGGGTGGCTAGTGAATTCATGAAGTTCCTAGAAAGCTCAGCTTGGGAAAAGAAATTAGGCGGCAAAGAATCATTCTTTGTGTTCATGAATCAGTTATTTCCATCTATTCCAGATAAAGCTATCTTGGGACAGTTACCCATCATTAAGAAATACCTCAAAAGATAAAAAGGAATTGCATATGAAAAACATCAAAATCGTTTTAAGCACATTGCTAATGGGTGCAACTCTAATGAGTGGCTCAGCTTGGGCTGGCGTTGAAGAAGACGTTGCTCAATTACAAAAGGAATGGGAAAAGATTAAATATCAAACTCCTAGCGCCCAACATGAAAAAGGGTTTGAAAATTTAATCAAAGAAGCCGATAGGCTTGTTTCACAAAATCCTAATCGTGCCGAAATTCTTATTTGGCACGGTATTGTTGAATCAAGCTATGCTGGCGCTAAAGGTGGTCTCGGAGCCCTAGGTCATGTCAAGAATGCTAAAAAGACTTTTGAAAAAGCTCTTGAAATTAACCCGACTGCTTTAGATGGTTCTGCTTACACAAGCTTGGGTTCACTTTACTACCAGGTGCCAGGATGGCCGATTGGTTTTGGTGATGACAAGAAAGCCACAGAGTTCTTGAAAAAAGGGTTGGCTGTTAATCCTGATGGCATTGATCCAAACTTCTTTTACGGTGACTTCTTATTCAGAAATGGTGATTTAGCAGGTGCGGAAAAAGCTCTTCGTAAAGCACTCAGCGCACCAGCACGAAATGGTCGAAAAGTAGCTGACGATGGTCGTCGCCAAGAAATCAATCAAATTCTTGGGAAAATTGCTGAAAAGCGTAAATAATAGAGTTTTGTTAGTTTTGCAGAGCAAAGGACTGGTTAGAAGTGAGAATCTTATTAGTTGAAGATGATGAACTACTAGCTTCAGGTCTAAGCTCTGCCCTTACACGCGCTAACCATCTTGTAGAGCATGTCAATGACGGACAAAAAGCCATTGATGCTTTTAAAAACTCTGAATTTGATATGGCGATATTAGACCTTGGTTTACCCAAGATCGATGGCACTGAAGTACTTAAAACTATTCGAGATAAAGGCAACCACACCCCCGTTCTGATTCTGTCTGCAAGAGATGCGACCCAAGACCGAATCCTAGGACTTGATTTAGGGGCAGATGATTACCTGACTAAACCTTTTGAACTCGATGAGCTTTTGGCAAGGATTCGAGTTCTTGAAAGAAGACAAAGTGGGGGAAGCCGAAATCTTCTTGAAGTGGGGCAACTCACGCTTGATCTCGCTGCTTTTACAGTAGCCTGGAAAGGTCAACTTCTTGCCCTCCAAAGAAGAGAGTTCACTCTCATTAAAAAGCTAGTTGAAAACCCACAGCAAGTATTTAGCCGCTCTCAATTAGAAGAATCTCTTTATGGCTGGGGGGATGGCGTTGAAAGTAATACCATTGATGTGCATGTTCACAACTTAAGAAAGAAGATTTCTCCAGAAGCCATTAAGACAATTCGCGGTGTAGGTTATCGCATGGGTAAACTAGACTAATGCAAATCAAGAAATATTCCATCCGCCAACGCTTAGTGATTGGCATCTTCATTTCAATGCTGTTTATTTTTGGCGGGATGGGCTTGTGGTCTAAATTTGTGGCAGACCATGAGTCAGAGGAAATCTTTAGTGCCAGGCTAGCAACCTCTGCCCGAGTTCTTGAATCACTCGTTGCGCGACAACTAGAAAAAGCAACACTCACTAACCCGATCATTATTCATCTTCCTCAAGAATTAGAGGATAGAGATGGAGCCCCCGAGATTTCTGGTCACCCCTACGAAAGCAAAATTGCTTTCCAGGTCTGGCGCGATGATGGCACTTTATTAGCCAAATCAGCTTCTGCACCCAACGAGCCTTTAGGTTCATTCAAACCTGGGTTTACTAAACACCAATTGAATGATGAGTTATGGCATGTTTTCACACTTCGTTCTGGGCAAGTATCAGTATTAACTGCTGAGAAGAATGATGTTCGAGAAGAAATGGCGAATGATTTAGGTATTGCCATCCTAACTCCACTCATCGCTGGGGCCCTACTTCTATTGATAGTCGTTAATACAATTGCTTTTACAAATTTAAGACCCTTACAAGCCTTAGCTGATCTCTTATCCAAAAGAGAACCGCGTTCAGTAGCCCCTATCGAGTTACAAGAGACCCCCTCAGAATTAAAACCCGTTATTCAAGAACTGAATCACTTACTCGAAAGAGTAAGAGATACCGTTAAACGTGAACAACGCTTCATTGATGCAGCAGCCCATGAAATTAGAACCCCGATTGCGGCACTTCAAATCCATATTCAAAATGCTTTAGTTGCCAGAACAGACGAAGAACGCCAAAAGTCTCTCGATGAGGCGGTTAAAGGCTTACGTCGCACAACTCGACTCGCTGAGCAATTACTCACCTTTAGCAGAGTTAGCGGTGATGTTGATAATGAAAAAGTGACCCTACTGTCTCTTGATGCTATTTGCGAAGACGTGATTCATGCTCAAAGCCCGATCATTCATCAACGTGGGCAAACCATCCAACTTGAGGCTCAAGGTGATTTTGTTATTCAAGGTGAGCAAAGCAAAATTGAACGCTTACTACAAAACCTGATTGAAAATGCATCGCAATATGGCGCTAAAAATGGCTTAATTGAGGTTCAACTTCAAGAATCCCAAGGTTTTATTGAGTTAAGTGTCAGCAATGATGGTGACGTTATTCCAGATGCAGAAAAACAAAAAATATTTAATGCCTACTATCGCGTTCTTGGAGAAAAATCTTCTGGTAGCGGCTTAGGTTTGGCTATTGTTAAAGAGATTGTTCAACAACACGCTGCTCAGATTAAGGTTGAAGACAAATCATTTAACAACGGTACTAAGGTGACTGTTTGTTTTAAGGCTATTGCCTAACTCGCTACCCTAAACAACTTTGGAGTAGCGGGCTTCAGTTTTCATATCTCTTAGATGAAGGTCAAAAGTCATCGCCACACGGCGAACCAATAAACGCCCCTTGGTAGGTACAACGATTTTGCTACCTTGCCAAGTTAACAGTCCTGCATCTTCTAACTCAGCCAACTCAACTAGCTCTCTCTCAAAATAGCTCTTGAAATCAATACCGTGAGCTTTTGCAAAAGCTTCTGTATCTAATTCAAATTGACACATCAACTCACCAATGAGTTCACGACGCAACATATCATCCGGTGATAATTGCAAGCCTCTTAATGTAGGTAAATGTCCTTTATCTAAGACGGCGTAGTACTCATCTAAGGTTCTGACATTTTGAGCATAAACATCATCTACCTTGCCGATGGATGAAATTCCAAATGCCAATAGGTCACACTCAGCTTGTGTTGAGTAACCCTGGAAGTTTCTGTGCAAATGCCCTTCTTTTTGGGCAATGGCTAACTCATCATCAGGCTTGGCAAAATGATCCATACCAATGAAAACATAGCCAGCACGGCTTAACTGATCAATCGTATTAGAAAGGATATCTAATTTATCAGCGGCTGGCGGTAAATCTGCTTCTGATATCCGTCTCTGGGGTTTAAAAACCGTCGGAAGATGTGCGTAGCTATACACCGATAAGCGATCGGGATTCATACTAATCACTGCATCAACAGTTTGCTTAAAGGTAGCCGGTGTTTGCTTAGGTAAACCATAGATTAAGTCAACACTACCTGATTGGAACCCATACTTTCTAGACCAATCTAAGACTGCTTTAGTCTCTTCGATAGTCTGAACACGATGAACCGCTTGTTGAACTTCTAAATTAAAGTCTTGGACACCCAAACTGATACGGTTAAAACCCAATTCAGCCAATAGCGCAATGTCGTCTTCTGAGACGCGCCGCGGATCAATTTCAATCGAGTACTCACCACCCGCTTGTAGATCAAAGTGTTCGCGAATATGGTGCATCAATTCACGCATTTCAGCATGAGATAAAAATGTTGGCGTACCACCACCCCAATGCAATTGAGTCACTAGGATTTTTTGTCCCTTCTTGCCCATCACATCAGTGACCATACTCATCTCTTTGGCTAAATATTTAATGTACTTAGCACTGCGACCATGATCTTTGGTAATGATTTTGTTACATCCACAGTAGTAACAAATATTCGGACAAAACGGTAAGTGGAAATAAAGGGATAGGGGCTTATTCACCTCTGCGCAACGCTTGAGTGCGTGGGCATAATCTACTTCATTAAATTCTTGATGGAACCTGTCAGCCGTTGGGTAGGAGGTATAACGAGGCCCGTTAATATCAAATCGTTTCAGCAACTCTGGCTGAAATAATGGCTCACCAACAACAGGAATAGATGGGGCTGAAATGTTCACAGGGGCTATTTTAGCCCCTGTGATTTAAGTTGCGAGAGTTAGCTCAAATAATTGAAAAAATATTGATTTAAATCACTTATTTAAGATGCTTTGGTGGCTTAGCCATTCACAGGCATCGTAAAGCTAGAGCCTTGAACGATGGTTTCTGGCCAACGCTGAGTCACCGCTTTCATGCGAGTGTAGAAGCGCACACCCTCTGGACCATGCACATGATGATCGCCAAATAAACTACGCTTCCAGCCACCAAATGAATGGAAAGCCATAGGAACAGGGATAGGCACATTGACACCCACCATACCCACCTGGATTCGACTCACAAACTCTCTGGCTGTATTGCCATCTCTAGTGAAGATAGCAGTGCCATTACCAAATTCATGATCATTGATTAACTGAATGGCGCTCGCTACATCATCAACACGCATCACACTTAATACAGGTCCAAAAATCTCTTCTTTATAAATACTCATATGAGGTTTCACCTCATCGAATAAGCAGCCACCTAAGAAGAAACCATTTTCTGCACCAGCAACTTTTAAGCCACGGCCATCAACCACTAATTTAGCGCCCTCTTTCACACCAGCATCCACATAGCCAGTGACTTTATCTAAATGGGCTTTTGTCACCAAAGGACCCATTTCAGCACCAGGCTTCATGCCATTATCGATCTTGAGTTTCTTGATACGCTCTGTGAGCTTGGCAATTAAAGCATCGCCAACATTACCTACAGCCACGGCTACTGAAATCGCCATACAACGCTCGCCAGCAGAACCGTAAGCAGCTCCCATCAAAGCATCCACGGCTTGATCAAGGTCTGCATCAGGCATCACCACCATATGATTCTTTGCGCCACCCAAGGCTTGTACTCGCTTGCCATTTTTAGCAGCTGTCTCATAAATATAAGATGCAATAGGTGTTGAACCCACAAAGCTAATAGCCTTCACATCAGGATGAGTTAATAGCGCATCCACAGCTGTCTTATCACCATGAACGACATTAAATACACCCTTCGGTAAACCTGCCTCCTCTAACCACTTCGCTACTAGCAAGGTCGCAGATGGATCTCTCTCAGATGGCTTGAGCACAAAAGTATTACCGCAAGCAATCGCCACTGGATACATCCACATAGGAACCATGGCTGGGAAGTTAAATGGCGTGATACCTGCGCAAACGCCCAAAGCTTGGCGCATGGTCCAAGCATCCATACCTTTAGCAATTTGCTCGGTGTACTCACCTTTTAGAAGCTGAGGAATGCCACAAGCAAAATCAACCACCTCTAAGCCACGCGCAATTTCACCTTTCGCATCATCAAATGTTTTGCCGTGTTCACGAGTAATGATTTCGGCTAACTCATCAACGCGAGCCTCAATAATGTTTTTAAAGTTGAACATTACCTTGGCACGACGAGTCACTGGCGTTGTTGACCAAGCCGGGAAAGCGGCTTTAGCAGCTTCAACAGCTTGTGCCACATCAGCCACACTAGCTAACTCAACCTGGGCTTTCACTTGACCCGTAGCCGGTTCGTAAACTGGGGCTGTTTTACCCCCAAAATGAACCACTTCACCATTAATATGGTGTCCAATCGTTGATGAACTACCTGACATTTTGTCTCCTACTTCATTTATATTATTAGTCTTATAACTATAGCGAAATTTTGAACAATTGGCTTTTTTTCGATTTTTCCCCGTTTTTGCGGCTTTTATCTGCTTAGTGACCCTATCGGGGTGCGCTATGATCGCAGCCTATCCAGTCACAGCCGCCAGCGTTGCCACCACGGCAGCCACAGGCAAAGGGCCAACAGATCATGCCATCTCAGAAAGCATGGATAAAGATTGTTCGGTTTGGAAGGTGTTTGACGGACAGCCGATCTGCGAAAAGCGCCTCAAACCTCATGAGATTCCCGTTCAAGACTACAGCAAGAAAAAGAAGCTGGTTCCGGCTAACTAATTAGCCCAAGGGCTTATTGCAGCGTATCTTTTAATGCTGGCAGAAGCGGTAAAGTGACCACTTCAATACCCTCTTCACGCAATTCTGCAGTCTCATCACTCGTAGCTTGACCACGGATGCTACGCTCAGGAGCTTCACGATAGTGAATTTTCCTGGCTTCTTCAGCAAAGTTTTCACCTACATCTTCAGTCTTATTAATGATCTCGCGCATCGCCTGCATCACTGTCGCCTGAATTTTGGCTTGCAATTGATGCTGCTCTTGACCAGATAAAACCATGGAGTTGCCACCTGGCTCAGGACTCACCACAGGCTGTTTCGCCAAGGAAGATCCTGTGCTTACTTGAGGCGCTGGAGCATCTAATTCACGTCCAACGTGTTTGGCAATTCTTGGAGCAGAAGGCAAACGGCGCACCTCGTGACTATCGCAAATAGGGCATTGCAATAGTCCATTTTCTTGCTGTTCAAGAGCATCAGCTTCTGAGGCAAACCAACCCTCAAACTGATGATCCAACTGACATGCTAGGTTATAAACTTTCATAATTAACTAAATAATGGCAGATTGATTAAATTCAAGTGCCACTTCGCATTTTTCTTTCTAAGTGATACACGGAGATAATGGTTTTCACATCAGGAATCTTGCCATTGGCAATCCACTCATGCATCTCATCTAAAGTCGCAGCAAAAACATCTAAAAACTCACCCTGGTCCAAGCAACGCTCACCTGGCGTTAAGTTCTTCGCCAAATAAATATCAATAAATTCTGTAGAGTAGGAAATCACTGGATGAATACGTCCCAAAAACTCCCAAGACCCTGCTGTATATCCTGTTTCTTCTAGAAGCTCTCGCTTTGCACAGATGAGCGGATCCTCACCTACTTCTAGTTTTCCTGCTGGAATCTCAAGCATGGCTTGATCCACTGGATAGCGAAATTGTCTTTCCAATAGGATTCGCCCATCATCCAATACCGGCAATATAGCTACAGCACCCGGATGAATCAAATACTCACGATAGGTTTCTTGTCCATCGGGCAAGCCAACAATATCTTTTTTTAAACGAAGAAATTTTCCTTGGTAAGCATCTTCAGAAGATAAAGATGTTTCTCTTAAATGCTGATCAGACGCTGGCAAATCTGCCAGACTTTTTTCTTTATGAGACATCTAAATTAATCTTGGACTTCATGGCGATGCTTCATCAAAAAGCGCCATGTAAAACCTGGGAAAGCAGCTACTAAGAATAGACAAATAGTGACTGCGAAAAATTCCCAACGTTTAGGGAAAACATTGCCAATCATGCTTTCTAATAAATAACCTAAAGCTCCAACCAATAGGTACCAAACAAACATCTCAAGCAAACACCAACCTGTATGTTTGTGAGGAACAGCCTTGATGAATAAAACTTTGGGGGAAACAAAAGCTAAATTGGCCGCGACTAAAGCGACCAATATCACTAACCAAGTTTCGAAACTTAAACCAGATGGAGACATAGTCCAGTTAGTTTAATCGAATTAGCTAATCAATGTTTTTGTCATAGCGGCTAAGCAAATCGCCATGAGTGTTGCTGGATAAATACCACCAACCAAAACAAACA